>Ga0316194_10000248_pt1 | contig 32459 bp, 29 predicted proteins | sample CroRivsedime1_MG_FD_204936 | JGI IMG/M metagenome (GOLD analysis project Ga0316194, IMG submission 204936) | Coastal sediment microbial communities from Maine, United States - Cross River sediment 1 | ecosystem: Environmental > Aquatic > Marine > Coastal > Sediment | place: USA: Maine...
CGCTGGCAGCAAAGGTTCGCGCGCAGTTGCGCGCACAACACGGCTACACCCGCAACCTGAAACGCTACTTCGGTGTCGAATGCGTGTTTTCCAGTCAACAGCAGGTTTATCCGGCGCAGGATGGCAGCGTCGGTCATCGTAAACCCGGAATCCATGGCGTACACCTGGATTGCAGTATGGGTTACGGGTCTGCAACATTCGTAACCGGCACGATGGGGTTTGTGGCGGTAGCACGGGCCATTGAAAAATACCTGCGCAGGTGTGCCCGAACGCAGTAACAGGCAGTTTGCAGCGTACTACTGCAAGCGGCTCTTTCGGAACCTGGCTTTGAACCTTTGCAGCAGCGATGGGATCTCATCAGGGGATGCCGGATCCGTTTCGTGTTCTGCAACACTCTCCTTGAGGCGTGACAGCTTCGCTTTGCTCCAGTTGACCAGCTGATTTTCCGCCATGCAGGCAGCGGGTTGCAGCGGATCGGCGCCCAGTGTCCCAACCAGACCTTTAAGATATTCCTCACTCCGGGCTTGCGTGAGTTTCAGTTTGGCATTATACAGGCGTTGGCTGATACCGAGACGTTCCGCCTCATCCGCGTAATCGACATCATCGAGGAACTGTTGCAGGCTGGCGCAGTGGCGCTTCCACAGTTCAATATCGTGTAGTTGCTTTAACTGCAATCGTTCACGATACCAGTCGGACTTGAGCAGTTGTGCACGCGTAAACATGGCGCGTATCCGGGGGTGTTGTACGTCCATTCCCTGGTACTCACCGGTCGCCATGATGTGCAACAGCGCCTGCAGGGGTGGACAGGCATCCTCGATGCTGCCGTCATCAAGATAGCGCTGCGCGACACCTTGTTGTGCCTCGACAATGTTGTTTATGCCGTCAACAAAGACGTCCAGGCCCTGGAGTTCGGGTCTGAGAATATCAGCGGTAAATACGGCGTCAGGCTTATCGAAGATCTTGCCGAAAAATCCGTGTACAAAGTGTTCGGTAATGCGATAACCAAGGCGACTGGCAAGCACCCGTTTACCCTTGTGGTCAAAATCTTCCAGTGGTTCCAGGTAACCGTGACTTATAAGGTATTCGGGTTCGCGTTCTTGCGGTTCGATGCGCGCCCATATCTCCGGGATCAGCAGACTGATGTCATGGTCGACCCGTACATACGGGCCAACATAACCGGCGGAGCTGGAAAAGCCGGCATAGCCGGTGAGAATAAAGGATACCAGCGCGTTGTTGAGGTCCGCCGTGGTGCGCAGGGCATTGAAGGGGCCCTTGGTTAACGCGCCCTCACTGCCGGCGCCGGTAGTGGACGGTGATTTGCCGGTCAGGCTGCAGATAAAATCCATAAACAGTTCCGGCAGCTCCTGGTAGTGGATCGGGTTATACACCGCCAGTGAACGTATGCCGGGTTCCGGCGGGTTATTGCGCCGGCCGGCCAGCACGGCATCGACCGGATGACAGACCGTTTCTTCCAGTGGCAGTTTGCGACTGAAGCGCGCACTCATCTCGGCAATATATTTACGTTCCGGTTTAACCAGGTCGGGCCTAATCTGTAGATAGCGCGGGTTTTTGGACGGCTCGCCGTCAACCAGCCGCGGATGCGCAGACGACACCACAAAAGCGGAGCCATCTTCGTAGGCCGATTTGAGCAGTGCCTGCATGGGCGGTGTAAACAGGTAAAAGGTGTGTACATCCTCGACCAGCCTGTTCAGCATCTCGCCCGAAATCGGCTCATAGTTGGCGATGAAGTTGTCAGGTTCCGACATGTCTTTTTCGGTTTGCTTGTCGAAGCCGGGAATGATGGCATCGTCGGGGCGCTGGAACAGCCGGTACTCGCAGTTTTTTACCAGCTTTATACTTTGACCGCGCTTGCGGCTCAGTGCGCAGCTGGCAATGCATTTTGACGGCACGACGACGGAGGCGCTTATGTCGTCTTCCATCTGTATTTTTTCCGTTGCGATATAGTCCTGGCGGAGTTTGAAAGTGCGCCACTTGCCTTCCCGGTCGAAGCCGACACGCAGGTAGGAGGCAACAATATTCCGGTCGTCCAGTTTCAGCTCGTGTGCAGGTGCGCCGTCCACTTCATCCACCGACAGGTGATCCTGCCAGCGATCGCCCCACTCGACGCGGTAAAAACGTTTGATCAGAAATGCGAGCGCCAGGATGCGCGGTGAAATAGACGCCAGCCAGGCATTAAATTCATCCGTATAGGTCGAAGAGGGCGTAAGCAGCTTGATTACCGAACCCAGGCTGCGCTCGGGACTAAGTGGTTTGCGTGTCGGGTCGCGGTCTTCGTCTTCAAAGCCGGGCTTGAAACGCTGTGTATAATCCTGGTCATAGATCGCCTGCACCTGGTCGAGATCCTTTTGCAGGTCGTCGACGAACAGCGGGCGATAGATCACTGCATCATTAAGGGATTTGGAGATCTCGGACTTGCCGCCACCGGATACCGTAGAGGGCTTGTGGCAAAATGTGCCTTCCGGGTTCATGCCCACCAGCCGCCAGGAAGGAGCGCCCGGGTGCTTCTTCATTTCTATTTTATAGCCGCTGGGTTGTATGTAGGTTTTTCCGGGGCACAGGCGAATGGTTTTTAGCTCGCCTTCCTTGTGCCAGGTAATGGTCTGCGCATTGAGGTCCATGCGCACCCGCTGTGGCACATAAATAATGTCCGGGTACGTCTTGTCTATGCCGTAGCCTTCCGGCTGCAGGTCCATCACATCGCCGTAACGTTCCGCCGTGTCCGCGAAGGAATAGCCGGGTTTATGGGTGCGGCTGTCGACACCGTATTCCTCACCGTGGTTGCGCCGCGGGAATGCCAGTGCGCCACCCGCGTGTTCCTCCTCGGCGAGTCCGAACAGGTTTGCAGAGAAGCTGATCTGGGTTTTGACTTCCTTTTTGCAGTAGCCGAAATAGTTATCCGCCAGCAGGGTAACTATGACGCCGGACTCGTCACGGGCGGTGACCTTGAAGGCCTGGCCATCATTATATAGCTCGTCCTCGTGCTTCCAGCACATGTCTTCAAGGCGTTGCCGGTCGTCAGCGTCTTCCCAATGTGGCAGGCCGAGTTCTTTTTTGGTGAGGCGGACCAGGTGCGGGGCGAGGATGACGCAGCCGGTATGGCCGGTCCAGTGATCGACGTCCAGCGCAGCATCGAACTCCGCCAGATACGGGTTACCGCCGTTTCCGAAAATACTCTCCACAAAATCCAGGTTGCTGACCAGGTTGCCAGGCGCAAAGAACCGGATCTCCATGGATTTTTCCGTATCCTTGCCGGGTACTTCGGGACACACGATGGGTCGCAGCAGAAGCGATACAAACATACGCGCCGGATCCGGCAGGCTCGCGGTAAACGGAATCTCGAGCAGCTCCTGCGGTGGCGTGAGTGCGTGCGCCAGCATGCGCGCGAAGCTGAGTTTGGGAACAGCCTTTTTGTCACCGGGTATCGGCAGACCACCTTCGGCGATGTGGAAGGAACCTTTGGTGGTGCGTCGGTCGCTGGCCGGATTGTTCAGCACACCCTGCTTTACGCGATAGCTGGAAACGATGTCCGAATGAAACTCGTCTTCGCCCATCGGCAGCGAAAGCTCACGGGCAACGCCGTGCCGGTCGAGAATCAGTGACTGGGTCGGCAGGGTCGGGATTCTGTCGAGATCGAGATCGTCAAAATAGCGGATCAGAAAATCCTGTACGCGTTGATCCACCCAGCAATGATAGTCAATCAGCAGGCGGTTCTTTTCCCGGTAGCTTTTGAGTAGATCGCTGGAGATACCAAAAAAGCCGGCGGCTTTGTCCGGAACACAGGTGGGTTGCCCGGATGAGGCCAGCTTGAGGTTTATATAGAGCTGCAGCTTCGCGCGCTCTTCCTCCGGACTCTCGGACGCCTTGTTCATACCAAGGACGTGTGCAAAATCCATGAACCTCTCCCCATATATTTCCGGCCCGTCCCAATTCGAGCGGTGGCCCCGTCGGCAACGGGAAGACTATCTTAGCGAATCAGGGGCGGGAATTCAGCGCAGTTAGGTGGGGTAGCTGGGCAGAGAGGCAAAATATTACGCTATGCTTTTGTTTTTTCTATAATAGTGGGTTTTCATTGGGCGTCCAACGGGATTGAGTAATGTCGCCTGATTCAACTACCATGGAGCGCTTTACTTGGATTATTTCTTAATTCAATAAGTGATATGGCACTATATGATTACGAAGGTGAACCAATCCCATTCTTAAGAAAAATCACTCAACATAAAGTGGCATGAAATGAAAATATGGGTAGACGCAGACGCATGCCCTGTGGTGATCAAGGAGATTTTATTTAGAGCGGCAGAGCGCACCGGGGTGCAGCTGACGCTGGTAGCTAATCAGCCTGTGCGCATACCACCTTCGCGCTGCATTAAATTTCTTCAAGTGGCATCCGGTTTTGATGTAGCTGACAATGAGATAGTTAAAAGACTTGAATCTGGTGATCTTGTAATCACAAGTGATATTCCTTTGGCGGCGGATGTTATTGAAAAAGGAGGTTATGCTCTCAGCCCTCGCGGCGAACTCTATTCAACAGAGAATATTAGAGCTCGTCTGAATGTGAGAGATTTTATGGATACTCTACGAGCCAGCGGAATAAATACAGGTGGTCCGCCGGTGCTAAGCAAAAGTGACAGGAAATCTTTTGCGGATCACCTGGATAGCTTATTAGCAAAGCGGTAGAGTCAAGTGTCTTCCGTGTTTTCACCGGAGAATAATTTCATAGGGGAAAGCAAGTGGATTGCAAGCGCGTCGACAACAGATGCAAGCAGGCATGAAGAACGAGGAGGCTATCCATGGAGTACGGTGACAGAGAGTTAAAAAAAGGCACCAAGGGTCTTGATGTGCGTGAGCTCCAGATTCGATTAGCAGGGTTTCGAGGTACCATGCCGGACGGAGACTTCGGTCCTGGTACTGAGTTGCAGCATTAACAACAAGCAACGCAACCGCAGCAGCACCAACCATCATGGAAAAGCCATTGATCTGGACGTGCTGCTTCAGGCAGGCGAAGACAAACGCGATGATATGAGGAGATGCAACGAGATTCGGGGCCTGCTGGTGGAACGCGCCAATGCGCAAATCGGATGGTGGGGCAGGAATCGCAAATCGCTGGAGCCGGAAAACATTGCACCTACCTGGCTGCATTATGATGTCCGTTCGTATGACCGTAAGTACTTGCGCAGCGATTACTTCTGCTCGGATTTACAGTCACTGGACAAATCATTGCCGGCGGAGCTGTAAAGGGCATTGGTTATGATTGAATGCCCGACAGGATGTGACTCACATCGCCTAAGGGCGATGTTCGGTAAGCTGGAAGTTAATCGGGAAGGGAAAGGGTTCGACCAGGTTCGGGAAGACGAGCTGCGGATCATCAACGCGCAGCGTGCCAAGCGCTGCCAGCAGCCGACCGACGACCTGGACTCATGCGCGGGCATCGCCTTCTTCTTCTACGGCTTCTTTGTAGCGGTAAAAGGTATCTCGGGACAAGCCCCTCATCTTGCAGGCTTGCGATACATCTACCAGCTCTTCTGCCAGATTCAGCAGATTTTCAAGTCAGGTGTCAGATTAAGTCTGAACTACTACCATTTATATGAGTCCAGCCGCCTGTACTCGACTGGACTCCGATGATTATTTTCAGCCTACTTCACAACCATGCTTGTCAGTTTTGACTTTCCTGGGCGTATTAGGGCATCGGTCCCGATAATCGGGCGTTCCATCTCCATCGCTGTGTTTTGGGCAACCATTCTCTGCTACACCCATAGAAAGCGTTTCTTCACTGTCTTCCGGGCAGTAATCCCTGCTATCGATCACACCGTCACCGTCTGTATCCGGTTCACAACCGGTTTGGTCCACGGGGTATGCCCGGGGTGCAGGTTTCAATCTGTCAGGATTCACCGCTGCGGCAAATTTGAAATCAGCTGATAACTTTTTGAGTTGTGCAGTATTTGGGCATTTGTCTGCGGAGTCCGGAACACCATCATGATCACTATCCACAGCCAGCGCATTTACCGCTCCGATGGTCAATAGCAAAAACAAAGTAGAGACAGTAACCGGTTTTTTGAACATCAGAATCCCTTGCCCGAATAATCAGCCATGAATCGAGCTGTACCGACCGGAAGCAGAGAATTCACCGGTTTTCCTAACGCCCAAGAATTGCATCGACCTCATCCTGGGTAAGATATTGAGCCTCATAGTTTCCAACACCAATAACCGCTTCAATCTGCCCTACATAGGAACGCAGATGACTTTCAGAGCCATCGATAAGAGAACGGTAGGCATTGATCAGGGCTCTCTCGTCCGTGTAGCGCAGGCCACAGGGATCTTTGTATCCTGCATCAACCATCACCTGAGGACAGTCTGCAATGTCATGCATATCCAGTTCTTCGACAAGTGCACCGACATAAAGCGCGGCCAATTCACTTTCCGCGCCCAGTTCCGTCAACGCACGATATCTGTCTGTAAAATACCAGCCCCACTCTTCACCGCTAAAGGCGCCCAGACTTTCCGGTAAATTATTGGCATCCGGGTTCGGATCAGGTAGGTTGAACTGGTCCAGCTTATCGCGCATCGTGTCCGTGTGGGTCTGTTCGGATTTGGTTGCGATCGATGAAAATATGCCCTGCTCAGGATACATTTCTGCAAACGTCAGGTAGACATCTCTGGCCAGCTTTTCTTCTTCGCGCATAAAAGTCAGATGTGACGCCTCATCAGCATCAAGACCTGAGACTTCATCAGTATCGGGATCTGCTGCGTTGGGGGGTGAATGCATAGGCCCTTTCCCCGCCATCGCGTTGGAAGAAATAATAAATATTGATAGAAATAATAAAGCCGGTTTCAAAATTGACGAAGATGTTTTCGCCTTGGTTGAAGCTTTCATATCGAACTCCTCCAGCTATTCGTCTCAAGTTGATGGCAGATTCGCCATTACCTGTATAAAAACAATATCAAATAGCTCTCTTGACAGTTTGATGTCAACCTACCGGTAACTTGTCAAATTGACATTGATAAATATCAATTTCGCCTGTTCCAATATGCTTTCGATACAGGGCATCGATAAATCAAACGACACTGCGCGAGTCTGGAGCTGGCACGATCAGCGTAGGTGTTCAGTCATTTTATTTGTGCTCCTGGACCCGATCCTGTTTCAGGGTGCGGGTTTGATCGCCTTTGCCGGACTCTGTGCCAAGTCCCTTGGCCTTTGCCTTCTGTTTGTCACGCTCTGCCTCTGAACCACGATACTGTTCACGGTCACGATCCTGTTGAGTCGCCTTGTCAGAACGTCGTTGCCTGGTCATGTCCTGCTCCGGGGTCATACCACCACCCCGCTGGTGGCCTGGACCACCCATACCACCGCCACCGCCTTTTCCAGCCAGGGACGGGCCGCTGAATACCAACGCCATGGCGACTACTGCACCATAAAGTATTTTGTGTGTCATAACTGAGTTCTCCAGGTAGTGTTTCTGTTGCACGGTGATGTGCTAGATCATCAGTGGAAACGCCAGCACGCATGTGTGCGATTATAGGCGGAAGACATTTCTGTCATATTTCTGCCGTGCGGAAAATTGTAACGAAATGTTTCAGTGAGCGTCGTCAAAATTGATAGATATCAAATCATTTTCCTTCGATTGTACCTAGAATCGACAAACGGTAAGTATATACCGACCGGGGTAGTATCAACCCGGTACGGCACGCCGGTGGTGTACAACACTGTTCAAACAGGCCTGGAAGAGACCGAATGAGGAAAATTTGTCATGCTGGTGGCGTGTTGCTGCTCATCATGTGTATTGCATTGAGCAATACCGCCGGTGCACAGGAGACCGAGTACGTTGGCGATGATCCCAAACCTGTGCCGAGCGAGCAGGCAGACGGAATTCAACTTGGAAGTTTCCTGGTGTTGCCCGAGGCCGCTGTCACACAAATGTATGACAGCAATATATTCGCGACGAGGGATAACGAGGTCGATGACACCCTCACCATCCTGTATCCAAACCTTAGCGCGAAATCGACCTGGGATAAGCATGAGCTGGAATTGTCTGCCGGCGGGGCGTTTGCCCAGTATTACTCCAACAATGATGAAGACTACAACGACTATTGGGCGGATCTCGACGGGCGTTACGATATCTCGGCGCAGGCCAATCTGTTCGGCGGTGCCGGCCTGAGTTCCCGGCATGAGGATCGCAGTGCCCCCGATGATAATCTCGCCGGCAAAAAACCCACCACCTATGATTCGATTCATGCTCACGGCGGCATCAGTCATCAGTTCAAACGGGCCACCCTGCGTTTGGGTGGAACGTTCGAACGGCTGGACTTCGAAAATGTCAGCAACCTAAATAATGACGACCGGGACCGCGACCTGTTGGGTGCAGGTGCGCGGGTGACCTATGATATCAACAGGCGGTACGACGTTTTTCTGCAAGGGGTCTTGGACAAGCGGGACTACGATGAACAGCCCGACGATAACGGGTACAGACGCGATTCGGACGGCTATCACGCAACGGCCGGTGTCAAAGTGCGCTTTTCCAACCGCCTGAAAGGCGAAGCGGAAATCGGCAGGCTCCGTCAGAATTACGATGATTCCAGATTCTCGACAGTGACTAAACCGGACTTCGGTGGGCGTCTCAGCTGGCTTGCATCGCGGCGAACGTACGTATCCGCCAGGCTGGACCGATCGCTGGAAGAGACCACGCTTTCCGGTGCATCGAGCTACCTGTATACGGCGTTGTCTGCCGATCTGAATCACCGTTTTACCTCCAGGTTGCGGCTGACAGCCGATATGGCGGTCGGTCGGGAAGACTACCAGGATATACACCGCGAGGATGATGTCTACAGCGGACAGGTTTCGCTGCGCTATTTCCTTGATCCGCGCTTGTATCTTGGCGCGGGTTATCGCGTGACCAGCCGCGATTCCAATTTCAGTCAGGAAATCGGTAACCCCGCCAGTCAGCAGGATTCGGGCGATTACGGCCGCAATCAGGTATTCCTTACCATTGGCACGCTGCTTTACCCGGTGCACGAATCCGGCGTCGCCGCCGCTACAGATCGCTTGAGCCTGCCATGGCAAGCTGTCAGCTGGCCGGGTTTCTATGCCGGTGCCCAGTTTGGCTACGATGCTTTGCATATTCGCACCGATGGAGAACGCAATGGCGGCGCGCATCGTGCGGAATACGGGGATCGAGGCGGCGAAGCGGGGCTGTTCGCCGGTTACGGTTTCGATCTCAGTCGCTGGTATATGGGCATGGAGCTGGAAGCTGGCAACAGCTGGGCCGACATCGACAGCGCTACCCTCAGCGTGGAGCGTGAGGAATCTTATGCACTGACGGCGCGGCTGGGCTACACGATTCCGAACGGTGTACTGCTGTATGGACGCGGTGGTGCGGTGCGCAGCAAGTTCAAGACCTCCTACTACACGGCGAATAATTTGCCGGGCAACGCTGTGGATGATTCGACCAGTCAGACGGGTATCCGTTATGGGCTGGGCGCCGACATCCCGGCGAGCGATCGGCTGTTCGTGCGCTTTGACTACAGCTACACCGATTTTGACAGTTACACGGCCGATGCTGTCAGCGAAATTGAAAAGCTGGGGCCCAGCGAAAATCTGTTCCGTCTGGGACTTGGCTGGCGGTTTGGCGAAGGGTTGAAGAAGACAGCTGCGTCCGCACCGCTTAAACAGCACAGTTTGTACACCGGAGTGCAGATTGGACACGGTTCGCTGGATAGCCAGCTAAGCGGAGCGCTTCAATCGGGTGGCGGCGTTCCATTCGAATTTAAGGGTGACTTCGGCGACCAGAGCGGTGTGACGGGGGGTGTATTCACTGGTTACGGCCGCACATGGAAGCGCTGGTACGCCGGGCTGGAAGGCGAGCTGGAGATGAGTACCGCCAAGTGGAAGCAGCGCGAGGCGTCAGGTGGACGTGATTTTTCCGTAGAAAAAAAGAGCAGCCACGGTATTTCTCTGCGTGGCGGTTATATACTCAACAATGGCGCCTTGCTGTATGTGCGGGCGGGGGGGGTCAAGACCCGCTTTACCACGGAGTGGGTGAAGGGTAACGACCCCGCCAATGATATTGACCGGGACGACACCCAGTTCGGCACCCGTTTTGGCCTGGGTACGGAAATACCGCTCAACAGGAGCAGTTTTGTGCGCCTGGATTACACCTATACGAATTACGAAAACTACGACTTCGTGACCAGTCACAGTGACGCTGATGACATGGAGTTTGCCAATAGCGAAACCCTGTTCAGGCTGGCTTTGGGCGCACAATTCTAGCAGGCTGTTGATCGCACAGCGACCAGGTTATTTTGTCCGCGCAGCAATGCGCTGAATGGAATTGTGGCATTAATGAGATGCAATTGATAATTATCAATGACCACACCGCTGTTGGCAGTTTAAAATGTAATTAACAATTTATATTGCGATCTGTTATTTAGAATTCCAAGTTTATAAGGGTAACCAAAGATGAAAACTCCAACATTTTCAATAAAGACTACCGCCATCGCGGCTTCTGTTGCAGTATTACTGGCGGCACCGCTGGCCGCCTCCAGCGCCGGTTTCATTGGCGATGCGCAGGCAGCCCAGGGCACTGGCGGCCAGCAACAGGGTGGCGGCGCAACGGGCGGCGGTCAGGGCCAGAAGGGTGCCGGTGGCCAGGGCGCGCAAGGTGGTCAGGGTGGTAAGACCGGTATCTCCAGGGTTCTCGAGGCCGAGGATGATTCCGATTCCGACCGCCCGGAGTGGGCCGGTGGCGACACGGACGCGAATCCGCACAGCGGTGACGGCAACCCTCAGCCGGGTGACCGGAAAGGCGATGAGTTCGGTGATCTGTGGGTCTACGTGCGTGATCCGCTGACAGGTTTGCCGACTACAGTCGACTGCGATGCAGGCACTTGCTACACGGTTGTGGTCTGCGCCGACGACGCCTGCACCACCACCGATACATACTTGATCTCGACGGACCCTGAGGCTGAGCTTCCCGCTGGCGTCACACCCGTCGAAGTCGAACTGGGACGCTTGAATCTGGGCCGGGCGCCGACCACGGTGATTGAACACGCCGAGGACGAGGCCATTACCAAGATCACCGCCGACGGTGTTACGCTCAGCCTGGATCCGGCTGGCCGGATTATGGTGGACGGGGTGACAATCGACTCGCCACTGGAAAACCTCGCACTCTATATTGCCATCATGACGGGTGATACGCAGGTGCTGGCGGCATTGCAACCCCTACTGGCAGACTCTTCTACCCTGGAGCTGGCGGCAGCCCTGCTCGGTGGTGCGGCGGACAAAACCGGTACACTCACTGTTGATGTGGTCTACTATTCCAACGTCATCTACGACTTGGTGCCGTCGGGGGAAGACTATGTAGACTATAGCTCGATGACCTATGACAGAAGTGTCTACGACGCTACGGTGGACTACCACTATTACGATACGGACGGTACTACGGTGCTGAATGCAACTGTGAACCTCAAGGATTACCTGGTAGCCACACAACCAGAGCTGCCGAGTGATGGCGGCGTTACGCTGTTCACCGTTGCCTCCGATGACGCCCTGGAGGTAGTCGAGCTGATCCATACCCAGATCCACACTACGGTGCTGCCGGGCACGGTAACACCTTAAGCGGGTGCCAGGATGGTGAGTACGGAAGGGAGGGCGGCTTGACCGCCCTCTTTTTTATTTGTCGATTCGAGGGTAGCGGTCATGAATTTACTGGTTAGGAAATCTGTCGCCGGCTGTAAAAGCGTAGCCGGCGCACTGCTTGTTCTGGCATTGTCCAGCACCGTGCCGGCAGCCGGTTTTAAGCTGATCCCGGATGCACAGGCCGATGAAGGTGGTCACAGCAGCCATACCGGCGGCGGTCACAGCGGCGGCGGCAGGGGCGGCGGTGGTGGTCACAGCAGTGGTGACAGCGGGCACGATGACGCCGAAGGGCATGCAGGGGGCAAAGGCCAGAAGGGCTGGCGTGGCGGACGCTCAGACTCGGTTGATGCGGTTCGAGGCGGTAAGGCGGTCGAGGATAAGGTGTTGCGCGGCGGCGGCAAGCCCTGGGCGCGCGAAGGCATTCCCGAGGTAGAGCTGGGGCGCCTCAACGTGGGACGAGCCCCGTCGCATGTCCTGGCGCGTGCCGAGCAGGAAGCGCTCGCCACCCACAGCGAGGCTATGGCAGCACTCTACAATTTGCCTGCGGAACAGGCTGCGGCACTATTGCAGGCCCGGTTTGCGGACGTCGAGCGGTTTGACTCGCCGCTGCAGAATCTCGCCCTGTACAAGGACGTCATGACGTTCGGCGTCACGCAGTTACCGGGGGTAAAGCCAGCCAGTCAGCTGGACCTTGCCGCGATCTTTCTGGGGTCGGCTTCGGACAAGACTGTCCCCATCAGTGAAGATACGGTGACCGCCGTTAACACGATTCTCGGTCTGATGGAAATGGAACCGGCGGACCGCGCCACGCTGGCGGAAAAGGCAGAGATCGTTCGCGAAGGGATACTGGCGGGTCACGGTGACGAACCGGCTCACTGAGCCGATTGCCATCGTTGCAGATTATCAGATTCAAACCGTCTGTCTTCAGCCCGCTCTTCCCTGCGGAGGGTCCAGGGTGAAGGCTGCGCGTCATTTTCTGCCGCTGGTGGCTATGTTGTTGCTCCTGACGGGCTCCCTGTCCTGCACCAGTGAGCCAGGGGCGCCCAACGGGCAGACGGATGCCTGGGCCAGGATGCCCGAGCACCCACTGCACACCGATCACTCTACTTTCTTTAGCGAACCCTTTGCCGATGGTCCCTCGGTAACCAGGGCCTGTCTCGATTGTCACCCCGATTCGGCCGCCGAGGTCATGAAAACCACCCACTGGAACTGGGAGGGGCAGGAGGTCATGATGCATGGGCGCGACCAGTCTGTGCGCATCGGCAAGCGCAATGTGATTAACAATTTCTGCATTGGCATTCAGTCCAACTGGCCGGCCTGCACCATGTGCCACATTGGCTATGGCTGGGAAGATGAAAACTTCGATTTTAATGATGCCGCACGTGTCGACTGTCTGGTCTGTCACGACAACAGCGGTAAGTACCTGAAAAAATATCAGGGCGCGGGCCTGCCGGACGAAGCTGTTGACCTGTTGGAGGTGGCGCGCAGCGTGGGCATTCCCCGGCGTCAGAACTGCGGCAGCTGCCACTTTCAGGGCGGTGGTGGCAATGCAGTGAAACACGGCGACATGGACGAAACCCTGCTCTTCCCCAGCGCACGCATCGATGTCCACATGGGCAGGCACGACATGCTGTGTGTCGACTGTCATCGCACCGAGCAGCACAGGATAGCGGGCCGTGCCATGTCGGTGAGCGTAGACAGGGAGAACTTTATCGAATGTACCGACTGCCACGAACATAAACCGCATGTCGGCGACCGCCTGAACGCGCACACCGAACGGCTAGCCTGTCAAAGCTGCCATGTTCCGCACATGGGGGAAGATACGGGTACCAAGCTTGCCTGGGACTGGTCGGAGGCCGGGCAGGATCTGGATATCACCGATGAACACCTGTATCTCAAGATCAAAGGCCGTTTCGTCTGGGCAAAGAAGGCAGTACCCGAGTATTACTGGTACAACGAGACCTCAACACGCTACATTCTCGGTGACAGAATCGATCCCTCCAAGCCGACACCGATAAGCCGGCCGCTGGGTGACCGTGACGATCCCGCCGCCAGGATCTGGCCTTTCAAAGTACACCGGGGTAAACAGCCCTATGATACGGTGAACAGTTATTTCCTGGTCCCCAACGTGCATGGCGACCGGGGCTTCTGGACCCGGTTTGACTGGGTCGCGGCGCTCAAGCTGGGCTCGGGGGTTACGGGCTTGCCCTACAGCGGCGCCTATGACTTCGCGCCCACCGAAATGCACTTTCCGTTGTCGCACATGGTCACCAGTCTGGAGCAGACGCTGCAGTGCCGCGATTGCCATGGTAAACGGGGGCGACTGGACTGGAAAAAGCTCGGTTACAGCGGTGACCCGCTGATGCCCGAGCCAGCCGGACACGACCCGGTCTATCTGCTTGATGCCGATGCCGAGCCAGTGCTGGACTCGGGTGCTCCCTTGTCGGTGGCGGCCTCTTGTGGCATGTGTCATGAGCTCGAGGAAGCAAGCTTTGTCGATACGCACCGCTACCACAGCCGTGTGCGGGGTGCGGGACTGCCGTCTGAACGACAGTCGCTGATGGTGGATGGGCCGCGTATCCTGTTCGACCAGGACAACCAGATGAACTGCTTTCTCTGCCACATGGAACAGCCCAACCATGCGGCCCGGCTGGCTGCCATCGAGGACGGTGAGTCCGGCTGGTCGGTAACAGCGACACTGCTGGGTACCGGCCTGGTGGAGAGGACCACGCATGGTTACCAGTGGAACCGGGAGCGGATCAGCGAAGACGGTGAGGCCGAGCTGGAACTGCATCCGGCGAGCGAGGCCAATTGCGGTGGCTGCCACGGTCTGGTCCACGACGGTTCCGGCCCGCTGATGGTGGAGCTGGGTTCCGGTGATTCATGGACCACAGAGAAGACCGGACAGGTGTTCTCGCCCCAGCGGGTGCGCCTCTCCGCCATGAATCTCGAGGGCAAGGACAGTCTCGACATGCCCTGGGATGTGCACGCCGAGCGGCTGGTCTCCTGCGGCGATTGTCACTATTCACGCGGGCGGTTGAAGCACCTGGCAGGAGAGGTTGTGGCGGCCGACTCTGCTGCAGATCTTGATCAGGGGGCGCGACGGCGTTGCAGCAGTTGTCACAGCCTGGCTGATTCACACGCCTGGTTGCCGGAGAAGCAACGCCACCTCAAGGCGGTGGCCTGCGAATCCTGCCACGTACCGGAGCTGCAAATGGCGGCTCAGCGGTCCATTGACGATACGGTCATGTGGCCTGACGGTTCATCGCGGGTGAGCTATCGGGGCATAAACGGGGATGTGCAGGAATTCAGTAAAGCTTACGTGAAGGGCTACAGACCGTTGCTTCGGGTGGGCAAAAGCGTTGACGGCGATAGCCAGGTCTTCCCCTACAACCTGGTGACGCGCTGGTACTGGAGTCACGGGGAAAGCGGTGAGCCGGTGTCCCGGCAAGAGCTGCGCCGGGCGTGGCTCGAGGGTGAGGACTATACGATTGACATTAAAGCAGCGTTTGATACAAATCGTGACGGCCGGCTGGATGACGGCGAGTTACATCTGGATAACGCTGTAAAGCTGTCGCTCATAGAGCAACGCCTGCGCGATGTGGGAATTGAAAAACCAACCATACGGGGCGAAGTTCGCGCTTTTCCTATTCACCACAATATACGCTCTGCAGGGCTCGGGCAGCGCGATTGCACGACCTGTCACCCAGACAGTAGCAAGCAACTGACTGCTTTCAGCCTGGCCCCCTATGTGCCCGGCGACGTCGAGCCCGTCCTGCTGACGCAGGGCACAAGGGAGATCGTGCTGGACGGTACGTGGCACAGGGCCGAGGACGGCGCATTGATGTTGGTGCCGGTGCGTGGTGTGGCGGAATCTTATCAAGCTGTCGAGAACCGTGCGGAGTAAAGCATGAATAATGTTGCGGACAAGACAAGGTACTGGAATCCATATGTATCCGGCGTCCTGCTCGGGCTGTTGCTGTTCCTGTCCTTTTTTCTTACCGGCCATGGACTCGGCGCTTCCGGCGGTGTGAACCGGATGGTCGTCGCGGTCGAGGATTTGGTCATACCCGAGCACGTTGACCGCACGCCTTATATCGCTCAGATGGCGGGTGGGGACAGGGATCCGCTGGGACACTGGATTGTCTGGCAGGTGGTCGGGGTTCTGCTCGGTGGCTTTGTTTCCGGACTGCTGCGCGGCCGGGTCAAGGTTCAGACCTACCACGGACCGCAGATTTCCTCCCACACGCGCTGGGGCTATGCCTTTATCGGCGGCGTGCTGATGGGCTACGGCGCGCGCCTGGCGCGCGGTTGTACGTCGGGGCAGGCTTTGAGCGGTGGGGCGGTCATGTCGGTGGGAAGTTGGGCCTTCATGCTCGCGGTCTTCGCTGGCGGCTACGGGGTGGCATGGTTTTTCAGACGCTTGTGGCAAGCGGGGGAATAGGCAATGGCACCATTTGATCTGCAGGCGTTAATCGGCAACAGCGGTTCCTATTTCCTCTACCTCGCCATTGGCTTCGGCTTCGGTTTCATTCTGGAATCCAGCGGTTTTGGTGATGCGCGCCGGTTGGCAGCCCAGTTCTATTTCCGTGAATTGCGGGTGATCAAGGTAATGTTTACCGCTATTGTCGTGGCTATGACACTCATCTTCTGGTCCACTGCACTGGGTCTGCTCGACTACGACGAGATCTGGGTAAATCCGACTTACTTATGGCCAGGCATCGTCGGGGGATTGATTATGGGGCTAGGCTTCATCATGGGTGGTTACTGCCCCGGCACCTCGCTGGTGAGCATGGTCACGCTGAAGCTCGATGGCATGTTCTTCGCCCTCGGGATGGTGACAGGGATTCTCGCTTTTGGGGAAACGGTCGGCTACTTCAACGCGTTCTGGCACTCCGGCGCTATGGGGCGCTTTACGCTGCCGGAGTTTCTGCACCTCGAGACCGGGTGGGTGGTGTTCCTGGTAGTGTGTATGGCCCTGGTCATGTTCGTCGGATTCGAGTGGATTCGAGGTGCCATCTACGGCAAAGCGAAATGAACGGTTTCCTCGACATGAGAGTGGCGGGTGCGCTCATCCTTCTGCTGGCATCCGTGGCGCTGGCGTTGTACGGGCAACCCAGTCTGGAACAGAAATGGGCGTTCATGGCTGAGCGCTTTGGACCCAGGCTGGCCGAGCGGCAGGTGCATATCGACCCGGGAGAGCTGCTGGCCCTGATGAACGACCACTACATAGATCTCCTTATCTACGACGTGCGTGCGGAAACGGACTGGAACTGGTTCCATCTGGTGGATTCAGAGCGAGTGGATCTGGACAAGCTGGCAGCACAGCGAGACCGTCTGCTGGCACTGGCGGAAAATGCCGTGGTCGTGGTGGTCAGTAACGACGAAATAGCGGCGACCGAGGCATGGAAACGCATAATGGCGCTGGCCAAGCCAAACGCCTACATCCTCGAGGGTGGCCTCAATCACTGGCTCAATATCTACGGGGTGGCGGGGGAGGAGAGCGGGGCCCACGGTGAAACCAGTCTGGCCACGCCTGACGGTACCTTGCGTCATCCCTTCAAACTCGCATTGGGGGAGCGGCATGCGGCGGCCCGCCCGGACGAACGTCATGCACCGCAGCGGGATTACACGCCCAAGGTCAAGCTGCTCAAGAAGATAGCCAGGGCGGGCGGTTGTGGCTAAAACGTAATAAGGGCATCGGAACATATGAGTAAGTTGCGTAGAGTTTGTCGTGTGCTGGCAGTTGTGCTGGCCGCCAGCCTGTTGCAGGTGGTCTCTGCGGGTGAGGGGGTGCAGGCGGCCGACGGGCAGGATCAGTCTTTTCCGCCGCCGGGTGTTTATGTGGGAACCGAGGCCTGTGTTGATTGCCATGAAGGCTTCGAGGAACAGTTACAGCAACGCAAACATGGGCAGACCGCCGACTCGCGGACACCGATGGCGACTGAGGGTTGTGAGTCTTGTCATGGACCCGGTGAACAGCATATCGAACTTGCTTCGGAGGAAGGCGAGGGGGGCGGCCTGATTTCGTTTGCCGGGCAGAGCACAGAGTCCCGCCAGCGGGAGAACCGGATGTGTCTGCACTGCCACCAGGGCGGTGCGCTTATGCATTGGCAGACCAGTCTGCATGCCGCGGACACTCTGGCCTGCACCAGCTGCCACCAGATTCACAAACCCAGCCCGGTGCTCGACAGGACAACACAGACGCAGGTGTGTGTGAAATGCCACACTGGTATCAGGGCGGACATTTATCGTGCTTCGAGTCACCCGATCCGCGAAGCGAATGTCGTCTGCAGCGACTGTCACAATGCGCACGGTTCCGCCGGACCCGCGAGCCTGAAGCAACTCAGTGTGAACGAGAATTGCTACGGCTGCCACGCTGAATTACGCGGTCCCTTCCTGTGGGAACATTACCCGGTCAGTGAGGATTGCAGCCTGTGCCATCGTGTGCACGGTTCCAATCACGCGGCGCTGTTGACGAAAAGTGCCCCGTTGCTGTGTCAGCAATGCCACCAGGATATTCGCGCGCAGGGGCGCCGGCACGTGAGCCGCTTGTACGATTTTGATTTCAGCGATACCCGCAGGCGATCGCGATTCGTGCTGGGAGAAAGCTGTATGAACTGTCACGCCCAGGTGCATGGATCCAACCATCCCTCGGGCGCGGCCCTGATGAGGTAAGACTATGCAGCAGACCAATCGTCAACACTTGAATCGCCGTCAGGCCAAGCAGCCGGTCGGGCAGGTGCTGACTATCGCATTCAGCTGCCTGTTGTCGGGGGCGCTGCCTGCCTCTGAGGCGCCCCAGCCCGAGGTCAACGAAGTTGAAATCGGTGTGGGCTATGTGTCGGATGATTCATACCGGTTCGGGCGCTACACGGGTCTGAAGGAGGAAGGTGCCTACGTCATTGGTGACATAAAGGCGCAGAAGTACCGTGAGGACGGCTACAACTGGCGCTTGAGGGGTACCAATCTGGGACTGGATTCGAAATATCTGCGCCTGGATGGCGGCAAACAGGGGAGTCATGAATTCTATATCGAATATCAGAAGCTGCCCAATTACATCAACGATACCGGAGTTACACCGTTTTCCGGCGTCGGCAGCTCGAATCTGACCCTGCCAGCAGGCTTCGATATCAATACCAACCTGAATCAGAACCTGGCAGGGTTCGATCAGGACAACGAACGCGAACGCTATGGCGTCGGCACATCGATTATTCCACGCAAGTTAAGGAACTGGAATTTCCGTGCTGACTATCAGCATGAGACGAAGCAGGGTGTGAATGCGGTGGGTGGTGCGATGGGCGGCAGTTTCCCGGGTTTCACGAGCACTACCACAGCGGCGATTCTGCCCGCGCCCGTTGATTATGTAACGGACAAAGTGGACCTGTCCCTGGGTTATGCAAAAGACAAAACCCAGTTGGAATTTACCTATCATATGTCGCTGTTCGACAATCAGGACCGCTCACTGAACTGGCAGGATCCCTTCGCGCCGGCCCGTCTCGGCAGTCAGGCGCTGGCGCCGAGAAATCAGTTTCATCAACTCACTGCAACGGCTGGCTATGAGCTTCCCGGCAACAGCCGTATGACAGGCGTGTTGTCCATCGGCCGCATGACGCAGGACTGGAATTTTCAACCGTATGCGACTGTGCCCCCCGGTTTTAACGCTGCGCTGCCGAGGGATTCTCTGGACGGCGAGGTCTGGCTGAAGACCGCGCGCATCGATCTTACCTCCCGTCCGCTGCCAAAGCTGCGACTCAATGCTGCCTATCGGTATCACGAGCGTGATAATGAGTCGTCCTCCGCGACCTACAACTACTTTATTGCAGATTCGACGACAGCGGCGATTGCGCCGGCGACCAACAGGCCGCTTAGTTACAGGCGCCAGCAGGTGGATCTGGATGCCAACTATCGTGCCAGCCAGATGGTTTCGCTGGCCGGGAATCTGGGTTTCAACGGCACGCGCAGGGAATATGACAACACCACGGCAAACGATAATGATGAATATACCGCTGGCGCCAAACTCAAATTGTATCCGAATAGCGAACTGGACGCGGAACTTTACGCCGAACATTCCAGGCGGGATGTTTCCGATTACACCAATACGCCCGGCATAAGCCCGGATGTCGAGAATCCCGCACTCCGCTACTACTATCTGGCGGACCGGGATCGTGATCAGATCGGCATGCGGCTTTCGTACATGCCTTATGAAAAAATTACTCTGGGTTTTAACGCAGACTACAGCAGGGACAAATACAATGATTCAGATATCGGACTGACTGAATCCAAGGTCTCGAGCTACACCTGGGATCTCTTATACCTGCCTCGATCCAATATCACGACGCGGGCGTATTACACCTTTGAAAAAATCACTTCGGACCAGGCCGGTAGCGAGTCGGGTTTACTGACGCCTGACTGGTTTGCGCAGCTGGAGGACAGGTTTATTACCCTGGGTGTCGGCGGTGAGATAAGGGACATCCGGGGAAAGATGGACCTGGGTATGGATTATGTGTTCAGTAAATCAACCGGCGGAAGTGATCTGAGGGCTTCAGATACGGTTTCATCGGCGGCCAGCCTTGGCCAGTACCCGGACCTCGAGACGATCTTGAACAGCTTGAAACTTTATGCGCGGTATAACTACAGTGAGACGCTCGCCCTCAAGTTGAGCTACTGGTATCAGCGTTATGATGCTGATAACTGGGCGCTCGATGGTGTTGGCCCAACGAGCGCGCCGGATGTGCTTCTGCTGGGTGAAAACGTGCAGGATTATACGGACAACGTGGTGACTGCGTCTGTAGCATACCGATTCTAGCTTCTACGCGCATTACTCTGTCTTGGCCTTTTTCTGGTGGCAAAGTTTGCATTTCTTTACCGGCCCGGCTTTCTCGCCTCCCTCAACGGTGTATTTGTGGCAGCCACGACAGCGTAGATGAAAGGCATCCTTGGATTTGGGCGCGTCGCCGCTTTTCGGTTTGTGGCAGTTGTGGCAGTCTTGTAATCCGCCTTCCTCGGGATACGTGTGATGGCAGGTCTTGCACTCGACGTTCTTGAGACCGCTATGCTCCTTGTGGGCAAAGCTTATATTGCCGAGCTTGGATTCGAATTCAATGATCTCGTTGTCTGCAGAGATCTCGGGTGTATCGGCCTGGATACTGGCAGCCGATAAAAGCAGCACGATGCAGACAAGACGTGACATGAACACTTGTAGCTTACTCCTCCAGGATACCGGACCGAACCTCCCGATCTGTGTTGCTGAACACCTTGTCCGGTTACCGAACGCATACGTTAACGGGATATGCGGGGTGGTGCAAGTGCTACAGGTTTGTAACAGCAACCGCTGCTTGTACTGCCACTGCGGCAGTTGGCGCGGACCCTGGCGTCGGCAAATAGTCTCGCCCCAACGTGATTCCGGACCGCTATAAATCGCGATAATGCGTGGCGATGCTATTTTTGGATTGAAAAAAGACATTATTTGTAAAAAAAACAGGTTTACCGGTAAGCTGTTAAGTATGAATATGGAGCTCAGAAGATCCAATTGCACCAATGCGGAGTGGCTGGGACGTGTAGACTGTGCCCACTGCCACATCCGCAAGCTGATGTTGTTTTCAGGGCTCCCTGAAACGGCTTTCGATGATGTCCTGCAGCCAATTGACCATTTTATTTTTTCGCCCGGCGCGACCCTGTATGAGATCGGTGGCAATGACAGGGCTATTTATTCCATACGTCAGGGGCTGGTAAAGCTGTTGCATGACACAGACGATGGCACACGACGCATTGTGCGCATGCTTGGCCCGGGGGCATCAATCGGCCTGGAACTGCTGGATGGGGCGGAGGTCTACCGCCATACCGCAGTGACCGTCAACAAGGTTGATGCGTGCCGCATTTCGCTGGCAACGGTCAAGGCGTTACAGTCAAAACACCCTGAATTATGTGATCAGGTTCGGCAACATCTTCAGGATCATCTGGACCGGGCAGACCAATGGATCATTGCACTGGGCGCTGGACCCGCCAGGGAGCGGGTCGCTCATCTTTTATTGATGCTGGGGGGGTTCTCGACAGATCCCAATGGCGACATCACATTACTGGGGCGCGAGGATATGGCTGCAATTGTGGGGACTTCAGTGGAAACGGTCAGCCGCATCATCGCGGAATTTAAACGTGGCCATTTCTTATACAGGGTGACCGAGGACCTTTATCGCTGTGACATGGAAGCATTACAAGCGATTGCCCGTGCGGCTGACAACTAGACACACTACGGGCAGACCTCAACGCATCAAGTTAAGATGGTTTTTTCGGATCGTCAGCCACGTGTACCGATATCCGGTCTTTGCCTGATCGTTTGGCGCGATACAAAGCGCTATTGTATCTACGAGGCGGTCTTTTAACTCGACAGCGGCCTGGGCAATGGTTGCGGTATCACAGAAAATCGGCTTTTCCCCACTGATCAGTTCAGCCAGTTCCGTAAAAGCCTCGAGCCGCTCCAGGCAGACGCTGCCCACGATTTTGCCGTCGTCCGGTGTAATTCCCAACAGGGTCAAGCCGTCCGGATCAAAGACGTCTGATTTCTCCTGGTGGATTACCCAAAATACAAAAGGAAATTCAACAAGGGTGGGATTGTTAATGAGAACGAATATTAGCGACAAAACACTAAATTATTATTAGCTGCTAAAGAACCAAATGATCCAGAACAAAGTGAAGGCGACTTCAGGGGCTGGTGGTCAGACCGGTAGTGCCACCTCGTAGACGTGGTTTTCCTGTCATAGAATGCTTCTCAGAAACTTCTGAGAGCCACTGCAACCTCCGTTTGCCGTGTGTTCAACTGACTGAATGAGTGACTTTCAGGGCGCGGTGCACTTACTCTGCACTTAATCCAAAAATACAAAAATCGGAAAATCACCCAACTCATTGATTGTATGGCGCGCCCGACAGGATTCGAACCTGTGACACCCGGCTTCGGAAGCCGGTACTCTATCCAGCTGAGCTACGGGCGCTTGAGCAGGAGATCGAATGATACAGGTAAGTGAATAGCGGGCACCAGTCCGCATAGGGGGAAATGGTGCGGGTTGCAGATCAGGCTTTTTCGTCGAACAGGGAACCGAGCATGTCGTCCACCGCTTTCAGGACCTGGGCGGAGGCCTGCACCTGGAGTTCATCCTGTCTGAGACCGAGCATGGGCTCTACCAGGCTGGAGGGGCCATCGTTGTTGAACTGGTCTGCGCTGGCAATTTCTGCGGCGTGATCACGGGCACTGGCAAGGCCGCGTTGAATGCCCAGCATGGCTTGTGAGAGTGCGCTGTCTATTTTCATCGTCGTTACCTAGGCAATGACATCGAGCAGCTCACCGACCGGTTCGGTAGCGCTGCTATTGGCCTGAAAGGTGCTGGCGGGCGTCCTGCTGGATTCGTTGTTTGTGCTGTTGTCGGGCCGTTGCTCCTCGGCCAGCTCCTGGCGGGCTTCGGCTTCCATCTGTGTGGCCTGGGCTGCGACCGCTCGATCCTGGTCCGAAGGTTGTGCCGGTGCGTTGGCCGCGGCGCGGATGGTCTGGGCCTTGCGGAGTGTGGCTTGCGGGTCACCGGAGATTTTCGAGGTATCGATACTGACCTCACCACCCACGGCATAGCGGCGCCCGTCGGGTCCGTTTTCAAACTCGAACGTTGCTCCGCCGCGCGCCAGGCTGCCGGCCGCTGCCTTGTGCGCAGCCTCGTGAGCACGTACTTCGCGATCGCGGGCTTGTAACTGTTCGAGCTGCTTTTTTTCATCGGCGCTGAGTTCCGATTCCTGTCGTGCACCGTGTGATTCGCTTTCCGGCTGGCGAGACGCCTTCTGTGCCTCGGTTTCGCGGGCATCCGCTCCGGTCCGGTTGTTGGAGGGTTCATCCTGGTCGGCTTTGTCTACCGGCCGCGCGGCAGCCTGGTCAGCCTGCGTCTGGAGCGGCCGGTTGGGTAATGCCGCAATGGGAGCTTGCGGGAACTGTGCATCAACGTTCATGGTTCATAACCTCCTGGTCATCCATGAGCCGTTACGGGTTCCCTCGCCCAAGATAACGGCGATTGTGGCTGGTACTTTAGCGTCACCATGGGTTTTCCTTTCACGAACAGGCGTTTGCGGCTATACTTGCGCGCCGGTTTTCTTTACGGCTGCACGCCAGTCTGACGGGTGCGGCAATATTAACTTTATAAATTTCAGGGGTTTCAGGTGAGCCACGAAGACAAAACAGTTGTGAATACTATTATGGTTGTGCTGGGTGTGCTGGTGGTTGTTGCAGTCATCTTCTATTTCGTAGCCGACACGGTTACCAGCGATATGGACGATAGCGAAGAAGCCAACGAGCGCATGCAGACCAAGATCGAAGAAAATATTCGCCCGGTAGGCGAGGTCAACGTCGGCTCTGTACCCGCGGACAGCGCAACGGCCACAGCCGCAGCGGCTGGGCCCCGTTCAGGCGAGCAGGTGTATAACGCATCCTGCATGTCGTGCCATGCGGTCGGTGTGGCCAACGCACCGAAGCTGGGCGACAAGGCCGCCTGGGAGCCACGCGCTGCCAAGGGGGTCGATGGCCTGCTGGCAACGGCCATCAGCGGACTCAACGCGATGCCGCCCAAGGGTACCTGTGCTGCGTGTTCGGATGACGAACTGAAAGGCGCTATCGAGTACATGCTGTCGCAGTCAGGTTTTTAGGCCTAAGCTGTTTTGACGCTGAAAAGGCCGCCGCCTGGCGGCCTTTTTTATGAGAGCATTCCTTTCAGCTGTGCCAGGTGCGCCTGCCCTCTTTGTTTGCGTACCTCCGGACTCTGCACCATCCCCGGCTTGTCCCATTCGATGTCCCCGTCCGGCAACTCTGACAGGAAGCGGCTGGGCTCACGGCTTTCCCATTCTCCGGCGCGGCGCCGTTTGCCGGCGTAGGTCAGTGTCAGCGTCTTCTGCGCGCGGGTGATGCCCACGTAGGCCAGCCGGCGTTCTTCTTCGAGGTCGTCTGCCTCGATGCTGCTGCGGTGCGGCAGCAGGTTCTCTTCCATCCCGACCATAAAGACATGCGGGAATTCCAGTCCCTTGGCGGCGTGGAAGGTCATCAGGCGCACGCAGTTTTCGTTGCCTTCGTCGTCCCGGTCGAGGCGGTCAAGCAGGCTGATACGGTTAACCATTTCTGCAAGGCTCGGCGGGTCATCGCCCTGTCTGGCGATACGTTCCAGCCAGCCGATCAGTTCGCCCACGTTCTGCAGCCTGCGTTCAGCGTCGTTCGGGTCTTTTGCGCTGTCCAGCAGCCAGTCGTTGTAATCGATGTCGCGTATCAGCTGGTGTATGACCGGCATGGCATCGCCTTCCCGTGCCTGGTCGGCCAGGGCGACCACCCAGCCGGCGAATTCCTGCAGACGTGTCATGGCGCGTTTGTTCAGCGTGTCAGCAAGACCGCTTTCGAAACAGGCAGCCAGCAGGCCCATGTCCTGTTCCGAAGCGAAGCTGGCGAGCTTCTCCAGGGTTGCGGCACCCAGCTCGCGGCGTGGTGTATTGACCACGCGCAGGAAGGCGCGGTCATCATCTTCGTTTGCCAGCAAGCGCAGATAGGCCAGCAGATCCTTGACTTCGCGGTATTCGAAGAACGAGGTGCCGCCGCTCAGGTGGTAGGCGATGCTGTGTTCCCGCAAAACCTTTTCGAAACCGCGTGACTGGTGATTGCCACGGTACAGGATCGCGTACTCGCCGTGTTTGCTGCGGTGGGTGAACTGGTGGTGCAGAATTTCCGATACCACGCGTTCAGCCTCGTGGTCACCATCGCGGCAGCCCATGATCTTCAGTGGACTGCCGTAGCCGAGCGCGCTCCACAGGCGTTTTTCGTAGACGTGCGGATTGTTGGCGATAAGCTGGTTGGCGCTTTTCAGAATGCTGCCCGCGGAGCGGTAGTTCTGTTCCAGCTTGATCACCTTGAGGCGTGGGAAATCCTCTTGCAGGCGATTCAGGTTTTCCGGGTTGGCGCCACGCCAGGCATAGATGGACTGGTCGTCATCGCCCACCGCAGTGAAGGGTGTGGTTTTGCCGACCAGTAACTGCACCAGCTGATACTGTGCCGCATTGGTATCCTGGTACTCGTCCACCAGCAGGTGCCGCACCCGGTTCTGCCAGTATTCGCGAACCTGGTCATCGTTTTGCAGGGCCAGGACCGGTTGCAGGATCAGGTCGTCAAAATCCAGCGCGTTATAGGCCTTCAGATTGCGCTGATATTCGGCGTAGAGCAGGGCGGCAGCCGTTTCAAATTCGGTCACCGCCTGCGTGATCGCGTCCGCTGGCAGTAGCAGTTCGTTTTTCCAGCTGGAGATGCGGTTGCGCAGGGCGTCCGCTGCGAATGCGCCTGCGTTTTTGCGCAACAGTTCATCAATAAGGTGCAGGCTGTCCTGGCTGTCAAAGATCGAGAAGCTGGACTTGTAACCCAGCCCGGCTGCTTCGCGCCGCAGCATGCGCATACCGAGGGTATGAAAGGTGGAAACCTGCAGACCTTTGCCGGCATCGCCGGGCAGCAATCTGGCGACACGTTCGCGCATTTCCCGTGCCGCCTTGTTGGTGAACGTGACCGCGACGATGTTCCTGGCAGGTACGCCGCAGCGCTCAATGAGATGAGCGATTTTTTCGGTTATGACACGGGTTTTTCCACTTCCCGCACCGGCCAGAACCAGCAGGGGGCAGTCAACCTCGCGCACCGCCGCGCGCTGCTGGGGATTCAGGTCGGACACGGATTCAGGAAGCGATGGGGGAACTGCGCATGCTGGTCATTGTAACCGGCAAATTTATTTTGTGGCAGCTTGAAAAATTTAAAAAAATATAATCCGGCCCTGAGTTCAGTCATTATCGAGACCACGATAGGCGATGGCTTCCTGTAAATGCTTTCCCTGGATAGCGTCCTGTTCAGCAAGGTCGGCAATGGTGCGCGCAACTTTCAGTATGCGGTGTATGGCGCGTGGAGAAAGCCTGAAGCGGCGCGCGGCTTTCCGCAGCAGTTGTTTGTCTGCATCTGTCAGCTTGCAGATGCTATCCATCCGGTTCAGGGGAATCCGGGCGTTCAGGTGACCGCGCGTCTGTTGTCGTTGGCGCGCATCTGTAACGCGTTTGCGCACCTGTGCGGACGTTTCTCCCATATCGCCGTCCAGCTGCTCCCACGAAATACGCGGCACCTGCACCTGTAAATCGATGCGGTCCAGCAATGGCCCCGAGATACGGCCGCGGTAGCGATGAACCTGCTCCGGGGTGCAGTGACATGCTCCGTCGGGGTCACCCCAATAGCCACAGGGACAGGGATTCATCGCGGCGACCAGCTGGAAACGCGCCGGGAACTCGGCCTGACCACTGGCCCGGGAGACAATGATGTTGCCGGTTTCCATCGGTTCGCGCAGCACTTCGAGTACGTGGCGTTTGAATTCGGGGAACTCGTCCAAAAACAGCACGCCGTGGTGGGCCAGGGAAATTTCACCCGGGCGCGGATTGGAGCCGCCGCCCACCAGGGCTGCGGCTGACGCGGTATGGTGTGGCGCCCGGAACGGACGGATGCGCCAGCGCCGGATATCGAAGTGGCCAACACTTATCGACGCCACTGCTGCCGATTCCAGCGCCTGTTCTGTTTCGAGTGGAGGCAACAGTCCGGGCAGGCGGCTGGCGAGCAGCGTCTTGCCGGTCCCGGGTGGGCCGACCAGTAACAGGCTGTGATTGCCGGCAGCCGAGATCTCCAGCGCGCGCCGCGCCTGGTGCTGGCCGCGGACGTCGCTGAGATCAGGCACAGCAACAGGCTGGGGTTCGGGGCTGAGCGCCGGGTGTGGCAGGGTGCGCAGTTTCTGCAGGTGCTCACACACTTCCAGCAGATGGCCGGCTACCAGTACACCGGCCGGGCCGGCAAGACCGGCTTCTTCGCAATTTTCACTGGCGCACACCAGCTGGCGTTGTTGTTGTGCGGTGGCCAGTGCACCGGGCAGCACGCCGCGTACCGGGCGCATCGCGCCACTGAGCGCCAGTTCGGCCAGGAACTCATAGTGGCTTAATTCATCCTCCGGGATCTGGCCGGAGGCGGCCAGCACACCGAGCGCGATGGCCAGATCGTAGCGGCCACCCTGTTTGGGTAAATCAGCAGGCGCCAGGTTGATGGTGATGCGGCGTGCCGGGAAGTCGAAGCCGCTGTGCAGCAGGGCGCTGCGTACCCGGTCCTTGCTTTCCCGAACCGCGGCTTCCGGCAGGCCGACGATGGAGAGTGCGGGCAGGCCGTTGGCAAGATGAACCTCAACGGTAACTAAAGGGGCCTGAACGCCCGCCTGGGCGCGGCTGTATACAACAGCTAGAGACATAGATTCCATCCTTGGAAATTGTTAGGGGACAGATTTGAAATCTGTCCCCGGAATCAGTTGTTCAACAGCCGGGCTTCCAGCTCGGCCACCTGTTTCTCCAGTTGCTCCAGTTTGGCTCGCGAGCGCGCCAGGACTTTTGTCTGCACGTCGAATTCCTCGCGTGTTACCAGGTCCAGTTTGGCAAACACGGACTGGGTCGCAGCGCGCAGGTTCTTTTCCAGATCGGTCTGGATATCTCTGGCAGCGGACGGCATGGCGCCGGTCAGCCGCTGGGCGATGTCATCAAGCAGTTTGGGATTGAGCATGCACGCAACCATAGCGGAGCGTGCCGGCGGCGTCCAGATGCGCGGCCCGTTAAGCGCACAACACTGGTGCATAAAAAGGGTATGCACAGATACAGGTCACCAGTTTGGTGCGTAAAAATTAACAGCGCGACCCTGAAAGCAGCATAATCAATTGAATAATAACACTATTATATGCTGGCACAGGAACTGCTAAAGCATTGCGTACGCCTGCTGTGGACGGGATGCATGTCCGCAGGCAAGAGACTGTTATTCAGAGTCGTTTAATAAAAGGAAACAGGAGTCATTACCATGAATATTTCCAAGAGCATGATTGCGGCGGCGCTGTTCGCCAGCGCAGGTGTCGCGCAGGCTGAACTGAGCGCCAATATCGCTACGGTCAGTAACTATTACTTCCGCGGTATTACACAGACTAGCGACAATGCCGCGATACAGGGCGGCATCGATTACAGCCATGAGTCAGGTTTATACGCCGGTACCTGGCTATCCAACATCGATTTTGGCGGCAAGGAAAATGCGGAAGTTGACCTGTACGCGGGTTTCGGTAACGACATCGGCGATACCGGGCTCAGCTATGACGTTGGCACCATTTATTACTGGTACCCGGGTGCAGGTGGTGAGCAGCAGGGCGGCGATATCGACTACGCAGAACTTTACGGCAGCCTGGGCTGGAAATGGGTGACCGGCAGCATCGCCTACACCTACTGGGGCGAAGTTGAAAGCCAGAATACTCCGCGTGCGTTTGACAGCGGTGATGTCTACTACAAACTGAGCGTCGATCCGGGCTGGGAATACGAAGGTTTTGCGCCTTCCGCATTTATCGGCTACTACGACTTTGATGATGATGGTGATGGCCCAGGTACAGAATTCAACTACACCCACTGGGGCATCAGCGTGGCCAAGGATGCTGGCGACTTTGGGTCCGTTAGCGTGAACTATGAACAGGTTGACGACGCAAACGACCTGACTTCAGACGACAACCCCAAATTCTGGATTGGTTGGGCAAAAGACTTCTGAGTCGATTTATTACTGTAAGTACTGAAAAAGCCCGCTCAAGAGAGCGGGCATAACCTAGGAGAGACCATCTGATGAAGCTTGTATCTGCAATCATCAAGCCCTTCAAACTCGACGACGTTCGCGAAGCGTTGTCGGAGCTTGGCGTACAGGGCATCACGGTCACTGAAGTGAAGGGATTTGGACGCCAGAAAGGTCACACGGAGTTGTACCGCGGCGCGGAATACGTGGTGGATTTCCTGCCCAAGGTCAAACTCGAAGTGGCTGTTAAAGCCGATTTGACCGAACAGGTGATCGAAGCGATTTCCAAAGCCGCCAATACTGGCAAGATCGGTGACGGAAAAATCTTTGTCTATGCGTTAGAGCAGGCGGTTCGCATCCGCACCGGTGAGACCGGGCCCGACGCTTTGTAATCAGTCCAACAAGCAACTAATGATGTTGCGGAGGATCGAAAAGTGGAAGCAATTCTAGAAACTAAATACGCACTGGATACGTTTTATTTTCTCGTATCCGGCGCGCTTGTCATGTGGATGGCGGCCGGTTTTGCCATGCTGGAGGCCGGCCTTGTCCGTTCCAAGAATACGGCGGAGATTCTGACCAAGAATATTGCCCTGTTCGCTGTAGCCAGCATTATGTACATGCTGGTGGGTTACAACATCATGTACCCGGCTGAGGCCGTCAATGCCTACTGGCCGGGCGTCAGCTTCCTGCTGGGTGCTGATAATGTTGCCGCTGATGTGCTGGCCCAGAATCCGGATGAGTGGTACGACGGCAGTTATTACTCCAGTATGTCAGACTTCTTCTTCCAGGTAGTGTTCGTTGCGACAGCCATGTCTATCGTATCGGGTGCCGTTGCGGAACGCATGAAACTCTGGTCATTCCTGGTGTTTGCCGTGGTCATGACCGGCTTCATTTATCCCTTACAGGGTTACTGGAAGTGGGGCGGTGGGTTCCTCGACGGACTTGGATTCAACGACTTTGCCGGCTCCGGTGTTGTTCACCTGTGTGGTGCAACTGCGGCGCTGGCAGGCGTCCTGCTGCTGGGTGCACGCAAAGGCAAGTACGGTCCCAGTGGTGAGATCAATCCCATTCCGGGTGCCAACATGCCGCTGGCGACACTGGGTACCTTTATCCTGTGGCTGGGCTGGTTCGGGTTCAACGGTGGTTCCGAGCTGGTCCTGACTAATATTGACGAAGCCAACGCCGTTGCGATGGTGTTCGTTAATACCAATATGGCCGCTGCGGGTGGCGTGGTTGCAGCCATGCTTACCGCACGCGCCATGTTCGGCAAGACGGATCTGACCATGGCGCTCAACGGTGCACTGGCCGGTCTGGTGGCTATTACAGCTGAACCACTGGCGCCAACACCGCTGGTCGCTACCGCTGTCGGTGCGGTCGGTGGTGTAATGGTTGTGCTGTCGATACTGACTCTGGACAAGATGAAGATCGACGATCCGGTCGGTGCCATCTCCGTTCACGGCGTGGTCGGTATGTGGGGCCTCATTGCGGTTGCATTGACCAACGAAGAGGCTACCATGACAGCTCAGCTTACCGGTCTGGCCACCATCTTTGTCTGGACCTTCGCGGCCAGCCTGATTGCCTGGATGGTGATCAAGATGGTTATGGGAATCCGCGTCAGTGAGGAAGAAGAGTTTGAAGGTGTCGACCTCTCTGAGTGTGGTATGGAGGCTTACCCCGAGTTTACAGGATCTCGTGGTTCCGGCCTCTGATGGTCGGTGGGGACAGGTTTAAACCTGTCACCGCCAGGGTAGTCGTTACGACGGGCGCTTAGGCGCCCGTTTTTTTGTCTGTCATAATGTGTCCATGGCCCTGTTCGAAGTAAATCACCTGTCGCGCTCCGGTTTGAGCGGCATTTCGCTCAGCCTGGAGGCGGGCGAGCTGGTATGCCTGTCCGGACCCAGTGGTTCCGGCAAGACGCTGTTGCTGCGCGCACTGGCAGACCTCGATGTCAGCGAAGGCCGGGTGAGGCTGGAAACTACCGGGCGAGAGCAGATTGCGCCAATGGAATGGCGCCGGCGGGTGGGGTACCTGCCCGCTGAAAGCCGCTGGTGGGCGCCGCTGGTCGGCGATCATTTCCCGGCAGAACAGCAAGGCCTGTTCAGCCAGCTCGGGTTCAGTGAGGATGTCGCCAGCTGGAGTGTGGAACGCCTGTCCAGCGGTGAGCGCCAGCGGCTCGCACTGGCGCGGCTATTGGCCAATCAGCCAAATGTGTTGTTACTGGATGAACCGACCGCAAACCTGGACCCGGCGAATACAGGAAAAGTTGAACACATTGTGTTGTCCTATCTCCATACGCATGCGGCGGCCTGCCTGTGGGTAACGCATAACGCAGAGCAGATGGAACGCATTGCAGACCGGTCCCTTGTTCTGGAGGGAACAGGTCTGGTCGAGGCGGCGGCATGATTGAATTAAGCACCTTTGATCTTTCGCTGGCGGCCCTGCTGGTGCTGGCCCTGGCACTCAGTTCGGCACGCATTTACCCGGGGCTGGCGCGCCAGTTGCTGATCGCGGCTTTGCGTACCGCTATACAGCTCACGCTGGTCGGTCTGGTGTTGAAAGCGCTGTTTGCAAACAGCGACCTGCTGTGGGTGGCCTTGATATCACTGCTTATGCTGCTGGTAGCCGGTCGCGAAGTAATGGCGCGTCAGCACCGCCGTTTTGCAGGGCGCTGGGGTTACAGCATCGGCGTGATTTCGATGTTTGTATCGTCTTTTACCGTGGCGCTGTTTGCGCTGCTGGTGGTAGTCGGCAACGAACCCTGGTATCAACCGCAGTACTCAATTCCTCTGCTCGGTATGTTGCTGGGTAATACGATGAACGGGATTGCACTGGCGCTGGATCGTCTGACCCAATCGGCCTGGGAGCAGCGCCCGGTGATAGAGGCCCGCCTGATGCTCGGCCACAGTGCACATGACGCCATGTCCGATATTCGCCGACAAGTGTTTCGCAGTGGCCTGATTCCGATTATCAACGCCATGGCCGCAGCCGGGATTGTCAGTCTGCCCGGTATGATGACCGGTCAGATTCTGGCAGGAGCGGAACCGGTGGAGGCAGTCAAGTATCAGATTCTGATTATGTTTCTTATCACCGGTGGTGCCGGTTTCGGTACCATGGCGGCGGTGCACCTGGCGGTACGCCGGCTTTTCGATGAGCGACAAC
>Ga0316194_10000249_pt1 | contig 32394 bp, 26 predicted proteins | sample CroRivsedime1_MG_FD_204936 | JGI IMG/M metagenome (GOLD analysis project Ga0316194, IMG submission 204936) | Coastal sediment microbial communities from Maine, United States - Cross River sediment 1 | ecosystem: Environmental > Aquatic > Marine > Coastal > Sediment | place: USA: Maine...
CACCCGACCAGCCGCCCGGTGGTGGTGGCGGCAAACCGGACAAGCCGGGACGGGGTTCCGGTGATATCTACTCCGAGCTGGTCATTGCCTACAGGACGGTGGATGGCTTGCCGATTTACGTCGGCGTTCCCGAGGGTTTCGAGGAGGACGAGGAAGCTGAGGCGCTGGTGCTGCCCAGTGGCTACGTCGCCTGTGTACAGCCGATCATTGACCGGAATATTAGTGATGCGTTTATGATCGGCTACGCAGACGCTGCACTCGATCTTTCCAGTGCGGAAGCACCGCCTTACGAGTCTCTGGAAATCCCATTAACCAACCCTGCCGACGGCAGAACGGTTTCGCCGGCACCGCTGGGTGGCCTCGGATGGCTGGGTGAAGAGTGCGATGTGGCGACAAACATGGGCGCCACCCCGGAGGGCTACGACCCCCTGGCGGACTACAACCTCTACGTCGAGGAAGTGCACTTTGGCCGCATGAACTCCGGGCGCTCCCCGAACAAGGTTCTGGATTCCCAGCTTGCGGAGGCCTATGCGACGTTGACGGCGCCCGGGGCTGTCATAGACCGGGATCACGCCGGCCGGATCACGGTGGACGACCCCGCCACGGACCCCTACCCGGACAAGACGATCGATTCGCCGCTGCAAAATCTCGCGATCTACAGGGAGCTGCTGACTCACGGCATGCTTCAGCAAGGCCCGACCCTGCCTGACTGGGGCATGGAAGGTAGAGACACGGAATTCCTGGATTGGGCGGCCGCCGCACTGGGCGCCTCCGCGGAGAAAGATGATTACTGGGTGGATGGCCCGATCAATCTCGACCTGGTGGTCTACTTCAACAGGATCCTCGGCATTCCGAGCCAATCGTCGGGCTATGCAATCGAGGGTAACGGCGCCATCGGAGCAGACGGTGAATACTACTTCGACTATTCCGATTACAGGTATACCCGCAGCTTCAAATACCCCGGCTGCGCAGTTTATCAAGTGATCGGTATCGGTGGACGAGTGGAAAAGGACACCATCATGCATGGCGTATTCGGAGATGAAGACGTTGTTGATCGCCAAAACATCTTTGGTTTCGCTACGGCGGCCGACGACAGCCGCCGCGTGATTGCGTTCAGACATGACATTGACCAGGGGATTGTTGTCATGGCAATTGATAAAGCCGGCGATGATTCTGTTGTTTGCGACGTGGACGTGCCGTGGTGGGACGACCCGTTGGAGAACTGATTCTCCGGCACCGACACCATTGCCAAACCATCAACGGATATCCCCGCGCCCCCCGGCGCGGGGCTTCCCGGAATAACCTTTCATAAGTACACAAAATCTGTAAGAGGAGAAAACCATGAAAACGCTAATCAGCCTATTGGCCGTGTTTTTCCTGTTTCTGCCCATGAGCCTCATGGCGCAGGACGACCACGGCAACAAGACCTTCCACGTGCAGGCCTGGGATTTTACGGATTCCAACCTGCTCGCGGGTTCCAATCTGGATATGGAAAAGGGGGTTCCCTGTGCGGACGTTCTCGCAATCCTGATGGGACAGGGACGAAACCAAAAATACGAATTGCTGGAAGCAACCGGCGTTCAAGGTCCGCCGGGCGTGACGTACACGCTCATTAACTACAGCGGGCAAGTCGCCGTCGTGAAATGTGGCACGTCTGGCTGCGGAAGCGGCGATGACGGGGGCCACGAACCAGGGCAACACTGACCTGTCTCCTCAGGCTCAGATGCGTACTTGGGTTAATATTCGGGGAGCGCAAAGCTCCCCGTTTTTTCTTATGTGGCCTAACAGAGCCCGGACACTATTCTTAACTAATCCTGATAAGCCACTTAATGCTCCGTTAAGTGGTCACTCTGTAAACTTAATGCTGAGTGGAGGTGATCTCATGAGAAAGTCAATCTTATTTTGCCTGGTTTTGCTGATATTCAATCCCATAATCGTTGTCGGCCAGCAGGGAAATCAAAATGTCGGAGAGCTCGACTCGAATGAAGAATCTACGCTGGTTTTCCTCCGTGAAGAGGAAAAACTGGCAAGGGATGCTTATTTTTCCATGCATGAGCTATGGGGGAAACCCATCTTCAGCAATATATCGGAATCCGAACAAAAACACATGGACGCGATGCTGAAAAAACTTGTCCTGTTTGAAATAGAAGATCCTGTCAGCAGCAATGAGCTTGGGAAATTCTCGAATCCACAACTGGACCAGCTGTACGATGACCTGCTAGACAGCGGCTCAGACTCCTTACTGGATGCCTATCAGATGGGCGCATTTATCGAGGAAATGAGTATCCAGGAACTGCTGATGGCCATCGAGGAAACGGATGAGCCACCACTGATGAATGCTTACAGTAATGTATTGGCGGGCTCCCGCAATCATCTGCGGGCCTTCGTAGGCCATATAGAAGCCATGGGAATTGATTACTCTGCACAATATCTGGGCCAGGATGAGGTCGATGATATCGTCGGTGATTTCGCCCTTGAACCCGCAGAGGGCTTCGTGATAAATCGCGGGCTGAATGACGCATGGTTCAATCCCGAAACCGGGGGACAGGGTTTTTTCATCACGGTATACCCTGAACCCGAATTATTGTTCCTGGGCTGGGTAACCTTCGATACCGAGCGCCCAAATGAGGAGGTAACCGCAAAACTTGGTGGTCCGGGCCAAAGATGGTTGACCGCCCAGGGCACATTTGCCGGTTCCCAGGCAGAATTGACCATCACGAACACAACGGAAGGCGTCTTCGACTCCGATACACCGCAAGTTGCCAGCGAATCTTTTGGTTCAATCCTGCTACAGTTCGATAATTGTGCAAGCGGAATAGTCATTTATGACATTCCTTCATTACAGCTTACCGGCTCTATTCCGATTCGACGAGTCGCCCCCGATCAGCCGGGTTTGTGCACCAACGCGCAAGAGCCATCGCCCTGATGGATTTTGCGCCGGGCCTGCGAACCTTCGCAGGCCCTTTTTCACCTTGATTCAAGTCAGTGCCAAAAACGCTCTGCTGAAGCAAAATAGATTCGGGGTCGAGTACTTTTTATTTATAAGGAAAAACCATGCGCATCCTTGTTATTGAGGACAATGCCGAACTGACCCGGCAGATCAAGAGCACGCTGGAGCACGCTATGTACGTGGTCGATGTCGCCTACGATGGCGAGGAAGGGCTGTTCCTGGGTGATAGCGAACATTACGACGTGGTGATACTGGACCTCGGGCTGCCCAAGATGGACGGCATCGACGTGCTGGAGCGCTGGCGCGCGAAAGGCAATGATGTGCCGGTGCTGATCCTGACCTCACGTCATACCTGGCGGGAAAAAGTCGCCGGCCTGCGCGCTGGCGCGGACGACTACCTGGCCAAGCCGTTTGAGTACGAGGAATTACTGGCCCGGCTTGAAGCGCTGATCAGGCGTGCCACGGGCCATTCAAGCCCGGTCATGCAGTGTCACTGCGGTAAGGTCGTGATGGATACGACCTCAGCCCGGGTCACCTATGAAGGCAACCTGGTGGAGCTGACGGCACTGGAATACCGCACACTTGAATACCTGATGCAGCATGCCGGCCAGGTGGTGTCCAAGACTGAATTGACCGAACACATCTACGACCAGGACTTTGACCGCGATTCCAACGTGATCGAAGTACTGATTAACCGCCTGCGCGGAAAACTATGTTCGGACATGATCAAGACGCGTCGCGGACTGGGTTATCAACTCGTCGAACCCACCGTCAATGCATAAGTCGCTTACCAAGCGAATTATCACACTGTCCGTATTCTGGATCGTGATCGCGCTGCTGTTCACGGGTGTCCTGATGGGCCGTTTTTACCGTGAACACACCCAGGGCCATTACGACGATCATGTTTTTACCCACGTCGAGGAACTGGTTGCCGCTGTTGAAACTTTAGAAGACGGAACCTTGCTTCTGACCAGGGAACCGACCGATCCACGCTTCCACCGTCCGAATTCGGGTTGGTATTGGGAAATCCTGGATGGAGACAGGCCGCTGTTCAGCTCGCTCTCGCTGGGGGAAGGCCACCTGGATCTGAGCGATACCAAACTCACTGAAAGCCACGAGGCGCAAACCGTGTATGGGCCGGACGGACAAAAGTTGAGAGCGCAGATCGTCAATGTAGCCTACCCGCACGAAAAAGGCGCCATCACCATTGCTGCATCAGCCCCCGAAATGGCCATTTCAGACGATGTAAAGGAATTCTATCTGCATATCGCGACCAGCTTCCTGGTGCTGGGCATCGGCCTGTCCGTCGCCGTGGTCATGCAGGTCCGGGTTGCTTTGAGACCATTGAACGCAATCCAATCTGCAATCGGTGACATCAAGGCTGGCAAAACGGAGCGTATCCCAAGGGATTTCCCTGTCGACGTTCAACCCATGGCAGACGAATTGAATTACCTGCTTGATCACAACGAGACATTGCTCAAGCGAGCCCGAAATCAATTGGGCGACCTGGCTCACTCAGTCAAGAATCCCCTGACGGTGATCCGAAACGAGGCACGCACTCTATCCGGCAAACAGGGTCAGCTGATACTCGACCAGTCCCACGTAATGGCCAACAGTATCGACCACTACCTTTCGCGCGCCCGCATCTACGGTAAACAGGACGCCATAGGCTACCGCACCAGCGTTAGGTCAGTCATCGATGACCTGAGTTTTGCAGTCGAACACATTCACAAGGACCGCGCCATCGGCATCGAACTCAAAAGCGTGGATGACAAATGGTTCCGCGGCGAGGCCCAGGATCTGGAGGAAATGGCCGGCAACCTGATCGACAACGCTTTCAAATGGGCGAAAACCAAGGTAGTGGTTAGTTGCACGAGCGACCACAACGAACTGGCCCTGGTCATCGAGGACGACGGCCCGGGTATCGCCGAGGAAGAAATCGAGACCATCACCAGGCGCGGCCGCCGGCTGGATGAAAAAACTCCTGGCCATGGCCACGGACTGGGTATTGCCGAGGATATCGCCATTCTTTACGGAGGCTCGCTCAAACTGGGCCGGAGCACAATGGGCGGATTGAAAGCCGAATTGCGCCTCCCTGCCGCGTAAAAAGAAAAAGGCCGGCAACCTTTCGGTGCCGGCCTAAGCATTGGAGCAGTCAACTAACAAACATCCATCGAGATGGAATGATTGCAGTGTATATTAGGAAACCTTAACGTAAGCTTAAAAAAGCGGACTTTTTCTGCATCTTTCTTAATTTCTTTTGAAATCAAGCATTCTCTGCAACGGCAACATCGCCCTTTTCCCCAAATCCGGATCGACAAAGACCTCATTATCCGGTTGGTCGAACACCGCGGCCAGAGATTCCAGTTCGTTCATTGCCATCCACGGGCAGTTGGCACAGCTGTAGCAGGTTGCGCCATGCCCGGCGGTCGGGGCAATGATCAGTTGCTTGTCCGGCACGGCCTTTTGCATGGTGTGGAAAATGCCCTGGTCGGTCGCTACGATGAACTCTTTGTTACCCATCTCGACCGCTGCATTGATAATCTGGCTGGTCGAGCCCACCAGATCGGCCAGTTCGATCACGGAAGCGGGTGATTCCGGGTGCACCAGCACCGCGGCATCGGGGTGCTCCTTCATGGTATGGCGCAGGCCATCGGCCTTGAACTCTTCGTGCACAATGCAGGCGCCGTCCCAGATCAATACATCCGCACCGGTTGAGCGCTGGATATAGTCGCCCAGGTGGCGATCCGGCGCGAACAGGATTTTTTCGCCATTGGCATGCAGGTGAGACACCACGTCCTTCGCGATACTGGACGTGACTACCCAGTCAGCGCGAGCCTTGACTGCCGCCGAGGTATTGGCATAAACCACCACGGTCCGGTCGGGGTGCGCATCACAGAATTCAGAAAATTCATCGATCGGGCAGCCAATGTCCAGCGAGCAGGTCGCCTCCAGAGTAGGCATCAGAACGCGTTTTTCAGGGGTCAGGATTTTGGCCGTTTCACCCATGAATTTCACCCCGGCCACCACCAGCGTCTGCGCCGAGTGGTCTTTGCCAAAGCGCGCCATTTCCAGCGAATCGCTGACGATACCGCCGGTTTCCTCGGCCAGGTCCTGCACCGCGTCCTGGGTGTAGTAGTGCGCCACCAGCACGGCGTTTTCCTGCGCCAGCTGCTCGCGGATCTGCTGCATCAGGAATTGTTCGCGGTCGGCACTCAGCTTGCGCTCTTCATGATGCTCCAGGTGGTCCTTGACCATTTCCCGGATTTCAAGCAGGTGTTCGGATGCGATGCTCATAGCAGCAAAGATAGGGCCTTGGACAGGCCGGCACAAGCTTGAATACTGGCTTGGCCGCGAACGCGGTCAGGTTACGGCAGTGTTTCTCAATGATTGACCGGCACGCCTGCAGCTTCGGCCAGGTCACCAAACGCCTGGTCGAGATAGGACGTCAGCACCGACAAATCAGGCACGACCGTACGGCCCGCGATCAGGCCAAAATATAGCCTGCCGTTATAACTGACCGCCGTTACGTTCAACGCAGTGATTGGTGGCAGGGTGCTGATTGGGTAGAGCCCCAGAATCTCCGCCCCTTTGAAATACATCTTTTCAGCAGGACCCGGAACATTGCTGATCACCAGGTTATTGACCGGCGGCAGAATCTTGTCGAGTTTCAGTACTTCTTCGAACAATGACATCAGTGCCACCATCAGGCTGTAGTACTGGACCGCCGTCCTGGGCACCCCCGAGAAAACTTCGCGCGCGGAGACGATGGATTCATGGACTTCTGCAAAAGCCTCCAGTGGCTGTTGGTGACTGGATGCCAGCTTGACCTGCAACAGGGTGAGCAGGTTGCCGTCCCCATCATCGCCCTCGGTGCGGATGTTGACCGGCATGTAGGCGACCAGCGGCCCTTCGGGGGAATCTCCGTGTTCCCTGAAGTACCGGTTCATGGCCAGGTCGCACATGGTCATGATCACATCGTTGATCGAGCCGCCCTGCGATTTGCCAACCGCGCGCAGATCTTCCAGTCCATAGGAGGTGAATGAAAGGGTCCTCGCGGCCCCGGTGGGCACATTGATGGACGTTTTCGGGGCGGACAGCGGCAGCGCAATCTGGGCGTCCCGGTCGAAAAAGCGTCTCTGCACCATCTTTGCGACGAGCTTGGTCACGCCAACGGCCGTCACGATGCCGCCGCCCAGGTTGCTAATCCCGTCAATGATCAACTGAACGTAGTCAACCTCCCGCTCCTCGGAATCATCCGGTCGCCTGTCGCGCTCCCACAAGGGCGGTGTGGAAAGATCTTGCGGTGATGTCGATGTGCAATCGTCCAGCCAGCGGCCAAAAGTGATGCCGTCACACAGCGAATGGTGAATCTTGACGTAAAACGCAAAACGCCGCCCGGACATGCCCTCGATCAGGTGAAATTCCCATAGCGGACGATCCCGGTCCAGCAGATTGGCATGCATACGTCCGAGCACGTCCAGCAACTGCCGCTCATTGCCCGGACTGGGCAGCACGGTGTGGCGAACATGGTAATCGATCTCCATGTTCACATCGGTTTCCAGTTCGTACTGCAAACCGCTCAGTGTTCGTACACGCTGGTCGAAGGGATAGCCGGGAGGCACTTTACGTATCTCGTCCAGCATTTTGCGCAACCACGCGCTGCCCCTACCGCTGGGCAATTCGAATTCAATCAGCACCCCGATGTGCTTGGGGCTATGGTGCGACTCGGTCAGCAGAAAGCCGCCGTCGATGGTGTTGAGCCTGGTCATGGGTGCCTGGAGTCCCGGTCAGTCAGTACTCAAAATCTACCGGCAAGGCACAGATCGCGCAAAGACGCAGATCAGGAAAAGCTCTGGCAGTGACGGAAAAGGTGGCGGGTTGGCCCAGAACTACAGCCTACAAATCACATGAGGTTCCGGCCAAACGGGTCAACCGCACATAGTCATAGGCGCCGGTCCCATACCCATCGAGCGAAGACTCATAGGAGAACAGCAGCCCGTCGCACCCGGGCTGGTACTCCAGCGTGAGGATTCCCCAGGGCTGCAGATCGATTTCGCTGGCGTCGAAGTTCTCTCCATAAGAAGTCGAAGCTGCGGGATAAAGCATGTTGGCCGTTACCTTGTTACCATCCACCACCGCGGATTCACTGATAACCCAGAGCTGATTGCCATCCGGATCGAAGGTGTACCAGATGATCAATACACCACCCCCGGTGAGCCACTGCACAAAAACCCCTTCTCCATCCCGTTCAGGGTCGTAAAAGGAACCGGACCGCCCGGATTGCGGCGACTGGCTGCCATTGCAATCGACAATATCGCTCAGCCGAAATGCATCCGCCAGCAGATCGCCGAATGGGCTGTTGGGATCGGACTCAAACATCATCCTTCCCGGCTTACTTGCCCCTGACTCGCAATTGGAAAACACCATCGACATGCCACCCACGGGTTCCCTGACAATGGCATCCGGGTCGAACCCGGCGCCGAACACGCCACCTGTCGGGTACACCATATCGCTGATCACAACTGAATTTCCCACCACCGAGCCGACGCCGATAAACCAGGCAGGCCCGCTCCCATCCATGGCGTAGGTGAATTTTGCGGCCAGGGCCGATTCACCGGAAAGCATTTCCAGAAAATCTCCTTCGCCGTTGCGGCCAGGATCATACCAGGCAGCCGACTGGGCAGGTCCAATGTCCGGACCGCCCTGCACTTCATAACTGCCAATGTCACACTCGTAGGTGCCGTCCAGATCGGCGTCCTGTGGTCGCCCCAGGCCCTGGGTGTCCACGTAACCGCAGGGTAGTCCGTTCTTCTGGTTGATTGCATCACTGATTTCGCTCGCACCAGCATCGATGGCCGGACTACCCGGCAAGAGGCTGAACGTATGGTTGTCTTCGGCCTTCAACATGGGATCGGTGTTGAAAAAATCCGTTGGCTGATCCAGTGAGCAGGTATTACCCGACTCCAGGCTGTAACCGCGGGAATTGAATGCCCCACCAACATCAAGGCAACCGTCCTTTGCAGCCAGGTCAAAAATATTGGAGAAAAGATCAACCCAGTCCCCACCAAATATCCCGGTCCCGCGACCGGCAAAGGTAGTGTTTTTAACCGAGAGTAAACCCCGGGAATTTTCAACCAGCGTACCGGAACAATTGCCGTCAAATGTGCTGTTCTGCAAGATCAGCGCCTCTCCCTCTGGATGCAAATCACCGGTTGAACTGATGTACAGGTCACAACCCTCAAAGCCGGCATCATTGTCCGCTAAAACCGCATAGAAAATGTTGGCATGGGCGTTACCGGTGATCGAAATGGCGCCGCCCACGATCGCAGACCGGTTACCCGTGAATTCGGTTGGGCCATTCAGGGAATTGCCATCGCCCAAAGCGCCGCCTTTTCCCCTGACAACCAGTTGTGCGTTTCCGGCAACCTCGATGGCGCCTCCGAATCCGCTGGCGAAATTGTTTCTGAAAAGTGAGCCGTAAATATCTACCCGGGCATCTGCGCCCGCCCTTATTGCGCCACCGTTACCGGTGACATTGAACCCATCTACTATGGCATCCTGCAGGCGCAGTTTGCCTTTTTCCACGACGTCAAAAAGGCGAAAAGGCGCCACACTGCTGGCGCGCTGAAAAGCAACCTGCCTGGAGTTGCCCAGCTGCATATCGAAAGTGATGTCTTCTGAAATGGGTGGTAATGCAGTATCTGTTTCCCCGTAAGGCAGGGTGAAGATAAATCCGGTTTCACCATGGTCACCGGCCTGGATGACTATGGTGGAGAATTCGCCATCCATCGCGTTCGCATCTTCGATTGCCTGGATCAAACCCGCGTTATCTCCGGCCTTGACGTAATACACTCCTGAGTCTGATTGCGCCAGCCCGTTTGTGGCCAACAACAAGAGGAACACGGTAATCAGACATTGGGAAATAAAATTCACAGCCACCACCCGGTCGTTATTTTTGTGCTTTGAATAGCATACAAAATTGCGCCAATTTCTGCTGTCACTGAAAAAAGCATGGTGCCACCAAGGGGAGTTGGGGGTCTTAATTCTCAGGACACGCTCGAGACGTCCATGTGCGTTTTTCAGCACAGGTAACGGAACGATTGCGGTTTCGCTGTAAGCGAAGAAGCGATCGTGGAGTGCCGTCGTGCGTTGTTCCCGACAGCCGAAAGTCCTGAGAATTAAGACCCCCAACCCCCCCTGCCCGGTACCAGGCTATTCTTCACTCAGAACCCCCCGCCGGATTTGGTCGCGCTCCATGGATTCGAACAACGCGGTGAAGTTGCCCTCTCCGAAACCTTCATCCTTTTTGCGCTCGATGAACTCAAAAAACACTGGCCCGATCACCGTCTCAGAGAAAATCTGTAACAGCAAACGCGGATCACCATCTTCGGTAGAACCATCCAGCAGGATTCCCCTGGCCTGCAGTTTATCGACCGGCTCGCCGTGCCCGGGCAGGCGCTCATCGAGCATTTCATAATAGGTGCCCGGTGGTGGTGTCATGAAGGGCACCCCCTTCTCTTTGAGGCGGTCCCAGCAGGTCAGCAAATCATCGCAGATCAGCGCGATATGCTGGATCCCTTCGCCGTTGTATTGCATCAGGAATTCCTCGATCTGGCCTGAACCCTGGGTGGCCTCTTCATTCAGCGGGATACGGATTTTGCCGTCCGGGGCGGTCATGGCCTTGGACAGCAGGCCAGTGTATTCACCTTTGATGTCGAAATAGCGGATTTCCCGGAAATTGAACAGTCGTTCGTAAAAATTGGCCCAGAAATCCATCCGGCCACGGTAGACATTGTGGGTCAGGTGGTCGATCAGTTTGAAGCCACAACCCTCGGGATGGCGGTCGACGCCTTCATAAAAGCGGAAATCGATATCATAGATGCTCTCGCCGTCTTCGTAGCGGTCGATCAGGTAGAGCGGCGCACCGCCAATGCCCTTGATTGCCGGTAACCGCAGTTCCATCGGGCCGGCCGGGATGTCAATCGGCTGGGCGCCTTTCTCCAGCGCCATTGCATAGGCCTTATGGGAATCGGCCACCCGGAACGCCATGCCACAGGCGCAGGGACCATGTTCCTCGGCGAAGTAGGAAACGTAGTTGCCCTTTTCGTTGTTGATGATGAAATTGATGCCGCCCTGGCGCCACAAAGTGACTTCTTTCGAGCGGTGTTTTGCCACCTCGGTAAAACCGAGCGTTTCAAACAGCGGTTCAAGCACGCCCTCCTCCGGGGAAGCGAACTCGACAAATTCGAAACCGTTCAATCCCATCGGGTTTTCAAACAGGTCATTCATTTTTTTCTCCAAGTCGATGAGGAGTTGCGTTAACTCCTATTCTAGTACTTATTCCAAAGGTTCGAACCGGGCCTGGAAGAACCTGAGGTATTCCGGCTCATAGGCCATTTTCAGACCTTTGATTTCCTTTCTTCTTTGGTAAACCCGGGCGACCGCTTCAACCACCACATCCATATGCGCCTGGGTGTAAACACGCCGCGGCAGGGTCAGCCTTACCAGTTCCAGCGCGGGCCGCCGGTTTTCACCGGTTTGCGGGTCCCTGCCGGCAGAAACATTACCGCGCTCCATGCTGCGGATGCCTGCTTCCAGGTAGAGTTCAGCCGCCAGGGTCTGGGCCGGGAACTGGTCCTGGTCGAGATGCGGCAGAAATTCCTTCGCGTCGAGGAAAATGGCGTGCGAGCCTATCGGCCGCACGATGGGAACACCGGCCTTACGCAGGTGCACACCAAGGTAACGCACCTGTCCAATTCGTGCATCCTGGTGCTCCTGCATCACGGCTTCGCGCAAGCCCTGGGCCATTGCTTCCATATCCCGTCCTGCCAACCCGCCATAAGTGTGCAGTCCTTCATAAACCACCACCATATTCTGGGCCTTCAGGAACACTTCCCTGTCGTTACAGGCGAAGAAGCCGCCGATATTCACCAACAGGTCCTTCTTGGCGCTCATGGTGCACCCGTCGGTCAAATCGCAAATCTCGCGCAGAATTTCGGCGATGGATTTGTCCGCATAGCCCTCTTCCCGGCGCCGGATGAACCAGGCGTTCTCAATGGTGCGGGTCGCATCCAGCATGATCGGGATGTCGTATTGCTTACACCAGGAGTTGAGCTCCTTCAAATTGGCCATTGAGAACGGCTGACCGCCAGCCATGTTCACGCAACCTTCGAGGCTGATGTACGGAATATGATCCGCGCCGACCTCGTCGACCAGCCTGTCCAGCTTGGCGATATCGACATTACCCTTGAACGGGTGGTCGCTGGCCGGATCGTGCGCCTCGTCCACGATCACGTCGACGAAGTTGCCGCCGGCCATTTCCTGGTGCAGCCGGGTGGTCGTGAAATACATGTTTCCCGGCACATAGTCGCCCTCCCTGATCAGGATCTGCGACATCAGGTGCTCGGCTCCGCGCCCCTGGTGGGTGGGCACCAGGTACTTGTAGCCATAGAATTTCTGCACCGCGTCTTCCAGGTGATAGAAATTCTCGCTGCCGGCATAGGCCTCATCACCCATCATCAGGCCCGCCCATTGGCGATCACTCATGGCCGAGGTGCCTGAATCGGTCAGCAGGTCGATGTAGACATCCCGGCTGCGCAGCAAAAAGGTGTTGTAACCGGCCTCACGGATGGCATGTTCACGCTCCTCCCGTGTCGTCATCCGCAGCAATTCAACCATCTTGATCTTGTAGGGTTCGGCCCAGCTATGTCCGGCGTTGTCTTTCATGGTTTCATACCTCCATCAATAGCTACATTATCTCCAATAATTTAGGGATATGTGTTTCATTTTCGATATAGAAGGGCTATATTTAGAACATATATTTCTTTTTTCTTTATTTTTTGTAACCAATGTTATGCATGAATTAAGCCGATCTGAACGCCGCTTGCTGGACGCAATGCAAAAAGACACCACGCTCAGCCAAATCGACCTGGCGGAACTTTCCGGTAAGTCGAGAACTTCCATCTGGCGGTTGATCCGCGAATTCGAAGAGGCGGGTCTGATCGAAGGCAAGGTCGCCCTGCTTAATCCCAAGCAACTGGGCCTGCAGTTTCACGTGATGCTGTCAGTCAGCATGGTGAAACATACAGACCGCACCCGGCAGGAATTTGAAGCACACGTGCAATCCCTGCCCGAGGTGATGGAGTGCTACTCCGTTTCAGGTGACCGCGACTATGTGCTGCTGATCATTTCAAAGGACATGGAATCGTATAACACTTTTCTGAATACCCAGATTCTCGACCACCCCAGCGTTCACTCGGCCAGTTCCAGTTTTGCGCTGCGCAGGGTCAAGTACACCACCGCCCTGCCCCTTTAGGACACAGACATGAAAACGATTATTGAACCCTTTCGGATCAAATCCGTGGAACCCATCCGCATGACCACCCGCGAGGAGCGTGAGCAGTGCATCCGGGAGGCTTATTACAACCTGTTCACACTACAGTCAGACGACGTACTGATCGACCTGCTGACCGATTCAGGCACCTCCAGCATGAGCGCCCGGCAGTGGGGCGCGCTGATGACGGGTGATGAATCCTATGCTGGCAGCCCGTCTTTCTACCGCTTCAAATCGGCGGTGAAAAACCTGATGCCGTTCAAGTACCTGATCCCGACCCACCAGGGCCGGGCGGCCGAAAGCATCCTGTTCACTGTGGTTGCCAACGAAACCCACTCAATACCGAACAACACGCACTTCGACACCACCCGGGCCAACGTCGAATCCCAGGGTGCGGAAGCCGTGGACCTGGTGATCGAAGAAGGCCGCAACCCGGAAACGGAGCACCCCTTCAAGGGCAATATGGACATCGCCGCGCTGGAACGGTTTATCGAAGAACGGGGCGTAGAGAACATTCCGCTGTGCATGCTCACCATCACCAACAATTCAGGTGGCGGTCAGCCGGTCTCAATGGAAAACATTCGCCAGACACGCGAAGTCTGCGACCGGTATGGCATTCCGTTGTTTATCGACGCCTGCCGCTTCGCCGAGAACGCCTGGTTCATCAAGATGCGTGAACCCGGCTACCAGGATACGCCGGTCGTGGATATTGTCCGTGAGACGTTCTCCTATGCCGACGGCTGCACCATGAGCGCCAAGAAAGACGGCCTGGCCAATATCGGCGGCTGGCTGGCAATGAATAACGAAGAGTGGGCAGTGGAGTGTCGCAACCGGCTGATCCTGACCGAGGGTTTCTCCACCTACGGCGGCTTGTCCGGACGGGACCTGGAAGCGATTGCCGTGGGGCTGGAAGAAGTGGTCGATGAGGACTACCTGAACTACCGGATCGCATCGACGCAATATGTTGCCACGCATTTTGATGAGATCGGCGTGCCGATCATGAAACCGGCCGGCGGCCATGCCGTGTATATCGATGCCCGGCGGTTCCTGCCGCATATTCCACCGCTGCAGTACCCAGGCCAGTCACTGGCGGTTGAACTCTACAAGGAGGGCGGTATCCGGGGTTGCGAAATCGGCACGGCAATGTTCGGGTTACGCCCGGATGGCAAAGAGGAACCGGCGCACATGGACCTGGTCAGACTGGCCATACCCCGTCGCATGTACACCCAGGCCCACATGGACTATGTTATCGAAGTCGTGGACCAGGTTTTTACCAATCGCGAAAACCTTCGTGGCATGAAGTTCGTTCGCCAGCCCAAGGCACTGAGGCATTTCACCGGACGGTTCGATTACGTTGACCACTGACAGGAAATTCACCGTCATCGCGCACCGCGGCGCCTCGGGTTACCTGCCCGAGCACACGCTGGAGGGCGTTGCCATGGCGCACGCGATGGGCGTGGATTACATCGAGCAGGACGTGGTGCTGACCCGCGACAACGTGCTGATCGTGTTGCACGATTTGTACCTCGATGCCGTCACCGACGTTGCAGATCGGTTTCCCGACAGGCAACGCAGCGACGGCCGCCGTTATGCGATCGATTTCACGCTGGAGGAAATCCGCAGTCTCAGGGTTCACGAAAGGGTCGATTCCAGCGGTAATGCCGAGTTCCCCGGACGCTACCCACACGGGGATGCACTTTTTCGTATTCCCACGCTGGCGGAGGAAATCTCCCTTATCCAGGGCCTCAACCGTTCCAGCGGCCGGAATGTTGGCGTTTACATCGAGCCCAAATCCCCTGCCTGGCATCGCAGCGAGGGTCGTGACCTGGTCGGTGAACTGGTCAGCGTGCTAAACCACTTTGGCTATACCGGCCGCGAAGACCAGGCCTGCCTGCAGTCGTTCGACACGAAATTCCTGCAATATGCCCGGCACGAATTGCACAGTGACCTTAAACTGGTGCAATTGATTGGCGACAACAGCTGGGGCGAAAGCGATGTTGATTTTGATTTTATAAGAAGCCAGAAAGGTCTTGAAAGTATTGTAAATTTAGTGGATGGAATTGGACCCTGGTTACTGCAGGTAATGCACATCTCGAAGCAAAAAATTCCTGATATATCAGATTTGACTGCCCGTGCACAGCAACTGGGGCTGTTTGTTCACGCTTATACCTTGCGCGCAGACGAACTGCCCGCGGAAATCGGCGGCATCGGGAATGCAAGCCGATTCCTGCTGCACAACGTAGGGCTGGATGGTGTTTTTACCGACCATCCGGACCAGGTCATTCGCGCCCTGGTTTAGATAACAGGTCATAGGGTCGTCCGGCCCGGTCAAGCGGTTGCTGCCGCTTCCCCTGAAAATGCATGCTGACCCCGTAATGGTTGATCACCATGAATTCAATGTTCCAAAGGCCGGTACTGGCTGCCGTCACCGCCAGTCTCGCATTGGCCCTGAGCGGCTGCCTGTTCAACCGGGCCGCCGAAGTGAAAAGCCAGTTCTGCGATTTCGACGCCAATTTCAGCCTCCGTTTCGCCGATTCCGCAGCGGTGAGCTTTCATCACCCGGTGCTGCTGGACGAGGATGTACTTTGGCTCATCGCGTCCGAACCGACCGAGACGATGGTTTCGGGCAATGAGAAGCTCATGGTGTTCGTGATGGAAAAATCTGGCCCGGCTCCCGATCCTGTGGATGACATACGGGTTGAACTCAGCTTTTACTTGCTGGATGACGCTTACAAATTGGCGAGTATCCGGTTTGATCCGAAGCTCAACGCCATGCTGAATCCGAAAATCATGGACCAGTCAGCCATTGACGAAGGTTCCCGACTGATCTGCGAAACCGGCTACAGCCTGGCCTCCAGGAAAGTAGAGCTCGATCTTTCGGGGCAGTCACTGGACGAATTGCCTGGCCGCCAGGAAATCCTGGAACTGCTGGGTCCTCCCCTTGAGCAGGACCCGCTGTCCGGCAGTTTCACCTACGAATACCGCCTGAAAGGCAGCCACGATGACGGCCTGAACACCCGCTTCACGGTCTGGTTCGACGACTCCGGGGAGAAACTGGCGCGCATGGAGTCACGCTATTCACACTTTTACACGACCACCGATTTCCAGCAAAAGAAAATGCGTGTACAGCTGAACATGCTGGGGAGTTAGACTGTGGCGATGGCCAGACGTAAAACCAGAGTTCCCACTACCCGCCTGGGCCGCCTGGCGCGGATCGGTTTTGCCGCCGGGGAACTGGCGGTGGGTGGAGCAGCGGAGGGCATCAAGCGCCTGACCGGGGTGACGCCGGAGGACGCAGTCAACGTGTTCCTGACCGCCGCCAATGCCCAGAAGCTGGCCAAGCGCCTGGCCGGAATGCGAGGCGCTGCGATGAAAATGGGGCAGATCATGTCGATGGAAAGCGTCGATATCCTGCCGAAGGAATTCTCGGACGCCCTTGCAATCTTGCGCGATTCGGCCGACACCATGCCCGATTCACAGATTCGCCGGGTGATGGGCCAGGCTTATGGCAAAGGCTGGGAATACCTGTTCATAGACTTTGTTTATGAACCGATTGCAGCCGCTTCGATCGGCCAGGTTCACCGCGTTCAAACCCGGGACGGCAGGGACCTGGCTCTGAAAATCCAGTATCCCGGCGTGGCCAAGAGCATCAATAGCGATGTCGACAACATGGCGCTGTTTCTGCGCCTGGCTAATGTGCTGCCGGTTGATCTGGATGTTTCGGGAATCATCGCCGAAACCAAGCGCCAGTTGAAGCAGGAGGCCGACTATACCATCGAGGCCAACTACCTGCGCGATTACTATGAACTGGTCCGTGACGATGATCGTTTTATCGTGCCGAAAGTGCACGATGACCTGACTACCAGGCACATCCTGGCGATGGATTTTGTCGAAGGCGAGCCGCTGGAAACACTGGGCGAGGAAGGTGTTTCCCAGGCGCTGCGGGACCGCGTCGGCAAACGTCTGGAGGAATTGATGTTCCGGGAATTGTTCGAATTCCGCACCATGCAGACCGACCCGAATTTCGCCAATTACCTGTACCGACCCGAGGACGGGCGAATCGTGCTGCTGGATTTTGGTTCGACCATTACCTTCGAAAAGGAATTCACCGAAAAGTACCGGAAAATCTCCCGGGCATTGATCGAGGAGGACGACTTTGCGGTGCGGCAATACGCCGAAGAAATCGGTTACATGGACCCGGACAACAGCCCGGCACACGCCGAACGCCTGCTGGACATGATCCGCCTGGTTTGCGAGCCGATCCGGCAGGGGGGAGTGTACGATTTTGCGGCATCGGACATGACAACACGGGCGCGCGACGCCGGCCTGGAATTGGCCTGGAAAAGTCGCGGGGAACTCAAAACTCCGCCCCCCGAAACCGTGTTCCTGCACCGCAAACTGGTCGGCTCATACTTGTTGTGCACCCGGCTCAAGGCGCGGGTGAACGTCCAGCAACTGATCGCCGAACACCTGTAAAACCATTCAGCGCTGCTGGCTCTCCGGCAGAATCGGCTTCTGCCCTTTAGGGATCGGCGATACGTAGGGGTTTTTTTCCATTTCTTCGTCGAACACCGCTTTCGCCGCCACCCGCAGGTCTTCATCGAGCAGGAAATCCAGCGCCGTCAAGGCCAGCACTTTGGCGGCTACCACTGCGCCCCGCGATGCATTGGGACGCCCATGGCTGGCCGCGGTGGCCCAACTGTGCCACGGAAGATCGGTGCCCGCGGTCGCCACGTAAATACTCACCCCGGGCGCCAGCCGCGTGACCTCGGCAACATCCGTGGACCCGCCTGAAACCGGCTGAACATCATCAGCCAGCGGGCTGACCTGTGTCGGGTATCCCAGGGGTTCTATGTCCAGGTTTTTCTGCAGGTCGCGCGCAAAAGCGTGGTCGTCCTCGCTGAACTCCGGCGCGCCGACATATTCCAGGTTGGCCTGGGCGGCCTCCTGCAGCGGGCGGTTCAGTAGCAGTTCGTGTACGCCGGTGATCAACGTGACCTTGTGCGTGGTTTGCGTGGCCATGGCAGCGGCCTCGGCAATCTGCAGCATCCATTCATAATTTTTCAGAACTTTCGGACGATTGTCGTCGCGCACGTAATACCAGACCTTCGCGTAGGCCGGCACCACGTTGGGGGCTTCGCCACCGTCAGGAATGACATAGTGAATGCGTGCACTGGGTTCGATATGCTCGCGCATCATGTTCACCGCGTGGTTCATGATCTCCACCGCATCCAGCGCGCTGCGGCCATTCCAGGGGTCATGCGCGCCGTGGGCTGCGCGGCCAAAGAACTCCACCTGGAAATTGTTCATCGCCTGGCCGGTGTCGTTCGATACCTCGGTCAGGTAGAACGGGTGCCAGTCGAGCGTCACATCGATGCCATCGAATACTCCAGCATTCGCCATGTAGACCTTGCCGACCACGGTTTCCTCGGCCGGGCTGCCGAACAGCCTGACCGTGCCGGGGATGTCGAACTGCTCCATCGTCCGTTTGAGTGCAATGGCCGCTCCTACCGACCCGGCACCGAACAGGTTGTGTCCGCAGCCCTGTCCATGCGGGTGACCGTCTTCCCGGGCTTGCTCGGTCGGCACTGGCGCATTGCCGATGTTGGGCAAGGCATCATACTCAGCAAGGATACCGATGACCGGCCCGCCCTGCCCCCAACTGGCGACGAAGGCCGTCGGCATATCGGCGACACCGCGCTCAACACTAAAGCCTTCTTTTTCCAGTACGTCCGCCAACAACTTCGCGGAACGGGTTTCTTCCAGTGCGATTTCTGAGAAATTCCATAATTCCATGGACAGGCTCTGGATGATCGGCTGCAGGTCATCGACCTTTTCGATGGCGACCTGTTTCTCGAGTCCCACATCAGCGATCGCAACCACCGGCTGCAGGGAAAGAACTATCAAGCCGGTAACGGCAATGAACAACTTGATGGATTGAGTCATAATTTATCCCTGTTTGCGCCGGCGCCGACCCGCGCGGCCTCGTCTTCCTTTGGGGCCGCCCCGCGCGGCGCCCGGTTCCGGTGGCGGCGGCAGGTCCGGCAGTTTGTCCTGCGATTCAAGGCCCGACATGATCACCGCCCGCATCGCCTCGTCAATGGCCGGGTCGGTCTCGAACGGCTGGTAGGCGGCCAGGCGCTGCTCGACCTGCTCACAGGCGCGTTCCAGCAAGCTGGGCATCGCCGATTCATCAGCCGTATCCCGGGTGGTGCGGTCAATGACCGGATCGGTCAGATAAAGCTCCTGCGGCCAGTGCTCCAGCGTCTGTTCTGCTGTAATAAGGTGGCCTTCATGAATCAGGTGATCCACCAGGTGATCACTGGGCAAGTCATCGAGTACCTTTATCTCGCGGCAAAAGTGCAGCGCCTGTCCGCAGACTTCATTATCGAACACCAGCTTTGGCAGGCTGAAGGTCAGCACAAAATCCAGCATGCCGGGCCCAGCAACCGAATTAACCCCGGCCAGCGCCGCCAGCAGGGCGCTGCTGAACGATTCACCACCAGCCTGTGCATCCAGTTCCTTGCCGTCGCTCAGGGCCATGTAGGCCTGCGAAGGCAGCCCGAGGTACTTGGCGATGGCCACGTAGGCCACATCCAGGTGCTGCGCCTCGATCGCCGCCATCGGTGAACTGGCGGCCTTCATGTGGAAAGTTGCCGGAGCCCCACCAAACAGCACCGGATGCCCCGGACGCAGGATTTGGGCCATGGTCAAGCCAGTCAGCACATCGACGCAATGGAACACCAGCGCCCCGACCAGTGTGACCGGGGCAATCAGCCCCATCAGCGTAACCGGGACAATCTCGACCGGAATTCCGGCATCCACGCAGTCCAGCAGGTTCTGGCAGGAGTCTTCACCGAAACGGAAATTGCCGGTTGCGGTGATGGTGAAAATGGACATCGGCTTCGCGGCCAGTTCCGCTTCATCCGCGCGGAACATCCGCAGCAGCTGAACCAGTCGCGGAATTCCGTCTTCGCTGAAAGCACCCGATGCGACGGGCCTTTTCGAGTTGACCAGTGACATGTACAGGCGCCAGGCGTCGGACACCTGCGGCTCGATGTCCTTGTTGGTGGAAAATGCCGTGGCCAGGTAACCCAGGTTGCTCAAGCCATCCGCCAGCCGGACGTATTCCACGAAGTCTTTCGAGTCAGCCAGGCGGGTCTGGCCGGTGCGGTGATCGAGGATTTTCAGGCCACTGGAACCCGGCACGAAATTGACGTTGTACCCTCCCAATTCCGCGTGCGGCTGACCGTCGCGGTCGAACAGCGTGAACGATGCGGGTGCGGTTTCAATCGCATTTTCCACCACGTCGTGTGGAAAAAAGATGCGTTCACCACTCGCGTCGGATTTCAATCCCTGGTCCAGCAGGCGTTGACGCATTTTGGCGCCGCGGATTTCCATGCCCTTTTCCGCCATGATCCGCTTGGCTTCGTCCAGAATCCTGACAATCAGTTCTTCGCTGAGCACATTCAATGTTGGCCGCATAAATTCATTCCTGTGGTTAAATACCGGAACCATGCAAAACAGGTCGCGAAATCATAACAGCAGGCAGGCCCGAAATACGACTCTCACCGTTATTTTGTTGGGTTTTGTGATGGTTTTGGCCCTGCCCGCCTGCGCCACCGCCCCGCCGCCGGACTCGGCCGACAATTTCTGGGACGGCTATTCAACAGTCGCCATCACTCCGGGCGGCCGCATCGCGGCGGCCGCGAACCGGCATGTCATCGTATTGTTCGATATCGTCGAGCAGCGACAGGTCGGCTGGTTCTGGGCGGTAGACGCGAAAGGCAAAAGCTTCACCCTGCCGCGCTCCGGCCTGGGCGACACGCTGGAATTCATCGACGATCATCACCTCATCACCACCGGCATGGGCGGAATCGCCACGGTTTGGGATATCAGAACCGGCCAAAAAACGCAGCAGATCGACGCGCCGGCCCAGGGCATCGACGCGATCAGCCTGGCCTGGTCGCCCGCTTCACGCGATCTGGTGATGGGCACGCGTGATGGCAGCATTCTCGCTGTCAGCATGCAGGGCGAACAACCGGGAGAAACCGAATTCCTGCTGTCGCATGTCGGGCGGGTTAACGACCTGGTGTTCAGCGCCGACGGCAACTACATGGCCTCGGCGGCCCACGACAAAACGGTGGTGATCTGGGACATGGAGACCCGCAAGGAAATCAGCCGCCACGTCACCAAAGGTGATATATCAGACCTGGAGGTGGTCAGTTCCAGGCGTGAACTGATCATTGCCGGCGACGATGTCGCGATCTGGAAATTCATGACCGAAGAGGAGGTTTTGCAGCTCAACGAACATAAGGCCGTTGGGCAATGGGTGGGTACCGGGGCGCTTTATGCCCTGCAAGTGGGCCTGATTGCCACGGGATTGGGCGGCGGCCTTTCCACCCACGATCCAAAGAATTGCGGGCGCTTCGTCACGGCTTCGCCGGATGGAAAATTTATTGTCGACGTCAAACCCGGGCCCCTGTCCAACAAGGTAACGGTGCTGGACCTGGACCAGAACATCATCGTGCAGGAGGTGGAAGTGAAAACCACCGTCTGTGATCTGGAATTTACCGGCGATGGCTCGCGCCTGGTGCTGGCGGGTGATGGCGGTTTTTCGCTGGTCGATACCGCCACCTGGAGCGCCTTACCCGTGCAGCTGATCGTCGACGGATTCAGTCATGCGCCGCGCGCCATGCTGGCCATGCCGGAACAGATGGGGCTGAGCCTGACCGGCTACCGCGATGAAGTGGAGGAATGAAAGCCCAGACCGCTATAATGATTCCATCGCAACCATGACAACCATGGATCAACGGCCAGGCCCTTGAAAAGCAACCACCCGGTAACAGCCATTTTGTGCATTTGCACCCTCCTCTTGCTGGCGGCTTGTGATACTGCGGAGACCACCTACATGGTCGGCACGCTGGAAAGAGACCGTATCGATATCATCGTCGAGAGCAACGAGCCGATCCTTCGCATCGAGGCGCGGGACGGCCAGCCAATGGGCGTTGGGGACCTGATCCTGGAACAGGACCCATCGCGGGCCGCGGCTCGGCTGGCGCAACAGCAGGGGCTTCTCAACCAGGCCAAAGCACGGCTTGCCGAACTGCGGCGCGGCCCGCGCGAGGAACTGATCCGTGAATCGCGCGCCAGGCTCGAAGCCAGCCGGGTTGAAGAAGAAAACGCGCTGGCCAACTACAATCGGACCAAGGACATCCACGCCCAGGGTCTTTCCAGCGACTTCAGGCTGGATACTGACCGCACCCGTTACGAGACCGCAATCGCCCGGGTCAAGGCTGATACCCAGGACCTGGAACGCCTGATGAACGGCACCACGGTGGAAGAACTGGACCAGGCCATAGCAGCGGTCGAGGCCGGGGAAGCGCAGGTGCAACAAGCGCAACTGGACCTGGACCGGACCCGGGTTTTTGCCCCGGTCAACGGTGTCGTCGACAAGGTTCTGTACCGTGTGGGCGAGCGGCCGGCACCCGGAACGACGATTGCGGTGATCCTCGACAGTTCCAGGACCTACGCCAGGGTTTATGTGCCAGAGCATCTGCGGGCCCGGGTAACACCCGGTGTATCCATTGATGTGCGGATTGATGGCATCGACGACGCTTTCGACGGTACCGTGCGTTGGGTCTCGTCGGATGCCACTTTCACGCCGTATTTCGCACTGACCGAGCACGATCGCTCGCGCCTGAGCTTTCTCGCTGAAATCGATATTCCGGAGGCCGCGGAGCTGCCTTCCGGCGTTCCCCTGCAGGCCGATTTTCCGGGCCAGTGACAACCGTGCCCGAGGCTGGCCATTCCGAGCTCGCAATCCGCGCCCGCGGCCTGACCAAGGATTTTGGCCACGTGGTGGCTGTGAACAACCTGGACCTGGATGTGCCCCGCTCCCGGATTTATGGCTTTCTCGGGCCCAACGGTTCCGGCAAGTCAACCTCGATCCGCATGCTGTGTGGTCTGCTGACGCCCACTCGTGGCGACATCGAGGTTCTGGGACTCGAGATACCGAAGCAGGCCGAGGCCCTGCGCCGCAAAGTCGGTTACATGACACAGAAATTCTCCTTGTTCGAAGACCTGACCATCTCGGAAAACCTGAATTTCATGGCCAACATCTACACTCTGCCGCGGGCCTTGTTTAAAACGCGCATTCCGGAATCCATTGAGCGCTACGAATTGGGCAGGCTGCTGAAACAGCGGGCCGGTACGCTGAGTGGCGGCCAGAAGCAGCGACTGGCCCTGGCTGCCGCCACGCTGCATCAGCCGGAACTGCTGTTTCTCGACGAACCTACTTCCGCGGTGGATCCGGAGAACCGCAGAGCTTTCTGGGAGGGTCTGTTCGACCTGGTCGATGAAGGGACCACCATCCTGGTCTCCACCCATTACATGGACGAAGCGGAGCGGTGCCACTCGCTCGCCATCCTGGACCTGGGCGCACTGGTCGCCGCCGGCAGCCCGGACGAATTGTCAGACCGTATCGATGTAACGGTACTGGTGGTCGAGTCGCCAGAACCGAGAAAAGTCTCCCGCTTCCTGGATCAACAGGCCTTTGTTCACAGCACTGCCCAGATTGGCAACACGCTGCGCGTCATGGTCGACCTCGACTTGCCGGAGCCAGCCGGGCATACCGCACGAATTACCAGCGAAGCCGGTCTGCCACTGGATAGTTGCGCGAAGGTACGACCCAGCCTGGAAGACGTGTTTGTCGCCGCCACCCAGAGCCGGAAAGCCGCCAGGGACCAGAGCGCATGAATTCTCTGCAGCGCATTTTCGCCATTATCGTCAAGGAACTGCGACAGCTTTCGCGCGACCGGCTGACTTTTGGCATGATCATCGGCATTCCCACGCTGCAGTTACTGCTGTTCGGTTATGCCATCAACATGGACGTGCGCCATCTGTCGGCAGGCGTCGCCGACCTCTCGAACACAGCGGCTTCCAGGCAGGTCATCCAGGACATGGCGCAGACCCAGGTGATCGATATCAATTACCAGGCGGCCGATGTCTTCGAACTGGAAACCCTGATGCGGCAGGGCAAAATCGTGGTCGGCGTATACATTCCGGCAGACTACGAACGCAGGCTGCAACAGCCGGAGCGATCGGCCATCCAGTTGTTGGTCGACGGCTCAGACACGGTGGTTCAGGGCGCCGCGGCCAGCATTGCCCGGTCGGCCCGAACATCGCCGTTCACAGACCGGCCACCAGAGATGGAAATGCGTACCTACTACAATCCGGAACGGCGATCGCCGGTTAACACGGTTCCCGGCCTGATCGGCGTCATCCTGACCATGACCATGACCCTGTTCACGGCGGTGGCGATTGTGCGCGAACGCGAGCGGGGCAACCTGGAATTGCTGATCACGACACCGGTCCGCTCCGCCGAGCTGATGCTGGCCAAGATCCTGCCCTATGTCTTCATCGGGCTCATCCAGGTGTCGCTGGTGCTGGTGCTGGGCGTGTTGCTGTTCAAAGTGCCATTGCGGGGCGCCCTGATCGATGTTTACTGGGTCAGCCTGGCGTTCATTATCGCCAACCTGGCAATGGGCCTGGTGGTCTCGACCATTGCCCAGACCCAGTTCCAGGCCATGCAGATGACCTTTTTCTTCCTGTTGCCCTCGATCCTCCTGTCGGGATTCATGTTTCCTTTCGACGGCATGCCCAAGGCCGCGCAGTGGATTGCGGAGATTCTGCCGATGACACATTTCATGCGATTGATTCGCGGCGTCGTGCTTAGAGGGGCGAGCCTGTCTGAATTGTCGAACGAAATGGCTATCCTGTGGGGTTTTATCGCGGTCGCGATGACCATAGCAGTGTTGCGCTTCAACAAGCGCCTGGACTGAGCCGGATCAGGCTTCCAGCTCGATATCCACCATCAGCTCGTTGGCCAGTTCTTCCAGTTCATCCTGCAAGGCTTCCAGGCTGGCCTCCGGGGGCACGAATACCTGTGCATGAGCCATGAACAGGCTTTCGCCGGACATCGAGGCGCTTTGAACCGTCGTTTCCAGTTCCTGAACGTTCACATGGTGTTTTGCCAATACCTCGGTGATTTCGCGCACGATTCCGAGGCGGTCCTGGCCCACCAGGTCGATGGAATACTCGCGGGAGGTATCGGCAACCGGGGATATCTCCGAGCGCTGCGCCACGATCTGGATCCCGTCTCGCTCCAGCGCCTCCAGCGTTTTGACGAAACCTGAAGCGCGCTTTTCCGGGATCTGCACCAGCAGAATGCCCGCAAACTTTCCGGCCAGTGACATCATGCTGCTCTCGGTCCAGTTGCCGTCATGGTCGGCAATGATCTGGGAGAGGGCTTCAACGATCCCCGGACGGTCGTCGCTGACAACGGTCAATACGATGGAACTACTCATGGGTATAGGGTATCACTGTGGACAATCTACCGCGATACAGAGTGACTGCCAGCTTTCAAACGGCCTTGAATTTTGCACTTTGCTGGAATCCCGCCCGTCCAACATTCGATATTTCAAGATGACTCAGGTCAAGGCGAAGTATTTAAGGAAAAATTAACATGATGCGCGTCTATAACTCAGTCGTATTGGAGAAAGACCATGAAATCGAAAATTAAAACTATGCTTTGCACATCAGTTCTGTTAACCACCGCCGTCGCCAATACGGCCATGGCGATGGACCAGGGTGACTGGCTGATTCGGGCCGGCGCTTCCTATATCGATCCCAAATCCAACAACCACGAAATCGTTTCCGTTGATTCCGCTACCAGCTTTACCTTCAACGTCAGTTACTTCATGACCGAAGCCTGGGCCGTGGAACTGCTGGCAGCGTGGCCCTTCAAGCACGACCTCGAACTGAAGGACGGCACCAAAATTGGTGATACCAAGCACCTTCCGCCGACCCTCAGCATCCAGTACCACTGGGCGCCGAATTCTGTTTTCCAGCCATACGTAGGTGTCGGTCTGAACTTCACCACGTTCTTCAGCGAAGACCTTTATGGCCCGCTGGAAGGCGTTGACCTGGACCTCGGCAACAGCTGGGGACTGGCCGGCGAAATCGGCGCGGACATCAAGCTGAGCGATCAATGGTTCCTGAACCTGAGCGTTCGCTACATGGACATCGAAACCAAGGCCAAGCTCGACGGCGAGTCCATCGGCAAAGTAGACATCAGCCCCTGGATATACGGCGGTAACGTAGGCTTCCGCTTCTAAAAAGGGGTCAGGTTAACTTTTCCGAGGTCTGCCCATTTGCACCAGAGTCGCTGACAGCCCGGTCAGCGACTCTACATTCAGCTGAAATTCCCGTGAACCAAGGACCTTTCCCTGGTTCACGTGCGCTCGGATGGATGTAATTTCGTCCTGATCCAAAACCCGGGCCAGAAGATTTCTGTAACTGGCCATCCGGCTGGTCTTTTCAGCGCCCAGCATCTGAAACACAGGATGTGGATCCACCAGCCTGTCTACTTTCCCAAACGCATTGGCATGAACGCTGGACCAGGGATACTCACCGGGATTCTCAACAATTCCCGCCCGCACAGGATTCAGTTCGATATACCGATAACAAATCAAAACATAACGCTCGGAATCAACCAGGCAAGACTTGAAACGCCCTTCCCAAAGTGTTCCTGTTCGGTCATGCCGTTTGTTGAATTTCCTGACATACCGTCGGCCAAGAGATTGCATCATTGCAGAAACACTGCCGAGTGAATGGCCTGTGACTAACAAGTGCACATGATTACTCATTAATACGTACGCGTGAATTCGACAATCGTGCTGCTCAGCTGCTTTATGTAATGAATACAGGTAGTAATTGCAGTCGTGATCATCGACAAAACAGAAACTCCGGTTCACACCTCTTTGAATGACATGCTGAGGAATCCCGGCAACGTCTATCCTTGGTTTTCTCGCCATCTGGCTGCCTGCCGAAATCAAAGTTGGAGGATACGACGTCCCAGCGACTGAGTTGATAGGAGCTTTCTGCTGACGGCTGTAGGAAAGTTAACCTGACCCCTTTTTTAATTGCCCCAGAATCGAACCAGGCAAATCGGGCAGCGCAGGCGTTTACTCAGATCTGCCAGGAACTCCGCCCTGAGCATGGCGCTGGTAGCAGCCAGAACCAGCATCCCGGGATTTTCCGCCCTGATGCTGGTTATCAGTGACTCGGCGTCGGGATCGGCCAGAACCTGCATCCGGCCAGGACGAGAGGGCAATAGTGACCGTAGCAGTTTTTCGAGTTCCAGGCGTTCATCGGCTGTCCTGCGGGACACGAGCACAGAAATCCGCCGCATATCGCCCTGGGCCAATTGCGAGGCGGCGACCAGCGGGCCGGCAACTGTTTCCAGATCACCGATATACACCACGATCCGGCCACTTCGCGAACCGCTTCGAGCGCCGGGGCCCATCGCCGCGGCAAGCATTCCCGCCGGCTCGAATATCGTGATATCCGACTGGTTTACCGCTTCGCGCAGCAGCAGATCAGCCGATCCGCGCACATTGCGGAAGCTATGGCTTACCCCGGCGCGCCTGGCCAACAGGCCAAGAGCTCGTTGCGCCGTGCGCATTCTCAGCGCAAGCGCCTGTTCGAACTGGTCGCTGTTGAATTCGCGGACACTGAAGGTTACCCGGCACAACTCCTTGACAAAAGGAAGTGCGGCCGCGTGTCTCAGTTCAGCCTCCTCGACAAACAGCCCCTGCATTTCCATCGCCCGGTCTTTACCCAGCAACGGTGCCGCCATGTCCAGCAGATTCCTGCTGGATCTTCCGGGCCCCAGAATGACGGCAATTCGCCGGGTGACTTTTTCAGGAGGATTCGCCTGCATCAGTCGATTCCTCCGCCTGTGAACGGGCTTTGCCGAAAGCCTGGCGCTTTTTGGCGAAATCCAGCAAACGATCCCTGATTTTGCGGTTGACGCTGCCACGCGGAAATTCACCCTTGCTGTTCTTTTTACCCGCGTTAACGCCGGTCAACAGCGTGATGGCCTCGTCCGCATCAGACACGGGAAAGACCTGGAACTGACCAGCCTCCACAGCGGCGACAACATCTTTACGTAACATCAGGTGCTTGACGTTGGCAACCGGAATGATCACTCCCTGCTCACCGGTCAGACCCCTCTGGGCGCAGATGTCAAAAAAGCCCTCGATTTTTTCATTCACACCGCCAATCGCCTGCACCCGGCCATGCTGGTCAATCGACCCGGTAATCGCCAGCGACTGCCTGATCGGAACCTCCGCCAGGGCAGAAGCCAGCACGCACAGCTCAGCCGTCGATGCGCTGTCACCGTCCACGCCACCATAAGACTGCTCGAACACCAGGCTGGCCGAAAGCGACAGGGGGACATCCGATACGTAGTGCGAACCCAGGAAGCCGGACAGGATCAGCACACCCTTGGAGTGCAGCGGTCCGCCCAGCTTTACCTCGCGCTCGATATCGATCACCTCGCCGGAGCCCAGTTTGACCGACGCGGTAATCCTTTGTGGCCGGCCGAAGGCGAGTTCTCCCAGCTGCATCACTGCCAGCCCGTTGACCTGTCCCACCCGCGAACCGGACGTCTCTACCAGGAAAGTTTCACGGATCAATTCTTCCTGCATGCGGTCGCGGATCCGGCTGCTGCGCCTGATCCGGCTGTCGATCGCCTGCTGGACATCTGCCGCGCCGATCTCGGACCTGTCGCTCTGCCCGGCCCAGTAATGAGCTTCCCTGACCAGGTCCGCCAGCCGTTCGATGTCCGCAGACAACCGCTCGCTGTCGCCCTCGTGTCGTGCACTCTCTTCCATCAGCCGCGCCAGCCCTCCTGCATCCAGGTGGCGAAGGTTCTCTTTGCGGATAATCGATGCCAGCCAACGCGCCAGGTTGTCCACGTTCTCGTGACTGCGCTCCATCCGGTCCTCGAAATCCGCCGGGACTTTAAACAGCTCGGCAAATTCGGGATCATAGCGCTCCAGCAGGTAGTAGTAGATGCGCTCTCCGATTATGATCACTTTAAGCTTCAGCGGAATGGGCTCCGGCTCAAGCGTTACCGTACTGATCAGTCCTATATCGTCAGCGATGGATCGAATGGCCAGTTCCCCGGACTTGAGCGCTCGCTTAAGGCCGTCCCAGGCCATCGGGTAGGAAAACAGCCGGGCCGCATCGATCACCAGGTAGCCACCATTGGCCCGATGCAGTGCGCCGCAACGGATCAGGCTGAAATTCGTCACCAGCGAACCGTACTCGGATTCATGTTCGATCCGGCCGATCAGTTCCGCAAAGCTCGGTTTGTCTTCAAACACCACCGGCGCGCCTTCCAGTTCACTGCGATCCACCAGCACATTGATGGCATAACGCCTCATTGCGGCGGATTCCTTGGATTCCATTACCTGCTGAATCTGCGCCGGCGCCCCCTGCGCGTCCGGCGGTTGCAGGAACAGGCCCACATTCTCGATGATATCCGCTTGCATGTTTTGCAGGTGCTCGACCACGGGTGGGATATCGGAATATTTTTGCATCAACTCCTCGACCAGGCCGGCCACGGCCAGGCCAGCCACGTCCCGCTCCAGTTCACGCATTTTCTGTCGCATGTCGCGCGCGCGCTTCGGCATGGTCCGCATGACCTGTTGCAACTTCGAGGTCAGCATTTCGATGTCCTGGTGAAACTGCTTTTGCTCCTCCTCCGGCAGTTTCTTGAAATCTTCACTGCTGACCGCTTCGTTTTCCCTGACCGGAATGAAAGCGATACCAGTGGGCGTCTGGACCACGCCAATATCGTGTTCTTTGGCCTCATCCTCGATCTGTTTAAATGCCGTTTCCTGAGCGTCCTTGAATTCCTCGGTGATCGCCTCGCGCTGCGCCTCGAAATCCTCACTTTCAAAAGCCGCCGGGATGGCTGTTTGCGCATCCTGTATCACGTGTTCGACGTCCGTACGCAATTGCTGGCTGCGCCCGGGCGGCAGCGCCAGCGCCCTGGGTTTGCGAGGGTCACTGAAGTTCGAAACGTAGCACCAATCTTCCGGAACCTCGGCCGACGCAGCCTTGTCCTCGAGCAGACGGCGCACCAGCGAATGACGACCGGAGCCGGCCGGCCCAAGCACATATACATTGTGCCCGTCGACGCCGATTTCCGTGGCGAACTGTATCGCTTCTACTGCCCGTGACTGGCCGGGAATGTCTTCCAGTTCGTTCAGTTCAGCGGTAGTCTTGAAGTCAAAATCGGCGGGATCGCAATGCCTGAACAGCGATTGCGGCGGTAGCGGTTTACCCGGCTTCAATTTCATCGTTTCACTCTCGTCGATAAGCTGAGGCCTGTTGTCACTCTAGCCTGCCATGACTCACAGAGTGATTGAACCCCGGAAACGGATTCATACGACCCAAATCACTTGGTATCGGCTAAAATGGGAGAAAACGGTAGCGGACAAAAGATGATGAACGAAGCCATAGAAATGTTGGACTCCCAAGCTGATTCTGAACAAGAGGCCTCCCGGGCAATAGCAGATAACCTGCTGGCGGCATTCCAGAAACAGCGAAAAAGCTACCTGGCGGACCCGATTCCCAGCCTGGAGCAGCGTCAGCAAGACCTGAAAAACCTGAAGCGGATGCTCAATGAGAACCTGGATGCCATTGTTGATGCCATTTGCGAGGACTATGGCAACCGTTCCCGGCATGAAAGCCTGTTTGCCGAAGTCATCGCGGTAACGGACGGCATTAACGACACCATCAGGAAACTCAAAAAGTGGATGAAACCGCAGAAGCGGCATGTCGACTTCACCTTGTACCCCGGAGCGAAGAACCGGGTCATACCGCAGCCGCTGGGCGTTGTCGGCCTGATCATCCCCTGGAACTTCCCGATCAACCTGTCATTTTCCCAGCTGACGGCCGTGTTTGCCGCCGGCAACGAGGCGATGGTGAAAATGTCGGAAAACTCCCGGTCGCTGACCCGGGTCCTGATGGAGATATCGCCCAGGTATTTTCCGGAAGAAAAGTTGATGTGGTTCGAGGAAACCGGTGGCGTCGGGATCGAGTTTTCACAGATCCCGTTCGACCTGATCATTTTCACCGGTTCCGGGCAGACCGGCCGCGCCGTAATGGCCTCGGCCGCCAGGAACCTCACGCCTGTGGTGCTGGAACTGGGCGGTAAATCACCGGCGGTAATCGATCCCGAGTTCCCGCTAAACAAGGCGGTTGAGCGAATCCTTTTCGTCAAGCAGTTCAATGCGGGGCAAATCTGCACAAATGTGGATTATGTGTTCGTGCACGAGAGCCAGCGCGATGAATTCGTCGAGAAAAGTCGCGCATGGGTGAACAAGCATCTTCCCGATATCAACAGCAAGGACTATACGTCCATCATCGACGACCTGTCGTTCCGGCGGCTGGAGGAAACACTGGAGGACGCCCGCGAGAAGGGCGCCACCGTGGTCAACCTCTGCGGCGACCAGGGCGTCAACCGGGATGCACGAAAATTCCCTGTGCACCTGGTGCTTGATACCACCGGCAACATGACCGTGCGCAACCGGGAAACCTTCGGACCCATCCTGATGGTGCTGACCTACAAGGAACCGGAAGAAGTCATCAAGTACGTCAACGGCCAGGACCGGCCGCTGGCGTTCTACCCGTTTACCAACAACAAGGAACTGGCCCAGCAGTATATCGACCGAATCATGTCAGGAGGCGTGACCGTGAACGATGCCCTGTTCCACGTCGCCCAGCACGACCTGCCCTTTGGCGGCGTCGGGCCGAGCGGCATGGGGCACTATCATGGATTCGAGGGGTTCCAGACCTGCTCGAAGCTCAGGCCGGTATTTTACCAGTCCGGCTTCTCCGCAATGAAATACCTGGCACCGCCTTACGGCAAGTTCGCCACCAAGGTATTTGACTTCCTGGTGAAGTCCAAGGGCTGAGCGGGAACTACAGGAGCATATACCTGCGCTTAACGGGAACTGATGCGCTCGTTGGCGATATTCATCGCGCTGGTCCAGCTGTCTTCGTCTTCGTCACGTACGGCGCGGGCCAACGCATCGAACACCCGCCTGAAGTGATCGACCACGTCGCCGGTCATGCTGTTGCCTTGTTGGATTTCGTAGTACAAATGCGGATTTTCCGATACGACCTGTGCGGCGACTTGCAATTGCGCGTTAAAGGTCGAACTTGATATCTGGCGCAGTAACGGCAC
>Ga0316194_10000250_pt1 | contig 32369 bp, 32 predicted proteins | sample CroRivsedime1_MG_FD_204936 | JGI IMG/M metagenome (GOLD analysis project Ga0316194, IMG submission 204936) | Coastal sediment microbial communities from Maine, United States - Cross River sediment 1 | ecosystem: Environmental > Aquatic > Marine > Coastal > Sediment | place: USA: Maine...
CTGGATCAGACCCGTTGCAATCGATGCCGGGTCCGCTGCGCAATAGTAGGCGTTTTCGCCAAGCACAAAACCCGGACCAGGTGCGGTCTGAGCCAACACCGGTACGCCAGCCGCCATCGCTTCCAGCGCAACCATGCCAAACGCTTCCCGGTCCTCGGAGACAATCAACAGCACATCAAACGCCCGCAACAGACTGCGGGCATTATCTTTAAACCCCGCAAAGTGAACGGGCAGCCCGCTGGACTGCTGGGATAGTGCATCGCTCAACGGTCCGTCACCAACAAAGACCAGACGAATATCCTGCCGATCATCCAGCACACGCAGTGCCGAGAGTGCCAGCTCCGGTCGCTTCCAGGGAATCAGCCGACCCACCACTGCGACAGTCAGCAGATCGGGCGCTGCAGGCAGCTGCAGTTCAGCAAGGGCCTGATCTCGAGAAAGCACAGACGCATCAAACTTCGGCAGATCGATGACATTGGGTAACAACAGCGCATCATTGACCACCCGCGACAGTTCAGCCTGCACGGGCGGTGAAACACCGGCGAACAGCACCTTGCGCGCAAACAGCAGACGATTAACGCGCCGTTGCACGCGTTTCAACATCCCGAACTCATGAGCCACCGCAATGGTCCGATGGCTCGTCAGACCACTGGCGACCACAGTGCGAAGGGCCCGATAACGATGGCAGATGGTCAACAGCGGGGTTGCGTCAATTGCCTGCAGTCGCTGCCGAAAAGCCTTTGTCAGTCGCCGCTGACCTGAGTCCGAAACACTCAGGTAGTGGGCGCCTGGCTGCGTCGTCTCACTGAATGGCGCAGACAGAAACACCGTCTCCACCCGGCAGCCCAGACTTTCACCAGCCTGCTGATAGGTAGCACAGAGATCCCGAAACGGTGGATGATCATTCGGGCAGACCTGCAGAATCAGCGGCTGGGATGAAAGCTCAGGGTTATTCATCAGGCCGCTCAATATTTTCACCGTCAGCGGTGGCCGGAAGTTGGGCTTTGCTGACCAGCAGATTGCCCAGCATCAGATACTCCAGATCGCAGCCAAAAAACATGTTGAGCGCGTCCTGCGGAGAACACACCATGGCTTCACCGCGCCGGTTCAACGACGTGTTCAGCACTACGGCGTTGCCAGTCAGCGTTTCGAGATGCTCAAGCAGTTGGTAGTACCGTGGGTTGGTGTCACGTTCAACAACCTGTACCCGCGCAGTGCCGTCTTCGTGCACAACTTCGGGAATCCGCTGCTGCCAGGACTCGGCCACCGCAAAGGTGATGGTCATGAATGGCGCTGGGTGGTCGGTCTGAATGATCTCTGCTGCCGTGCGATCAAGCACACTCGGACAGAACGGCCGCCAGCGCTCCCGGAATTTTATCTGCGCGTTAATCCGGTCGGCGATACCCGGACTGCTCGGAACACCGAGTATACTGCGCGCACCCAGCGCCCGGGGACCAAATTCCATCCGGCCCTGAAACCACGCCAGCGGATGCCCTTCGCAGAGCAGGTGTGCGGCTGACGAGGCGACCTGCTCGTCTGAAACAAGTTCACGGACATGAAATATCTCACTGCGCTGGGCAAGAGCACAACGACACTGGTCCACCGTATAGTCCGGACCCAGATAAACATGACGCATCGGGGTAATGGAGCCACCCCGCTGTACCGCAACATAACTTGCGGCACCCAGAGCGGTCCCCGAATCTCCAGCGGCGGGTTGCACAAACAGTTCATCGACATGATCGAGTTCGAGGATTTTCTGGTTCAGCTTGACGTTGAGTGCACCTCCCCCGGCAAACGCCAGTCGTCCGGTTTCCCGAAGCAGATCTCCCAGGTGGAATTCGAGCAGTTCAAGGCAGCGTTGCTCAAACAGTTTCTGCATGGCTGCGGCTATGTGAATGTAGGGCTCTTCCGCGACATCACCGCGTCGCCGCGGACCCAGCCAACGCACCAGGCGATCACTGAAATAGAAACCAACACCGTCTTCTTTGTAACGACGTAAACCCACCGTGTTCACATAGCGGGTATCAACTTCGATATCACCAGCGTCGTAGCGAATGAGTCCGTTCAGATCAAAGCGGTCCGGATCACCATACGGGGCCATGCCCATCACCTTATATTCGCCGTCCAGCATATCGAAGCCAAGGTATTCGGTGAGTGCGCCGTAGACACCGCTCAGCGAGTCCGGATCGTAGAGTTCTTTGATTTTGACAATACGGCCTTTGTCCCCGTAGCCAAAAAACGTGGTCGCATATTCACCTTTGCCATCCACACCCAGAATGGCTGTTTTTTCTTTGAAACCACTGAAGTGATACGCGCTGGAGGCATGGGCCAGATGATGCTCGACCGGGACAAACTCAGTGCGCTGCCAGTTGATTCCCAACTCTTCGCCCAGCTCATGCACCCGGGCGCGATTACGGCGAAAGCGGCGATTACCGTTAAACAGTGCATCCAGCGCACGATCCGGCGCATACCAGTAGCGGCGCGCGTAATGCCATCGCGCCGGGCTGCGCAGGCTAATCGGTGCATAGGGAAAGGCGATGACCTCTACCTGATCAGGGCTGACGTTGCCCGCTTCGAGACAATAGCGGGCGGCCTCCAGAGGCATTCGATTACGCGCGTGCTTGTCGCGGACAAAGCGCTCCTCTTCCGCCGCCGCCACCACCTCACCATCGATCAGCAGCGCAGCTGATGGATCATGATTGAGCGCGCCGGAAAGGCCGAGAATGATCAAAAACGATCGCCTGAATGGATGGGAATATTCACTATATCAACGCCCTGCCCGCGCCGTCGCTTATGACAATAGATTACGGGTGCGAAAGATGGCCGCAACCCGCTCGCGCCCGGACGGCGGCCAGTTATCAAGAAATCGTCTGACGTCTTTCGACCAGCCCGATGCTGATGGTCGCATCGCGTCAAGATCAATCAGATGCAGACGATCTTCATGGATCATGAAGTTGCTGGCCTTGCCGTCACCATGCTGCAGCTTCAGTTTCCGCAACAACGCAAACAGATCAGCAGCCTCGTTGATCAGGCCGAGCAGTCTGGCATCACTCAGCCGCGCATCCGCCAGCGTCTGATCCCCCAGATCTTCCATCAGCAGATAGGCCACACCGCGAACGCCGCCAAGCCTTCGTTCCAGCAACGCCAGCGGGCGCGCGGTCGGGATCTCCAGCAGCGACAGCCGATGGCCGTTCTGCCAGGAGGCGCGATAGCGTGGCGTAGGCCGTAGTGATCGCCGTAGTGCGTGCCAGCCAGACTTCAAGTTGTAGCGTTTGATAATCAGCGCCGGCCCGTCGGCCGGTTGCCAGCGGACTACTGTGGCACTGTTGCCGGCTTTGATCAGTTCAGCGTTGGCAATCACCGCATCCGGTTCAGCACTGAAAGGCTGCCACACTGTTGCTGACAGCTGGCGTTTTCTGACGCTGAAATGGGACAGACCGCGACTGACGGCAAACTCACCGCAGTCGCGCAGAGTCTTTTTCAGGTACTTCGAAACGCGTTTGTGTCGAGCGGATGACAGCGCGTTTTCCAGTTGATTCACCAGTTGCGCTTCCACCGGCCAGCCGCGAGCCATGAAGTAGGTGCGGACAAGCTCGTCAAGCTCCACATCGAAAGACGGTGGTCGTTCTGCCAGCAAGCGCGCCAGATTGGTCAGCCCTGGGATGGTCACCAGCGGCGTGCTCTGGCCGCGAACAGCATCTCCATCGACAAACCAGGGGCCGTTCTGAACGAACAGGAAATTGTCGAGCTTCGGATCCTCGTGCCAGACACCCGCTTCATGCATCTTGGCTATATGCCACGTCAAGGCATGCAGCTGCGTGAGATTCGAACCAGACGCCGGTGCGCTGTCAGCGATGAAGCGAAACACGATACCTAACGCACCGTCGGCGGAGCCAATTTCTGCGAGCTGGTCCGGCACCTGGAAAGTCAACGCCTGAAGCATCGCCAGACCCGCCAGTTCCCGACGGCAATAGCGCTCAGCACCGCTGCCGATAAACAGTTTCAGCACTGCAGGGACACTCCGGGTGTCAGCGTCATCCGCTCGCCAGGCTGTCTTAGCCACCAGCCGGCGACCGGGCAGCCAGCGCAAAACCTCAACACACGTCACCACGCATTGCGCTCCGCCAACAGCCAGGCTCAGCTCAAATGGCGCAACCAGGTCATAATCGCAGGCGGCCAGCTCCGCAACAGTCATGCGCTTCACGAGCTGCCGTTCCCAACCGCTCCAGGCGCAAGGCCTTTGCGACGCGCTTTCGTCTGAAGTTTCAATGCCCGGCGGGTAACCGCACGCCAGAATACCGGCTGTTCGGCAAAGGTCGCTTTAAGCGGTCTGCCGGTATAGACACGGACAAAGCGCAGCCAGGCTCGCTTATTCAGCGGTGTTTCGAGCGGCAGATCGAGCACCGAAAACAGCAGTGCTGAGAGATCGCGCAAGCGCCAGCGTTCTGGCAGTTGCTCAAACAACAGGGCCCGATGCAGATCGAGAACGGCGAGCGGCTGGTCGGGATTGTCACGATTGCGCAGCAGATGACAGATATAGAAGTCGCGGTGGACAACCCCGGCATCATGAAAACGACGGGCAAATTCCGCTACCTGCATCACCAGCCTGCGCAGTTCGAGACCACTCGGCGGCTGTTGCGCAAAGCGCAGCGAAATCGTCTCCAGGTCTTCGTACTGAGCAAGCTCATCACAGAGTACAAAGGACAGCCGCGACCAGGCAGGACCCCCAGATTGCGCAAACGCGGCGACCCGCGGCGCAGCAATACCGCGGGCCTCAAGATGCAGGCAGGCCTGGTATTCGTTTGCAGCGCCCAGCACCGGCTGCTTCAGGCTGAGCCAGTTCTTGAGTACCTCCACCATCCCCACCCCAAGGTGCAGCTTCAGATAAAAACAACGCTCATCCAGAGTAGTTTTCAGCGTGCGGCGTCCGGCAACCTGGCGCGCCACCTCGCCCTCTACGGCCATCGCCCAGTCGATCGGATTGCGCTTTGCAAACTGCAGCTTCAGATCATCGCGCACATACAGCCGCGCCACCGGGATGGGCGCGCTCATGCGGATTTCTCGCCGGCGAACTGTTCCAGATGATCAACCGCACGCTGTGCAAGCTGAAAAAACTCCGGGTTGCGGGCAGCTGCAAGGCCCGCCGCCTGCCAATGCGGGCGTTGTGCGGAGGTCAGAATTTCTTCCAGCTGGATGTTGAAAGCCGATTGCGAGAAAGGCTCGGGAACAACCAAACCCGCGTCCAGTGATTGCAGATAATGAGCGTATCCACAGTTTTCTGACACCAGCGCCGGCAGCCCTGCAAGCGCCGCCTCGAGAATAATCATGCCGGCCGCTTCATCGTAGGCTGGTAGCACCAACGCATCACTGGCAAAAAGAAAACGCGGAACATCGTCGCGACCTGGGAAAAACCGTACGCAGTTCTCCAGACCAAGCTGGCGTGCCTGACGTTGAAACGGCGCGGCCTTGTCACTGCCGATGACAAAAAGCCGCAGACGCTGCCCGAGGGATTCAGGCAATGCGGGAATTGCCTGCAGCACCCGGTCCAGGCCTTTTTTACGAAACCCGGAACCGACAAACAGCAACAGCAGCTGCTGTTCAGATACTCCGAACTCAGCACGGAACGTGTGACGGATTTCAGCGCGATCCGGTGGTGCAACCCGATCCGCTTCAATGCCCGGCGGCAGCAGGAAAAACCGCTCCTCTGGAGTCTGATAGTGCCGCTGGAACATCGGTTTCTCGATATCGCTGATGATCAGAATCCGAGTGTCTGACTCAGCAGCAAAAACGGCACGTTCGGCCGCAGCGAAGTGCCGGTATCTGGACCCCAGCCGATACCACCAACCACGTTGGGTCAGGGCTTTTTCCTGATAACAGGTGTCTCCAGCGTAATAGACGTCCAGACCCGGCATCTTGTTCATACCGACCAGCAGATCGACAGGGTGGTTATGCAGGTGGGCGACCATATGCTGATGAAAACGCGCATAACGGCGGTGATTGCGCAGCGCCTGCATATTCAGGAGCTGCAGGTCATATGCGTCGGGCACCGGACCTTTCCATGCGCCGGTATAGACGCGCACGCGATGTCCGCGCCGGACGCATTCGTTGGCAATTTTCAGCAGGTCGCGTTGGATGCCACCATGGGGAAAGAACTTGTAGATCGCAAAACCGATCAGCATCGCTTACAAGGCCTCAATGGTCTGCATCACCTGATCCGGCGTAATGCGGCTGAAGCACGCGGGTGTCACCATCGTACCCCCCCAAGGCTGAGCGGCACCTGCGTAGTTACAGTTGCGCAAGCGACAGGGCGAACAGGCGAAGTCAGCCTGCAGGTTAATAGCGCGCTGGCCGCGACAACCAGTCAACGCAGCATCCGTGCTGCCATATACTGTCACTGTCGCAGTACCCAGCGCTGCCGCGAGATGGCTCAAGCCAGAATCGACGCCGACAACAAGCGCTGCATTTTCAAGCGTTTCCACCAGCAGTCCGAGCGACATGACCGGCAGAACTTCAGCACCGCTGACCTCGGCAATACGCATAGCCCGTTGCCTTTCCGAGTCATTGCCAGCTGGCACCAGCACCCTATAGCCACGTGACTGCAGCAACCGACTCATGTCCTGCCACATCGGTTCCGGCCAGTGTTTGCTCGGCCAGGTGGTGCCATGGCAGAGAATACAGGTTCGGTTTTCTGTTTGGATTGGGGTTGAACGATTTGTCTCAATACCCGATTTGAGTGGCGTATCGGGCAACGAGTAGCCAAAGATTCCGGCAAACAGCTGACGCTGACGGTCAATGGCGTGCTGCCCCGTCTCCACCGCCACGTGATTCCGATACAGGAAGGTCGACGCGCCTTCCCGCGCAGATGCTCGATCAAAACCCCAGGTCTGCTCGCCTTTAGCCGCTGCGGCAACCACCGAGCTTTTCCACAGTCCCTGAGCATCAATCACCCGGTCATAGCGCCGGTCGCGAAGGCTATCGAAAAAGGCGCTCAGCTCGCCACGATAATTGAGTAGATTGCGTCGCCAACGCCGCCAGGCTATCGGCAACACCTGCTGCACCGCCGGGTGTTTTTCCGGGATCGCGGCAAAAGCCTCTTCAACCACCCAGTCGAAGACAGCGCCTTCGGCGGCTGCGTCCGTGATCGCCGGCAAGGTGTGCACCAGATCACCCAGCGAAGACATTTTCACCAGCAGCACCCGCATGGTCAGTGAACCGGCGCGGTGAGCGCGGCCAGCACCCGATCCGGCGACAGCTGCTTCAAGCAATCCAGATGTCCCAACGGACACTGCCGTTGAAAACAGGGGCTGCAGTCGAGATCCAGCCTCAATATCTGGGCGGTATCGGCAAGCGGTGGGGTGAAATCCGGCGAAGTGGAGCCATACAGCGCGACCAGCGGGCGCTCGAGTGCAGCTGCAACATGCATCAGACCTGAGTCGTTGCTGACCACTTGATCCGCGAGCGACAGCACGTCCACAGCATCAAGCAGCGACGTTCTTCCGGCCAGGTTGATGAGACCTTTGGGCACCAGCGATTCAATTTCGGTGCACACCAGGCGATCAGCCATCGAACCCAGCAGCCAGATCTCGCGCCCCTCGGCCACCAGCGCTCGCGCCAGGGTGGCATAGTGCTCGGCAGGCCAGCGTTTGGCTGGACCAAACTCAGCGCCGGGACACAAAGCGACAGCTGCATTTCGAGACAACGAAAACTCCTCGCACAGTCGTTGTGCATTAGCATCATCGGCCTTTAATTGCGGACGCGGATAGGGTTTATCCAGTAGCAGTCCATCATCCAGACCCAGCGCCATGAAGCGCTCGATCATTAACGGGTAGTTGTCTGTTTCCAGAGTGCGCCGATCGTTGAGCAGACCAAAACGACTCTCACCCGTCCAGCCGGTACGTTTACGGATACCCGCCCACAGCGGCACCAGTGCAGATTTAAAGCTGTTGGGCAGCACAATGGCCTGGTCATATTCTTCTTCCGCGAGGTTCCGACCGGTTCGCCAGCGCTGTCCGAGGGCGAGATCACCGTGGCCAGCGTTCAGCAGATGAACAGCCCGAACCCCTGGCAGTCGCTCACCCAACGGTGCTGTAGCCGGTGGGGCCAGAAGGTCAATGACAACACCCGGGTGACGGGCCAGCAGAACCTGCACCAGAGCATGGGACATTACCATGTCGCCCAGCCAGGCCGGAGCAACAATGAGAATACTCATAACAGTCCGGCCAACGGTGCCGCTTTAAGCGATAACAAGGAACAAAATGCTGGCATCAGAAACATAATCTGATTGTCAGTCCGGCTCGAAGGTCAGCTGCCACGCCTGCCTGACGTCCGCACGATATTTCGCCAGAACTTCAGCCGCTCGTTCACGATCCGGAATATCCAGCACACCTCGATGCCACTCCGAGCGCAGGCCAATATAGGCTTCGCGCAGGCTCGCGGCCATCCGGGTTGGCAGCAGTTCCAGCTGCTCCACGGCATCGAGAATACGCACGTTATCGGTAAACTCCGTCAGTGACGGGTGCTGATGGGCGAATGCCAGCACCAGATACTGGACGATAAACTCAATATCGACGATGCCACCACTGCCACGCTTGAGGTCACCATCACCCCGGTGCTGTTCGCTGATGCGCTGACGCATGGTCATCACATCAGATCGAAGTGATTCCAGGTTACGCGGTTGACAAAGCACCTCACGGCGCAGACCGGCAAAGCGCTGGGCGAGATCGGCGTCCCCGGCGACTACCCGCGCGCGCACCAGTGCCTGATGTTCCCAGACCCAGGCTTCTTTGAGCTGATATTCCAGAAACGACGGCAGCGCGCTGACCATGGTGCCGGCATTGCCAGACGGCCGCAGCCGGGTATCAATTTCATACAGAGTGCCGTGGTAGGTGGGAGCGGTGAGCACATGCAAAAGCCGTCTGGCCAGTCGGTGCAGAAACGGTCCGGGAGTGCCGGAAAGGTCGTGCAGAAACACCAGATCCAGATCTGAACCCGGTCCCAGCTCGAGCCCGCCCAGCTTGCCGTAGCCGACGATGATGAAACCACCCTGCCGCGCATATTCGGGAAAGCGCGCGCTGTTGTCATTCCATGCCATCGTCAGCGCTGCATCGAGTATGGCTTCCGCCAGCCAGGTGAGCGCGTCACTGACCTTCATCAGCGGCAATGCGCCAGTAACCTCGGCCAGTGCAACGTCGAAGACATGGTGCATTTTGAATTCGCGCAGCGCATCCAGGCGGGTCTCTTCATCAGCGGCCTGAGCGAGTCTCTCGGTGAGCGCGGTACTTAAGGTATCCCGACTCGGAACTTCAGTGAGAACCCGATCGTCCAAAAACGCATCGAGAAACAGCGGATGGTCCGCCAGGGTATTCGCCAGCCACAGGCTGGTGCCAACAAGTTCCACAAAGCGTTTCAGCGCGCTGGCATTCTCTGCCAGCAACGCCAGATAGGCTGACCGCCGAAGTACCGTGCGCAGGATAGGCACAATCCGGACCAGCCCCTGATCAGGGTCGACAGTCTCAGTGACCGCTTCTAAGAGAATAGGCATCAGGCGTTCGAGACGGGATCGCGCCTCTGCACTGACCGAATTTCTATCCCTGGCTTTGTGCAGCGCCTCAAGCTGGGTGACCGCAGCTTCAGGCGCCGCAAAACCAAGTTCCAGTGCAGTGGCTTGTTCCGGCAGCAGCCACAGGCGCGCTGCCGCTGAGTCCGCTGCCTCTTCATGTCCGAGCAGATCGTCAAACACCTCAGCTACAGCCTGGCGGTGGCGCTCCAGCTCAGCGAAGAAATCGTTGTATCCAGTAAAGCCCCGACTCAGCGCCAACCGCAACCGACTCTCATCGCCTGCCGGTAACCGCTGGGTCTGCTGATCAGCTTCCGCCTGAATGCTGTGTTCGGTATCGCGCAGAAACCGGTAGGCGGATGCGAGCAGGTCTGCTTGCGCCGAATCCATTAACTCGAGCACAACCAGCTGCGGTAGAACGTCGAGCAGCGCGGGCGCCTGCAGCGCAGGTTCCCGACCACCCCAGATCATCTGCTGCATCTGCACCGAAAACTCAATGTCACGAATCCCACCCGGACCGAGCTTGATGTCGTCCGGGTGCTGGCGATCGGCGATCAGTTTGCGTTTCATTTCCCGCAGCGAATCAATTGCGCCGAAGTCCAGATAGCGCCGATACACAAAAGGCCGCAAATCAGAGAGCAGCTGCTGCCCTGCGGCCACATCACCGGCACAGGGCCGCGCTTTCATGAACGCATAACGCTCCCAGTCCCGACCCTGGCTCACGTAGTAATCTTCGATGCCGGTAAAATCCATCGCCAGCGGGCCGCTGGCACCAAATGGACGCAGCCGCATGTCGACCCTGAAGGCAAAGCCGTCCACGGTGACCAGATCCAGCGCCTGAATCAGCTGCTGACCGAGACGAACAAAAAACTGCTGATTGGTTTCGCCCCGGGAACCATCCGCCTTGCGGGCGTGACCACGCTCCGGGTACGCAAAAATCAGATCAACATCGGAACTCAGATTGAGTTCGCGACCACCCAGCTTGCCGAGCGCCAGCACCACCAGCTGCTGGGCGCTATCAGAGCTTTCTCCCCACGGAACACCACGGCTGTCGCACAGCCACTGATAGCAGTGCGAAACCGCAGCGTCGATCAGCAGATCTGCCTGCAACGAGCATGCGGCCACGGTTTCTTCAAGATTTGCGCTGCCCAGGGTGTGGCGCCAGACGAGCCAGAACTGAAACTGCTGCCGCACCCGACGCAGCGCTTTCTGCAGACCCGGCATCGCGGTAACGCCAGCTAACCCTTCCGCAAGCGCAGCAGAGATATCTTCAGCAGTCGCCGCGCGACTGAAACCATGGTCCTGCAGCGCCTTCGCCAGCCAGTCGCTGTGCCGATTGGCCGTCGCTGCCGCGTAGTCGCTGAGCGCCAGCACCCGCTGCAGATCACTGGTAATTGTGGCTTCAAGCGCACGCCTGGAATCATCCAGACTGAGCTGTTCAACAGAGCGGGCGCCTTTTACGGCAAGGGAGTCCGGGAGCGGTGGCCGGCTCAACTCTCGGAGGCGGGAGCGACCCGCAGAACTTCAGCAATGGTCGTCTGCCCGGCACCCACCTTCTGAGCTCCGGAGAGACGCAGGGTACGCATACCTTCTTTGAGACCCTGCTTGCGCACGTCCTCTGCATGCGTATCAGGCTGCACGTACGCCTGAACCTTATCGGTCATCGGCAAAAGCTCGTAAATACCCATCCGACCGAGATACCCGGTATCGCGACACTCCAGGCAACCCTGAGGAGAAAACACCCGTGCCGGTGGCTTCGCGCGATAGGGACTGGTCAGCAACTGCCAGGCTTCCAGATCAACTTCGTCTTCCACCTTGCAGTGCGGGCAGAGAGTACGGACCAGGCGCTGAGCCATGATGCCGAGCACGGTGGATTTGATCATATAGGCGGGCACACCCAGATCCAGCAGACGGGTAACCGCGCTGGGGGCATCGTTGGTGTGCAGGGTCGAAATTACCAGATGACCGGTCAGGGCAGCCTGAATGGCCATTTCTGCGGTCTGCAGATCGCGAATCTCACCGATCATGATGATGTCCGGATCCTGCCGCAGCAGAGCCCGCACCCCGGAGGCAAACGACAGCTCGATGTTGTGATGCACCTGCATCTGATTGAACGCAGGCTCAACCATTTCAATCGGATCCTCGATCGTACAGACGTTGACCTGATCGGTGGCCAGCTGGCGGAGGGTGGAGTACAGCGTAGTGGTTTTACCGGAACCGGTCGGGCCGGTTACCAGCACAATGCCGTTGGGTTGACTGATCATGGACTGCCAGCGGGCAAAATCATCACCCGCCAGACCCAGATCCTGAAAACTTCGCAGCAGGACTTCCGGGTCAAAGATCCGCATGACCATCTTTTCGCCAAACGCGGTCGGCAGAGTGGAAAGGCGCAGCTCAATTTCTTCGCCGTCCTGGCTTTTGGTTTTCACCCGGCCATCCTGAGGGCGACGCTTCTCAGCAACGTCCATACGGCCAAGGATCTTCAAACGGCTGGTGACCGCGGCATTCACATCCGATGGCAGCTCATAAACATGGTGGAGTACACCGTCGATCCGGAAGCGGATCAGGCCCTTTTCCCGGCGCGGCTCAATATGGATATCACTGGCACGCTGATCAAACGCGTACTGCAGCAGCCAGTCGACGATATTGACGATGTGGGCATCGTTGGCTTCAGGCGATTTGAGCTGGCCGAGCTCGAGCATCTGCTCGAGATTGCCGACGCCAGAGACCTCAAAACCGGCTTCTTCCGCCCGCGATACCGAACGCGCAACGGTGTAGAACTCAAGCTGATAGCGAGACAGATCTTTGGGATTGACCACCACCCGACGGATGCGGCGACCCCGCAGGGTCTGGGTGAGCATGCCTTCCCACTGATACATGAAAGGCTGCGAGCTGGCGATCACCACTTCGTCGTCTTGCACATCCAGCGCCAGAATCTGATGGCGCTGGGCAAAACGGTAGGACATCACTTCAGTGACAGCCTTGACGTTGATTTTCAGCGGATCAACGCGAATGGCCGGCTGACGGGCTTTTTCCGCCATCCAGTCCGTCATCACTTCCAGGTCAAACAAATGCCCCGGAGAGTGTCGGTTCTCATACTCACGCGCAGCAATGATTTCCATCGGGTGCTGGGTAAGTTCTTTCTTGGTACGCGGCGCGATCAGCACGTCTTCTGCCTGACGCTGGCTGATGAAGCCTTCCTGGACAAAATCATCAAGCAGCGTGGGCAGGTCGAGCAGGCGCTCCTGCTCCGCAGCGAGCCGATCGGCAAAATCACTGGCGGTGGCTGCGAGTTCTTCAGCCTCGGTATCGGCAGTCGGGCTGACTGCAGAATCACCAGATGCAGCAACGGCCCGGGGTGCTCCAGGCGAGCGATCCGAATCGTTTGAAGGTTCCGGTGAAGTCAGCGGTGTGGCCACGTAAGTCCCTGATTTAGCCAAACTTTAGCAGTTAACGGCATGGACAGGGGTTTTGCAACCGTCGATCGACCCCAGAGCGCGACAGGCATCACACTCCGGCTGCGAGTGGTAGAATGCGCGCCATTTTTCGCACCAAGGGTGCAGGAGGCCAAGGCCAGTGGATACGAGCGACTACGCCCGGTGGTTCCGGGACTCCACCCCGTATATCAGCAGACACCGCAACAGCACGTTTGTGGTGCTGCTCGACGGTGCAGCTTTCAATAGTGCAAACCTCGCCAACATTGTTCACGACCTGGCGCTGGTGCACGTGCTGGGTGCCCGCCTGGTACTGGTTCATGGCGCGCGACCGCAACTGGACAGAAACCTGACAGATTCTGTATTTCATCAGGGTCGGCGCATCACCCGGCCGGCCGATCTGCCGGCAATCACCGGCACCTACGGCGAACTGCGCTCCCGGCTGGAAGCGATGTTTTCCACGGGACTGCCCTCGAGTCCACTGCACCAGACCGACATTGCGGTGATCAGCGGCAACTTCATCACGGCCCAGCCCCTGGGCATCGTCGACGGCGTTGACCACGAACTGACCGGAGCGACCCGAAAGGTGCACACCAGACGCCTGCGACTGGCGCTGGACAGTGGCGCACTGGTGCTGCTGTCACCCATCGGTTACTCGCCCTCCGGGCAGGCATTCAATCTCGCCTCGGACGAACTGGCCACCGATGTTGCGTTGGCGTTGGGCGCTGACAAGCTGGTGATCTTCAATCCGGCCGAAGCGCTCACCAGTGACAATGGAGAACGGCTCAGCGTGATGAGTCCTTCGGAACTGGACACCTACCTCAGCCAGCAAAGCGGTGCCGATGTGAATCATCTGCACTGCGCGCTGCGGGCCTGCCGCGGCGGGGTGAAAAACACCCAGCTGATCGGCTATGAAAAAGATGGTGCTCTGCTCAACGAACTGTATACCGCTAAAGGTGACGGCACTCAGATCACTGAATCACTGCACGATCTGATCCGGCCCGCCCGCCAGGAAGACGTGGCCAGCATTGTCGAGATCATTCGGCCGCTGGAAGATCAGGGAATTCTGGTGCGCCGTTCGCGAGACCGGCTGGAGCAGGAAATTGGCCATTTCCTGGTCGCTGAAATCGACAGCACTGTGGTTGGTTGTTGTGCGGTGTATCCATACGAAAACGCCGCCGAGCTTGCCTGCGTCGTAGTGCATCCTTCTTATCGGGACCGGCTTACCGATGAAGGGAGCGGCCAGTTGAGTATCGGTTCAGCCCTGCTCGAAGCGGCTGAGGCAGCGGCCCGAACCGCGAGTGCGCAAAACCTGTTTGCATTGACCACCCAGACCCGTGACTGGTTTTTGGAAAACGGCTTCACCGACAACACGCCTGATGCGCTTCCGGCGCCGAAGCAGGCCCTGTATAACTACCAGCGAAATTCGCGGGTAATGATCAAACCTCTGGACTGACACTCATGACCGACACCAGCAAGCGCCCTTATTCTTCCATCGTTGTTGACGGCGTTGCCCAGGCACCCAGCCGGGCGATGTTATATCCGGTGGGATTTACCGAAGCCGACTTCGCCAAACCCCAGGTAGGCATCGCATCCACCTGGAGCATGGTTACGCCCTGCAATATGCATATCAACACACTGGCCGAAGCGGCCTCGATGGGTGCAGACGAAGCCGGCGGCAAGAGCGTGCTGTTCAACACCATCACTGTTTCCGACGGTATATCCATGGGCACCCCGGGCATGCGCTATTCACTGGTATCCCGGGAAGTGATTGCGGACAGTATCGAGACTGTGGTCGGTGCTCAGGGTTTTGATGGCTTTGTGGCCATTGGCGGCTGCGACAAGAACATGCCGGCGTGCGCGATGGCCATCGCCCGACTCAATCGACCAGCGGTATTCGTCTATGGCGGTACCATCCAGCCTGGTAAAGAGCGGCGCGATATTGTTTCGGTGTTCGAAGCCGTTGGTGGACATGCCGCTGGCAAAGTCTCAGACATTGAACTGAAAGATGTTGAAGCCACGTCAATTCCAGGGCCGGGCTCCTGCGGCGGGATGTATACGGCCAACACCATGGCGTCGGCCATCGAAGCACTCGGTCTGTCACTGCCCAACAGCTCCGCTCAGGAAGCCATTTCAGAAGCCAAACGTCAGGACAGCTACGATGCTGGCGCGGCGGTATTGAATCTGATTGAACTCGGCATCAAACCCAGCGATATCCTGTCGATGGAGGCTTTCGAAAACGCCATCACCACGGTGATCGCACTGGAGGGTTCCACCAACGCGGTCCTGCATTTATTGGCCATTGCCCACGCAGCCGGGATTCCGCTTTCGATCGATGACTTCACCCGCATCGGCAAACGGGTACCGGTGCTGGCCGACATGCGCCCGGCCGGGCAATACAGCATGAGTGAACTCATTGCGATTGGCGGTATCCAGCCGCTGATGAAGACCCTGCTCGATGCTGGCCTGTTGCACGGCGACTGCCTGACCGTGACCGGCAAAACGCTGGCAGAAAATCTTGCTGACGTGGCACCCTATCCCGCGTACCAGCAGATCATCCGGCCTTTAAAAGACCCAGTGAAAAAAGACTCTCACCTGGTAATTCTCTACGGCAACCTGGCCCCCCAAGGCGCGGTCGCCAAAATCACCGGGCACGAGGGCTTGACGTTCACCGGCACCGCCAAGTGTTATCACGGCGAAGAAGCCGCGATGGCCGCTATCATGGATGGCAGTGTTGATAAAGGCGATGTGGTCGTGGTCCGCTATGAGGGTCCGCGCGGCGGGCCGGGCATGCGGGAAATGCTTTCCCCTACCAGCGCCATCAACGGTCGCGGTCTGTCTCAGGATGTTGCACTCATCACCGACGGCCGCTTCTCAGGTGGCTCACACGGATTTGTGATCGGCCACATCACACCCGAAGCGTTTGACGGCGGACCCATTGCATTAGTCGAAGACGGTGACCAGATCACCATCGACGCAGAAGCCAGGACCATGTCCATTGGTGTCAGCGATGAAGTCCTCGGAGCACGTGGCGACGCCTGGCGACAACCAGCCCCATACGCAACACGCGGTGCGCTGGCAAAGTACGCAAGGCTGGTGAGTTCAGCCAGCGAAGGTGCTGTCACCGATAAAAACTGATCGGGGTAGTCCTGTATCGGGACTTTTTTTCCAGCGCAGTTTGAACCAGTCGACATTCTGCATCGCACTCGCGCCCTAATATCTGCGCGCATAAGAAGAACAATCGGGTACGCGCGACATTTAGCATGGATGCAGCAAACCGCTGGGTATTGATAAGAATCAGCTTCGTCACAGCAATGTCGGTCTTCGCGTCGTTGATGATTACCCTGGCAATCTACTATTTTGCAAAAGGCTCACTGGCCGGGTCGCAGCTCACGCTGATCATTGCGGTGATCGCGCCGTCGACCATTGCGCCTATTGTCAGCTGGCAATACGTCTCTCTTTCTTACCGACTACGTCAGGCCAACGAACGGCTGCGCGTGCTCTCCGAGCTGGATTCACTAACAAGCACGCTTAATCGCCGCACCTTTATGGAAGTTGCGGACAAACACCTGTCACTGGCCGCCCGACACGGGTACCCAACCAGTCTGATGGTGCTGGATTTCGATCACTTCAAACAGGTGAACGATCAGCACGGTCACGCAATGGGCGACAAGGTGCTGATTGAGACCGTCAACGTAATTCGCGACACCATCCGGGAAACAGACGTCATTGCCCGCATCGGGGGCGAGGAATTTATCCTCCTGTTACCGCATACCGCACGCGAAGGTGCGTTATTACTTGCTGAGCGGGTGCTTCAGGTCGTCCGACAGAATCAGGTCAGCAAAGACACAATGATTCACCAGGAACCCGCGCTACCCGTGGACCTGCAGGTGACCATCACCATCGGCGGTGCCACCTGCGAAACAAGCAGCACCAATCTGGATGAAATGATGTCCCGGGCTGACAACCTTCTCTATACCGCCAAACAGGCGGGGCGGGACCGGTTCATGATCGAAGCGATCCCGACCAACAAACCTGCAGAACTATCCCAGGCTTCCTGAGCACACTGGTTACGACTGCTCCGGCAGCTGCATTTTTGCCATCTTTTTCGTCGCTCCAGTAAGCGAATTTCGGCATTATTCAGGGAATCTTTAACAATGCGGATGGGAGAGGTTATGTTCTTACACGAGTCGCAGACGCCCATTTGTTGCTAGGCGTTACCACAACATGTCCAACAGCCCCAGCTTCGCCGAATTTCAAGAACTGATTGCCCTGTCGGAAGCTTCTATAGATTGGCAGTGCCAGCTTTGGCTTACTGTGACCTTTGCGATCATCGTGGCGTCGTTTGCATCTCGTTGATACTACAACTATCTAGATCTTTCGCTGTATGGACAGACGCTCCAGACACTTGGCTATGAAGCGGCGGTGCTCTTCGCGCCCGCGGTTAACCGCATACTGCTCATGACGATAGATACAGCTGCGGCAACCGAATTTATGCATACCGCTCGCAAGGCAAATGACGAACTTTAGAGAAGTTGCAGGCGTAAGGCCTAACTATGGGATATCGCTCCAATGACCACAATCGATCACATCATTCTAAAGGTGAACGACCTCGAAGAGAGTGTGGACTTCTACACACGCATCATGGGCTTCTCGAATGAAGGTACAGACGGACCATTTGTCATCATGCGGGTAGAAAATAGCTTTCAGATCCAGCTTGCACCATGGGGAACACCCGGTTTCGAACACTACGCATTTTCTGTTTCGCGCACTGATTTCGACGAAATATTCCACCGGGTTGTAGAAGCCGGTATCGGGTACGGACCCTCATTTGACTCCGTTGGAACGAATAAGGGGCCCGGTCGGGAAACGGGCGCACGAGGCGAAGCTCCAACTCTCTATTTCAACGATCCGAACCAAAATCTCATCGAGATTCGGACCTATGATTCAATTGTCGCCTGATAACCCGATGCAGCAGACGCATTGCCGCTGATCTCATAGTAAGGCACCAAAAAATGGCGACATCCAGACTCCAAATTACTAGAGCATCCGTAAAAGAGAATCTGATACTAGCCAACTTGATGAACCACTATGTCTATGACCTGGCGGAGTGGTTCGACATCAGCTCCGATCTGAATGGATTCTACTCCTACGACGTAGACGGCATCTGGACAGACAGATTCCACGTCTACCTAGCTCGCCTGGATAGCGTACCCGTTGGATTTGCGCTAATTGAACAAATCGGCGATCTGCACGATCTAAAAGAATTTTTCATCGCTCGAAGGTATCGTCGGGCAAGATTTGGCCAGGACCTGGTCGAGTACGTATGCAATACGCACCCTGGAACGTGGCAAGTCCGAGTGTTTTGTGGAAATCTTCCAGCGGTACCATTCTGGAATCGAGCTGTTTCAGACTATACCAAGGATAGGTACACGAAAACCGAACTGAGATTAGATGATAAGCCCTGGACACATTACCATTTTCAGAATCACCCCTAAAAAGAAGTTCGAGCGGGCAATTGAGAAAGTCCGTCTTTCGCTTCTGCTTCATTGGTTGGTTTCCACAATCCGCAAAACCAGGTGTTAGGCAGCTAGTGCAAAATCTTCCAAAATTCATCGAAACAGATCGACTTATCCTTCGACCACTGACTCTAGATGACAGCGAGAACGTTTTCAGATATGCGTCAGATCCTGATGTCACTCGATACATGGATTGGTCCACCCACCTATCCATGGAAACGTCCCGAGAATGGATTCAACTCACATTGGATCAATGGAATGATCAACAGGAATACACCTGGGGTATCACGTTTAAGCAAAACTGGAATAACATCGTCGGTGCGATCGGCTGTTCTGAGATGGCATTCAAGGTTTCATTTGGTTATGTCTTAGACAAAAAACATTGGGGCAAAGGGATTGCCACTGAAGCATCAAAAACGCTAGTTGATGGACTCAGTAGAATTGAAGGCGTGAGGCGTATTTGGGCGACGTGTGATTGTGAAAACACGGCATCTGCTAACGTTCTTTCAAAGTCTGGCTGTGTTCGCGAAGGCATTCTGCACAATTGGCTAATTCGTCCCAATCTGCCGGGAGCACCACCTAGGGATGATTACGTTTATGCTAAAACGGTCGACGTCTAAAAGCCCAACGCAGCGGACATATTGACCCCTGCCACAATTTGCCTCCGCAGTTTGAATCAAGCCGTAAGCGCCGCTGATTAGATAAATGAGCGGTATCCCAGACAAATTGTGAACCATCCTCTGCGAATACCGGTATCCTCAAACTCCACTTGGAAGGAGGAGAATGCGATGAGAAAAGTACTATTTCTGTTCGTACTGGTCGGAATAATGTCTTCAGCTGGAGCTATCGCAGCAGAAGAACGCGTGGTGAACCTGTTCACGTGCGAGCTGAATGAAGGAAAAACTCAAGAGGACGTACAGGCCGCGAATCGACACTGGGTTCGTTTCATGAACGAAAACGTGTCCGGAGGAGACATCCGCAGTTTCCCGGCAACGCCGATCGTCGGAGAATTCACAAAATTTATCTACATAGACAGCTTTCCCAGCCTCAAGTCCTGGGCCGAGATGGTCGAGGTTGAGTCCGCCGATTCGGATGAGATCAAGGAGATCATGGCCGGGTTAGATGCTGCTGCGACGTGTTCTCGAAATGCACTCTATCGCGCAATCGAAAGCGGCTGAAATCTACTATTACGCCTAACAAGGCGATGAAGCGAACGGCTTGGACTTACACTCTTTGTGCTATTGCTATTGCAAAAAGATCACCGCGCCGATGAGGTCACTTATCGCTGCGTCAGGCATCATGCTCCGCGAATCTCATTGTTAGGCGCCTAACTCAACATGGCCCATCTTTGCAAAAAAGTATTCGCCTGTGTTGTCGGCGCCGCCACATTGATCATGGTCGGTTTGGTTGCATACCACACCATTTCACCCAAAATGCTGGTATCAAACTATTCTGGGCACGCAACATCCGAGGTAACATTCAACTTTCCAGATAATCGCATCACTTTTGCGCACTGCAACCTGGGAGCTCCGCCACTATCTAGTTCAACAAACAGCGGAAAAACGGCTTCAGTTCATACGAACTGCGGCTAGACGAACATCGAGTAACAGGCTCCCTTGTCTACCCGGTAGACAACCAACTTGGCCGCACCATCCACCTGAACATCGATTCATCTGGGGTGGTCAAACTGAATGTGGAGGGCTGACTCTTCAGTATGAGTCACTTGTCAGTGAGAAAATATCGAATGATTGAAGGTCAGTGTCTGTGTGGTGAGGTAGTATTCGAACTGGATCCGGATCGTATCGTTCTCCTCAACAATTGTTATTGCAAGACTTGTCAGCGGAACTCAGGTACCGGCTTCGTGTCTCAACTCCAAGTTGAGAGGGAAGCCTTCAATTGGCTGCGAGGAGAGCAAAATGTTCGATTGTTCAAGTCGTCACCTGATGTTAACCGGGCATTTTGCGGAAAATGCGGATCTCGACTGCCCATGGCGGAGGTAGATGGCAACTATATTCCCGTTCCGGCAGGACTACTGAATGATGAATTCAAACAGAATCCAGAAGTAAACATGCATCTAAACGACAAAGCTCAATGGGCACTCATTGACGAGAGCATTCATTGTTTAGCGGATCAAGGCACTTCAGAATTCTGGGCAACGTTCACTCAGGCAAAACAGAATGACTCCTAGCAGTCCGGCATAGTCAACGCATCACCCCTTGTCCCATAGTTAGGCGTCGTTGAAAGATATGCCGAGATTCAAAGCAATTCCAGAAGCCCATCTAATTCTTCTCAAACAGAACAACATTCTAATGCTTCGACGCTTCAACACCGGATATGAAGATGGGAGCTACAGCGTAGTCGCAGGTCACTTTGATGGAGGGGAGTCCGGGACGGTGGCTATGGCGCGCGAAGCCATGGAGGAAGCCGGCATCCTCATAAAACCTAGCGACCTGAGACTGTTCCATGTTTGTCACCGACTAGACACAGCCGAAAGAATTTCATTCTTCTATACGACTGATAGCTGGATCGGAGAGCCAAAGAATATGGAACCCCACAAATGTGACGATCTATCATGGTTTCCAGTGTCAGCAATACCGAGCAATACTATTCCCTACGTTCTTAGTGCAATCCAAAAAGGAGTTAGCGGTGCCCTGTATTCCGAATTCGGCTGGCCCAGTTGACGCCTAACAAGCCGATGCAGTCAACGCATTGCCCCTTGGCGCGATTCACCTGGGTAGATCGTGGCAAGCCGCAAGTAACCCCAATCTCATCGTTAGGCGACTAAATTGGATCCTTCTACAACCGCCTTTATCACCGAATTCGCGATCGTGGTGGCTGGTTTTACGGGTTTGGTGCTAGCCATTGGTACGCGAGACGGGGCAACCAACCCAGTCGTCAAACTGCGCTCCATTACCATGCTTTTCTACGCGTTTACCGCGGCTTTTGGTTCGATTTTGCCAACCCTGTTCACATCATTCGGAGCCCAAAACCCCTGGCGCTAATCAGCAGCAGTGCTGGCAGTGCTTTGGCTGGCAACATGGTGGGAACGATTGTCAGCGCGCTTGTTCTCCTCAGCGTTGAGCAAAGGCCGCATCTCATGGGTTGGATGTGGGTACATGTGATAGGCGGCAACACGACATTCAGCGCACTACTTATAGGCTCGATACTTGGAATGTTTCCTTTTCCGATAACTGGCCCGTTTTTCGGAGCGCTGGTATGGCAGCTGATTCTCTCAACCATTCTATTTACAACAATCGTGCTGCGAGCCTGATCAGCAACCGTCTTACTGACAGTTTGAGTAGGCGCCATAGCAGGAGCAACACATGATCAAGGGTGTTCACACGATGTTCTATTTCTCAAAGGTAATAGAACTTTAAGAGTTCATCATGAACTGGGTATGTTTCGACCGACGAAAGCGGGGAGATCTACATTTATACCATGGTGTATCGCAACGTATGTGTATCAGCGCAGATCTCTCGCGACAATCATCAAGTGGATGAAGGCAGCCAGCTACGACCGATCCTCGTGTCACATTCTCAATATTCGCCGAAGCGTCAGTAGCTCTCGCCAGCTTCTCCGGGATAGTTATAGCATTTGGACGTCGTGAGAGTTTATCGCCTCAAAAAGGCTGAGCGAGGTCAGAAAAATCTATTCGTATTCTCAATATTCTATTCTTCAGCGCTTGCTATGGTTGTATTACAGTTGGTGAATTGCATCGTGATCGCTGATGCATGGCCATTGTTTCTAGCGCTGGTCCTGACGGTGGTTGGGGCATTCCAACAGTTTGTCTTACTGGTTCGTACGGAGCAGATTACTAACAAACATGAATCAAAGAATGACGCCTAGGATGAGGCTGCTCACATTTTCAGGTTCAACTGAGAATGATCCCAGAATCATGGAGTGGATAGCCGACCATCAAAACGAGCCAGGCAAGATCGCAGCGCACTGGTTCAAGCTGGTTCGACGAGCTGGGAGCGATGTGACAGAACTTCTTCACGATGGATACCTGACGGCGTGCGTCGGGGATTTTCCTTTTGCATACGTTGGTGCTTTTAAATCACATGTAAACGTGGGTTTCTTCTACGGAGCAGAGTTATCCGACCCGGCATCGCTCCTGGAAGGTACCGGCAAGCGTATGAGACATGTAAAGATAAAGCCTGAAATGGCATTCGACTCAGGTTCTTTAGAGACTCTGATCAGCGAGGCATACCTTGATATTAAGGAACGAATCAACGTTGAAGGTTAGGACTACTGTGTTGCTATTCTGCACAGGTTTCCGCCTATGAATAATCCGAAACCTAGTAGCGCTTTAGTTTACTCTGATCTGGGAGGCCTCATCGTTGAGTGGGATTCGGTTACGCGAGCACTTGCTGATATCCCCGTGAGGAGGCGACAGGAGAAACTCTCGATCTAATCGTTCCGGAAGAGCTTCGAGATCGCCATTGGGCAGGTTTTCATGACGCGATAGCTTCTGGCATTTGCCGGATAAACAGAGCAACTCATTCAGTCTGACCCGAACCGTTAAGCGACTCCGTCGGTGTCGAGATAAAAAGCCCAGGTACACCACTGATGTTCCCCGCAAAGATCCATCACTACTATGAACAGGTAAAAGGCCCACTGCGTACAATGAGTGATCTGCCCCCGGATGACTTCCGCATTCTTATGGAAGAACCCAGCCGCGTGGACACCCCTGGAAATCGCATTGTCGAATGCACGAGGTTGGGACATCGCCCATCTGCAAGCACTATCACCGGCAAATATTCACTTCGAACACGTAAAAGAGCAGTTAACCTGACCCCAACTTAAGCAACTCACCCGGCCCCTATGCGAAAACTTCTGTCACTTTTACTCGTATTCAGCCTCTGCTATGTCGCGTGGAACGAACTGGGATTAGAACAACAACTGTTTTCGGGTCCTGCGGAAGCAGACGCCATTCTACGAGAGGCTTATCAAAACAGTCAGAGCGACATTCAGGTCGAAGGCAGCGGACGGGTTATAACTCTCCTTGCAGACGACACCGATGGCAGCCCGCACCAGCGATTCATCCTCCGGCTCAACTCTGGTCAGACTTTGCTCATCGCCCACAACATCGCACTGGCCCCACGAATCCCGAACCTGGAGACCGGAGATACAGTTGAGTTCTATGGTGAATACGAGTGGAACTACAAAGGCGGCGTACTCCATTGGACTCACGATGACCCGCAAAGACGACACGTCGCCGGCTGGTTAAAGCACAATGGAAGAACTTATCAGTGATCGCGCCGAATATCGGGTTTATTAGACCGTTTGAGAGCAGCTTCGCTCGATCAAACCCCAGTCGGTGGTCTTTGAAATTTGCCTATCGCGTCGCAGGCGTCAGCTCGAGATTAACACTGAAGAAACGAAAACAGCGTCCAGATGGTCATGATGAGCTACCCGGGAGTTTTGGACGCGACAAAGTTCGGCTCGTATGCAGGCCTTGCAAAAGCAGGCCGCGGATATGTGTGGGACGAGGTTCTGACGCGTCCTCGACGGACCGAGACTCCAGTTTCCGACTTCCTCAGTCCCAACGCTCCAGCCAATCGCCTGGATATTCTGAGAGGCGTCATGAGTTGAGACTGCGCGCCCAAGCCGGGGCGCTAAAATTACGCCAGGCCGAGCGCTCAATCGATCTCATTATCAGAGACCAAAACAAATGAAATCCATACCAGACGATTACAGTTCCTACAAAAAGACGCCGGTCTTTACCGAGGCTACCGTACCCCAGGGCCTGCTGAATGCTCATCAGACCAAAGCGGGAACCTGGGGTAAGATTGTTGTACTCGAAGGAAGACTCCTCTATCGAATTCTCGAACCTGAAGTAGAAGAGCACTTGCTGGACTCCGAACGCTTCGGAGTAGTAGAACCTCAGGTATTACACGAAGTCGAGCCGAGAGGCAAAGTCAGCTTCTATGTCGATTTCCATAAGTAAAAGCAGACGGCACACTGACGTTACCCGGCGTCATGGAATAGAAACCGCCGGCCATTAACTGGGACGCACTTGGCGCCATTGGTGAACTGCTGGGATCAGTTGTCGTTCTGGCCACGTTAGCCTCGCTGGCTATGCAAACCTGCAGCATCAACAAACACAGCCAGGCTGAAGCGCAATACGCCTTCGTCGAGGCGATGGCGCAGGAGAATATGGTGATCGCCCAGAGCACCGGGAGCGCATCGATCTGGCGAAGAGGGTTGGTGTCGTTTGAGGAGCTGACCGAAACCGGGAACAACCCCCACCACTAGAAAAATGCATAACGAGGTTCCATGATCACGAAATGTGCAGAATGCGGAAACCACGTTTTAGTCTGATGGCATATGCGTTCAACATCCGCAGCGAAAACGAAACTTCTAACCCGCTCCTATCACTGTGGCAGCAATGCAGCTGTTTCGAACGCTCACCGAGCATGGCTCAACTGAGTTATCCACCACACATCACCCTCGCTATATACGACGACCCAGCTCCTGAATCTCTGCTCGATGCGTTCAGCATTGTTTCCATGGGTATAGACAAATTCACAATCAGCTTTCGATCTCTAGGTTACTTCGAAGCACCCAATGCGATCATTCTCTGGGCAGCCCCCGAACCGTCAGACGCTCTGGCGTCAATTCACACCCGCATTCACTCTCAGATAGAACCAGAACTCTGCCGCGCTAACTATCGACCAGGACGATGGGTGCCACATTCCTCCTTAGCGACATCGATCGAATATTCTCACCGTGATGAAGCAATTGCTCTCGCCAACAAAACCATCGATCCTTTCGAGGTCGTTTTCGATTTTTTTGATTGCGCATCCTTTCCGCCTGTGAAGATAACCCGGGAAAAGCGACTCAACGAAACTGGTTCATAGGGTGTATGTAATGCAGATCGACTATCTCGAGATTGTGACTAACGACGTTGATCCCGCTAGCAGCGTATATTCGCCTCACACGGTATGCCCTTCGGTGAATCGGCTCCGAATCAGCAACAACCCCAATATATGTCGATTGAATGGATCGATCGACAACAACGCGAATATCCCGGTTGCAGGAACGTCCAATGGCTGTTGAAACTCCCAAAGACACAGACCCAGCCAGCTGGCATCGCTATTTTGCGATCGAAAACAACAATCGCGCCTGGGAGCTGGCCGGTATGCCAGCCAGAACAGATGAAGAGTCGCTGGAGATGCTGGATACCGCGCACGCTGCAGCATTGCACTGGGGCAAGGTTGGTACGGAACTGAACGGAATGCGCGCCAAGCTGCTTCTCGCGGAAGCCCATGCACTAGCTAACTTTGGCCAGTCTTCGCTTGCTCTGGCTGAAGAAGTGCGAAGCTACTTTCTCAACCGGGAAACTGACGATTGGGAAATTGCTTTCGTCCACACCATCCATGCCCATGCCGCATCAGCGGCTGGTGATGGCCAGCGCCATCGCGACAGCTATCAGGCGGCAGAGAGTTCAATCGCCGCTATCGCAGAAGATACCGATCGAGAAGTTGTTCTTATGACTTTCGTTCAGGTACCAATCCCCCAGAAATAGACCAGCAGGGGCGTTTTCGATCGCGGTTGCACCGGTTGCTGGTGATCTGATTAAGTATCACTGTATAGATGTGGTCAGAATTCTTACGCTGCAAACCGGGCTGAGACATCGAGACTGGGGAGGCACACACTATGAATGCAATGCAGAATACTGTGATCGAGAGACTGCTAAAGCGCTTCGATGCATACGCTGATCTTGCGGCGCTGATCGACGCCGATCAACTCAAGCAAAGAATCGACCTGCCAAGACACAAGTCACTCACTGACCATCTGTGGTGTGTGGTCGGGGCAAGAGAAAGCTACACAAAGGCTATCGATCAGGGCGTATGGTCAGGGTTCGCATGCTCCATGCAGTCTTTCGAAGTTGAGGACTTTCAGGCTCACCTTCAGAACTCGGCGCTTGCAGCCAGCGACACGATCAATGCGATTACTGACTGGACACCAGAGCGAGCCAGCCTGCTGGCAACCTTTGCTGAACACGAAGTCATGCACGAAGGGCAGATCATTCGCCATATGTACGCCCTCGAGCAGTCCCTGCCGGAATCCTGGGTGTGGGCGTAGTAACGGAAAACGCGCCTTCGGCTCACATTCCTCTAAGTCTACGTCTCCGATACAGATCTGGCTTTCGACAAAGCACTGGAGGAAGGTGCGATCTGCATCGAAGCACCGGCGGAGATGCTTTATGGAGACAGAAGAGCCATGGTCGCAGACCCCTGGGGTAATCGCTGGCAGATTGCTACGCATCGACAGTTTTCAGCGAAATAGCAAAGCGCGCAGACAGGCGAGGTCATCACCATGCCAGAAACAGTTCCACCAAACCTCATCCACACTCAAACAACCAAATGGAGTACAGGCAACTCGGCGGACCTGACGTATCGTTATAAGAACCTGGACGGCCAACACATCGGGGCAAGAATCGAAGAACTGGCGATTGGCGGAACTTCCAGCTACCACCACTACCACACCAGCGAAGAAGAACATGTGTTCATCTTAAGCGGCCAAGCTACTCTGCTCTGGGGCGATAGCAAAATTCCTGTTTCGCAAGGCGATCATATTTGGTTTCAGGCCGGCGAAGAGATCGCCCATCATCTGATCAACCAATCTGACGAACTCTGCACTTACCTCGTCTACGGCGAGCGGAAAAAGGACGATGTGGTAGTTTATCCGGACGCTCAGGTCATGATGATCAAATCGCTGGGTAGACGGCAGTTCACTTACCGACCACTCATTACCGATGACTCAAAGTAAAACGGCGGAATGACACATAGTATGAATTCACGGGTACAGGCCGTCTTCTCTTCGTATCCGCAAGAAATCCGCAGCAATTTGCACATTGTGCGCAAGCTCATTCTTGCGACCGCGTCCGGGATCGAGGTTGTTGGTGAACTTACCGAAACGTTGAAATGGGGTGAGCCCGCTTACCTGACAGAGCGAAGTAAATCAGGCAGCACCATACGCATTGGCTGGAAGAAATCCGTGCCGAACCAATACGCGATGTACTTCAACTGCCAGACCACGCTTGTAGATACGTTTCGAACACTGTTTCCTGAGCTACACTTCGAGGGCAATCGCGCGCTTATCTTCGAAGTGACAGAAGAACTACCGGTGGAATCCCTTACCCAGTGCATCGCACTGGCGCTGACTTACCACAGCGCGAAAAAACACAATCGTCGAACTCAAAGTGCCTGACGTCTCTCATAGTCCCGTATGGTGCATACCATGACCTCAAAGCTACTCAGACCTGATGCAGTGATTCGCGATGAGCAAAGCACTGACCACCAGGCTATTCACTCAATCACTGAACTCGCTTTTCGTGGACGACCCTACGCTGGGGGAGATGAACCGGACGTCATCATCCGACTGCGCAACGCGCATGATCTGACGCTGTCACTGGTATGTCTGATCGATTCGAAGATTGTCGGGCAGATCACCTTCTCTCCAGCAACCGTGGCCGATGCTTCAAAGCCCTGGTTTGCGCTTGGGCCTGTCTCTGTTCTACCGGAATTCCAGGGCCAAGGCATTGGCTCGAAATTGATCAATCTGGGTTTAAGCAGAATTGTCGAGCTCGGCGCACGCGGCTGCATCCTCACCGGAAATCCAATCTACTATCAACGCTTCGGATTCGAGTTGTGTCCGGAAAACTGCCCGGTAAACGAGCCCGCGGAGTACTTCATGCTGAAACTGTTTGTTTCCAAGCAACCTGATGGTCCGTTCAAGTTTCATGAAGCTTTTTACGACGATGTGTAGCCCGCGCCACGGCGAACACAAGATCACTTGAGGAATAGCACTATGATCACCGGTAGCTGCTTCTGCTCCAGAGTCTCTTATACCCTGAACGGCTCATTGCACAATGGCCGGTCCTGCCACTGTTCCAGATGCAGAAAAGCCTTCAGCGGCGCATCTTCGGCTTATGCACAACTCTCACCCGGCAGCACCGTCAGTTGGACAGGTAAAGAATTTCTATCCACATCGGCTGACGAAGGACTGGCCATCGGGTTCTGCGGCAGTTGCGGTTCTACCTTGTGCGGGATGTGGAATGGCGACGTCCACGGACTCACTTTGGGGTGCATTGATGGCGACCCCGGTGTGGAAATCGAAGAGCATATCTTTGTTGGCTCGAAGGCACCCTGGGATCATATCGGCGGGAACGCGCCACAATTCGAGGAGCACGCCGAAACCTAAGCACCATGAACCCGTAATCCAAACGAGTCGTAAAAACGATGTCCATTGCAGACACCACCGTTCGCTGCTCTACTCCCGGATGCGAGAAATACGACGTATCGCAAAAACTGACCGGGGAGAGATACCATGACAGGTCTCAGGCTGCTGGGAATCTATGTATTTTCAAACGACCTCGATGCAACACTGGCGTTCTATCGCAAGGTTGGTCTTGAGGTCGAAAAAATCAGCGACGTGTTTGCCAGGGCGACGATGCCCGGTGGCGGCATGATCGAATTCGGCACTGATGAACTCACTCACAGCTACGATCCCGGTTGGATTCGGCCTGACGGTAACAGCAATAACACCATCAATCTGGAGCTGGCATCGCGGGAAGCGGTCGACTCAACTTTCTCAGCTTTGGTAAACGATGGATACATCGGACACCTGGCTCCCTGTGATCCACCATGGCAGGCGCGTTTCGCCATTGTGATGGATCCCGACGGAAACTTTGTCGGGATGCACAGCCCGCGCAGCTTCGAAGATGATCGTAAACGCGAAGGCGACTGATCTGCAGAACCGATATGGATTTCGAATCATGAAAATCAGCAGTTTACTGATCGGTGTGTTCTGGGTTTATCTGTTGGTGGATTCCTACAGACAGGGCGTAGCGCTACCCGAAACTGTTGCCATCCTGACACTGCCAACGATACCCGGAGCTGTTTTCGCGACTATACTGGGCGGGTCTTTCGTGTTCGCATTGACTCTGACCTTTTCTACTCGAATCCGCCTGATCGAAGATCTGCCATTGGTTACCCGCCTGCTGGACGGGCGATTTGGCGAAGGGACCTATAAAGATTTCAATCACCGGCTCCGACCTATTGCGCTATCGATAATCTGCGGGTTGATACTCGGCGGATTTGGTCTGCACGCTATTCACACAAGTACTATGAATCCCCTTGGCTACCTTCTATCAGGGATTTTTCTTGCTGTTACAGCCGGTCTGCTGATCGCGCAGCTGCTCAGCTTCCGCTATCCGCCGGCTCTGCGCTGACCTGAGCCAAGATGACGCACATCCACAGTTTTCCTGCGATCAGTGATTATTCAGCTACACGACTGATTCTCGGATCCATGCCCGGCAAAGCTTCTCTTGAGGCAGGCCAGTACTACGCGCACCCCCGCAATCTGTTCTGGAAAGCGCTGAACACATTCGATCTTGTAGACTCCGGTGCATCTTACCCGCGGCGTTGCCAGCAGCTCATTGAACAGCGGATCGCACTGTGGGATGTGTTGAAACTGTGTACACGTACCAGCAGTCTGGATTCGGATATTGTCGCCTCATCGATGGTGGCCAACGACCTCCGAAGCTTTCTTATTCATCATCCGAACGTCACGCAAGTCTTCTTCAACGGCGCCAAAGCACAACAGATTTATCAACGCTATGTGCTGCCTGAAATCGGAGCAGAATTCTCTAACCTCACCACCACTCGCCTGCCGTCAACGAGTCCAGCGAATGCCGCCATTTCGGAGGAGGTCAAACTGGCCGCCTGGCGGGCAGTGGCAGTCGGTTAGCCGGTCGCGCCTTCAGCGTCTGCCTGGTTGCGATCGCGGTCTGAATATCTGCGAGTGTATTCGATGCCAGATCTGAAATTCATTGCCGGTGAGCTGCTCTAAAAGTGCTTCGTGTTCGCGATCGAACGCAGCCACCTGATCTGAATTGAGACTCGCCGCAATTCCGCGCAATGCGCGCATTCGACCACGCCAACTCTCCCGGGTGAACGGTATCTGCTCGTCATAGGCAAAGAAACCAATCAGCTCAAATGTATCAATAGACCAGTCAGGTTCAGCGGCAAGATGGCCGCTCCAATCTGCGCCTCCCCAATCCGGATTGTGTTCCAGCACCAGCCGTTCGGACGCTGCAACTATTGGATCGAGACGCGGCATGAAACTGAAATGGGAAACCAGCAGGCAGCCGCCAGGCTTTAGAACCCGGCAAACCTCAGGAATAGTTTTGCTCAAATCGAAGTACATCCAGCACTGGTTGGCGGTCACCACATCGAAGCTGTCGTCCGCATAGGGCAGGCTCTCCGCGCCGGCAACCTGATAGTCGATCTTCAGCCCTTCCCGCTCGGCGGATGAAATCGCCATCGCAATTTGTGCTTCTGAGACATCACTGCCGCAGGTCGCAACGCCCTGGGCAGCAAAACGGCGTGCCAGCAGACCTGTGCCCGTGCCGACATCCAGAAGACGTTGACTGGCCAAGCCGATTTCGAAGCTCTGCAATCGAGTGTAGAAACTGTCAGGGGGACCCGGTCGAAAACGATCGTAGTCGGTTGAGGTTCGGCCCCAGTCGAAACCCCGGCCTTCGTCTATGGCTTCAAAGCGCTGTTCGGGCATACCAGAAAGTGTCCAGTGGATCTCACCACAGCCTATCAGACCAACCATTCCAGCGAATCCGAGCTGCGTCGAAATCTGCAAAAATCTATGAAACACTCAAGCAGTGCCAGAAAAACCGACAATCATCGTACGTTCCTTGGACACGCCAGAGTACGTGCGATTCATGATTCAGTTAAAAGCTCGATATATGCTGGATCGTATTGAGGGTAATCTGCTCGACGACGAGCAGGCCCGCCACTATACCGAGCAGCAGTGGCACGCTTTGCTGCCAGATGGTCAGGCGACATGCGGCCACAGTTTTCTGAATCTGATCGTTGCTGACACTGATGAAGCGGTGGGATCCGCCTGGCTGTTTGTCGATTCCGAGCTGTCTAGTGCATTCATCTATGAGCTGTTTCTGGACGAAGAGCAGCGTGGCCGCGGACTGGGTAGAGCGTCTCTTGAAGCGCTGGAAACCCTGGCACTCGACCAGGGCGCAGCGACCCTGGGTTTGAACGTATTCGCAAGCAATACTCACGCAAGAGCGCTTTACGAATCTTACGGTTTCAGTGCGGTGAGCACAGATATGATCAAGCGACTGAGAGCAACCTTATGAATCATGCAGAAAGTACCGTGATCAGATCATTCCACGACGACGATTGAGACGCCTGCGCGGCGCTGATCATGGTGAAAAAGCTGGACTGAAGTAATTGCAGTTTTCGATGAGCGGCAAGACCTTACGGTGATGCAGCACCTTAAAGCCAATCAGTTTTGCGTGTTCGACCCTTAACGGCTCTCAGCGTCTCTAGCCGTGCTTTCGAAAAGGATCGCGCCGCGCCGCCAGGACGTTCAAAATGACTCACATGCTGCACCACGTTTCACTGCCGGTTTCAGACATCGTCGCGGCCGCCAGCATGTATGACGCAATGCTCGCCAGACTCGGCTATCGCCGGGTAGCTCAATCTCCAGGGTTTATCGGCTATGGCATCGAAGACAATCGTGACAAGTTCGCGATTGTCACCGCCGATTCGGTCAACGAGCCGGGACCCGGCTTTCATCTGGCGTTCACTGCACCATCAAGCCTGGCAGTGGACACCTTCCATCAGGCAGCCCTGCACCACGGCGCAACAGACAATGGAGCACCCGGTTTGCGTCCGGACTATGGCGCAAACTACTACGCTGCCTTCATCATTGACCTGGATGGCCATCATATCGAAGCTGTCTGCAACGATTGACGCCGACCGGAACCACCCGCTTAGAAGTAAACCAATCATCGCAGCAGATCGGAGAATCAGT
>Ga0316194_10000251_pt1 | contig 32361 bp, 24 predicted proteins | sample CroRivsedime1_MG_FD_204936 | JGI IMG/M metagenome (GOLD analysis project Ga0316194, IMG submission 204936) | Coastal sediment microbial communities from Maine, United States - Cross River sediment 1 | ecosystem: Environmental > Aquatic > Marine > Coastal > Sediment | place: USA: Maine...
TGTTATGGCCGCAAGACCTGAGACCGGCTGTTGAATCAAGTAGCCGCCGACGACGGCCGTTAAAGCCCCCATGATAAAGATCAATAACCCCTTGCCGAACGCCCCGGCCTGAAAAGCAAGGAAGCACTCGGAGACGCCACTGACCAGTAGCAGAGCGCCCACTACGACAGCAACAGACAGACCGGCTACAAAGGGTGAAAAAACTGCGAGGATGCCGCAAACCAGCATGATGATACCGGTGATGACGGCCAGTCGAGCATTTGACTTGATTCCATCCAGCAGATCGGACTTTACTTGTGCGACTTCTGATGAGGCTTCTGACATGACTGAGCTCCTTAACTTTGAAAAATTTTCGGGTGACGCGGTGAAGACCGTCCGTGGAGAGAATTCCTGTTGAAGCTAGCTCGACACTAAACACATATTCGATAGACTTCTATACGTACTTTGTTCGCGCACCTTACACAGGCGTTTTTTAGCGACTAGCGCCGCCGCAACTGCGCCCGCAGCTTGTCTATCCGGTCGAGCAGTTCCAGCGCCAGCGCCGCGCCGGCAAGATTAACCCCCAGGTCCCGCTGCAAATGCACCACGGTGTGGGTGCGGCGCACGCTGCTGTAGGGCAAACGGGCGTGTTCGCCGCCGTTATCGAGTGGCTCAATTATGCCTTCGGCGATCAGGTCTTTAATCGTTTGCTGATCCACTGAGCAAACTTCGCATAGTTCGACGATCGTGATCTCGGTCGCCTCGTCAAAGATCATTCCTTTAACAGCCGTTGCTTTATCGCTAGTCATTTCATTATCCTCAGAGCCCGGCTCGTGGATCAAACGGCATTTCTTCTGCCATCTTTTCATACAAAGCTTTCGCTTCGTCGTTGTCTGCCGGCGGAAGCTGCACATCCAGTACAACATAAAGATTGCCCGGCTCTTTGCCTGGCAGACCCTTGCCCTTCAGGCGCATTTTGCTGCCCTGATTAGAACCGGCTGGAATTTTCAGTTCTACATCGCCGGATGGAATGGGCACTTTGACCTTGCTCCCCAAGGCCGCTTCCCACGGTGCGACCGGCAGGTTCAGGTAGACGTCGCCGCCGTCGACACGGTATTTGCTATCCGCTTTAAATTCCACTTCGAGGAACAGATCGCCGGCCTTGCCACCGCCCATGCCCGGGCCACCCTGACCTGCAAGCCGGATCTTCTGTCCGTCACGGATGCCCTGCGGGATTTTTACATTCAGTGTGATGTCGCGCGTGATGACGTGGCCATCACCGGTTACTTCAGGTGCATGTAGCGTAATGCCGCGAGTCGCGCCCGTATAACTGTCATGCAGAGCTATAGAGATACGAGCGTGCCTATCTTCACCCCGCATGTTGAACTGCTGGCCGGCACCTGCGCCGCGGCTCTGGCCTTGACCTGCGGACTGGCGTTGCCGAAACAGATCTTCAAAAAAATCGCTGAACTGTTCGCCGCCCATACCGCCGTAACCGGCGTAGCCATCCCCGGCACCACCGCCTGCGCCGCTAAACTCAAAGCCCTCGTCCCATCCGGGTGGGGGCCGGAAATCTTGTCCGGATTTATAGTTTTTGCCGAGTTGATCGTAGGCAGCGCGTTTCTCGGGGTCTTTCAGTACTTCGTAGGCCTCGCCGACTTCCTTGAATTTCTCTTCGGCGTCGTCAGCTTCGCTTACGTCCGGATGATACTTGCGTGCCAGCTTGCGGTAGGCGCGTTTGATGTCGTCCTGGGTCGCGTCGCGTTTGACGCCCATGACTTCGTAGTAGTCCCTGAATTCCATTGCTAACCAGTTAGTTGTTGTGATTGTGGTTTATATGGTGTCAGTCTTGCCCACTGCAAGTAGCCGCAAAAGAATAGCACAGGCAACGCACCGCAATTCCGGTTGCCAGCCCGTCCTTGAGCAGAACCTCAGTCAATATGCCCGGTCTGATTTGGTGGATGATTATTCATGCCCGGCTACATCTGGGACTCTGGCGTAAACGGCTGCGCAATATCAGCCTCGAGTTTGCGGGTCTTCGAAGTCAGGGGCTCAGCGTGCTCTTCAATATTTTCAATGCCGTCCTGAACCGTGACCCACTCGGTCTTGCCCTTGTCATTGAGTCGCACCAGCCACGAGTTGCCGGGCGCCATGTCATTAAGAATGCTATTGGCAACGGCCTGTCCCAGTTCGATGCTTTCAACCAGTACCCCGGTTTCCGTGTTCAGGTTCATCGAGCGCGGGTCCATGTTGAACGAACCCACGAACACGACTTTCCGATCGTAGACCGAGGTCTTGGCGTGCAGGCCCATATGTGGCATGGGCTGGTCAGGCGCCAGTTTGTTGTACAACTCGGTTTGTGATGATGCGTCCGGACGGTACTCATAGAGTTCCGAGACCGCCTCAATAATCTTCTTACGCTGTTTGCGATAGCCGACAAAGGCCGTTGTGTGATTGTTCGCGGCCAGCGAATTGGTCAGCGCCAGCACCCGAATGCCTTGATCGGTTGCTTGCTTCGCGCGCTCTAGTGTCTCTCCCGTCAAAATCAGATACGCACTTTCGATGATAATTTCTTGCCGGGTCTGATCTGCGACCTTATTCAGCTGCTCCAGAACCTGGTCTTCCTGTTTCTTCGGCACCGCGGGAGCGCCATCGGCGCCGGGGACGGTATCGAATACGAGCTTTGCCGGCCCCCAGATAAGCTCGTTTTTCAGCCGTTCCTGACCCTGCGCCAGGGTGCCGATCGGGCTGTAACCAGGCGGATAATTCGCGGGGTTTTCCCCTTCCTGGTCCAGCGTTACGCGAAACGCCTCGGATTCTTCACTAGTCGGTGGCGTATCAACCGCCATTTCCACCGGAACTGTCCACGGGCTGTTCCAGAACATATCGAATACATCTGACGCTTCGTCAGCGACCGGACCTATGCTGAACAGGTCGCGGCTGCGAAAAATATCGGGTGCCGCGTATTCAAAATAGTCTTCGCCGATATTGCGTCCGCCTACGATCAAAGCAGAGTCATCAACGATGTAGAGCTTGTTGTGCATGCGTCGATTCAGGCGTTTGAAATCTGCCGCGAAATCGACCCAGCGTAATACATAGTTTTTGTGCTTCGGCCCAAAAGGTTTGTACAGGCGTATCTCTACGTTGGGGTGTGCGCTCGCTTTGGCGAGGTAAAGCGGGTCGGACTCTGTCATCGAATCATCAACAACCAGGCGCACGCGCACGCCGCGTTCAGCCGCATCCAGCATGTGCTGCAGAAACAGTCGGCCGACCCTGTCGTCTTTCCACAGGAAATACTGTGCATCGATAGATTTTTTTGCGTTGTCCGCCAGGAACAATCGCCAGGCGACAGCATTGTGGCCACGATCGAGTAGCAGAAAGCCTGAGTCCGTAATGCCCCGCCCGGACGAAAGCGCTGTGGTCATTTGGCGCAGCGGTGTATCGGCAACATTCCTGATCACGATGGAACCCTCTTTATCGATTGTCGATGAAGGCACCGAGCTACAGCCACCCAAAGCGAGTGTGACAAAAACTGCGATGGCTGCATGCATGCAGCTTGTCTTTATATTCATAGGGCTAACCCCTGGCATATGTGGCGATTCATCAGCACGCGTGTCTTACTGGACCCAATTGCTAGCATATCTGGGTTGCTGCCCCGCTGCAGCCAGTTCGCAACAGGCTAACTAATTTATCTGGTCGAGCACCGACCCTTCCGGCACTGGCGCGCCTATCGAAAACTGCAGGGCCCAGCTGTCGTTGTTGACGTAACCCAGCGAAACATTGAATGCGCCAATCGGCGTTCTGCCGCTGATGCCTCCGGATATGCCGTAGAGAGTGCCCTGACTGACGCCGTCTCTGCTTCCCCCCATACGGCCAGCCTGCAGCCTTGCGCCCGCGTAGAGCGATTGATTAAATAACGAGAGTATTTCCGCTACCTTCTGGCGGTAGCTCGCACCGGCTATCCAGTAGGCGGTGCCGCGTAACTCGTTTATATAGAGACCGGGGAATGAATTTATACCGCCAAGCATAAAGTCGCGTGTCACCGGCAGGTCTCCGGCCAGCTCCTTGCCTCCGGCCGCGAGCACGGTGAGCGCGTTGCCGCGCAACGGAAAAGCGGTAGTGATAACACCCTCGGCCATAGTGTATTCCTGTTCGCCGCTGAGCCACGAGCCGGAGTCCCTAACGTTGACATTCATGTAAGTGCCGCTGGTCGGTAAGCCGACGTTGTCGCGCGTATCGAAGATACCGCCAACAAAGACGTTTGAATCATTTTCTTTGTCGAGGTCTGGCAGCAGTGACAGCCCGGTGTCCCGCTTGGCATCGATCCACCCAGACTGCAGGCCGGTGCGCAGCTGGGCGTGCGTTCCGATGTTGGCGCCGAGGTCTATTTCACCGTAAGTCTCGCGCATGAAATAGATGGCTTCGCGCGCGCCATCATCGTAAATGTCCTGCGTAGTTCTCTCGGTCATCAGTATCGGCTGCACAAAAAACCGTTGCTGTGTATCCAGTGGTTGGTAGAACTGGGTCGTTGCCAACCCCGTCCTGCCGACTTGCAGCGCGTTACGCCATTCGCCCCCGAGCGAGTTAACCCAGGTCAGCTTATGTTGTACGCCTATAACCCCCATCAGTTCCCCGTCGGTCTGTCCATATAAACCCAGCTCAGCGCGAAAAAAGTTTGGCCCGTAAGATTTCTCGACGGGTTCAATTTCCAGAACTCTTGCATCCGCCGGGCCGGTAAACTTGTAACCGACCCGCTCGAAATCACCCAGCGCATATATACGGTTGGTATCCGCCGCAATATCTGTTGTTGTTGCAACCGCCCCTGGAACCGCCACGCGCAGCTTTCCGCGCACGTATTCCGGATTCACTCTGTCCAGGCCAACGATGCGAACATCGGCCAGCTGCACCTCGCCGGTCTGCGGGTCATCTACGGTTGCGCGCCATGCCAGGTATTCTTCCTCGGGCACCGCAAAGCGCCGCAGCTCATCTGCGACAGCCTCTGCCGCGGCCCGGCCCAGCTTGGCGGCATCCGCCGCCCGGTTGAAATCCCCGGTGCCGATATCGCCCATCGGCACATTGATGCCAACGTCGAGCTCGGTCAGTGTCCTGATCTGGGCTTTCTCGTTCGCCTCTATCATCACATCTGTAGACCGACTCAGCAGCGCTGCCGCCGACGACAGATCTTCCGCTGCGAGTGCTGGTGTAGATAGCCAGACTGCTATCACCACGTCCGCGCAAAGATCGCGTGCTACGCCCACCGGCAGATTCATGAGCTGGCCGCCATCCGACAGTACCCGGTCGCCATCAATAACTGGCGCAAAGACACCCGGCATCGCCATACTGGCGCGCATGGCAACTGACAGGTCGCCGCTGCTCAGCACAACCATGTCTCCGGACACCATGTCGGTTGCCACGGCCCGGAAGGGAATCGGCAGGTCGTCAAAATCGCGCTGCAGGCGGGCGTCGCTGACGAGATCGCGAATCAACCCCTCGATGTCCTGTGTGTCCACGAAGCCTTTGGCGCTCACGAATTTACCGTTCTGGATGCCGACCTCGCTGGAATTGTTGTAGGAACGCTGTTCCAGCTTGCGATCAACCGGAATAAATTCGCGATTGCCTTTGCCGCCCACCGTTTCCGCCCAGTCTATTGTGGTGACCTCCTGCCCGAGTTGCCCTGCCGGCATGCCGGCCGCATATATTCCGCCGACCAGCGCGCCCATGCTGGTTCCCGCCACACAATCTATGGGCACATGAAGTTCGTCGAGCACCTCCAAAACGCCGACATGGGCGATGCCCTTGGCGCCGCCGCCGCCCAGCACAAGGCCGATGCGCGGGCGGTCTGCAGAAATGCGGGGTTCATCTGCCTGCGCGAGCGGCAGCGCGAACAGCACGGTTACCAGCGCTGCGGCTATGGTGGCATAGGTTTTGCGTTTTATAGAGTTACGAGCGTGCGGCATAAGTTTCTTTGGTGAATATTGTCTAGAGGTTAACCATACTCGCTTTGGATGTCGCTTCAAGGTAGATGACTGGATGTAGCCAGCATTTTTTGGGCACTGAATGCGGCTGCAATAAGATGCTTTTGCCGGAATTTGGCATGCTAAGCGCTCGCGGCCTTGACTCTAGAAAGACCAGTTCAGATCGACGCGCAAGCGTTTACCGTCTTCCTTCGCTGTATCCCCGGGTTCCAGCAGGTCTATCGCATCCACAAAGAACAATCTGGCGAAGATGTTTATGTTTGATTTGATGCTATAGATAACACGAAACTCGCTTCCCTTTAAGTTAGTTGCCCGAACCTGATTTGCATTACCCCAGCGGACCCAGTCATCTGCAATGTAGGAGCTATGCAATGCCAGCGCTTCGAGGTAGGAATAGTAGTAGCCGAACAGCCAGTCGCCTTTGTCACCCTGCTTGCCCAAGACAGCTTCAAGCACGTACCCTTTCCGGTCGTCTTTGTGGAATTCGCTGAAGCTGCCGGGTGGGGCGCTATCGTAGTCTTTTAGATTACGACTGTAGTCGAAGCCGACGTAATATGGCCGGCTGAATATTTGTGAGCGGTACTGCAGCTCAATGTTTGCAAGTTGGTAATCCCGCGTGTTGTTTTCGGTAAGCAGGATGCTCCCGTCCGGGTCATCCGGATCGGCATTGGTGCCAAAATAGCCGCCGGCCAGAGTAAAACCGCTGTTAGCAAATTCCCGCTGGTAAACAATCTGCCCCACTATTCCTGTGCCCGAAGTTTTTTTCATGCCGACGGGCAATGCCACGTAATTAAGGTTCCAGGTTAATTGGCCGCTGGCAAAGCCATGCTGGTAACTGCCACCAGCGCCGGGATAGGTGACATTGTCGAATATGAATAGATCATCCTGATGCCAGAATGACATTTCGTTGCGACCGGCCCAGGCCGAGAATCCACCTTCGCTGTAGTTCAGGTACCAGTGATCCAGATTAAAGTCATAGGGGCCGGTTGGTCCGTCATCGAAATCCACGATCGTGATATGCGGCGACTGCTGTGATTTATCGGGGCCGCTGCGCAGGGCAACGACGGCCGACCATTGATCATTGATCCTTGCCTCGACGCCGGCGCGCACGCGAATTCGCAGGCGCAGACGATCATCGCGCTCTGTCCCGTCTCCGTTTAGCGAATCCCAGTCCTGTTCCAGGCGCAGGCGCAAGTCACCGTAGGGCCTGAAGCGCTCCCACCCATTCATGGCAGCGTCGGCACTGAAACCCGCGCCTAGCATGGATACAAGCAACAGCAGTTGCAGAGTCCGGGGTGGCTTTGGTGAAGCTGAAACGTTGTGCTGTATGTGCAAAACTGTATCCGCTGGATATTCAGGTATCAGCAGATTAGTGTGTTGGCATGCTGATCTGCAAAAGAATTGTAAACAAAGCAGCGCATTTAGGGTGGGCGTGAGGCGATTGTGGTTTCCGGTATAGCTGGTTTCAAATGACGGGAAACAGAATCTGAAGTCACCTGGTCTGCAAGCATACCGATCTTCGCCCGTATTTTGCCGCATGAGTTTGATTTGCAAGGGGTCGAGCTATGGTGAAAAGGAGAACAAAAATGGTCGCCGCAATCGTAACTATTTTTTATATAGGCGGAATTCTGGCAGCTATAGAAGCCGTAATGACGGCGAGAACAGCTCAGGGTGCAGTAGCCTGGTCTGTCTCACTGGTCTCCTTCCCGTTTGTGGCTTTGCCCGCCTACCTGGTGCTTGGGCGCAGTAAATTTGCGGGTATGGTGACTGCCTATGATGAAAGTAAAGATGAGATCAACCAGATCTATACGCAGTTCCATAACAATTTGCAGCCGTGGGCAATAGCGGCCGACGATCGGCCCTCGGTTTACAAATCTATACGCCAGCTGTCCCACATGGAACTAACTCACAGCAACAGTGTGGAGTTGTTGATTAACGGCGATGCAACCTTTGGCAGTATTCTGGATGGCGTAGCCAAGGCGCAGGACTACGTTTTGTTTCAGTTCTACATGTTCCACGATGATCAGCTGGGCCGACAGGTGCAGGCGGCGCTTATCGAACGGGCCGAGGCAGGTGTGCGTGTCTACATGCTGTATGACGAGATTGGTAGCACTGGGCTGCCGAAAAGCTACGTAGACAAGCTTCGCGCTGCGGGTGTGCAGGTATCAGCTTTCAAGACGACTCAAGGGGCCGGCAACCGCTTTCAGCTCAATTTTCGTAATCATCGAAAAATGGTCGTTGTCGATGGCAAGACTGGATGGGTGGGTGGCCACAATGTGGGTGACGAATACATGGGTCGCGATCCGAAATTTAGCCCATGGCGGGACACGCATGTGAAGCTAGAGGGGCCGGTCGTCATTCAGCTGCAGGCAACCATACTGGGCGACTGGTTCTGGGCCACACGACAATTACCTGAACTGAACTGGCAGCCCGAAGCGGCAGAGGGCGGTAAAGTAGCGGCCATGATCGTGCCGTTCGCACCATCGCAGAAGTTCGAAACGGCGGGGCTGTTTTTTGTGACCGCGCTGAATTCAGCGAAGGAACGTATCTGGCTGTCAGCAGCCTATTTCGTGCCGGACGAGGCGATCATGAAGGCGCTGGTGCTCGCTAAACTGCGTGGTGTCGATGTGCGCATTATTACCACCGGCACGCCGGATAGCTGGCCGGTTTACCTGGCAGCTTTTAGCTATATCGACCGACTCCGCGATGTTGGCATCAAGTTCTATTCATACCAGCCTGGTTTTCTGCATGAGAAAGTCATGCTGGTTGATGATGAAATTTCAACGGTTGGTACACCCAATTTCGATAACCGCTCGTTCCGGCTAAATTTTGAAGTCACATCCCTTATCGTCGATGAGGCTTTCAATAAAGAAATGGAAGCCATGTTCGAAGCAGACTTTGCGCACTCGGTGCCAATCAATGCAGATGACCTGGAGAAGAAACCCTTCTGGTGGCGTCTGGCAGTGAATCTCTCGCGGCTGGCTTCGCCGGTGTTGTGACGCGCGCTGCAATTCGACTTTCCGTATGATACCGACCTCTTGCTAACTAAAGCGACTCTCCAGTAGTGATCAAAATTCTTAAAGAACCCCTTGTGCAATTTCTGCTGATAGGTGCGTGCATCTACGCTGCCTATGCGTTGTTTGGTACGCCAGATAGTGCAGCGGAGGAGCAAACGATTTACATCAGCGAAGCCCGCATCTCCAGTCTGTCCATCGCCTGGGAGAAACGCTGGAATCGGCCGCCGACCGAAGATGAGCTGGTGGGCCTGGTGCGTGCGTATCTGCGGGAAGACATTCTTTATCGGGAAGCGCTTGCGATGGGGCTTGATGTTGATGACCACATCATCCGCCGTCGGCTCGCACAAAAACTGGAGTTTCTGACCAATGATCTTGTGCAGCTAAAAGAGCCGGGTGAGGGTGAGCTCGAGGCTTTTTTTGCAGAGAATATTGAACAGTTTCAGTCGCCGGATCTGATTACTTTTGTGCAGGTATTTTTCAACCCGGATAAGCGTGGTGATGCCACCCTTGATGATGCAGCCGCCACCCTGGAACGGCTGCAGGCAGAGACCGAACCGCCGCCAACTACGCTGGAGGAGGGTGACCGATTGTTGCTGAATAACTTCTATGCAAATGCGACTGAGTTTGATATCCGGCGTTCGATGGGCAGCGGCTTTGCTGAGGCAGTGATGGCGCTTGAGCCCGGTAAATGGCACGGGCCGGTTTTATCGGGTTTCGGTACGCACCTGGTTTACGTTTTCGAATTGACCCAAGCGCCACCACCCGAACTTGATGACGTGCGTGATGCTGTGATGACAGAGTGGCAGCGCGCAGAGACCGAGCAATTCAATATTGAGTTTCTGGACAGCCTGAAGGCTCGCTATGAAGTTGTGATCGAGGCACCTGAAGAATTTACCGAAAGCGTGTTGCGCAGTGACAGCAATGTCATCGAGGTGGCGCTGCCCGATGGCGAACCGGCCGCATGAGGGCGCTTATAGGTAGTGTAAGCAATGCTATTTGGCCACATCTGGTGGTGGCAGTGATCCTGGCCGTTTCGGTACTGCCGGGCACGGTGCTGGCAGATGAGATTCGTCCCGCTTTACTGGAGCTTGGCGAACGCGAAGGCGGTTGGGTTGACGTGCTCTGGAAGGTGCCGATGCGGGGCGACAGGGCGCTGGGATTGCGACCGGTATTGCCGGCGTTCTTCGAAGCTGCCGCGCCACCCTCCGGCCGTTTAGTGGCGGGTGCGTATGTCGAATACAGCAGCTATCGCACGAGTGGGCAGTCATTGACGGGCGCGACGCTGAGCGTCGATGGCCTGGCTGGCCTGTCTACTGAAGTGCTTGTGCGCATCAAATTGGTCGATGGCATAGAGCACTCCGCCGTACTTCGCGGCAGCAGCCCGACCTTTACTATCCCTGCGCAGCCGAGCAAGGGTGAGGTCGCGCTGTCTTACTGGCAGATGGGTACGATCCATATACTCGAAGGCTTCGATCATCTGTTGTTTCTCGCCACGCTGTTGCTGATCGTGACCGGTATCTGGCCGCTGCTGAAAACGGTTACTGCATTTACCGTAGCGCACAGCCTGACACTCGTGCTTGCGACGCTGGGGCTGGTCAACGTACCGCCTGCGCCTACCGAGGCCGTTATTGCTTTAAGTATCCTGCTGCTCTCTGTCGAAGCGCTGCACAAGGGGCGAGGCGAGGTAACGCTGGCTGAGCGCTATCCCTGGCTGATCGCATTCACCTTCGGCCTGGTGCACGGGCTGGGGTTTGCAGGCGCTCTGTCCGAGATAGGCATACCGCAGAATGAAGTGCCGCTGGCATTGCTGATGTTTAACGTGGGCGTGGAAACCGGGCAGGTGCTGTTCGTGGTCGCAGTTTCGCTGCTGCTTGCCGGCCTTCATCGTGTTAATCCAAAGACATCAACATGGGTAGGGCGCACTGTGCCCTATGCCATCGGCGGTGTTGCTGCGTTCTGGACGATTCAGCGGGTCGTTTCGTTCGTCTAGTGCTGTAAAGGGATGCGGGTTAAGCTTTTCTGCTTTCAGGCTGATGCAGCAAGGATGCAGGCTGGCTGCGATTTCTGGTGATTCGCAATGGATCAGTTGAAGCGGGGCATGGCAGCGGAGACGTGTCCGTGCCCATAGCGGCCCATTTTGGGCGTTGCCTGCGCCGAATCAGATAACAGCAGTGCCTGGCCTATAGCCGTCGGAAAGGCCTTTAATCCCGTCATTGCAAAATTGACCGTTAAGGGTTGGCGTATTTCGGGTAACACTGATTGCGGGTCAAACGGCAAGGCCGATAATAGCAAGTATGTCTAATATAACTATTCACAAAGGTCTGTTGTGCGCCGTTGTCGCCGCGCTATTGTTTGGTTGCGACAATAACGATGCCACTTCAGAAGCGGGCAAAACCAGCAGTACGGCAACAACAGGTATCGAGGAAACCCGAGCCATTGCCGCACTAGGCTATATTTATGGCCTGCCACTCGTAATGAACTATGCGGTGACTTACGAGTATGCGATTGATCAAAATTCAGATCAGTTCAAAGCACCGTTTAACCAGATCAAGAATGAAGCGCGTGTGTTCACCTATAAGGACACCGCGATAGTTACACCTAACAGTGACACGCCTTACTCAATGATATGGATGGATCTGCGTGCCGAGCCCCTCGTGGTGTCGGTTCCCGATGTGGATGAGGGGCGTTACTACGCGGTGCAGCTCGAAGACGGTAACGCGTTCAATTTTGGCTACATTGGCAGTCGCTCCACGGGTAATGAGGCCGGAGATTTCCTGGTCGTCGGGCCAATGTGGCAGGGTGAACAGCCCGCCGGTATAAAGAAAGTATTCCGTGCCTCCACACCCTTCGTGCTCGCCATATTCCGCACCCAGCTCTTCAATCCTGAGGACATGCCAAACGTAGAGAAAATTCAGGCTGGCTATAAGGCGCAACCGCTTTCGGATTTTCTGGGCCAGCCGGCACCGCCACCGGCCCCGGCTATTGATTTCCCGAAAATCGACAGGGAATCGATGCAGACGAGTTTCTTCGAATACCTTGATTTCATCATGCAGTTTGCCCCGGCTGGACCGGAGGAGGAGCAAATACATGCAGCGTTGGCGCGGATTGGCGTGGGTCCGAAGAAAGAATTTGACTACAGCGAGCTTTCAGCCGAGCGCAAGGCCGCAGTTAGTATGGGCATGAAGATCGGTGAAGTCGCTATTTGGGACCATCTGGAAGGCAAGGTAAAGTCAGTAAACGGTTGGAAGATTGGCTCATACTTTGGCGACCGCGATTTTTTCAAGGGCAATTGGCGCCAGCGCGCGGCCGGCACCAAGGTAGGAATATTCGGCAATGATGCCGCCGAAGCCGCGTATTTACTGGCCATGGTAGATGACGATGGCGATCCGCTCGATGGCGGCAGGCACAACTACACACTGACATTTGCGGCGGACGAGTATCCGCCGGTCAATGCGTTCTGGTCGGTGACTATTTACGACAGCACGACTCAGTTGCTATTCGAAAATCCGATCGACCGGTATCTGGTCAATTCATCCATGCTGCCTGACCTGAAGAAGAATGCAGATGGTTCGCTGACCCTCTATATCCAGAAGGACTCGCCGGGTGCGGATAAGGAATCGAACTGGCTGCCCGCGGCCGATGGCCCGGTTTATTTGGTTATGCGTCTTTACTCACCGAAAACTGAGCCGCCCTCCATCCTGCCGCCGGGGCGCGGAACCTGGGAACCACCGGGCATAGTGATCGCAGAATGATGGCAAAAAAGCCGGATCTAGTCGGTGCCTAGGCGTTTGCGCGGCGGGTAATAAACGGCCGCATGATCAGCCAGATCACGCCGGCACAAATGGCAACCGCCAGATAATGGAAAAATACCGCTCGGCCAAGCTCGCCTATCCCTTCTGGCTGTAGGGCATAAAACCAGGCGCCGCCACCGACCATTAGCGCTGTTATTAGCGCTTTCTGCCAGAGCTTGAATGGAACGCCATGCATCTGGGTGATCAGGAAAATTGCCAGGCCACCAAAGAGAAAACGCCCCCAGCGTGATTCAAGCCCGGCTAGCGCGAAATAGGCGACGGTCGTGCCGTGGATCACGAAGAAGAACTCTAGGAACAAGGTCCACCAGCGGTTCACGTGATATTTGGTAAAGAACAGGCTGCCCTGCAGGAGCAGCATAAACATATAGAAGAAGCCCATTAAATGGCCGGGTGTCACCTCAACCGGGTGGTACCAGAAGGTGTAGGTGATCGCCCACGAAAAATAGTAGCCGTGATACTTGCGGGCCGCAGCCCCCACGCCCTGCGGGAAAGGTACTTTCTTGCCGATGAACAAACCGCGCCGATCAGTTTCCATCAGCAGAATAACGAACAGCATAAGCGCAACCGAGCCGAAAGCCGTCGCTTCGTGCACGTCCTGTGCGAGCCCGTCATAAAAAATCTTGGTCTGCAGGATGTGCAGGCCGATGAAAGTGCCATTGAGTAACAATGCCTGCACATTGACCTTGTGCAGGCCATCGGTGTAGCGCAGGTTCTCCGACTGCGCTTTATAAATCAGATACCAGATGCCCACCTGGTGCAGTGCATACAACGACCACGCTGACAATCGTGACCATACGGTCGGGTCAGCTAACTTCCACGGGTAATCGAAGGCATGCTGGCGCGGCAGAATTTCGAACGTGTGATAGGGAGCCAGCGCGACCACTACGCCCATGATCAGGCCGCATGCAGCCAGGCCCCACCAGGCACGGTAGGGAACAATATTCTCGTGGACGGGACTCATGGTTGCCATGATGGTGCAGGACTGCCCCCCGCCGCAACATCAGGGGTTAGCCTGACCGAAGGCTGGAGGCATTGCTGTCTGTGGCGATGCGGCTCAAACATCCATTATTGTCTGGTTCGTCACGACTGGACTGCGGGTTGCAACCAGGACGCTTCGTCGGGCTGGTTCCTCGGTAAGGCTTTCTTGCGCGACAGGAATGCAGGTCAATCTAAATGGCAGTGTTTAACTTCCAGCTGCTCGACCACCAGGGTTACAGGCTTACCTTGATTATCGACCACTGAAACTGCCGCATCTTTATCTCGGGAATCGAACCATTCAAGTGTGCAGGCCGCGTCAATTTCATTCTTGAAAAACTCGTGTTCAGCGTCTTCATGCCATGTTACTTTTATGGGGAACTCTGGTTTTTCATTGCTCATAAAATTTATACAACCTGAATAATGTCCTGTTAGTTGACCGTTTGAATGTTAAAAGCCTGCTAGAAAAAGGGCTTCAGGCCGTTTGATTTTTTGCATCGCCCACGCTATGTCAGATAGTGGCGATATGCAGTGACTAGCTGTTAACGAAGCATTATGAAGTTATCTCTCGGTAAATCACAACAGCATAAGATTTTGATGGAGCTAGTATGAAGCATCTGAACTCAGAGAAAATACTTAAGGCTCTATGTGCCGGTCTGATGTTGCTGGTATCGCCAGTTGTATTGGGTGAGGAGGTCGAAGCCGAGGAAACCTACGCTGCCCATACAGTTGGCGGATTCATAGGGTTAACCGGCTCTGGACGCCGCGACAACGGCCTGACGCTGGCGCTGACGTATGAGCATCGATTTAACCAGTCTTTCGGTCTCGGTGCAGAAGCCGAACGCGTTTTCGGTGACCTGGACTTCTGGCTGGCGACCGTTCCCCTTTCCTATCATTTCGGAGAATGGAAAGTCTTTGCCGGGCCGGGCGTTGAAAAACTTGATGGCGGCGGTACTGAATTTTTACTGCGTATTGGTGGCGAGTATTCGATTGAGATAAGCGATAGCTGGGAAATGTCCCCGACTCTCGCTCTGGATTTCGTTGATGGTGATCAGGAAATAATCTTAGGCGTGCTTTTCGGTTACGGTTTTTGACTCGTGCATCTAAATTGCAAATTTAGCGTGGCAAATACCTGAAACTCGGGCTTCCTCGGCCCTTTGCTTGGAGATGTCATTGGCTTCTATGACAATTGCTCGGGTTGCTAATGCTAAGGCCTTGATACCTGTCATTCCTGCACGTAGTTGATGACATGTTTGGCCAGCGTCTCGCCAACGCGCGGGTCTGCGTTGGGCGGAGACCATGTCGCCCAGGTGCCAGTGTATTGATTCTGTACCGCCTGATTTGCGTCAGGTTTGCCGTTATTCGGGTTGTAGCCGAGGTGGCCGTATTCCGAAACATCGTAAGCGAGTGACGGATCCAGGTCATTTCGTGATTTGTCGGGTGGCGCGAGTCTGGGCGGGGGATAGGGCTGGCCATTCTGGCAGCCACCCATTTCAAAACAGCAGGCTTCGCTTTGTTCGGGATCGCCCGGCACGGGACAATCGCGTGTTACCCAGATTCCCCAGTAGTCGGCGAAAGGGTGCCCGACGTCGGGGTAGGTGTCTAAGTCCGGCTCGTCAATGTAGAGCCAGTTTCTGTAGCCAATTTCCTTGGCAATCTGGTTGGGCAGCTCGACCAGGTTCAGCACCGAATCGACTGTGATCTGCGGGAAGGCCACAACGATATGCTCAACCCCTTGTTTCTTAAGGTATTCCAGCGCATCCCAGTAGAGATAACCCCATTCGCCAGTTGGCAGCTCTGCATCACTTTCATAGAGATAGGCATGGCCCAGGTTCTCGCCGCGCATCCGCCGGGTGCGTTCCAGCTGACTGAAAGAAGGCGGCCGCGGTTTGATGGCCGGGTTGGGTTCTTTAATGCCCATCCAGGCGCCGACGATGTTGGCGGGCTGAAGTTTAGGGTTTCGTTGCAGTAGCTGATCGCGAATATTGGCATTCAGGATCAAAGTGTCATCGATTTTAGGATCAAACAACTGGTTGTGTTCGCGTGTGGCGTGGTTGATAAGCATGACGCCTGTCTTGGCGCCCGCAACCTGCGCATTGAAATGCTGTTCAATGCCTTCTGCATGCAGAACAGCAAATGCGGGGTCAGATGAAACCGGATTGGGGTGATTAGCAAGTGGTATCGACGGGTCGTTGTCGGGCTTGCCCAGCGAACTCGTCCAGCCCACGGGAATATCCGGATAAGAGTCACGCAGCAGGTCGGCGGGGTCATTGAGCCAGTGCAGACTGATGTCGGTACTGTTGGCTGCGTTGTGTTTTGCTATCACCTCACGACTCAGCCTGATGACGTCATTGCTTTTGAAAAACCGCACACCCGACGTCGTCAGGTCTATGACCAGAATTTTTTCGACACCTGCTGCAAGCATGCGATCAATCGTGCCATCGGTGTTGTAGCGCTGCGGGTTGCAGTCTGGCCAGGCTCCAGTGCCGGAATCACTCTCACCGCACCAGGTCACCGGCGTTCCATCGGGCACACCGGGGCTATAGATACTGCGCGGATGCGCAAGGTGTTCGATGTCGCCTATCCAGTTCACGTAGTCCGTGATGAAGCGCACTCCCAGCTCGTTCTCCGCAGATTTCAGAACTGCAGTCATGTCGGCGAGTTGTTCACGGCTGCAGCGCATGGCGGGGTCAGGGCCGCCGATGCGTTCGCTCTCAAACGCATACTTGCCACGTTCTTTAGGTGCATTGCCCGCACGCAGGATCATCGGCCAGGCTTGGGGGTTCCAGATGACTTTCTGGTATACAAAACTGTTGGGGTCGTATGAGAAAATCTGCAGCGTGGAATCCCACAGGGCAGCTTCGCTGAACTCCTCAAACCCGCCGTGGACCAAAAAGGCTACGCCTATAAGCGGGCGGTCTTTGGCTGGCTTTGAAGTGGTGCATCCCGAGCACGCCAGCAACGCGAGTACGGTCACTAATACAAACTTTCGGTGCATAGGATAAAAATCTCCGCAGTAAGGCCAAAGCCAGCAGATATGCAATGGTCTTTCCGACTTTAAACGTGCTCGATAGATCGCGAGTCGCCTGTTTTTACGCGTACTGCAATCGCCCAGACCAGCATGCAGGTGTTCAGCAGTGCCATAAACAGGAACGGCACCTGGTAACCCAGGTTGTCGAACAGATAGCCGGATACTTTATTGGTTGCGATGATCCCGATTGCGCCAAAACTCGCAGCCACCCCGATGATTGCACCGCGCAGATTGGCGGGTGCTTCCTGACCTATCAGCGCCGGCACCGATACGATCATCACCGCTTCACCAATGCCTGCCAGGACGACGACGAGATATATAAGCGGTGAATTAAACGGGTCGGGTGCTAAGCCCAGCGCCAGGTAGCCGATGGCGGCCAGCAGGATAGACACGGACAGCGTGGTTACGCGGTCCAGGCGGTCAGCCAGTATGGCTATAAAAGGCAGGGTGCAGAGCATGACCACTTGCGTCAGTCCGAACAGTTTCCCCGCGGTAGCCGAAGAAACGACCGACTCAATGCCCTGGTCAGTTCCGGTCTTTTGTATCCACAGCGAAAAGAAAGAGGCCAGTACGGTGAGGTCGCCGCGAGATAGTGCCGTAGCAGCGCAGCCCAATTGCAGCCGCGCGCTCTTGCGAATTTCACCGAAACCGAGCTGGGCATTCTTGAAGAAGGGCAGCTTTTGGCCGTTCCCCGCGGCGCGTCCTTTATTGAGCCCCGCGAAGGCGACTATCGCCGTTACAAATGCCAGTCCGCCCGCGATCCACAAAGTCATCGTGCTGGATTCGATCGGCGTATAGCCCATCGAATTAAATAGTTTGGGCAGTTGCGTCATGCCGCTGCCAACAACGATCACGCCTATGGCCGTGAAGATGCCGTTGAAGCCGATAAATTTACCGCGTGATGCATTCTGCGGGTAATCCGCCATCAGAGACGCGATCATAGTCGTGCAACAGGCAATGCCTGCAGACATGACGATTCTGTAGAACAGCAGTTCGTTGCCGGTCGTTGCCGTCGGATAGATGACCATTGCGAGGCAAAGAATCAGAAAACCACAGGTGAAGATCGGCCGTCTGCCAATCACATCCGAAAGATTGGCTATCGGCCCTACCAGCAGCACCGTCGTTATTTCGGCGACAATATAGAGATTGGCAGTGAAGTCGCCTTCGCCGCCGGACATGCCGAGCTGTTCCTGCAAAATCAGTGGTTGAATCAGATTGATCAGGTTGATGAAGCCCACGGCGACCGCGGCGGAATAGAACAGGGTAACTACGTTGCGTGGCATGATGCCCTGTGTGAGCCAGATTGGCCCGAGATGTCGCTGTGACTTGTCTATCTCGTAGGTGCGGTGATCTGCCATGCGGTGCTATCCACTCTGTGCCGGAACCCTGGCATTGTGCATGAAATTATCAGCCGGATGTCATTGCGGGTTACTTCGCTCACGCCTGGCGGTCAAATACGTGACAAATCGATATCGCATTACGCTATAAATAGCGACTGATTTTTCAATCCGGGCCCCCCGGGGGATAACTATATGTATACAGCTAGGTTCATACGCAAGGTTTTAGGCCAGAGTTGGCTGCTGGGGCTGCTGTGTGTTGTGCAGATCGCAGCGTTGCCAGCAGTGGCGGCTGAAGACGATGTCTATACACCTGCCGTATTGGTGACCGGTGGTAATCGTGGTTTGGGCTTCGAGTTTACCCGGCAATATGCGGTTATGGGCTGGACGGTTATCGCCACTGCGCGCAATCCCGATGAAGCCGAGGCATTGCAGGCACTGGCGCAAGAGTATGCAAATATTGCTGTCGAGCAACTGGATGTAAATGATTTCGAACAGATTGACGCGTTGGCCGAGAAGTACAAAGATCAGCCGCTCGACGTTTTGCTGAACAACGCCGGACTTTCCGGCAGCCCCTCGCCAAAACAGTTATTTGGCCGGCTCGACTACTCCCTCTTCGATGCGTACATGCATACCAATGCACGCGGGCCGCTGAAAATGAGTGAAGCCTTTTTACCGCATGTTCGTGCGGGTCGGATGAAGCGGCTGGTGACCATCAGTTCGCTCGGCGGGTCTTTCGGTGCGCGTGACAATATGGCACCGGGTACGACCTTTTATCGCGCGAGCAAGTCCGCCCTTAATATGCTCATGGTCAATGTTGCGGAATCAGTCGGCAAATACGACGTAACAGTGGTGTTGCTTAATCCTGGGCTGGTCGATACTCAGGGCGTGCTGACCGAGATGAACGAAAAAATGAACATGGGGTTAAACCTCGTTCCGATAGAAGACAGCATTGCAGGCATGATCAATGTAATTGAAACAGCCAAACTGGTTAACTCGGGAACGATCTACCAGTGGACCGGCAAGATTCTGGAATACTGACTTGGCGGACGTTGGCAAAGAGGACGCTCGTTTGAACCAGGTGCTGGCGAGGTACGGGCTGGCAGGTTCGCAGGCAGAACGTTTCGGCACCGGGCTGATAAACGACACGTACCTGGTTACGGTGGATGTGGATCAGCAGTTCGTTCTGCAGCGGCTGAACCCGTTGTTTACCCCGGAAATAATTCGCGACATTGATGCGCTGTCACGACATCTGGCGTCCAAGAATTCGCCTACGCAACGGCTTATCCCGGCTGACAACGGCGATTTGTGGGTCGAAGATGAAGGTTATGCGTGGCGCATGGCCACTTTTGTGCCTGGCATATGCCTCAGTATGCTGGCGACAGCATCGCAGGCAGCGGCCGCCGGCGATCTGCTGGCGCGTTTCCACCGCGATGTGCGTGACCTCAAGATTGAACTGCACAGCAAACGTCTGGGCGTGCACGATACGCCGCACCATCTTAAAATGCTGAGAACAGCCTTAAGCGACCATCGCGAGCACCGCAATTTCAAAGCAATCGATGTGCTGGCGCAGGAAATATTTGCGCAGGCCGAGCTACTGCCCGAGTTGCCGCACTTGCCGGATCGACTGGTGCACGGCGACCCCAAAATTTCGAACCTGGTGTTCGATGAGCACAGTGGTCGTGGTGTCTGCATGATTGATCTGGATACACTCGCCTACATGCCGGTGCCGCTTGAACTCGGCGATGCATTTCGTTCATGGTGCAATCCGCGTGGTGAAGATACACAGCGATCAGAGTTCCGGCTGGATTTCTTTAGCGCAGCGGTGAACGCCTATGCTGAAGTTGCGGGTGGCTTTTTGTTGCCGCAGGAATGGCAAAGCTTTGTCCCCGCGACACGGACCATCATTATTGAGTTATCTGCCCGGTTCGCAACCGATGCGCTGCGCGAGCGTTATTTCGGCTGGAACCCTGATGTTTTTGCGGATCGAAGTGCTCACAATCAGGTTCGTGCTGCCGGCCAGCTTGAACTGCATCGGTCATTGTGCGCGAAACTTGATGAGGCCGATGAAATCGTTCAGCTAGCCTTCAGGAACGGCTAGCTGTTTTTATTCCCGCCGCTCCAGGCATCTGCTTCTATGACGCTGGCCCTGAAGTGACGAATATTCGCAACCAGGAAGCCCATCGCCATAATGCCGGCGCCCCCTGAAACAATAGCGATCGAATATCGCAGCGCTGATTCGTCGGCAAATACGTTGTCTGTTACGACCGCTATAAGCAGAGGTCCCAGCGTCAGACCCAGCACATTGATAGCGAAGTAGTAAATGGCCGTCGTCTGGGCGCGCATCTGATTGGGTACGATCATCATCAACGCTGCGCCAGCGGTTGCAGTTGGAATGGCACCACCTATTGTGGCGGGCGCGAGCATGAGGACGGCCAGCTCGGGTGTGGGCATCAGGGGTGCCAGCACGGATGCAGGCACCAGGATGCAGACCCCGAGCAACGTCACGCGCATATGAGCGGCGCGTCGTCCCTTGCGGTACCAGCGCTCCGCTAGCCACCCGCCGAAGTTCACGCCCAGCGGGCCGAAAATCAAAATTATGACGCCATAAGCAAATGCGATCTCGGAGATTTCCCAGTTCCAGGTGCGCATGAACATTGTGGGTATCCACGAGAAATAGCCGTAGCCAATAATCGTTACAACAGACATGCCGAGAAACAGCGTTCCGTATGTTGATTTGCGTTCCCAGAGGAAGTTCGCCACGGCCCTGATCGTTAAATGGTCATCTGCGTGACTGCCTGAGGAGAGCGCAATCCGGTCTTTGCGTGATGGTTCTTTGACCGTGATCATCATGACGGCGACCAGTAAGCCTGGCAGGCCTACGACCAAAAAAACGGTTTGCCACTGGAAGAGTTCGCCCACGAGCGGCACGACCAGGGGTGGTCGGCCAAACGCCCAGGCAATAATCTGTCCGCCCAGTACCATGGCGATGCCAGCGCCGAGCGATACGCCCATGTTGTAAAAACTCATCGGACGGGCGCGTTTTTCGCGCGGGAAATAGTCGCTGATCAATGAAAATGCACTGGGGTTCAGTGCTGCTTCACCAATACCAATACCGATACGCGCCAGAAACAACTGCGGAAAGTTTTTCGCGAGCCCGCAGGCAGCCGTCATGAGGCACCAGATCGTCGTGCCGGCTGCGATAATGGCGCGGCGACTGCGCCGGTCAGCGAGGCGGCCTATCGGTATGCCCAGCAACGTATAGAAAATGCCAAATGCCAGTCCCTGCAGCAGGCTCATTTGGGTGTCGCTGATGCCAAGGTCGGCCTTTATCGGTTCGACCAGTAATGAAAGTATCTGTCGGTCGAGAAAAGAAAATACGTAAGCAATAGTCAGGATGACGACGACGTACCAAGCATAGCCGGTTGGCGGGTATTCATCGTTGCTGGCCGACTGCGTGCCGGGTTCTGTCACTTGGCCAGCCTCATTTTTCAGTGTCCGCGAAATTGTGTATGAATTGGCATTCTAATGGCATTTGGTGCAGGTATTCAGCCTGACCTGCATTTCGGCCGATTTATTCGCCATGCGTATAGGCGAACCACTGACATGACACTGATCGCAGGTATAAGCCTGCTCGAATACGAGTCGATGGACGGCATCGTAATGCCAGTAACCCGGCAGACCGAAATCGGGCGCGGCGTCGGATATTTCGCCCGTGTCCCTTTTTCGTGAACGGTAGGGTGTCGGGCCCTCTGTAATGAGGCTCGCTTTGGCAGCAGCGCCGCCCGCGACGCGACCGGTGATGACCGATGGCCCCAGAAAAGTACCGGACCCGCCGTGCTGACCATTAATGCCAGCCACCCCGGTTAGTTCGCCGGCAGCATACAACCCGGCAATGGGTAAGCCCGAGTCATCGACGACCTGACCATGGATATTGATGGCGGGGCCTCCCATGCTCTTGCGTGTCAGCGGGTAGACACGCAACGCGTAATACGGGGGCTCGCTTATGGTTCTCAGATAAGTAGCCTTGTTGCTGGGCTTGAAGCGATCGAATTTAAAATCCGTACCGACTTCAATCATCCGGTTCCAGGTTTCAATCGATGTCTTCAGCCCGTGAGCGGGAAGGCCACTTTGCCGCGCCAGTTTATCCAGTGTGTCTGCCGCGGCCGTGAGATTCGGGTCCGCAAGAATCTCGTCGCGCAGGCTCTGGCTATTAACGGACAGCGCATCTCTGACATTGAAGCGACGGCTGCCCTTAGCATCAAATACGAGCCAGTAACTCATGGGCTCAAGTTGGCCGACGGCTGCCGCAACCTGTTTGCTGTTGGCGGACTCGTTCACAAAGCGGCGGCCATCGCCCGCTAACCAGATGGCAGCAGGGCTCTCGGCGTAAAGTCCCTTGCTGCCTGCAGGATCACGTGGGTCCGGCACCCCGCTGTAAAAGGTGACCTGGCGATCCATGTTGCGCATGTCCGCACCCGCCCATTGGGCAAATCTATAACCATCCCCCGTCGCGAACTGTCCCGCACCTTTATATATCTGCCTGGGCTTGCCTGTATCTGCAGGCCAGTTGTCGCGCACCATTTTAAGGTCGTTCTGGAAGCCACCGGTTGCCAGGATGGTAGTTGCGGCCGATATACGTTGTTTGCGCCCATCGCGTTCATTGGTGGTAAATACGCCGGTAATCTTGCCGCGGGATTTCGCGAGTTCCGTAACCTGGGTGTTCCACATAAAGTCGATATTAGGGTCCAGCAAAGCCTTGCGCAGCATGGGGATAATCACATTGACGGCGGTGCCGCGCGTAAAATGAAAGCGCGGTACGCTGCTTTCGGGTGTGTCCAGAATCACCTTGAATTGCACGCCCATATCGGTGAGCCAATCGTAAACATCCGGTCCTGAATGGTCGACGTAATAGCGCGTCCAGTAGGGGTCCGGATCTTCGCCCCAGCTAAACAGGTCGCGGTAAGCCAGGTCAGGCGAGTCCTGTATACCTTTCGCCCGTTGCAGGGCGGTATCGACCAACGCAAAGCCGCCGGCTTTGACGGCATGCCCGCCACCGATAGAATTTTTCTCAATGACGAGGACGCGCGCGCCGGTTGCTGAGGCTTCGAGTGCTGCGGACAGCCCGGCGATGCCGGCTCCGACCACGATCACGTCGGCATCTTGCCCGCCGGTGCCGTAAGTGCAGCCGAATAAAGTTGTCAGCAAATACGCGACACTGGTTACGCGGGTAATAAATGATCCGGTTAACGGCTGCGGTTGCATGGCGCTAGTTTAACGCGCGTTGCGGTAAGCGCCATATGCTTGTGCCAAGGTAAATTGAAACGGGGCAGATTAAATTGAGCAAAAAAAACGGGGCCTGTTCAGGCCCCGTCCGGGTTCTTGAGTATTTCCCGGCAGATAGTGCCGCGAATAATCTATCTGACTACTCGTCCAGTTCTATCGTGACGACACCGTCATCATTCCAGTCTGAGACTTTGATCTTCACACCCATGTCTTTCGCATAACCCTCGATCCGCGGCACGAACCAGGTCTCATGGATTTCCTGCTCGGTTATGTCGAACATACCCATGCGCTTGCTGGGAGCGAGTACGTGGCCCCAGGGTGACTTCCAGCTGCGTTTGCCCGGCTCAGCATCAGTTTCAAGTACCAGGTGATAGTGGCAGGCAGTGCGTTCGCAGAGTCCGACTAGGGCTGCTTCTGTGTCGCCGGTCTTGGCTATGATCTGACCAACACGGGTGTTGATAGGTGCCATCGTTTTGATGTCATGTTCGACATACTTGTCCATGATGCCCATGTCCTTGGCAAACTGCATCGCCTGCAGACGGGCTTTTACAAGCGCGTCATTCATTTCATGCTGATAGCCTGCGCTGTTGGCCATTGTCTTGAGGGCCAGTTGCACGGCTTTGCCGACTTGGGCTTCGCGGCCTTCAAAGCCGGTTTTGGCGGCTTTGAACGATGATTTGGGTTTTTTTGCGACTTCCGAAATAAGCTCGGAATCATCCAGATGGACTGCTTGTGACATGCTGCACCTCGGCGCTTTAAAGGCTGGTTAATTACTTATATGTTTATTTATCTATCTATGTAGTCTTTATAAGGTATGGGCTGCCGGCAGGCAATCAATAGCCGCGCAATTCGATGGCGATAACCGCGCATTGGGCGTGGGGTCTTTATGTAAACAGACTGCGATATCGCTTCCAGGCTAGCTGTCTGCAGCGTATTTCGGGCCGGAGTTTTCCTCGCCCGGGTTTTCCTCTATCCTCGCGGAGAATGCTGAACGATATGGATATCGCGGTTGTCCCACATGATTACTGATCTGCAATCAGGGTAAGGAAAAAGACTTTTGGCATTTCTTCCCATTAAGTTTCCGTTAAATGGCGTGGCTAGCGCAGCCGTTCCAGCGCTGCTTCTGCTCGCATCCTGCGGTGGCGGTGGCGGTGGTGCGGGCAGCGAACCCGCGCCTGATCCCATACCAGGAGGTGAGCTCAGTATCAGCGGAGTGATTTCTGTCTCGCCATCGGTGACGGTCGACATGGATACTAATGATCCGAATGCACCGCTGAATGAAGTCCAGGGCAAACCAGTCCTGGACAATGACCTCCCCTACGACTACCCCCCGGCGGAAAAGAAAAATATTGATTTCAACGGCCAGCTCTTGCCAAATCCCGGAACCGCCGGTGGTTTTGTTGCAATGGAAGGCGAGGGGCCAGCGGGGCCGGCTACTGCCGTTGCGGACTGGAATGATTTCTATCGTGTGTCGTTGCTGCCAGGGCAAACCCTGTCGTTACTGATCGCAGATCATGTTGAAGATGCTCCGGGTCGCAATGATCTCGACCTGCTGCTGCTCGACCTTGATCTGCAGATCGTTGATTTTGCGGCTGGACTGGGGCCACTGGAAACTCTAACAGTTGAGGCTGGCGGGGAGTATTTCGTATGGGTAACGGTTTGCGCCGACACGCTCACGGACCCGAATGACCCGTTGTTCATTTGTGGCGATGGTGCTTCCAGTTACACACTGAGTGTCGGCCAGGCCGAAGCCGAAGCGACAACATCTGGGTTGAGGCTCTCAAGCAATTTCGTGGCTGGCGAGGCGCAGGTGCGGTACAAAGAAATGCCGCCGCCTGGCGAAACGGAGGAGGCTGACGCTGTCTTTTATGCGACTGCCAGTAGTCTGCGTGACGAGCCGCAGCAGGTGGGTGATATAAGGCTGCTTAAGTTTGATCCAGAGCCAGTACTGACTGCGCGGGCATCTGTGTTGTCCGACGAAGCCGCAACGCCTGTGGCTGAAACACGAGAGTCATGGATAAAGGTGTCGCCGGAGCAGCGCGCCAAGATAGCGACCCTCGCTAAAATTAAGACATTGGCTGGTGAGGAGAATGTTGCATTAGTTGAACCGAACTATCTGCGTCAGCCGTTGTTTCAACCGAATGATCCTGGTTATCAGTATCAGTGGCATTATCCGCTGATCAATCTGCCCGATGCCTGGAATTTGCTGGAACTGCAGGCGACTCTTGGGGGTAACGTCACCGTGGCCGTTCTGGATACCGGGATATTGCCTCTCCACCCGGACATCCAGGGGCAGCTGGATTTTGTGACTGGCGGGTATGATTTCGTCAGTAATATCACTAATGCCCGGGATGGTGATGGCGAAGACCCGAATCCGGCCGACCCTGGCGACAGCAATGTTTTCGGATTTAGCAGTTCATTTCACGGCACGCATGTGGCGGGTACCATTGCGGCGGCAACGAATAACGGCATAGGCGTAGCGGGTGTTGCACCGTTTGCCAAATTGTTGCCGGTGCGGGTGTTGGGGCAAGAGGGTGGCAGTAGTTTTGATATTCGGCGCGGCCTTTGCTTTGCGGCCGGCCTGAGTACCGGATCAAACTGTGCCGGAGTGCCCGTCAATCCGCGGCCTGCGGATGTGATTAATTTAAGCCTTGGCGGCACAGATTCGTCATTACTTGAAGCAGAACTGATAGATGAGTTGCTTGCGGCTGGATCGATTATTGTTGCGGCGGCCGGCAACAATGCTACCAGCCAGCCCTTCTATCCGGCAGCCTATGAGGGCGTCATAGCCGTCAGTGCGGTCACCATTAACCAATCGCGGGCTCCTTATTCATCATTCGGCCCTTTTGTTGACGTAGCGGCGCCAGGGGGCGATACGTCCCGGAATATTGACGGCGACCCTTATGTAGACGGCGTTTTGAGCACCGGCGGCAATGATGCCCAGGGGGCGGTCGACTACGTGTATCCTTTTTTCCAGGGTACTTCAATGGCCGCACCTCATGTAGCGGGTGTGTTTGCGTTAATGCGATCGGCCAATGCTGATTTGAATCCTGAAAAGATCACGATGATGCTCGAGCGCGGAGATCTGACCATTCCACTGGGCGATGTCAGTAATGGCGGCCGCAATGATGTCTTCGGCTATGGTTTGATTGATGCGAACAAAGCGGTGGCAGCGGCCATCGCAGCGGATGGCAGTCCACCGGTGCCAGTGCCGTATTTAGGTGTTTTCCCCGGCGCCCTGAATTATGGTGCCACGCTGGATTCGTTGAAAATCACCTTGCGTAATAACTCCGGTGGCAACCTCGATGTGATCAGTATTACCTCGAGCGAATCATGGCTAATCGCACCGGTGGTAGAGGGCCTGACCGATTACGATTTGCGGATAGAGCGTGATGGGTTGGCCGAGGGTAGTTACTCAGCGGTGCTTACGATTAGAGCTGACATCAATCAGGATGAGGACCAGGTCGTAAATATCCCGGTCATTATGCAGATTATCGATACGAGTCTGACGGGTGATGCGGGGCATTTGTATGTGCGCCTGATTGATCTTGAGACCGGCAATATCCGCGAAGTCGAAACCGATGTCGTCGACGGTGAATATGTTTGGGAAATCAATAGTTTGCCAGCGACCGGCGAAAATGAGAAAGGCTACCGATTGGTGGCCCATACCAATGCCGACAATGACAACCAGTTGTGTGATCCCGGCGAGGCTTGCGGCTCGTATCTGACCGTCGATCAGCCTATACAGATCGATTTGCAGGAAAATCTGACTAACCTTGATTTTCAAATCAATTTTGGCGCGTTGGTATCTGATTCGGATAATCCAGACAAATAGCCGTAATCAACCTGACTGACATATGGGATATTTGCTCGGGCCTTGCCAAGGCTATTTAACCGGCCGAGAATTTTCTCAGCTTCCGGTGATCGCAGGTGATTAACGAAGCTGTTATTGTCCCCGTTTATCTCGCCAGCCATCCTGATCAGCAAGCCGAAGGTATCCCTCATGCATTACCCGCATGCCGCACGACTGCGAATCCTGCTTAGCGCATTTCTTGTGTTCCTGTTATGCGGGTGCGCGGGTTCTTCGGGCGATGCAAACCGTTGGCTCGAAGCCGGCCCATACCCGGTTGCCCGCAACAGCGAAGTTGTGATGTACGACCCGGTGCAGGAGCGTGACGTCATGCTGCAGGTCGCGTGGCCTGCATCTGGCGATTCGTTCCCCGTCGTGGTCTTCTCATCCGGCGCATTTTGTTACCCACAGCAGTACACGAAAATCACTGATTTCTGGGTGTCACATGGCTATGTGGTCATCCTGCCTAATCATCTGGACTCACCCAATCGCGGCAAGATTAAGCCTGACGAGATCGGGAAGATGCTGTCTGCCCGGGTCCGGGACATGAGCTTTGTGCTTGATGCACTGGGCACCCTGGAAGAGCAGGTTCCGGAGCTCGCGGGCCGTATCGATGGCAGCAGGGCAGGTGTAGCAGGCCATTCATTCGGCGGCATGATCTCCATGGTCAAGTCGGGTCTGTCTATGCAGAACTCGGCGGGGCAGGTTCTTAGCGATTACATCGACCCGCGCTTTAGTGCAGCTATTGTCATGAGTGGTGTGGGGCCGGTCCCGCCGATGGTGAACATGCCAGATGTGGCGTATATGACGGACAACGCATTTAGTGGCTTGACCGGTCCGCTGATCGCATCGGGCGGCACGCTGGATGAGGGCAATGTGGGCACGGGCGTTGTGTATCCGTGGGAGTGGCGCATGGGTGCGTACACGCTGGCGCCAGCGGGCGACAAGTATTCTATCGTCCTTGCGGATGCCGACCATTATCTGGGCGGCTTAATCTGTCGCGATAATCGCGGCGGGCCGGACGACCCGGAAGCGGTGCGTATCGTTCGGGCAGCGCAGACAGCGTTCCTGGATGCGTATCTCAAAGATGACAAGGATGCACTGCGCTGGTTACGCACCGCTGATTTCGCGACGCTCAGTGGTGATCGAGCAGAACTAGTCTACAAGTAGAAAACTTATGCCTATTCTGTTTTGCGTGATTGTATTCAGCAGCATGGGTTTTGGCCTCGTCCTGCCACCCTTTGTCTTTGTGGCGAAAAACCTGGGTGCGACCGAGATGCTGGCCGGCTTCATTGTGTCGTCATTCGCGATGGGCCAGTTTCTGGCCACACCGGTTTGGGGCAAGCTCAGTGACAAGCATGGCCGCAAACCTATTTTGATCCTGAGTATGGCCGGGTCCACGGTGGCCTATGCGCTGATGGCCTGGGCCGACTGGTCCGACAGCCTTTGGATGCTGTTGGGGTCAAGGTTTCTGACCGGCCTGATGGCGGGCAACTTTGCTGCCGCAACGGCCTATGTTGCCGATATCACGCCTCCTGAAAAGCGCGCCCAGGGTATGGGTATGGTCGGTGGCGCTGTCAGTATTGGTTTTATGTCGGGCCCGGCTATCGGTGGGCTGCTGTCAGGCAATACGGCGGCCACTGCATCCTTGTTTGGTCCGTCTGTCGCTGCGGCCAGTATGTCTTTGCTAACCCTGTTTGCGATTGTCTTTTTCCTGCGTGAGAGCCTGTCTCCCGAGCAACGTGCGCATGCCGCCGAGCAGCGCGCATTGATGAGTCAGGCTGGTAAAGGTTCCTTCGCGCACATACTTTCCCGCCCGGTGCTGGCACAGATGGTGCTGATGGGTTTCCTGGTCTTCTTCGCCATGACCAATTTCGAAACCACTTTCCCTTTCTGGGCGCAGGCAGGTTTCGACTGGGGGCCGAAACAGGTTGGTTTCTGTTTCATGTATCTCGGCTTTATTGTGATGCTTACGCAGATGTTCATTACCGGCAGACTGGTGCCTCTTTTTGGTGAAGGCCGGTTGTTATTGACGGCTGTTTGCTCTTACATGTTCGGTTTGGTGTGGATGGCGACTGTTCCGTTTTCTGTTGCGCCCGAAGCGGTAACTGTAGCGCTTTCGTTTGGTCCGGTAAGCCTGACCAATGCCGAGTTGCTGATGCTGTTTGGTATTACCTTTACGGCGTTTGGTGGTGCCATGTTCAATACCGCATCCACCAGCTGGGTTTCGAAACAGGCAGGCGAGCATGAGCGCGGGGCCGTTTTAGGCCTGTTCCAGTCTGCGGGGTGGCTGGGTCGTTCGATTGGACCCACCGTTTCCGGTTTCCTGTTTATGACCTACGGTCCCAATACCCCCTTGTTTGCCGGTGCAATGCTGATGCTGCCGGTGTTCGTGATCGTGATGTACATACGTCGTCGCCATGCGGCAGATACAGCCTGATAACCGCTGAAATAAGCGGGCGCAAGCATATATCCGGTTGATAGTTGTGAGTCCCGGGATGCAGGCTGCCATGACGGCGGACGAATGACAGTGGTAGACTTTTAGCAATCTGATGTATCGGCTGATGGCGCCTGCAGTGGCATCCAATTGACGCACTGAGCCGAAACACAGCATATGGTTAAGCTACCGGTGGGTGCTGACGCCTGTTTGTCTGACCCACCACCCTGAATCGAGGAAAGTCCTATGTACATCAATTTTTGGTATCCCATGGCGATGAGTGACGAGCTCACTGACAAACCGCTCAAAGTTCGTGGTCTGGGTCAGGATTTTGTCGTATTCCGCGGTGAGGATGGCAAGGCCAAATGCCTGAGCAATACCTGTACGCACCGCGGTGGTTCGCTGGCTGGTGGCAAGATAGCCGGCAATTGTATTCAGTGTCCCTATCATGGCTGGGAGTTTGATGAAGAGGGTTGCGTTCAGCGCATACCATCGCTCGGGCCTAACCCAAAAGTTCCATCGCGCACGCGCATTGATGCATACCCTGTCGACGAGCGCCACGGTCTCGTCTTCGCATTTCTGGGTGACTTGCCTGAAGGGCAACGTCCCCCGATTATTGATGTGGCGGAATGGGGACAGGAAGGCTGGCGTGGCACTTTGCAGAGTTACACGATTAAGGGCAACTACGAGCGGTCCATCGAAAACGGTATCGACCCGGCCCACAATGAGTTCGTGCATGACACGCATGGTTTCTCGGGTGAAGATCAGGAATATCACGTTGGCGAAATGCGGCTAGACAAGGTGACCGAGTGGGGGCAGGGTTTCTGGCATACCTTCCAGGCGCCGCCACTGCCTGAAGATGCCAAGTTTAAGGATGCACGTAAGGATGCTGGTGACCTTGAGGCGGGTACCGGCTATCACGGGCCGAGCCAGGTCTGGACCTATATACACATGTCTAAAACCAACTGGATGCATCAGTACCTTCTGGAACGTCCAATTGATGAAGAAAATATCGCGGTTTACCTGTTGTGTATGCGCAACTGCTATACCGACGAGAAATTTGATCAGAATGTCATGGAGCGTAATCAATATGTAGCGGAACAGGATGTGGTGATCGTCGAGACGCTGCATCCGCGACTGACTCCGGATACCAATACGAAGGAGTTCATGCTGCCTGCTGATAAATGCATCCTGATGTATCGAGAGTCCTTAAAGGGATGGGAAACCAAGGGCTGGAAGATTGATACAAGAACCGTTGCTGACAATGAGGGGCGGGTTGCCTATGCAATACCGTCACCTGCACGTCATGAACAGAAAGGTTGGGTCCTGGATGCTATTCCCCTGGTGTCCGGAGATGAATCGGGTGCGAAGCTTAAAGCGGCCAGTTGATTTAGTGCCAAGACTGAGAGTCTTGTGTGTATCGAAAATAGCCGGCAGTTGCCGGCTATTTTCTTTGAATCGATTTAACTAGTGAACTTTAATTTTCCAGTGCGCACATTCTCGCGCGATCTGGATGCTGTGAGGAATAAGCCATGAGTGACGTCAAAGACAAACAATTGAATGCTTCAATAGATCGCCGCGATTTTTTTGCCGGCGCAGCCGGGCTGGCTGCGGCCGCATTTGGAGTTAACGAAGCAGTGGCGGGTGGGCATACACGGGCGCCAGCGCCACTGTCCGAGGCGGACAAACTGGCTGTGCCGGTCAGCGAGGGTATGCAGATTCTGATTACCGGTGCGAACAGGGGGCTGGGTCTGGAGTTCACTCGCCAGTATGCAGAGCGCGGTGTCAAAATTATTGCCACTGCTCGTTCTCCGGAAAAAGCGGATGAATTGAATGCTTTGGCGGCCGCAAATAAGAACATCGTGGTTGAAAAACTTGACGTGACTGATCACGCTGCGATCGAGGCGTTGGCCGCTAAATATGAAGGTGTGCCGATCGACCTGCTGCTGAATAACGCGGGTATAGGTGGTGGCATAGAAAACCAGATATTTGGCAAAATGAACTACGACGTGTTTAACAAGGTGATGGCCGTGAACGTCGCCGGCCCGATGAAAATGTGCGAGGAGTTCCGTAAAAACGTCGAAGCCAGCAACCTGAAGAAGATGGTTTCGGTTTCCAGCAGCCAGGGTTCTATCAGCAGCGTCACAAGTCCCATGCTCTACTGGTATCGCAGCAGCAAGTCCGCACTGAACATGCAGATGGTTAATTTGGCGCTGCAGGTAAAACGCAAGAAAATGATCATTGGGCTGGTAACGCCTGGTGCTACAGCGACGGACTTTATTCCCGAGCAGTATCGTAAGGCCATTAAAGGAATACAGACGCCACCGGAAGCAGCAGCCGATATGATCCGCAATATAGATCGTTTCTCGGTAGCCAATAGCGGAACGTTCTTTGATTACACCGGTGATATTGTTCCGTGGTGAAATGACGCGCGGCTTTCAGGCCGCGCGAAGCCGGCCTGAAAGACCCTCGCGGAATTTCCTTCAGACAAGCGCTTAAGCTTGTTTGAAGAAACGAAAAAGACCCCGCCCAGCGGGGTTTTTTGGGCCGTCGGCCTAAAGATTGATATCTGAATGAGCGACGTAGCTTTCAGGCCTCGCGAAGCCGGCCTGAAAGACCCTCGCGGAATTTCCTTCAGACAAGCGCTTAAGCTTGTTTGAAG
>Ga0316194_10000252_pt1 | contig 32357 bp, 22 predicted proteins | sample CroRivsedime1_MG_FD_204936 | JGI IMG/M metagenome (GOLD analysis project Ga0316194, IMG submission 204936) | Coastal sediment microbial communities from Maine, United States - Cross River sediment 1 | ecosystem: Environmental > Aquatic > Marine > Coastal > Sediment | place: USA: Maine...
TCTGAGAGCGTGTCGGGGTGAGGCGGTAGAGCGCGCCCCGATCTGGATCATGCGCCAGGCTGGGCGCTACATGGCCGAGTACCGCGCCGTCCGCGAGAAGGTCGACTTCGTCACCCTGTGCAAGACGCCGGAGCTTGCGACCGAGGTCACCTTGCAGCCGATCGATGCACTGGGCGTTGACGCGGCGATCCTGTTCTCCGACATCCTGGTGCCGGCCGAGCCGATGGGCTTCAGCCTCGACTTTCGGCCCGGCCCGGTTCTGGATCCTCCCGTCCGCTCGGCGGCCGACGTCGAGAGGATCCGGATCCCCGACCCCGAAGAGATGTCCTACGTCTACATGGCGATCCGTATGCTGCGGCGCGAGCTCGAGCGCCGGGTTCCGCTGATCGGTTTCGGCGCCGCGCCCTTCACCCTTGCCGCCTACCTCGTGGAAGGTCAGGGATCGAAGAACTTCGACAACATGAAGGGCCTGATGTTCGCCGAACCGGTCACGGCCCACGCGCTGCTCGAGAAGGTCACGACGACACTCGAGGGTTACCTCGAAGCCCAGGTGGAAGCGGGCGCCCAGGCGATCCAGGTCTTCGACTCGTGGGCCGGGATCCTGTCGGAGGCCGACTACGCCGAGTTCGCCCTGCCTTACGCGACACGGCTGATCGCGAAGGTGAAGAAGACGGGCGTGCCGGTGATCTACTTCGCCCTCAACTCGGCCCATCTGCTCGACGCGATCCGGGGGTGTGGTGCGAACGTCGCCGGCATCGACTGGCGGACCAACCTTGCCCTGGCCTCCCGTCGGCTCGACCACAAGTTCGTGGTTCAGGGCAACCTCGACCCCTGCGTTCTCCTGGGCCCGAAGGAAGAGATCACACGTCGAGCGATCCGGGTCCTGGAAGCGGGCACCAAGGCCCCCGGGCACATCTTCAACCTCGGACACGGGATCCTGCCCCACACACCGGTCGAGAACGCCCGGCACCTGGTCGAGACGGTGCAGGGCGCGGTCTCGGCGACGAGGTAACGATGTCCGATTCCACCAGCGCCGCGGTGGCCCTCGCGCTTCTCCAGAAGTACGACCGCCCGGGTCCGCGGTACACGTCGTACCCGACGGCCGTGGAATTCACCGAGGACTACACCGAGACCGACTACCGCGAGCGTCTCGCGGAAGCCGATAAGGCCGGTGACGAGCCGCTGTCCCTCTACCTCCACCTGCCGTTCTGCGAGGAGCGGTGCAGCTTCTGCGGCTGCCACGTGGTGATCACCAAGAAGAGGGAAGTCTCGGCGCGCTTCCTCGACTACCTCCACCGCGAGATCGACATGCTCGCGGAGCGGCTCCCCAACCGCCGGCGTCTCTCCCAGTACCACTGGGGCGGCGGCACGCCGACCTACCAGAATCCCAAGGAGATGGAAGCGCTCCACCGCAAGGTCACCGAGCACTTCCGGATTGACCCCGACGCCGAGGTCGCCATCGAGGTCGACCCCCGAGTCACGACCTTCGAGCAGGTCGATCTCCTGAAGGACCTGGGATTCAACAGGATCTCGATGGGCGTGCAGGACTTCACGCCCGAGGTCCAGGCAGCGATCACCCGCAACCAGACCGAGCACGAAACCCGGAAGCTCTACGAGTACTGCAAGAAGGTCGGGCTCGAGTCAACGAACATCGACCTCATCTACGGCCTACCGCTCCAGAATCCGAAGACCTTCCGCGACAACCTGAACGTCATCCTCGACCTGCGCCCCGACCGCCTGGCGGTCTACTCCTACGCCTACGTTCCGTGGATCAAGGCCAATCAGAAGAGCATCGACACCGACACCCTCCCCACTCCCGAGGTCAAGCTGGAGCTGTTCTGCATCGCCCGAGAGATGCTGCTTGCCGGCGGCTACGTTCAGATCGGCATGGACCATTTCGCCCTACCCGACGACGAGTTGGCCCTGGCCATGGAGAAGCACACCTTGCACCGCAACTTCATGGGCTACACCGTCAAGATGGGCTCGGACATGCTGGGCCTGGGCGTCTCCGCCATCGGCGACGTCCGCGGCAGCTTCGCGCAGAACATGAAGAAGCTCTCGACCTATTACCGAGCCCTCGACGAAGGCAAGTTCCCGGTCGAGCGCGGCTACACCCTCGACGATGACGACAAGATCCGCCGTGTGGTGATCATGCAGCTGATGTGCAACTTCCACCTCGACTACCGAGAGGTCGAAGAGCGCTTCGGGATCGAGTTCGGCAAGTACTTCGCCGCCGAGCTCGAGGAGCTGGGCGCCACCGACGGCCCGGTCGATCACGGCTTCCTCGAGATCCAACCCGATCATCTCGAAGTCCGCGATACCGGCCGCCTCTTCGTCCGCAACATCGCCATGGTCTTCGACCGCTACCTGCGCGCCAGGCAAGGCGACAAACCCATCTTCTCCCGGACCGTCTGAAGCTCAACCCTGGGTCCCGGTCCACGTCGGCATCTCAGCCGGGCCGCCTTAACGGTTAACGGTGCCAGGCATCACGAACGTTTCAGTTCCGAGCACGCTCTCAACGCTAAACCATTGACACAAAACAACCTGGCCTCTCGTCTTTCCCTGGCACCCGGGGCAAGCCAAGTACCAGGTCAAAGATCCGGGCCCAACTTGCACACGAACAAGGAGTTGCTCGTTTACGGCTGGCGGGAGTTGCAACGACTGTCACGCCTGGCACCGCGTTTGCCGTGTTGACACACCTCCGCTGGATCTCGTGGCCCGCCGACTATCGAGGCTTCACCGCTCGGAAGGTGACCGACTGGACGACACCGGCAAGATCCTCGCCTCGGATCCCGGATTCCTTCATCCAATCGGGCTCGCCGCCGCACGCGGTGAGTTTGGTGAGGTAGTCGAGGTTCCGGATCACCGAGACGTCGCGCAGGCCTGCACGCTCGACGATGTCGAAGTACTCGGAGCGCCGGACGGCGCCCGCGACGCAGCCCACCCAGGCCATGGCGCTGGCCCGGATCTCATCGGGAAGATCGCCCTCGAGCATGATGTCGGAGACCACCACCCGGCCTCCCGGCTTCAGGACGCGGACAACCTCGGCGAAGACGGCGGCCTTGTCGGGCACGAGGTTGATGACGCAGTTGCTGGTGACGGCGTCCACGGTCGCGTCGTCCACGGGAAGCGCCTCGAGGCGTCCCTCGCGGAAGTCGACGTTCGCGACGCCGGCCTTGGTGGCGTTCTCGCGCGCCTTCTCGATCATGGCAGGGGTCATGTCGACCCCGATGACCTTTCCTTCCGGGCCGACCTGGCCGGCTGCGACGAAGGCGTCGATGCCCGCGCCCGAGCCGAGGTCGAGTAGCGTCTCGCCGGGCTGCAGCTCGAGGGCGCTCACCGGCGCGCCGCACCCCAGGCCGAGGTTCGCGCCGTCCGGCAGCACCGCCAGCTCGCTCTCGTCGTAACCGAGCTTCTCGGCATCGACGGTGGAGACGATGTCGCCGCCGCAGCAGGTCTTCGTCTGGCCGGAGGCGATCTGTCCGTATCGATCCCTGACCGTCTCGACGGTCTTCTCGCCAGCGGGCGGCCGTTGCTCTTTCGTGGTGCTCATCCGGTTCTCCTTTTCGGGAAGTCCTTCATCAAGTGTTCGAACGCGCCGCCGCAGCACGACTCGGTGGCCTCGCGGACGGCTAGGAGCAGGTCGTCGAGAGCCTCGAGCGTTCGCTGGCGGCTCGCCTCCGGGAGACGCTCCAAGACGCCGGTGGCGAACGCTTCGTTCCTGCGGTGAAAGCGCCGGTCGGCGCGGCGGCCGGCATCGGTCAGCTCGGCGCAGCACGCTCGCCCGTCGAGGGCATCGGCGATCCGCTTGACCAGGCCCTGCTCTTCCAGCCTGGCCAGGTTGCGGGTCAGCGTGCTCGGCGTGATCCCAAGGCGCTTGCCGAGACCTCCCAGCCGTACCTTCTCGCCCCGAAGCGCCGCCAGGGTCGCGGCCTGGGCGCGGGTGATCCCGCAGCAGCTCGCCTCGTCGCGCTCCGAGAGCGCGAAGCGACGACCCAGGGCCCGCAGGCCGGCCAGGAGGCGGCGGGATTCTTCCTTCGTCGGCTGCTTTCTCGGCTCCATCGGGGCCTCCTTTTAGTTGTATCATACAAATTAATCAAATCCTGTCAAGGGACCCGGTTTGCCGCCACCGGGCGGTCCCGATATGCTCTCCGATCTGCTCGGAGCCCAGTCGTGCCAAAAACGATCGCCGTTGTCGGCGGAGGCGTCTCCGGCCTCGCCGTCAGCTTCCACCTCCGGAGAGCCCTGGAGGACCGGGACGACGTCTCGGTCGTCTGCCTGGAGGCCACCGATCACCCAGGCGGCAACATCGCCACCGCGTCCGAGGACGGCTACACCTGCGAGTGGGGGCCGAACGGCTTCCTGGACAACGAGCCGGCGACCCTCGAGTTGGTGCGGGACCTCGGAATCGAGGATCGACTGCTCCGCTCCAACCAGGCGGCGGCCACTCGGTTCATCTTCCGCAAGGGCCGTCTGCGCCGCCTCCCCGGGGGCCCCGGCTCGTTCCTCGCGTCGTCGATCCTGTCGCCGTGGGGCAGGGTCCGGGTGCTGGGCGAGCCCTTCGCCGCGGCGAAGAAGGACGAAACCGACGAGTCGGTCTTCGATTTCGCCGCGCGGCGTATCGGACGGGAGGCGGCTGCAATTCTGGTCGACGCCATGGTCAGCGGGATCTACGCCGGCAACGCACGCACGCTGTCGCTCGAGGCCTGCTTTCCGAAGATGTGGGCGATGGAAAACGAGCACGGTGGCCTCTTCAAGGCGATGCTCGCGCGCAAGCGCGAGAAGGCGGCCGAGGGAAGCTCCGGGGGAGGACCCGCCGGACCCGGCGGGACGCTGATGTCATTCCGGGGCGGCATGCGAGAGCTGATTGACGGCCTGGCCGGTGCGATCGGCCCGGTGCTCCGGACCGGCTGCCGCGTGAGCCGGATCGTCTCGACCGGCGAACGGGGCTACCGGCTGCAGCTCTCGGAGGGCGCCCCTATCGACGCCGCGGTCGTCGTCCTCGCCTGCCCCGCGTGGTTCGCCGCCCCGGCGGTCGAGGCCCTCGACCCGGCGATCGCGGAGGCCATGAAGGCCATCCCGTCCGCGCCGGTCGCCGTCGTGCACCTCGGCTTCGACCCCGGCGACCTGACCCACGCCCCGGACGGTTTCGGATTCCTGGTGCCCCGCGGCGAAGGACCGCGGATTCTGGGGTGCCTGTGGTCTTCCTCCATCTTCGACGGGCGGACCGAGAAAGGCCGGGTCCTCCTGACCTCCATGCTGGGAGGCGCCACCGACCCGGAGACGATCGAGCTGCCCGACGACGAGCTGGTCCGGATCACGCGTGGCGATCTCGAGACCTCGATGGACCTCGAGGCCGAGCCTCGCTACATCCGGATCTTCCGACACCGTCGCGGAATCCCGCAGTACACCCTGGGGCACCTCGACCGCCTCGCCGCGATCGAGGACGGTCTCGCCAGACACCCGGGCCTGCTGGTGAGCGGCAACTCGTACCGTGGAATCTCGGTGAACGCGTGCGCCGCCGAGGCTCCCGGGATCGCTGCCGACGCCATCCATCGGCTCGACGCGTAGCGACACCGGCGACCAGCGGATCCCGAGACGCCGGAATCGCCCGATTCCGGCACGGTTCATAAGGACAGAAAGGACCCGTTTCCTCTGCGCCATAGGGTTGCGGCGCGAGGCTTCTGTTCGTAGAACGCAGTCAGGGACAGGGGACCGTTTGGAACAAGTCTGAGACCTCTGCGTTGGCATGGGAGAAGAGGGCATGCGCGACAAGGGACATCACACCACCGTTCGTTTTTCCGTGAAGACTCTCGGGGTTCTGGCCGCCGTGCTGGGACCGGCCGTTCTCGTCGGGGTGCTCGCGTCCCCGACCGTACCGACCGATATCGATCAACCGGGCACCCAGCCGCTCGAGGTCGCGGCGTTCTCGAGCGCGTGCAACTGTCACTACGGCACCGACAACCCGCAGTACGAGCCCGGCTTCGGCTGGGAAGGCAGCATGATGGGCATGGCGAGCCGCGACCCGATCTTCTGGGCCACGGTGGCGATCGCCGAGCAGGACTTTCTGCCCAACGCCGACCCGGTCCAGCGGGGAGGGGCCGGTGATCTGTGCATCCGCTGCCACAGTGTGGGTGGGTGGATGAACGGCAATTCCACGCCGACCGACGGCAGCGGCCTGGCCGCCAGCGAGAACCGCGGCGTCGAGTGCGAGTTCTGCCACCTCCTGACCAATCCCGACACGCCGGTGAACGTTCCGGGCACGACGGAAGAGCAAAACGCTCCTTTCCTGGCTTACGATCCCGAGACCGGCGAGCCGTTTCGGGGCTCCGGTCAGTACGTCCTCAACAGCGGCGGCACACGCCTCGGCCCGTACGCCGAGGGCGATCACGTAGCCAATCACGCCGCCTACGGCTCACCCTACCACCGCCAGGCCGAGCTGTGCGGCACCTGCCACGACGTCAGCAACCCTGCCGTCGGCGACCTGGCCCACAACAACGGCTCCATGGTCCCGCTTGCCGAGGGCAAGTTCAGCGGCGTGCCGGGCTCTCCGGCAGCGGGCAAGGCTGCCTTCCTGAACCCGCCCTACGCCTACGGGATCGTCGAGCGGACCAGCAGCGAGCACGCCTCGAGCAACTGGCTGAACTTCCGGGTCAACGACTACCCCTCCCTTCCGGCCGACCTCAAGGTGGTCGGGGGCGCCCTGGACATTGCCTACCACCGGGCCTGGGACGCGCGGCTTGACGCCGACTACGAGGACGGTACGCCGCGGTACTTCACCTGCCAGACCTGTCACATGTATGCCTCGACCGGTAAGGGCTGCGACAAGAACCAGGCCCCGATCCGCACCGACCTCCCGCGCCACGACCACATGGGCGGCGGCTACTGGATGAACAGCGTCATTCAGTACCAGGACACCAGGGGCACGTTGCGTTTCGGCCAAGGGCTGACCGCGGACCAGATCACAGCCATGAACGACGCCATGGTGCGCGCCGGCAACCAGCTCTCGCGCGCCGCGAACATCACGCTCAGCCAGGCCGGGGACCACCTGGTCGTCCGCGTGACGAACCTCACCGGCCACAAGTTCATCAGCGGCTATCCCGAGGGGCGCCGGGTGTGGATCAACATCAAGTGGTTCGACGGTGGCGGGCAACCGATGGACACCGAGGAGATCGGCGCCTACGGTCAGATCGGCCGAACGATCCAGGACCTCGACGACATCACCCACCAGGTGGAGTCGATCATCGACCCCGACGGCACGGTCATCTACCAGGCCGAGCCTGGCATGGACCAGGAGTGGGCCAATCAGCTGCTCGCGCTGGGCTACGACTCGAACCTGGCGCTGGGCTACGACCGCATGACCGACCAGGTCTACCACACCCTCGGAGGGCTCGGGGCCGAGGAGCCGGGCGAGGCCTACCACACCTTCCACTTCGTGCTCAACAACGTCATGGTCCACGACAATCGCATCCCGCCGTACGGCATGCGTTACGACGACGCGCTCGCCCGTAGCGCGTTGCCCGTTCCCTACGACCAATACGGTGGCGTGCCCGGGGGGACGTACAACTACTGGGACGAGAACGACTTTGACATCCCCGCGGGTGCGGCATCTGCCGAGGTCCGGCTCTACTACCAGCAGACCAGTTGGGAATACATCCAGTTCCTGTGGCTCAACAACGACACCCTCGGGCCGTTCCTCGGAAACGAGGGCATCAACATGCTGGACGCCTGGGCCAACACCGGCATGAACGCACCGTTCGAGATGGACTCGGCCTCGATCGCGCTGAGCGCCGCCGTCGGCGTCCCGGGTGAGGCGGACCAGTTGATCGCCAACTACAACGCCGGCTCGGGCGAGGTCGACGTCACCTACCAGGTGGCCTGCGACGCCACCAACCACACGATCTACTGGGGCGACCTGGCCAACGTCTCGAACCCGGCTCCTTACTCGGGAGGGGTCTGCACGATCGGAAACACGGGCACCGCCTCGTTCGACCCCGGTATCCCCAACGCCTTCTTCGTGGTGGTCGGCAACGACACCACCGACGAGGGCTCCTACGGTCTCGCGACTGCCGGAGAGCGTCCGGCGGAGATCGGCGGTGTCTGCACCTACACTCAGAACCTCGGTGGAGTCATCTGCGAATAGAAGCGAATACGACAACTTCGGCGCCTCTCCCGCCTTCCCTCCTCAGCCATACGGTCCCCTCAGCGGGGGAGGCGCCCCCTTAGCCCTGCCGGCCTTCCCGACGCCAAAAAAGCAGCCTGATTTCAAGCTCACCGCCGGAGAAATGGACTCCAAAGGTCTCAAATGGCTCGATTGTATGTTGACCTCTTGCATCGAGCGGAGACCTGGCTCGAGCAGACGGGGGATCGCACGATGAAACGTTCGAAGAACGAGATGAAACCGGAGACCCTGGCCATCCACGCCGGGATGCCGGCGAACGAGCACGGCGGCGTTTCGGTCCCGATCTACCAGTCGGCGACCTTTTCGTTCAGCGAGGCCGACCAGGGCGCCGCGCGGTTCGCGGGGACCGAGGCGGGCTACATCTACACGCGCCTCGGGAACCCGACCGTGAACGCTCTCGAGGAGGCCGTCTGCACCCTCGAGGAAGGGCACGCGGCCCTGGGAACCTCCGCCGGGATGGCGGCGATCTCGACCGTCCTGCTGACGATCCTGAGGTCCGGTGACCACGTCGTTGCCACCGACGCCGTCTACGGCGCGACCCGCGTGCTCCTGGAGCAACAGCTCTCGAAGTTCGGGATCGACACGTCGTGGGTGCCGTCCGAGAATCTCTCGGCGGTGCGCGACGCGGTCCAGCCCAACACCCGCGTCCTGTTCATCGAGACGCCGGCCAACCCGACGATGAAGCTGACGGATATCGAGGGCTGCGCGGAGATCGTCCGAGACGTCCAGGCCGTTCTCGTCGTCGACAACACCTTCGCTTCTCCCCTGCTCCAGCAACCCTTCCGGCTCGGCGCCGACGTCGTCGTCCACAGCCTCACGAAGTACCTGAACGGCCACAGCGACGTCGTCGGAGGCATGATCGTCAGCGGCACCCAGGAGCTTCACGAGCGGTTCACCGCCATGCTGCGCGGCCTGGGCGGTACGATGGACCCGCACCAGGCCTGGCTCGTGCTCCGGGGATTGCGCACCGCCGCGCTACGCGTCGAGAAGGCGCAGCAGAACGCCGAACGCCTCGCCCAGTGGCTCGAGAGCCATCCACGCGTGGCGTGGGTCAGCTACCCGGGCCTCAAGTCCCACCCGCAGCACGAGTTGATGCTCCGCCAGATGAAGGGACCGGGCGCCATGATCTCCTTCGGCGTCCGCGGTGGGCTCGAGGCGGCCAAGACGACGATCAACGCCGTCCGACTGGCCACCCTCGCCGTCTCCCTCGGAGGTGTGGAGTCTCTCATCGAGCACCCGGCCTCGATGACCCACGCCGGGATACCGAAGTCCGAGAGGCTGGCGGCCGGCATCCGCGACGACCTGATCCGGTTGTCGGTGGGGTGCGAGGCCTACGAGGATCTCCAGGCCGACCTGGAGAACGCGCTGGCCGCGGCCAAGGTCCCGGCGCTGAGCTGAACCCGGGGCGCCTAGCGGGTCATTCTCGGGCGAGCTCCGGTTGCGCCGACCAGTGGCCGTGCGCCAGGCGCCACTCGTCGTTGTGCCGGACCCACACCTCGGTGCCGCGACCGACGAACGGATGCTCGAGGTCGGGAGACTCGACCAGGACGTTCGACGTCACCCAGGCCACCTCGCCCCGTACCAGGAGTGACGGGTGCACCTCGGTCCAGGTCAGCGCGTCGTACCTCCCGAACATCTCGCCGACCTGCTCCCGCGCTTCCTCGATCCCCTCGAAGCGATCCTCGAGCGTCGGATGGAAGATCAGAAGGTCCGACGAGGGCAGCAGGAGATCCAGAAAGGCCCCGTGGTCGGAGGTCTCGTAGGCCAGTATCAGCGCCCGGTGCGCTTCCAGGACATCATGCTCGGCCGAAAGCTCACCCTCCCCTCCCGGGTCTCCCGTGTCGTCCACCTGGGGAACCAGCTCTCCGCACCCGACGAGGATCGCGCCGGCCGAGACCGCCAGCAAAAGAAACCCGAGAAAAGGCCTGCCAGAATCTCGCGTCGAGTAACGCATGCTTCCTCCTGACTAGTCTTGGGCCGTGTGAGGGCATGATAACCGGACCGAGCCGCACCTTTGAAGACCTCCAGGCTCCGCATTCGGCCGAATCCTCACATGGGAAGCACCATCGCCGCGGCAGCAGGTGCCACCGCGATGGTGCGCCGAGGACAGATCAAGACCGGCAGGAAGATCGTCGGGGCCCGGGTCTCGTGGCCAGAGTTCGAGGTCGCACGGGTCTTCCTCGGAGGGGCTCCCTGCCTTGTACGACGCTTGACGAGCCGTGAGCAAGCCTGGAGTACCCTTGGGCCCCGGATTCGACCCACAGGAGCCTGGACCGTGAAGAACTTGAAGAACGAGATCGTGTTCATTACAGGTGCCAGCAGCGGGATCGGCGCCGCCTGCGCACGGGCATTCGCCGGCCAGGGCACGAGGCTTCTGCTGGCGGCCCGGCGGATCGACCGGCTCGACGCCATGGTGCCGGAGCTCGAGAATGCCGGCGCCGGCGAGGTCCGCACCCTCGAGCTCGACGTCCGCGACGCGGCCGCCGTCGGCGAAGCAGTACAGACGTTGCCGGACGGGTGGAAGGCGATCGAGGTCCTCGTCAACAACGCCGGCCTGAGTCGCGGCCTCGACAAGCTCCATGAGGGACGGACCGGCGACTGGGAGGAGATGATCGACACCAACGTCAAGGGGCTGCTGTACGTCGATCGTGCGGTGGTCCCTCTGATGACCGCCCGTGGGCGCGGAACCGTCGTCCACATCGGATCGATCGCCGGCCGGCAGGTCTACCCCGGCGGCAATGTCTACTGCGCCTCGAAATATGCGGTGCGGGCACTCACGGAAGGGCTCAGGATCGACCTGCTGGGGACGGGAGTTCGGGTGACATCGGTGGATCCCGGACTGGTCGAGACCGAGTTCAGCCAGGTCCGGTTTCACGGCGACCACGAGCGCGCCGAGGCTGTCTACCGCGGACTGACGCCACTCACCGGCGACGACATCGCAGAGATCGTTGTCTTCGCGGCCACCCGCGCCGATCACGTCGACATCGCCGAGGTGCTGGTGCTGCCGGTTGACCAGGCCGGGGCCAACTTCTTACATCGGGGCCGAAGCTGATGCCCGTTGCGGATCCGCGACCGCGGGACTCGCGGTCGGCTGACCGCGAGCGAGACTCGAGAGTTATCATCCATCCATGATACGTGTGCGGGCCTCTTGGACCTTGCCAACCCTGGTGCTGTTGCTCAGCGTCTGGGTGCCGGCCCAGGAAGGAGACACCGACGACGAGACCCCTCGGTCGACGTCGATGGTCGAGCGGGCCGGTGCGCGCCTCGTCCAGCTCGACGTCACGCTCCGGGGTCCGGCCTCGACCCTCGACGCGCTGACCCGCGACGACTTCGTCCTCAAGCTCGGCATCACGAGGATCGACGACTTCGAGGTCGACAAGGTGTGTCGCGACTCTTCGGCGGGAAGGAGCCTCGAGGTCCCGGTGGGAGGAATCCGTGAGCCCGAAGAGCCGGCGGCGGTTCCCCTCCCTGGCCTCGGGCCCACGACCTTCCTGTTCTACTTCGACCAGCCGCACCTGACCATGGCCGGCCGCCAGGAGGGTGTCGAGATCGCCCGCGAGCTGATCCGCGAGCTGATCGTCGACGGCAACCGCGCCTCGATCGTTTCGAACGCCGCCGGACTCGAGACTCTCGTGGAGCTGTCCGACGATCCCGAGGAGCTTCTCGCGGCGATCAAGGCGCTCGAGGGCGACGTCGATCAGTGGGACATGTACGCCCAGCTGGAGGAAGCCCGCATCGAGGAAGTCCTCGGATACCTCGGGGTCGCCGGGGGGGGGCAGCGTGACTACCAGAAAGCGGTGACCCTCGCCAAGCAGTACTACCAGGAAGAGCTGTGGCGGGCCGAGCGAGACCTGCGACGGTTCGCCATGGTGCTCGCGCAGTTCGCCACCATCGATCAACCGAAGGCCGTCATCTACATGGCGGACAACATGCGCTCGAACGCGGGCGAGCACTACCTCGATCTCTTCGGCGAGTTCGCCAAGCGTGAGGCCTCGGAATCATTGGAATCGAAATGGAACACGCTGGCCCCTGGCGGGTCGGCAATGATGGCCCAGGTGCCCTTCGACCAGGTCGTGAACCAGGCTTCGGCCTACGGGGTCCGCCTTTACACCATCGCGGCCCAGGGCATGACCACGACGACGGGGGCCGCGCCCACCACGATCCGATTCCGCCACGCCGAGGCCACCCTCTCGAATTTCGCGACGGAAACCGGCGGCCGGGCGTTCCTGTTCGGGGTGCGGGCACCCAAGATCGTCGAGCGCATCCAAGAGGATCTCGCCTGCCTTTACCTCGTCAGCTTCGACCCGACGGGCTTCGCCGAGGATGTGCCGCTTCCGGTGACCGTGAACGTCTCCCGCCCCAAGGTCAAGGTGCAGGTCCGTGGGCGGATCATCCTCCAGAGCGAGTCCTCCAGGCTGACCTCGCGTCTGCTTGCGGCCTTTGCCTCGCCGGAGGCCGGGGAGAACTCGATCGCGGTGCGACCCGAGGTGATTCCCACCGGCCACACCGATGACGGCTTCAACGCCCTCGTGCAGGTGAGGGTTCCCGGCTCCGAGGTCCCAGGCTCGACCTGGGACCTCGGCGCCTCGGTCGTGTCCCGGGGGAAGATCCGGGAGGCTTCGGGCCGGCTCACCGTCAGCCATCCCGGCGCGCCGGTGGTATTGCAGCAGCCGATGGCATTTCGGCCCGGCCCTTACGAGATTGTCGCCGTTGCCCACAACACGACGCTCGACAACATGGGCTCGGAGCAAATCGAGGGTGAGTGGCCCAAACCGAACGCGGAGCCCGCCGCGGTGGGCCCCATCGCGGTCCTCCAGCGCGCGCAAGCGGCGATCCAGCGCGGCGACGAGATCAAGACCTCGGGGCTGCTGGCCTTCGCCGAGGAAGAGCCTGTCCGTACGGATCGTTTCGTTGCCCTGGTGACGATCGTTTGCAAGAGTCGGGACGTCAAGGACGCTCTCCTCGTCGAGCGCCAGCTCGTCGGCGCCAGCTCGGTCCACTTCGAACCGATGGAGATGGATCTCCACGACGAAGTCTGCGCGCTGATCCGGGATGTCGTCCCCCCCGACACGATGACGCCGGGGGCCTTCCGGTATCGCATCCAGGTCCACGACGCTCGCGACGAGCTGGTCCGCGCGGAGCGGCGATTCTTCGCCTGGGACGGAGAGCCTCTCGACTCCCCCGCCGACACCGCCAGCCCGGCCGGCGAGACCCCGTAGAAACCACCTTTTTGCCGCCCGTAGGGCTCCGGCCGGCGATTCACGGCGGTCAGACTTGCGTGACCGGCGTAAGATAAGTCCTGCGGTTCCGTAACCGTGGAGAGGTCTAGATGCGTCTGTTTTTCGCTTTCTTAACTTTGATCGTCGTCTCGGTGGCGAGCGCTGCGGTTGCGCCCGCACCCCGGCTGGCGACCATCGAGGCCGACGGAGCGCGCCAGCTGTGGGTCGAGGTCGAACGCGACGGCACGACCCTGCGACGGCTCATCCGCGAGACAGACGCCGTGTTGATTCCCGGAGACACTGGGAGCGACCCCACCGGACGCGCGGTGTTCGCCACCTGGACCGAGGGTGGCCAGCCGTGGTCGTCCTACAGCCGAAACGCCGGGCAGAGCTGGTCCGGGGCGAAGCCGCTACGCACCGAGCTACGGCTCGTGGCCGGAACTGTCTTTCCGGATTCTCCCATGCCGCTGCCTGCTTCCGGCCTCGACCTCCCCGAGGACGGTCGCCTGTTCGTCGTGCAGCTCAAGACCGTCAGTCTCCCCGAGTGGCGCGCCGGTCTCGAGGCCCGGGGCGCCGACGTGGTTGCCTCCTTCGCTCACCATGCCCACATCGTCAGGGCCGACCCGTCGGCGATGGGTGCGGTCTCCGCCCTCGACTTCGTCGAACGCGCCGAGCCCTACCACCCGTCCTACCGGCTCGAGCCGGAGCTGCGCTCCTGGATCGACGGCGGCTCCGGATCGAACCGCTCGGAGGACGGCCCGATGAGGGTGAGGGTCGTGACCTTCGAGTGGGGCTCGTCCGGCAAGGACCGGATCGCCAGCGCGGCCCGCTTGTTGGGCGCCACGGTCGAGGAGAGCTGGCCGGAGGGTCACGTCATCGAGCTGTGGGTCGACCCACAGCAGCTCCAGGTGCTGGCTGCTCACGACGACGTCATGTGGATCGATCGCTGGACCCCGCGTGAGACCGACATGGACCTGGTCCGCGAGGATGCCGGCAGCAACTGGGTCGAGGACAACTTCGGCTATTGCGGGCAGGGGGTCCGGGGCGAGGTGCTGGACGAGGGGATCCGGGGCACCCACCAGGACTTCGACGGCGTCATCTTTCACGGGGGCAACAACGTCGCGAGTCACGGCACGGCCACCTACGGCATCGTGTTCGGCAACGGCGATCGCGACGGCGACGGCAATGCTCAGGCCACCGGAAACATGCCGTGCTCCGAGGCCCAGGGCATCTTCGCCGACTTCAACCTGCTCGGGAACCGCTTCACCCACACCGAGGCACTGAAGCAGACGCCCTACTTCGCGTCGTTCCAGAGCAACTCGTGGGGCAATACCCGCACGACGTCGTACACCAGCGTTTCCCAGGAGCTCGACGACATCATCTGGCGGCTGGACATCGCCATCACCCAGTCGCAATCCAACGCCGGCACGCAGTCGAGCCGGCCCCAGGCGTGGGCCAAGAACGTCATCAGCGTGGGCGGCATCCGGCACTACAACAATCTGAACCCGGCGGACGATTCGTGGTCCGGAGGTGCGTCCATCGGTCCCGCCTCCGACGGGCGGATCAAGCCGGACGTCCACGGCTTCTACGACAGCATCTACACCACGACGTCGAACAACGATTCCGCCTACACGTCGAGCTTCTGCTGCACCTCGGCGGCGACGCCGCAGGTCGCGGGAGTGGTCGGGTTGATGATCCAGATGTGGTCGGAAAACGTCTGGGGCACGGACCCCACGGGAATCACCGTCTTCGAGCGCCAGCCGCACTTCTCGACGATCAAGGCCCTCGCGATCAACAACGCCCAGCAGTACTCGTTCTCGGGAACTTCCGCCGACCTGACGCGCACCCACCAGGGTTGGGGGAGGCCCAGCGTCCGCATCGCCCAAGAGCGCGCGGCGACGAGCTTGATCGTCGACGAGGACGAGAGGCTCCAGCTCGGTGAGATCGCCTCCTACGCGGTGGCCGTCGACGAAGGAGAGTCCGAGCTCAAGATCACGATGACCTATCCGGACCCTCCGGGGGTACCGCTGTCGTCGGTGCACCGTATCAACGACGTCAACCTGAAGGTCACCTCGCCTTCCGACGTCGTCTACCACGGCAACGTCGGGCTTCTTGCCGGCCCCTACTCGGTTCCCGGTGGGTCTCCTGACGCTATCGACACGGTCGAGAACGTCTTCGTGGAGTTTCCCGAGCCGGGCATCTGGGAAATCGAGATCGAGGCGGCCGAGGTCAACCAGGACGGCTACCTCGCGACCCCGGAAGAAGACGTCACCTTCGCCCTGGTGGTCACTGGAGCCATCACCGTTCCCGGAGAATGCGGCAACGGCATCCGCGAGGTCGGCGAGCAATGCGACGGATCCGATCTCGGAGATGCGAACTGTGCCACCGACGCGGGATGCCTCGGGGGGCCCTTGAGCTGCTCCCCGGCCTGCACCATCGACTTTTCGGCGTGCACCGGGTGCCCGACCTGCGACAACGACGGCGTTTGCGAGATCTTCGAGGACTGCGTCCTTTGCCCCGGGGATTGCCCGACGAGCTCCCTGGCGCTGTGCGGCAACAACATCTGCGAAACGGCGGACGGCGAGAACTGCGACAGCTGCCCCGACGACTGCAACGGCGTCACCGGCGGCAACCCCGGAGGACGCTACTGTTGCAGTGACGGCACCGGCGTTTCCGACCCGATCACCTGCCTGGACGGTCGATGCGACCTCAACGGCAACACGTGCACGTCGGCCCCGGCGCCGGTCTCGTGCTGCGGCGACCGCAGCTGCGAGGGAGACGAATCGCAGGCCTCGTGCTTCCCGGACTGTGCCCCCGACTCCCCCGGCGAGGCCGCCGCGCCCTCCAACGGCACTCTGACCGTCACGGGATTCGATCCGGCGAGCGGTGTAATTTCCCTCGATTTCGGCGTTGCGTGCCAGGCGTCGACGCACGTCATCGAGTTCGGCGAGCTGAGCCACGCCAACCTCGAGAGCTACAGCTGGTCCGGACAAGAGTGCGATATCGGCGGCTCCGGCTCCTACGATTGGAGCGTCAGCGGCCTCCCGGGCTCGATCTTCTTCGTGATCGTGGCCCAGGACGGCAGCAGCTCGGGATCCTACGGCACCGACTCACGAGGCCTGGAGCGCCTGGAAGACGCCACCGGCACGCAGTGCCCGGCCCCTCTCGACCTGTTCCGCCGCTGCGACCAGGAATAGGGGACACTCTCTTTTATTGCCCCAAATGGGGTAGAACAGTCTCCGCCACCGACGTCGAGCGAAGACCCATCCTCCGGCTACCTCGCTCGGAGTGGAGAATGAGGGTGTTCCCGTGAACCATCTTGAAGGGCAAACGAGCCCGTACCTACTCCAGCACGTCCACAACCCGGTCGACTGGCACCCGTGGTCCCCGGAGGCGCTGAGCAAGGCCAAGGAGCTGGACCGACCTATCTTCCTGTCGATCGGCTACGCCGCCTGCCACTGGTGCCACGTGATGGAGCGCGAGTCCTTCGAGGACGAGGCGATCGCCGAGTTCCTCAACCAGCACTTCGTCTGCATCAAGGTCGACCGCGAGGAGCGGCCGGATCTCGACGAGATCTACATGAACGCGGTGCAGCTCCTGACCGGCTCGGGAGGCTGGCCTCTGAGCGTTTTCTTGATGCCGAACCTCGAGCCGTTCGTCGGGGGCACCTACTTTCCTCCGCGTGACATGCACGGGCGGCCCGGCTTCCTCTCGCTCCTCCGCAAGGTCGAGGAGGCGTGGCGGACCCGGCGGAATGAGATCGAACGCGCCGGAGCCGACTTGACCCGAGGCCTCGAGACGATCGCGGCGGGAGGAAAGTCGGAAGAGCAAGACGGCATCGTCGGACGTCCGGAGCAGGCCCGAGCCGTCGCGGAGCTGACCCGCAGGTTCGACGGCCAGTGGGGAGGTTTCGGCCACGCCCCGAAGTTCCCGCCCCACGGCGCGGTCAACCTTCTACTGCGCGAGCATCATCGGACCGGCGAGACGATTCCCGTCCAGATGGCACGGCTCACCCTCGATCGCATGGCGACCGGCGGGATGTACGACCAGATTGGCGGTGGTTTCGCCCGCTACAGCGTCGACGAGGCGTGGCTGGTCCCCCACTTCGAGAAGATGCTCTACGACCAGGCGCTTCTGATCCCGGTCTACACCGACGCGTGGCTGCTGACCCGTCGACCGCTGTACCGCCGGGTCGTCGAGGAGACCCTCGATTTCGTGCGGCGCGAGATGACCGGCACGGAAGGCGGCCTGTACTCCTCGATCGACGCGGACAGCGAGGGCGTGGAAGGCAAGTTCTACGTCTGGTCGCCCGGAGAGGTCCGGAAGGTCCTCGGGGAGGAGGACGGCGCGCAGCTCTGCCGGGCCTACGGCATCTCCGATGAGGGCAACTTCGAGGGCAAGAGCATCCCGAACTTCCTTCACGGCACGCTGGAGCAACAGGCGGAGACGGCGGGCGTCGATGAGACAGCGCTGTCGGCACGCCTGGCGCCCCTGCGCCGTCGGCTCCTGGTGGCACGTGGCGAGCGTGTGAGACCGGGAACCGACGACAAGATCCTCACGGCGTGGAACGGGCTGATGATCACGGCCTTCTGCCGGGCCCACCAGGCGTTGGGCCGCGACGAAGACCTCGATTCGGCCACCCGCGCCGCGGAGTTCGTGCTCGGGAACCTGCGTGACGGAGGACGCCTGCGGGCCTCCTGGCGCGACGGGAAGGCCCCCCTGAACGCCTACCTCGACGACCACGCCTTCCTGGCCCGCGGCCTTCTCGATCTGTACGAGTCATCGTTCGCGAGGCGCTGGCTCGACGCTGCCGCGGAGATCGCCGGCGACCTGGTCGAGCGCTTCGAGGACCCCGAGCGTGGAGGGTTCTTCTTTACGTCGGTGGATCACGAGAGCCTCCTGGTACGCACCCGCAGCATCCACGACGGCGCGCTGCCCGCCGGATCGGGTGTGGCGGCCGAGATCTTGCTGCGCCTCGCCGGGCATCTGGACGATTCGCGCTTTCGTGATGCGGCGCTCAGGACGCTTCGGGCCCTGCACTCCAATGTCGAGCAGGCGCCGTCCGCCTTCGCGTCGCTTCTGGTGGCCTCGGAGCTCGCCGCCGCCCCACCGGTGCAGATCGCCATCGTCGCCGAGCGGCGTGACGCGGGCGCCGATGCCCTGCTGGCCGAGGTGCGCCGCCGCTTCCTTCCGAACCGGATCGTCGCGCTCGCGACCGAAACCGACGACCGGGAAGGCCTGGCGTTGCTTTCCGGCAGGCATCCCCTCGAGGGGAAGGCCACGGCCTACGTCTGCCGTGACTACGCCTGTGATACCCCGACCCTCTCGCCCGGCGATCTCGGAGCCGCACTGGATCGCTGATCCCTCCAGGCGCCCGGCGGGCTCATGCGTGTTAGCATTTCTCGTCCGTGTCTGGCGTCCGTCGAGCGCACGGAATCGCGGACGCCCCAATCGCGAGGAGCGGCGTGACGAGGTCGAAGAAGATCTCCTGGGAGAACCTCTCCGACGAGGACCTGTTCAAGGTCCGGATCTGCGACCTCGGCGTGAGGATCGAGGGCGGCGAGGTCGAGCCGCGGGTCTGGCAGTTGTACGAGGAGCTCCAGGATCGCGGCTTGTTCCTCCGCCCTAAGTGCTACCTCTCGGACGAATGGCTCTCACCCAACGGCCAGCCGGCGATCGGGATCCCGTTTTATTTGGCGCATCCGCGACTCAAGGCTCTGGAGTTTCGGATGATGTTCGAGGTCGAAGGGGGCACTCCCACCTCGTGCATGAAGCTACTCCGCCACGAGGCCGCCCACGCCATCGACCACGCCTACGGGCTTCACCGGCGCACGGACTGGCAACACGTCTTCGGCTCTCCCCGGAAACGCTACAGCCCGCACCTCTACCAGGTAGACCCCCACAGCAAGCACCATGTCCGCAACCTTCCCGACAACTACGCGCAGTGCCACCCCGAGGAGGATTTCGCCGAGAGCTTCGCCGTCTGGCTCAACCCGGCCTCCCAGTGGCGTACGCGGTACAAAGGCTGGCCGGCGATGCGCAAGCTGCGTTTTGTCAACCGCGTGATGCTGGAGCTATCCGAGCTTCCGGTGCCGCGCCGGAAACCCGTGCTGCACTCCGAGACCCGCAGTCTTCGCTCGACGCTGCACAGCTACTACCGCAAGAAGCACCGACTACATCGAGTCGGCGATCTGGCCTTCGCGGCCCGCGACATGAAGACCATCTTCCGCGTCAGCCGCGCCAGGGAGCCGGACAACCTGGCTTCGGTCCTCATCAGGAGGAACAAGCGCCACCTGGTAGAGTCGATCGCAACGTGGTCCGGGGAGCGACCCACCCAGGTCTCCGTGGTTCTGACCCGCCTCGCCCAGCTGTGCGACGAGCACCGCCTGGTTCTCCGTGACGACGCCGACGTCTCGCTGGTGAAGCTATCGACCTACACGACGACCCTGGTCGTCAACCGCGTTCACACCTCCACCTACCGCCCGTTGAAACGATGACCAAGAAACGTCTACGGATCCTGCTGATGTTCGAGGTCAACGAGCCTCCGGTTCCGGCGGCCGAGTACGAGAAGTACATGGAGACCGAGGAGTCGTGGTTCACCGAGGGCCACGTCCTGGCGACCCTCCGTGAGAACGGGCACGAGGTCCACCTCGGCGCGATCCACGCGCACCCGCGCGAGGTGATCGACCTGGTGGAGCGCATCAAGCCCGACCTGGTCTGGAACTGCGTGGAGACCTTCCACGGCCACCGCTACTACGAGAGCAACATCGCGGGAATCCTGGAGCTCCTCAAGGTGCCGTACACGGGTTGCGACCACCGCAGCCTGATGATCTGCCAGGACAAGGCCCTCTCGAAGAAGATCCTCAAGCATCACCGGGTGGGGGTGCCGCCGTTCGTCGTCAGCAGGAAGTCGCGTCCCACTCGGAAGCTCGAACCCGGGATCCTCCCGGCTCTGGTCAAGCCTCTCGCCGAGGAGGGATCCGTCGGCATCTCCAAGGACTCGTTTGCCGAGACTGAGGAGCAGGCCTTGAAGCGCGTTGCATTCGTTCACGAGAGTCTCTCCCAGGACGCCATCGTGGAGCAGTTCATCGAGGGGCGCGAGATCTACGTCGGCGTTCTCGGGGACTCGCGACTCAAGGTGCTGCCACCGAGGGAGCTGAAGTTCAGCAAGGTGCCCGAGGGCGAGCCGAAGTACGCGAGCTTCAAGGCAAAGTGGGATCCGGAGTACCGCGAGCGCTGGGGCATCTTCAACACGTTCGCCGAGAATCTCCCCGAGGGCGTCGAGAAGCGGATCGACCGCATGGCTCGGCGGGTCTACCGGGTTCTTCAGATGAGCGGCTACGGGCGGATCGACATGCGCCTCACCGATGAGGGCAAGCTGTTCGTCATGGAGGCGAATCCCAATCCGGAGATCGCGATGTACGAGGATTTCGCGGAGTCCGCGCGCCGGGCCGGGATCTCGTACAACGACCTGATCGAGCGGATCGCTCGCATGGGGCTGAGCAACCGCACTCCCTGATCTGAAAAACTGGGGACAGTAGAAAAAACTGGGGACAGTACACCTATTTCGTGTAGGTGCGGTGGTTAAGCCTCCGCCCAGCCCGAAATAGGTGTACTGTCCCCAGTTTTTTCCCTGTCCCCAGTTTTTTCAGGATTGGGGGTTGATCGGGGGGATGCCCAGGTTGGATAGCGGGACGTAGGTGGGTCTCGGGCGTAGGGCGTGGACGAGGGCGTCTACGCAGTCGGCGTCAAAGGCCGTGTTTCGCTTTTCCTGCAGGATGCTCAGCGCCCCGTCGGATGAGACGGTCTCGCGCACCCTCGAGGTCGTCATGGCGTCGTAGGTCTCGGCGACCGCCAGGATTCTCGCCGACCGGGGGACGCTCGCTCCGTCCTTGCCGTAGTACCCCTTGCCGTCGATGCGCTCGTGATGGTAGCGGATGGCGCTCGCCACGACTTCGTCCTGATCCAGGGCGGACAGCAACGCCGCGCCTCGTTCCGGGTGCGTCCGGATGAGGCGCATCTGGTCATCCTCGAGAGGTCCCTGCTTCCGGAGAACCTCGACCGGTACGGCCACCTTGCCAATGTCATGCAGCATCGCGGCGCGCAGCAGCGCGGTGGCCTCGTTGTCGGGCAGGCCGAGGCCGTCGGCCATCAGGGCGCTGAGCGACGCGACGCGCTCGGCGTGTCCCGGCTCGAACATGTCCCGCCGGTCGGCCCACTCGGCGACGCGGTTGACGACCTCGAGGTAGGGCTCTCTGGGCTTCGAGAGGCGCGGAACCCGCCGGCCGAGCAGCGCCGCGACCCGGCTCGCCAGGCCACGCACGCCACGACCGTGGCGCCGAGAGCCCGCCGACCGATCCCCCCGACCCCGAAGAACCAGGTCTCTAAGGCGGATCAGTGCGTCGACCCGCGCGAGGAGCTCATCGACGTCGAACGGGCTCAGGAGGCGGTCGACCAGGCGATCCTCGAGGTAGACGTCCTCGACCGCTTCCGCGTCGTGCTGAACGAAAAGCAGTGGGGCCGGGAAGCCACGAGCCGATCGCCGACAGGCCCCGAAGACCGCTTCGGCCGAGGCGACCGCGGCGACCACCAGATCCGGCCGGATCTCGTGCTCGAGGTCGCGCCATCGGGGCACCGCCCTCGTCCACGTGACATCGTGGCCGTCCTGTCGCAGCAGTGAACGAACCCCTCGGGCCCGCTCCCGATCCTGTCCGACGAGAAGTAGTCGGCTCACGGAAACCTCCAAAAGCCAATATAGGCCGGAGGCCGCTCCTGTCACGTGGGACCGAGCTAGGAGCCTGTGGCGCGGACGGATCGCCCGTCGAGAACGCGGTCGAAATAGTCGAGGATCACGAGGGCGGCCCAGAATCGGGGGTGGCCGCTCTGCCAGTAGCCCAGATGCCCTCCCCGGCTCGGGCGGACGATCTCGAGCCTGCCGGGGGCCACCCCCCGCAGGGGCTCGAAGAGCGCCACCGGCACGAACGGATCGTCGGCCGCCGAGAGAACGAGGGCGGGCACTCTCAAGCCGTCCAGGCATGGGCCGGCGCTGGCGGCGGCGTAGTACGCGGCGGCGGACGGATATCCGGCGTCCGGCGCTACGAACAGCTCGTCGAAGTTGCGCACGGTCCGGATCTTCCTCCACGCCGCCGGAGGTCCGGGGACCTCCCGATGGCGACGAATTCTCGCCAGCTGCCGACACAGCTCGAAGGTGAAGTACCGTCCGTAGACCCTGTTACCGGGATCCTCGAGCGCGCGGGAGCACGTCGCCAGCTCGACCGGGGGGTTCAGCGCCGCGACGCCGTCGGCTAGCGAGCCCTCCCCGGCGAGCGCCGCGTAACGCAGGACCATGTTGCCGCCGAGCGAAAAGCCGACGGCGGCGTACGGCCTGGGAAGCTCCCAGGCCTCGAAGGCCTCGAGCACCCGTCCGATGTCGTCGCTCTGGCCGGCGTTGAACAGCGTGCCGCTGAGTCGTTCGGTGCCGCCGGCGTTGCGACAGTTCATGCGCGCGGTCCACCAACCCGCCTCGCGGGCCAGCCGCGCGGTGCGGCGCATGTAACGGGCCGAGGCCGACCCGGCGATCCCATGAACCAGAAGCAGCGAGCCCCTGGGACGCTCGAGCGGCGTTCCGACCCGAACGGCGACGGCCGACTCGGAGGTGACCCGGACGACTCGCTCGTCGACCGGGCTCTCCTCGGGCCCTCGCGGCCACAGGAAGGGCGCGAGTGTCTGAAGGTGGCGGTTACGAAGCCATGGGACCGGCCGGAACTCGATGGGCGAGGCAGTGCGAGGCGGCCGAGCGATCATTCGGTGCGGCGAGCGACCGCGACCGTGATGTCGTCTGCCTGCGGCGTGCCCGCGGTCCACTCGGAGACGGCCCGCACCACCGCCTCGACGACCGCCGCCGCGGTCGCACCGCCGGGCCTGGCTCGCAGGGAAACGAGAAGGTCGATGAGGCGTTGCTCGCCGTACTCCTCGTCTTTCTGGTCCACCGCCTCCGTGACGCCGTCACTGAAAACGGCGCACAGATCTCCAGGAGCCAGCCGGCAGCTCTGGGCCTCGTAGCCGACCTCCGGAAGCATGCCGAGCACCGTACCGCCTCCTTCGAGCCTTTCCACCTCACCGCCGGCGCGGATCAGAAGTGGGGGGTTGTGACCGGCGTTGCAGAAGGTCATCTCGCCGGTGACCGGGTCGAGGACCGAGAAGAACAGACTGATGAACCGGTTCGCCGGACACTGGACGGAGACCATGCGATCCAGGTTGGCCATCAACGTGCTGAGGTCGCTCGGGACGACGGCCAGCACCTGAACCCGGGCCCTCACGTCGCTCATCAGGAGTGCGGCGGGCATCCCCTTGCCGGCCACGTCTCCCAAGACGACTCCGACGCGCCCGTCGGGATAGGTAAAGAAGTCGTAGTAGTCGCCGCCCACGCTACGGCAGGCAGCGTTGTGGCCGGCGAGCTCGATACCCTTGACTATCGGCACCTTCTGCGGCAGGAAGCTCTGCTGGATCTCCCCCGCCTGCTCCAGGTCTCTCGCCAGGAGCTCCTCCATGCGCTCGACCTCGGCCAGCAGCTCGTTCTCGATGCGGATGGCGGCGTGATTCGCCAGGACGGTCAGCAGCTCGAGATCCTGCGGTGAGAACTCCCGGTTGAAGAACCTCGAGTCGACGTAGAGCAGCCCGATGACCTTGTCTTCGGTCTGGAGCGGAACGGCCATCATCGTGCGGATGTGCTGCTCGCTGATGCTCCGCTGGCCCTTGAAGATCTCGTCTTCGAGGATGTTGCGGACCAGGACGGAGGTCTTCTCGCGGAGGACCCGGTCCCGCACGGTCGTGCTGATCTTGAACCCCTCGCCGTGCACCGCCCTCGGAACGAGTCGGTCCTCGTCGAGGGTCATCAGGACACCGCGCTCCGCGCCGACGGCATCGATGGCGAGGTTGAGAATCAAGCGGAACAGGTCGCCCAGCGGCAGGTTTCCGGCAAGCTCCCGGCCGGCCCGCATCAGGGCGGCGACCGCGGGGTGGCTCATGAGCCGCCGCTGGGCCTCGGCGCCCTGCGAGCCGGCTCCGCTGATCGGACTGTCGCCGGAGAGAACACCGCGAAGGCTGGTCATCACCGTGCCGGCGGTCGGTGTGTCGGCCTCGGACCCTCCGGCAAAGAACTCGACGCTGTCGACCTTGTCGACCTCCTTGGCGTCGAAGACCACCACGAGATGGCCGGCCGCCACGCGGTCTCCCGCACGCAGGCGCTGGCTCTCGCTGATTCGCAGGCCGTTGACCATCGTGCCGTTCTTGCTGCCCAGGTCTCGCACCGTCCAGCCTTCGGCATCGTGCTCGAAGATCAGGTGGGCCCGGGAGAGGCTGGCGTCGCCCGGAAAGCACAGGTCGTTCTCGTGAGAGCGGCCGATGGAGAACGTCTCCCCTTCCAGCGGCTGTCTCCTGGTGTTCCCGTCGCGCTCGCGAATCAGTATCTCGGAGGGCATCGCTCAGTTCGCCTCGCAGCCGTACTCAGCCATTCCGGGGCCCCGGCAGGACCCTGGCCACCGCTTGACCCGGTAGAATACCATCGACCTGTCGTACGATCAGCCCCAGGGCCGAAGACGTCCGGAACACCGAGGGCGGGTCGGGAGGGACCGGGTGGTCAAGATTCGGGTCTTTCTGAGAGCCTCGGGCGTCATCTTCGCGACGATGCTGGCGGTCAGCGTCCCCCTGGTGGTGCGCATCGTGACCCTGAATGCCCGGGCGCCCGTGGCCCGGATCGGTAGCCTGGCGTCGTGGCTGTGGTCACAATCGCTGTGTCGGATCCTCGGCATCGAGGTGCTCGCCTCCGGCCGGCCCGAGGGCGACCCGTTCGTGGTCGCCGCCAATCACGTCTCCTACATCGACATCCTCGTGCTGGGATCGCTCTACCGGAGCCAGTTCGTGGCCAAGGACGAGATCCGCGGGTGGCCTGTGTTCGGTTGGGTCTCGCGAGCCGCCGGCACCCTGTACGTGAACCGGGACAACCCCCGCGATGCGGTCCGGGTGATTCGAAGCATCCGCCGCCATCTCGCGGAGGGTGTTGCCATCACGCTGTTCCCGGAGGGCGGCACCTCGCCCGGCGAAGAGGTGCGGCCGTTTCTTCCGACGCTGCTCGAGCCGGCCGCCGGGGCCGGAGTCCCCTGCTACGCCGCGAGCCTGTCCTACGAGACGCCGGACTCCCACGTGGCGCCTGGAGACACCATCTGCTGGCACGACGGGAGCAACTTCGTCAAGCACTTCCTCGGCATCATGCACGTCAAGAAGATCGAGGCCCGGGTGAGCTTCTCGGAGCGGCCGGTGCGGTCGTCGGACCGCAAGGAGCTGGCCCAGAGACTGTGGGAAGACGCCCGCGACTCGTTCGTTCCGATCCGCAGTGAAGCAGTCTCGCGCCGATGTGCACCGTAGCGTTCGTTCCGCTGAGAGGCGGCGGGTACGTCCTCGGCCACAATCGCGACGAGAGACGGACGCGCTCACGGGGCCTCCCGCCAGAGCGCCTCGAGCGCGACGGCCGAACGGTTGTCGCCCCCCGGGATCCCGATGGCGGCGGCACCTGGATCGGTCTCCACGACGACGGCGTGACGTTCTGCCTGCTCAACGCCACCGAGAGCCGACCGGAGCGTTTGCCACCCGAGCCGATCAGTCGCGGGTTGATCCTGTGGGAGATGCTGCACCTCGACGGCGCCGACGCGATCGGGACCCGATTGGCCGAACTGGAAGACGAGTTGCGGGGGGTCCGTGCCTTTCACCTGGTGGTTGCCGAACCGTCACGGGGCGGACGCCCTGCATCCAGCGCTCGCTTCCGGTGGGACGGTAGCGCCGTGGAGCGCGACCACCACGAGGGTGCCCGCCTGTACGTCTCGTCGTCTCTCGATCCGACCGGCGCCGAACGGGCCCGTGCGAGCAGCTGGAGGCGATTTCGCGAGTGCCATGAGGAGATCAGTCCCGCTCAGCTGAGCGAGTGGCTTGCCTCTCACGAGCCCGAGCGGGGGCCGTTGTCGGTCTGCATGCACCGCCCGGAGGCCAGGACGGTTAGCCGGACTCTGATCACCGTCTTGCCGGAGGCGATCTCGCTTTCCTACCTTGAAGGGTCGCCCTGTTCGCCGGAAGGCCCCGAGACTCTGATTCGACTCTGAGCCAGGGCGGGGATGATCGAGTGAGCAAGCGCGTCCGGGGTCCGCGCTTGCTCACTCGATCAGTCTCTTGTGAGCTCCCAGATTTCGGGCCCTACGAAGTCCCAGGGTAGGCGGCCCTCGTCGGTGTCTTTGGGGTCGGACGAGAAGTGGAGATCGGTGAAGTAGATGATCCTGGCCGGGCTCGAACCCAGGTTTCGGCAACCGTGAGCTACGCCGGGGGGGACGCGCACCAGGCGCGAGCGACCGTCGCCGAGGACCCTACGAACCAATTCATTTTGGGTCGGCGAACCGTCGCGGACGTCTACCAGGACCAGCAGGACGCGATCCTGCGGAGGGACGTACCACACGTCGGTTTGGCGTCGATGGACGTGAAAGGCCTTGATGGTGCCGGGCGCGAGCAAGCTGTCGTTGATCTGGGCCAGCCGGAAGCCGTCCAGACCCTCGATGACGCCGTCCGATATCCGCCCGAGCTCGGTGAAGGAACCGGTATCGTCATTGAACCGACGAAGCTCCGCCAGCTCGACGCCGTCGATCGCGGCCGAAGCGCCGTACTCCTCGACCCGGTAGTGCTCCTCGGCCTGTTCGGTGAGCTTCTTCACGAACCACTCCTTTTGTGGGCGTCCCGCCCGATCACGGACATTAGCCTATAACAAGTTCGGCGATGCCGTCTCGATCCGGTTGCATCGAGGCGGTTGAGTGGTAGCCTGGATTTCGCCCCCGCGGTGGTATCTCCTCCCGCGCGGAGACCTGGAATCGACGATGAGCTCCTCCCCGAACGCTCAGACCGGTTGGTCGTTTCGGATCGCTACGGTGGCGGGCATCCCGATCCGGATCCACATCACCTTCCTGCTGATCCTTCTGTGGGTAGGCTACTCCGCGACCCGCCAGGGACAGGACGTCTTTCTTTCGCTCCTCGTCCTGTTCCTGCTGTTCACCTGCGTTGTCCTCCACGAGCTGGGCCATGCCCTGGCCGCCAAGAGATTCGGGGTCGAGACGCTGGAGATCGTCCTCTACCCCATCGGCGGGGTCGCGCGTCTCAAGAGCATGCCGAGCGGCAAGGCCGAGCTGTTGATCGCCATCGCCGGTCCCGCGGTGAACCTCCTGATCATCGTGCTTCTTCTGCCGGCCGCGGTCTTCTTCGTGGGGCTCGCGCTGTTCCAGGGAGATCTCTTCCGGATGTCGGGCCTGGCGGGAATCGTGGTTTTTCTCATCAAGATCAACGGGATCCTGCTGGCGTTCAACCTCATCCCGGCCTTCCCGATGGACGGTGGACGGATCCTGCGATCCGCGCTGACCCTTCTCATGCCCGAGGACCGTGCGACCAACATCGCAGCCGGGATCGGCCAGGCGATCGCCGTGCTGTTCGCCGTCGTCGGCCTGTTCTGGAACCCCATCCTCCTGCTCATCGCGATGTTCGTCTTCCTCGGAGCAGGTCAGGAAGCCGCCTTCGTCCAGCGACGCTTCATGGTCCGCGGGCGCACCGCCCGCGAGGCCATGGTGACACGCTTCGTGACGCTGGCCCCCAACGACAGCCTGCGTCGCGCTGCGGAACTGCTGCTCGACAGCCACCAGCAGGACTTTCCCGTGATCGATGCCTGGGGCCGCGTGGTCGGCCTCCTGTCTCGCGCCGGGATCCTGCAGGGGCTCGCCCAATATGAGGCCGGCGAGTCGGTCCTGACGGCCATGGACCGGGACGTCACCACGGTCCGCCCGGACTCCACCATGGACGACGTCCTGCGCCGGTTCCAGGAAACCGGAGGCAAACCCGTACTGGTGATGGACGACAATGGCCTCGTGGGCATGGTCACCCTGGAAAACCTGACCCGCTTCCTGGAAGTCGCCCGCCGCGCCACATCCGCCCCCAACACCAGCTAACCTCCCGTTCCGTTTCCACCTCGAGAATCGCCGCGCGGGACCCGGGCTCGCCCCGCAGTCCCATCCCAAACGTCATTAGAGAGCGAGGCATACCCACGAAGCCAGTACATGGCTACCGCCGCCCTCAAAGCGCCGGCGGCAAGCTCGCTGCCAGCATGGCCCGAGCCAAGCTATCGCCTGGGTTGGGGATGGGACTGCGGGGCGAGCCCGGGTCCCGCGCGGCGATTCGGACCCCGCTAGTGCTTGACCAGTCGCTTCCAGACAAAGTAGATCGGGAAACCCGCCGCAAGGAGGGCAACCCCCTGGATCGCGGTCCCCGGGTTCTGGAGGGTGAGCCCCGAGGTCATCGCTGCCGCCACCAGCAGGAGCACGGCGGGTGCAAGCCAACCGCCGGGTGCTCTCCACTCCAGGGGCTCTCCGACACCCCTTCTTCGGAGGATGACCAGGGCGATGGCCGTCAATGCGTAGAAGATCCAGACGCTGAACGAGAACAACGTCAAGAGGTTGTCGAAGCTGGAGGTCGCGGTATAGAACAGCGTCGCCACGACCAGAAGGCCGAGCGATCTCGCCGGCGTCTCCCACCGGGGATCCACCCGGCCGAACCACCGCAGGAAGACCCCGTCCCGGGCCATGGCATAGCCGAGCCTGGATGCGGTCAGGACGATCCCGTTGATCGAGCCCATCGTGCTCACCACGATGAGCAACGCGACGAACCGCCCGAAGCCGTCTCCCAGGCCGACCTGGACGGCGTCAGAGACCACGCGTTCCGATTCGGCGGCTTGCTCCGGCGGAAGAAGGGTCAGGACGGCGAGCTGGATCGATGCATACAGCACGACCAGCACGACGATTCCCAGCACGACGGCGCGACCCAGGTTGCGACCGGGGCGACGGAGCTCGCCCGAGACCAGCGTCACATCGGACCAGCCGTCGTAGGTCCACAGAACGACCATGAGCGCCACGAGCAGGGCCGCGAAGTCGGTGGTCATCTCGAACGGATCGACCGGGGCACGATCCTCGGCAGCATGACCGGGGGCAAGAACGGCGGCCAGGCAGAGTGTCGCAAGGGCAACCACCTTGCCCGTCGTCAGGACGCGCTGAGCCAAGGCCCCACTCCGCACGCCCAGTGCGTTGAGGAATCCGGCCAGAACGACCGCACCTGCCGCGAGCGGACGACCCTCCTCGGGCAGGGACGGGAACACCTCCCGGAGGTAGCGAGAGAAGATGTCGGCGATGGCCGCGATGGACGCAGGGTAGGTGATCAGGAGGGCCGCCCAGCCCCCCACGAAGGCGACGGCGTCTCCGTAGACCTCGCGGTAGAAGACGTAGAACCCACCGGTGCGAGGCAGCCGCGCACCGCACTCCGCGTAGCAGAAGGCGCCGCAGGCCGCCACGAGACCTGCCGCGATCCAGATCGAGATCGCCGAGAACATTCCCGGTGCGGCGCGCGCCACCGCCGACGGGGCGACGAAAATCCCGGAGCCCAGGATGATCCCGACGAAGATCGCGACCGCATCCACCAGACCGAGCTGCCGGCGCAAATCATCGCGCACGACCGACCCGCCGCTTGTCGAATCGTCATTCACGGTGGGGCCGCCGGATCAGTCCAGGTAGGTGTAGTGACCGAGGCGTTGGCGGTAGTCTTCGAGAAAGCCGGCCGCTTCCGTCCGTGTCAGCTCTTGCCGCGCGACCTTGTCGTCGAGAGCCCGGGTGAGGCTCTCGACCAGGTCTTCTTCATCGTAGCCGTAGCTCTTCAGCGTGTCGCGCGCCCGGTCGCCGCGGCGAACGGTTCGGACGATCGTCTTGTCGTCGGGCGACAGGATCACGTCGGCCTCGTTGACGCTTCCGAACAGGTTGTGGAGGTCGCCCATGGTGTCCTGGTAGGCGCCGATCAGCGCGAAGGCCAGGTAGTACGGCTCACCCGGCCGGACCTCGTGGACCTCCAGTGCATCCTTGATGTCCTTGAGGTCGACGAATTTCCCGACCTCTCCGTCCGAGTCGCAGGTGATATCCACCAGCCGTGCTTTGCGGGTCGGCTCTTCGTTCAAGCGGTGGATGGGGATCACCGGAAAGAGCTGGTCCAGCGCCCAGTGGTCGGGCAGCGACTGGAAGACGGAGAAATTACAGATGTACTTGTCGTGCAGCCGTGTCTCGAGCTCGACGAACTCGTCGGCAACGTACTTCGCGGTCTCGGCGTACCGCATCGCCCTGTGCGCGATCTGCCAGAACAACGTCTCGGCCTTGGCGCGGTCTTGGAGCTCGAGCATGCCCAGCTTGAACAGCGAGTACATCTGGTCGCGGTACTCGAGAGCGTCGTGGTAGAACTCGCGGTAGTTCTTCACCGATATGCTGCGGGCCACCTCGGCGAGGTCCTGGACCACCTCCGGCTCGCGCCCGGACAAGGTCTGCGGTTCGGGGACGACCGCGGAGATCACCCCGCGGACATCCGTGACCAGCAGTGAGTGATAGGCGACCAGCGCTCGACCCGACTCGCTCACGATGCACGGGGCGGGCACATGCTCGTCGTCGCACACTTCCTTGATCCCGAAGACGACGTCGTTGGCGTACTCCTGGACGTTGTAGTTGACCGAGGCATCCGATGACGTTCTCGAGCCATCGTAGTCGATGCCCAGCCCGCCGCCGACGTCCAGGTATCGAACGTTGACGCCCTTCCGGCGGACCTGCGCATAGATCCGCGCGGCCTCGTGAACGGCATTCTTGATCTTGCGGATCTCCGTGATCTGGCTGCCGATGTGAAAGTGCAGGAGGGCGACGCGATCCTGCATTCCGGCCGCGGCGAGCTTCTCGAGAGACTGAAGGAGCTGAAGGGTCGTCAGACCGAACTTCGAGGCGAACCCCCCTGATTTGTCCCACATCCCCGAGCCCCTGGCCTGGAGCTTGATGCGGAAGCCGATCAGCGGCATGACCTCGGTCTCGGACGCCAGGTCGAGATACTGCTCGACCTCGAATGGCTTCTCCATGACCACCACGACTTGCTTGCCGAGCCGGGTGGCGAGGGCCGCCGAGGAAAGGTAGTCGGCGTCCTTGAATCCGTTGCAGACGATCAGGGACTCGGGCGGGGTGGGAAGGGCCGTGGCCGCCAGCAGCTCCGGACGGCTTCCCACTTCGAGACCGAGGGCGTTCTTCCAGCCGTACTTCAACAGGGATTCCACCACGGGGCGCTTCTGGTTGACCTTCACCGGAAAGACGGAAAAGTAGCGCTCGGGGTAGTTGAACTCTTCGACCGCTCGATCGAAAGCACCCTGGAGCTTGGCGAGCTGGGCCTCCAGGAGCTGCGGGAACCGCAGGAGCACGGGCGTCTTGACCCCTCGGCGGGCCACTTCTTGGAGGACCCGGGGGACATCGATGGCGTGGGAGCGATCGCGTGTGGGCGTGACGAGAAGATGGCCGTTGTCGCCGATCCGCAGGTAGCCGTCTCCCCAACCGTCGAGACCGTAGAGCTCGACCGCGTCGTCGATGGTAAATCGATCTGTCGTCGAAACGCTCATCCACCTGCCTTGGCTGAGGACATTGAATCCGGGAGCAACAGCCGATTATAGACCTCCCGCCCCTCCGACGACAGGGGCCGATGGACCCGGGTCGGCTGGTGTATCATCGATGGCCACGCTGCGAGCGGAGGGGGAGGTTTTCGGATCGCATGCACCGGCTGTGGCATTTGCGCTCAAGATGGGTCTTGGGGGTTGCAGCCGTCTTGCTGTTCGTGCCGCCCCCCGGTGACGGCGCCGCCCCCCTGCCCTCCCGGCCCCCGTCGGCACGCCCCGACATCCTGATCGTTACCGTTGACACGCTCCGGGCGGACCGACTCGGTTCGTACGGCTACGCACGGAAGACCTCCCCGCAGCTCGATCGACTCCTGAAGGGAGGCGTCCGGTTCAGCCAGGCACGGGTAGTGGAGCCGCTCACCAACCCCTC
>Ga0316194_10000253_pt1 | contig 32244 bp, 28 predicted proteins | sample CroRivsedime1_MG_FD_204936 | JGI IMG/M metagenome (GOLD analysis project Ga0316194, IMG submission 204936) | Coastal sediment microbial communities from Maine, United States - Cross River sediment 1 | ecosystem: Environmental > Aquatic > Marine > Coastal > Sediment | place: USA: Maine...
GCTTCCACTCAGGAAGATCGGTACAGTCAATGGCGAATGCAGGTCCGGCCCAAAGCGCCGGGAATAAAGCAATGGTGCAGATGAGTTTACTTGTGTTCATTGTCGCCTCTCACATACTCGAACGAGTAGATTTTTTGGAGGTGGTATATCAAGAGTAGTCCGTGCACCTGATTTCATCAACTTGTGGTGACCATGCCTTGCCCCCGGAAACCGGGCACTAGAAGTATGAGTTAAGACGAAACCAGAGGCTTAATTCTCGATCGGGACCGGTGGTTCGCGATGAGGTTTGAAATGAATCGAGGAGCATCCAATTGACGGATATAGAAAAAGTGCAATTGGGGCATCTGAAGATGGAATTTTGTCGGGCTTAAAACCGCTTGAGGCACAAAAAAACCGGCGCGGTTCGCGGGCATGCACGTGCATGCCTTCGAACCGCGCCGGGTGTATTTCCAGCTTTGCTTTTAGTTGGCTTTCTGTTCCGCGCCTACATGGACCTCGACGCGACGGTTCAGCGCCCGACCTTCATTGGTGCCGTTATCGGCAACCGGGCTGCCTTCACCTTCGCCGCTGACGTCGATGATGCTGCCTTTAACGCCTTCGCTGACCAGGAAGTCCCTGACCGCCATGGCTCGGCGTTCTGACAGTTTCTGGTTGTACTCTTCAGTGCCGATACTGTCGGTATGGCCAATCACGTTGATGTCGACCACCTGGACGCCCTGGCCCATGATGTATTGACCCAGTTTCTGCAACTCGGCCTTTCCTGCCGACTTGAGAACGGCCTTGTCGAAATCGAACAGCGCAGTTGCTGAGAACGAGATCTTTTCATACTGGATGGGCTTCTTTTGGGGCGCCGGTTGCAGCAGCGCATCTTTTACGAAGCCCGCCATCGCGCCTGATGCGGCGAGATCGCCGACATTCATGGCTTTGCTGCAATTGGTGATATCGGCCATGTTGTTGATCAACCAGCCCGATCCCTCGAAGTCACCGACCTTCACGAGATACAGGCACAGATCGCCCTGGTGTTGTGACGCCAGGCGTTTGGCCGCGTCCATCGTGTCCTGTTGATGTAGGATTTTCCAGAAATCACTGACCAGGATGACCGCGACCGGGCCGGACACGCCGCTCAGCGCTTCAGTCGCAGCGTCGATACCTTCAGCCATCGGCGTGATGTTGCCGGGTTCTGTAATCGAGCCCAGACCCGATGCGAAACCACTGCTCTGGTAGTCTGTCAGCCCGTAGACGGTTCCGGCTGGGAATGTATCATCGGAGCTACCGCCAAATTTCACCAGGCTCGCCTGGTAGTCGAGTTCGGGAACGGTCTCGTTGAATGCGGAGACAAAGCCCTTGGCCGTGTTGAATTTGACGTCGCCCATTGACTCCATTCCCATCGACGATGAAGCATCGAAAATCACCGCGAATGAATCAACTTTGGGCACGTACGCCTTGGCGTCAATAGCCTCTGCCTGGAACGTTACGGGCGAGGCAGGAGGGGTGCTGGCGCAGCCGGCCATCAGGCCAATTGAAAGCAATGCTGGAAGCGTTAAGAGGGATTGCCTGAACATGTTATTCTCCGGATTGGCATTAAAGAATTCTGTCAAGAAAGAATAAACCATTTCCTGCCCTCAACTTCAAGTGCGAGGACGGGAAATAGGGACATTTATTACGATTCTCTAGTGAGCTGTGGGCCTGCAGCCATCGGGCTTCACACCCTGCAGGAAACATCCATACTCCTTGATCTCTTCCAGCCTGCAACTCCAGTACAGCTCACCCTCATGCACGGTCATGTCTGGACAGCCGTCGCACATGCTGGCGCGACCGTCTTCCAGCACGTCGATCGGCTGGATGATCATGAAAGATTGCATATGCACTTTATCAAACAGCGTCGACGGGTTTCTGAACAGGTTCGCCAGGTAGCGTTTGGCAATGCCGCGAACCCGTTTGTCGAACAGCGACAGCAGGGCCATGTTGGTTCTGCCTTTGCGATTCTGTTTTGGATCCGTGTAACTCAGCCAGGTACCTTTGAGAAAGTGATGGCCGGCCTGGATCATTTCCATGGAACGTGGTCCGACGTAGCCGAATCCCTGCTTTCTGGTGGCCAGGCGCGAAGCCAGCAACCACTTGGTCGCGTTGGGATCCTGGTCGCCGCTCAGGTAGGCGCAGGGTTCGTAGTCGGTATCCAGTTCCCGGATCTTCGCCACCACGTCTTTGGCTTTCAGCAGGGAGTCTCCGCCCCAGTCGGGCCGCTCGTAGGTCTTGGTGATATCGACCGGTTTGCCATTGGCGTAAACATCGTAGTCGCCGTATAGCTCCGGCGTCCTGAACAGGATGAACACCATGGTATGCACCAGGTCCGGGTATTGTTGCGCCCACTCAATGGAATCCTTGACCTGGTCCAGCGTATCGCTGCAGACGGTCTGGTTGAATGAGCAGGACAGGCCGCCCACTTCCGCCAGCATCCTGGCGTACTTCAGCCGCAGGTCATTGTGGTCTTTTTCCGTTTCCGCCGCGGAATCGGAGCGGACCTGGGTGGTGTCGATGTGAAACGTAAACCCGTAGGCGCCCGCATCTTTCAGTTTTTGCAGCAGTTTCCGGCCCAGCGCCAGCCCATTGGTGTTGATGATGGGCTTCCAGCCGGCTGCTTTGACCATTTCGACGATTTCGACAATCTGTGGATGCACCAGCGGGTCACCACCGGCCAGGCTCATGCAGTCGCTCTTGCGCCGTGCTTTGAACACCGCCAGTTCTTCGGCGATCTGTTCGAGTGACTTGTGGTTCTTGATGTGTGGCCGGTAGCAGCCTTCACAGGCGAGGTTACAGTCGTCGGTCACTTCCAGCCATGAAATGGCGTTATCGGTCAGTGTCCACGGTAAGCGGTAGTATTCCCTTGGTGTTAATTCAGTTGCTTCTGTCATCATTCAAGCCCCTGTTTGAATTGGGCAAAACTCTACCATCGGCGGGATGAAGCCGGGTTGATTTGAGTCAGTGCGGGCAGCAAATTTTGCACCCTTTCTTTTGTATCTGCCCGGTTTTTAACGGATAATTCACAATCCCTGCGATAAAAGCACTTGATTCCGGGTCTGTTGACACCGATATCGTGGGTTCAGTATTGGAGAAAACGTATGACGCCATTTGAGAGCGTATTGCCGGAAATGCCCGACATCGCCAACGACGCCCAGGCTGAAGTCGCCGGAAAACTGGACTGGGTCGGTATGAACGAAATCGAAATGCCGGTTCGCATTGAAGATGGTGCGGGCGGTTTGATTCAGTCCAGTGCACTGGTCACGGCCTATGTGAACCTGGTGGACCCGGACGTTCGTGGAATTCATATGTCCCGGCTCTACCTTCACCTGGACCAGGGTTTCGGCGAAAGGCCGCTCAATCCCTGCACCCTCAGGCAACTACTGCGTTCATTCCTGGATTCTCACGAAGGGTTGAGTGACCGTGCACTGATTCGCGTGGACTTTGATTACGTGACCCGCCGCCCCGCGCTGTTGAGCGATAATGAAGGCTGGCGGCGTTATCCCATCTCGATGATTGGCATCCTGGAAGGCAGCGAATTCAGCCTGGAAATGGGCCTGGAAGTCCTCTATTCCAGCACCTGCCCCTGTTCTGCTGCGCTGGCGCGGCAGCTGATCCAGGAGAAGTTCAGCCAGGACTTTTCGGGTAAAGAGCAGGTGAGCTTCGATCAGCTTCATGAATGGCTGGGCAGCGAAGAGGGCATCATGGCCACGCCGCACAGTCAGCGCAGTGCCGCGGAATTGCGCATCCGGCTGAAGCCGACTTTCGAAATGTTTCCGATTGTCCACCTGATCGATGAGATCGAAAATTCGTTGAAAACGCCGGTGCAGGCCACGGTCAAGCGCGAGGATGAACAGGCGTTTGCAAGGCTCAATGGCCAGAATCTGATGTTCTGTGAGGATGCAGGCCGGCGAATCCAGACCGCGTTGAACAGCGATGACCGGGTGCTTGATTTCTGGGCCCGTTGCACGCACTACGAGAGCCTGCATCCGCATAACGCGGTAGCGGTGGTCACCAAGGGCGTGGAAGGTGGTTACGTGGCGGGAGCGGGCGCTCCGGTGCGCCTGGAACTTTCCAGGACTTAGTGTTTCAGGGCGTTGCAGCCTGTGCTGCAGGCGGCGGCTCGCTTTTCATCAAAACCTGAGGATCCACCCGCCGGTCCAGCCAATTCATGCGCCAGTCGAGGTGCGGCCCGGAAGCGCGTCCGGTCGCGCCGATCTCGGCGATCAAATCGCCTTTGCTGACCGTTGTTCCGGTTTCGACCAGGATTTTGCTGAGGTGCAGGAAAGTCGATGACAGGCCCTGGCCGTGATCGAGAATGATGGTGCCACCGGAAAAATACAAATCGGGTTCAGCCAGTGTAATCACGCCATCGGCGGGTGCATGAACCGGACTGCCCGTTGGCGCTGCGATATCGAGGCCGAAGTGGGGTCTGCGGGGCTCTCCGTTCAGCACCCGCTGGCTGCCGTAAACGCCGCTGATGCGCCCGCCTGCAGGCCAGTCGAAACCGTCCTGGTAATCTGCCCGGGCATCACGCCGCGCTCGCGCGCCGGCGACCATCGCGCCTTCCTTCCTGATGCGTTCCAGTGACTCCGGGTCCGGCGTGACTGTCTTGGGGGGTAGACCGTCCACCCGCTCTATGTTGTATTCACGCAGCAGGATGGGCAGGGCAATCGTGTCCGTTTCAGCTCCGGGCTCGCTGACTGTCAGTGTGCGCACACCGGTTTCGTCACGGCCGAAGCCGATCACGAAGGCGCCTTCGGTTGAGACCATGACCGGGGTGTCGTCTAGATAGACCGTTGCAGCGGGTTTAACCTTGCCGAAAATCAGGCCGCCCTGGATGGGCTCGCCATCGAGTTCAACGGCAAACGCCGGATGACAGAGCAAGGCAGCCAGCAGCCAGCTGCGGCTTTTCATCAGAGTTCGATCTTGATCGACTGGCCAGGGCGAATCATCGAGTTACTGCCCAGGTCATTCCAGCTTTTCAGATCGTTCACTCTCACGTTGTACTTGCGCGCAATGCTCCACAGCGAATCGCCACGCTGAACGACGTACTTGACACTGCCACTGGTGGCGGGCCTTTGCTCGGCGGGTTGATGGAACACGGTGATGGTAGCGCCGGCACGCAGCCTGCGGGGATCGGAAATGTTGTTCCAGCGCTGCAAATCCCTGACCGACACACGGTATCGCCGGGCGATAACCGATAAGCTCTCGCCCTGGCGGACACGATGGGTGATCTGGTCAGCGGCGATCAGTCCCGACTGCAGGTTTTGCAATTCCATCGCAGCCTGGGCATACAGCGGATCAACCATCAATTGGTCGTCCCTGGGCAGGCGCAGCTTCTGCCCGGCGCGAATCATGTCGCCGTTCAGATTGTTGCTGCTGCGCAATACGGATACAGGCACCTGGTGACGGGCTGAAATTGCAGACAACGTGTCACCGTTTTGAACCACCACCTGATCCCAGCGCATCAGCATGGACGCGTCGAGCGATTCCATTTTGCTTTCGAACAATTCGGCAGCGTCCAGCGGCAGGACGACTCGATAGGGACCATCGGGTGACGTCGCCCAGCGGTTGTAACCAGGGTTAAGCGTGAACAGCACGTCAATGGGCACTTCCGCCATTTGTGCGACCAGCACCAGGTCGGCCTGCTGGCCGATATCCACGGCGGCGATGACCGCTTGATCCGGTGTATCCGGAAGCTGGAAGTCGTACTGTTCCGGGTATTTGAACAGGCAGGTCAACCCGAGCAGCTTGGGCACGTAAGCACGCGTTTCACGCGGCAGCTTCAGGTTCCAGAAGTCCGCCGGTTTACCCGCGGCCTTGTTTTTCCTGACTTGCCGGGCAACACGGTTTTCACCGGAATTGTAACCGGCCAGCGCCAGCAGCCAGTCGCCGTCGAACATCACCGCCATGGTGTCGAGGTAGTTCAGCGCAGCATCGGTTGAGGCCCACACGTCGCGCCTGCCGTCATACCACCAGTTCTGGTTCAGGCCATAGTGCTTGCCCGTGCTGGAAATGAATTGCCAGGCCCCCAGTGCTCTGCCGCGGGAATATGCGAACGGGTCGTAGGCCGACTCGACGATCGGCAGCAGTGCCAGTTCACCCGGCAGTTCGCGCTGCTCAATTTCGTTGGTGATGTGGTAAATCCAGGGTTGGGCGCGCTTGAAAATACGGCGCATGTAGTCCGGGTGTCCCGAATACCATTGCGCCCACTTGACCGCCTGCTCATGATCGGAGCATTCGGGCAGGTCAAAGCTATGCACCAGGCGCTCCCAGACATTTGCGTGAACGTGAGCCGCGGCGCTTTGTGACGGTTCAGGTTCAATCCTGGGTTCGTAAAGGTGTTCGTCAATGGTGGCCGTCGAACTGGGAATGGCTTCGGCGACTTCCTCGGGCACGGGAGTTACGGGCTCGGCATCGCCTCCGCCCGTGGTGGCGCAGCCGGCGAGGAACATCAGCAGCAAGGCTGGTAGCAAGCGCAGTAACACAAGAACTCCCGATATTATTGTTTAGCAGACTATTATCGCTGAAAGAGCAGTCGGGTCAAGTTGCTACCTTTCAGAAAGAATCCTTCCAGCTGCGGATTACGGCCAGGGTGGCGGCGCCGGGTTCGGCCGCCGGGTGGCGATTTCGGGCCGCTTCCACCACGCTCGGGCAGCGGGTTCTGAGAAACGGGTTAACCGCCAGTTCCTCGCCCAGTTCGCTCGGTATCGTACTGCGCCCGGCGGCCCGGCAGGCTTCCACTTCGCTGGCGCGCCTCTGCAAGTCTTTATTGTCAGGCTCAACGGCCAGGGCAAAATCGCAATTGGAAAGTGTGTACTCGTGGGCACAAAAAACCCGCATTGACGGCGGCAGGCAGGCCAGCTTGTCCAGTGAAGTCTGCATCTGGTCCGGAGAGCCTTCGAACAGCCGGCCACAACCAACGCTGAACAGCGTATCACCGCAAAACAGGCTGCCGTGACCGTGAAAAGCGATATGGCTGGAAGTGTGGCCAGGCACTTCAATCACCTGGAATTCAAGGCCCAACAGGGGCAGGCTGACCGTCTCGCCCTCAGCAAAGCTCTGGTGCTGATCAGGAATCCTGGTGTCATGCGGACCATAAACGGCGGCGTCAAAACGGTCAGCCAGTTCCGCTACACCACCGGTATGGTCAGCATGGTGATGCGTCAGCAGGATGTAACGAAGTTCCAGTCCCTGCCGCTGCAGTTCCCGCAATACCGGCCCGGCATCACCGGGATCGACCACGGCACATTCGTTCCCCCCTGTGGAGATCAGCCAGATATAATTGTCGGAAAATGCGGGAATTGCTGTGACGGTTATTTCGGACATGCCTTACTCCAAAAATTATCGGGGCTATCTTAGCAAATCATTTCCGGTGAGGGTCTGATGGTTCTACCGGACCAGTCGGCACTCAAGAGGCTCTCCGAAGGTCTGTTGCAAAGCGCCGGCCGTACTGGTGTGCGGGGCAACCTGCTGGAGGTTCATCATCCCTCCGCGCCGTTGTTCGATCCGGTCTTTCTGCACACCGCTTCGGAGGTATACGGCCTGGCCATCAGCCTCAACCAGGACGATGACAGGGGCTTTGATCAGAAGCTGCATTGCGAATCCAGCCAGTTGCCGTTCCAGGATGGGGTCTTCCAAATCGTGGTCCTGCACCATGTCATCAGCGATGGAAGGGAGCCGGAGCTGGCCGAATGTGTCCGGGTGCTGGCGAGGGACGGTGTCCTGATCCTGCTGGGACTGAACCGCCTGGGCTGGCGGTATCGCACGCAATCCCGGATCCGTCGTTTGCCGGGACTGGCCCCGCTGAAAGTCCGCAGCAGGCTGGATGGGTTGAACATGACGATGCAGGGATTCGCGGGTGCCGGATTGTTTGGCATGACCAAACCCGTCTGGATGCACAGCGGGCTGGGCAGTATCGGCACACCGCTGGCGGACATCGTGCTGTTGCAGGCCCGGCACAGAGACAGTCCGGAGGTAACGCCGCTGCGGTTCAGAAAACCTCGCGCAGGCGTTGTACAATCGGCGGCCATCTGCGGCTGAAAATCCGGATAACATGACAAAACAACAAAAAGAACAAACGGTCGTGATCTACACCGACGGCGCCTGCAGTGGGAATCCTGGCCCCGGGGGGTGGGGCAGCGTGTTGCTGTACAACGGGCATCGCCGTGAATTGTCCGGCGGCGAGGCCGTGACCACCAACAACCGAATGGAGATGATGGCGGTCATCCAGGCGCTGGAAACGCTGAAACGGCCCTGCCATGTGCACATACATACCGACTCGGTGTATGTCATGAAAGGCATCACGGAGTGGATCGAACAATGGAAAAAACGGGGCTGGAAAACAGCCGCCAAAAAACCGGTCAAAAATGTCGAGCTATGGCAGCGGCTGGAACAGGCGATCGAGCGGCACCGGGCCGACTGGACCTGGGTCAAGGGGCACAGTGGCATCACTGAAAACGAACGGGCCGACGAACTGGCCACCGGGGCAATTCCCCCCGCTGAAACGGGTACTGATCATTCATGAGACAAATCGTACTGGATACCGAAACCACCGGCCTGGAAACCTCTGACGGCCACCGCATTATTGAAATTGGCTGCGTCGAGATGATCGACCGGCGCCTGAGTGGCAATCACTTTCACCACTATGTCAACCCAGAGCGGGACATCGAGGACGGCGCACTGGAAGTGCACGGCATCAGCAGGGAATTCCTGCACGACAAGCCGGTGTTTGCCGATATCGTCGATGACTTGATGGAATATATCGAGGGCAGCCAGCTGATCATCCACAACGCGCCCTTCGACGTCGGTTTTCTCGACTATGAGTTGTCGCTGCTGGGACGGCCGGACCGCGTCACAGACCACGCCCGCATCCTCGACACGCTCGAACTCGCCCGCGACGAACACCCGGGGCAACGAAACAGCCTGGACGCCCTGTGCAAACGATACGATGTCGACAACAGCAGCCGCACGCTGCATGGCGCCCTGCTGGACGCCGAGATCCTGGCCGACGTCTACCTGGCCATGACCGGAGGCCAGAGCGACCTGGGACTCAGCTTCCAGTCGGCGGAGGCCACCGAGAGCGGTATTGCTGAGCTTGCAGGCAAGGAGCGACCAGCCTTGCGGGTGCTGGAAGCAAACCCGCAGGAAGCGGCAGCGCACCAGGCCCGCCTGGACGCCATTAAAAAAAATTCCGGTCACTGTCTCTGGAACGATCTTTAAGCTTCAGCCGTTTACCGTTAAAGCTGCGCAATCAGTAAGGGGTGATCCCGGGTGTCCATCCAGATCAGGATTTCGTAATAGGCGCGGACGTTTTCAACATACTTGCGGGCTTCGTATCCGCGGGCGTAGCCGTAACGGGTCTGCTGGTGCCAATGTTCCTGCGTCAGCAGTTCCAGGTTTTGATTGACGTCTTCCCAGGCATCCGGGTTGCCGCCTTGCTTCTGGGTCAGCACACGTACGTCCTCCAGGTGGCCCATGCCCAGGTTATAGGCAGCCAGCGCCATCCAGCTGCGATCGGGTTCCGGGATGCGGGCGGGCAGGCGGTCCCGCAAGCGCAGGAAGTAGCGCGCGCCGCCCTCGATGCTCTGTTCGGGGTTCAGGCGGTCCGCGATCCCCAGCTGGTTGGCGGTTCGTTGGGTCAGCATCATCACGCCGCGCACCCCGGTGTAGGAGGAGGCTTCCGGGTTCCAGTGTGACTCCTGGTAGCCGATGGCAGCCAGCAGCCGCCAGTCCATGCCATGCATTTCGGCGATGTCCTGGAACAGCGGCAGCAGGTTCGGCAGCCGGTCCCGCACCTGTCGCAAAAACTGGAACATGCCGACCCGGTCCAGGCGGTTCTCCGGCAGGTAAAACGCGTTATGGATTTCCTGCAGTCGACCGGTTTCAACGGTTCGCCGCATGAATGAGTAGGCCTCGTTCCGCAGGCTGTCATCGGTGCCGGCGGGGAACGCCCAGGACAACGGCAGGGTGCCCGGCAAGGTGAATCCCACGGCGACGCGCGGGTAATAGTGCCCGTTCAGCTTGTAAATGTTCGAATCGAGCAGGGTGGCGTCGATGGCGCCGTCCGCCACCGCCAGCAGCAGTGACTCCATGCCTACATCGCTGCGGCTTTCCCATGCCAGGTCCGGTACGGTTTGGGCAGCGTCCAGCAGTGCTTCCTCGTAACTACTGCCGGCGATCACCATAATCTTTCGCCCCGCCAGGTCGTTCAGCGACCGCGGCCGGGGCATACCCCGCCGGTAGACCACCAGCATCGAGGTTTCCTGGTAAACCGGGCCGAAATTGAATTGTTCTTCCCGCGCCGGCGTACGCGCCAGGTTGGCGGCGATCAGGTCGCCCTGGCCCCGCTGCAGCATGCCGCTCAATTGGTTGAACGCCGCGGCCGCCTGTATTTCCAGTTCCACGCCGAGGTACTCGGTGAATTCCCTGACCAGTTCGTACTCCGGACCGGTAGGCCCGTCCGCGCCCAGGTAGTAAGTGCTGGCGCCGTTGCGGGTCAGCATGGTCAGGCTGCCGCGTTGTTTCACCTGTTCGAGCTGGTTGGGGCGGTCGTCGCCGGAGTAGAGGAACGCCAGCGCGATAACGCCGGCGATTGTCCTGGTCAGCCCCTTATTTAATGCCTTTAAGGTGAATTGTCGCAAAGGGCAATCAGCTGCCGCGGGGAATTATTCCCAACAGGCTGGGGGATTTTTTTGGCCGTTCTGGTTTAGCCAGATTGAGCTGCAGTCAGTACTGTCCCTGGCTTTATCGTTTTGCTGGTCGCCTAGAGCAATTGCTGTCAGCGTAAATGTAGTGGCGCCAACGTCCGTTGCTTCAAAGCGGTAATCGCAGTCAGCGCCGTCTGCGCTGCATGGTGCTGGAATAGCAGTTTCGTCATCGTAGGCGGGATTATTTGATCGCCAGATTTCCTGGTTGATGGACCAGTTCAGAAGTAATTGCTGAGCATCTCCCCTTTTAGACTTGCGCACATAGTCAATGAACGACGGATACGCGAGCGCCGCCAATATGGCCACAATCATGATTACGATCATCAACTCAATGACCGTAAATCCCCGGTTTCGCTTAGTTCTATTTCTATTCATGGTTCACCTGATTTTCCCTATCCAGGCCGCCATTTACATCATTTTCAGACAGGCGGCTTCATCCAAACGACCAGCGGTCTGTTGAAACGCCCAATATCCCTGGGCGCCCCTCTATACTATTAATCGTACGACAACTATATCTCCTGAGGTGTAATATGCCAATTAAAACACTAAACAGGAGGGATCCGCTGAAAGGGAAAAATGGATTTTCCGCAAACAAGGGGTTCACGCTGATCGAATTGATGATCGCCGTGGGTGTTCTGGCAGTTATTGCCTCGCTTGCCCTTCCTTCTTACCGCGCCATCATTGAAAAGCGTCAGGTCACTAGTGGGGCTGAGCAATTTGCAGCCTTCTTCAGCACGGTGAAGGGGCAGGCAGTGAAGCGCAATAACGATATAGCCATGTATCCTCAAACTAGCGGGGGTGAATGGTGCCTTGGTTTCAAAGAATTTAGCGACAGTGCAAACTACGCGACCGAAAAATGTCTGTGCATGGAAACGGATGTGTCCAGCGCAAACGCATGCCGCGTGGATTTGAATAACGATGGCGTCTGGCAGGAAAACGAGTTGACGGTCTTGCGTTCTACGGACCTGAGAAAACCAGAAGTGCTCACTGGTATCACGTTTCAAAAAGGTACAACAGCAGTCAGCAACAAATTCTTTGTGTTCGATTCTGTAAGGGGATTCCTGCAAGTTGAAGCAGACTATGCCGATAACATGGTGCTCAATTTCGAATCCGGTGATTACGTTCTGAACGTACAAATCGATCGCCTGGGCCGGACCTATATGTGTTCGCCCAATGCTGATGGAAAATTCGCAGTACCGGGGTATGACTCATGTTAATCAACAATCGAATTAATAAGGGGCAGACGGGCTTTACGCTGGTTGAAGCATTAATCGGCATCGCCCTGAGCATGATCGTTGTCACATCAATGGTTGGTGTGATGAGTAATTCACTAGGTTCGGCATCGAGGATCATCCAGATGACACAACTCAGTGATGACCTGCGCAACACCATGAGCATGGTGACACGCGACATGCGCCGGGCAAATTACAATGCCAATGCTTATCGCTGCTATGCAAATTCCGATTGCGGCACGGACGGTTCAACCAATCAATCTGGCACCGTTTTCATTAATGCCGATAATGATTGCCTGCTGTTCAATATTGACCGCAACCAGGATGGTGACGGTAGTACCGATGGTGCAGGGGGGTTCCGTCGATCCCTGTCGGGGACGACGGGCTTTATTGAGATGTGGGTGGGTGGCGCCACGCCCGGCTGCACGGGCGGCCATGTTGACTGGATTGCCTTGACCGACCCCGAATTTGTCGATGTCACCACGTTTAACATCGATGACAGCGCCTCCATCACGGGCAGTATCCTTGAGGAAGGTGGTGGAACCTTGAACCTGGATACCCGGCAGGTCAAAGTGCAGATTGTAGGGCAATTGATCCTGGATCGAACCATTACACGTTCAATCGAAGACACGATCAAAGTTCGTAATGACTACCTATGGAGGTCCCCCTGAGGTTATCGATCAGGGCAACAGGTAACTACTTATGCAAAATATTATTTACAGGAATCCAATGTATCGCAGTCGGCAAAAAGGCGCTATAACCATGTTCAGCGCTGTGCTGATCCTTATCCTCCTGACTGAAATGGTTATTTACGCGGTACAGGTCGGCGTTTTCGAACAGCGCAAATCCAGCAATGAAATGAGACAGAAGCAGGCTTTTCACACGGCGGATAGTGGTATACAAGTCGCCAAGCAGTTCCTTTCGGCTCACTCGACGCTGGTGTCTTCTTCGATCGAGGACCAGCGGGCAGACGGTACAGATGGCTGGCTTTCTGCCGCTGGGCTTCGCTGGCAACCTTGTGCGGGTGCTTACAGCGATTCCGACCGCACTCATCCTTGTTTCGGTGAACCGATTGAGGCACTGCGGAACAGCAGCTTTTTCTATTCTTTCGAAGATGATCGAACCACCAATGACTTTGACTTGCCACTTGATCCGTCGGCGCTGAGCGCGCGCGGTACCGAAACAGTCACCATGCATGCTCTTCTTTGCATGCTGGAAATTGACCGCACACTGGATCCGGCGGTGAGGGGCTGCACGACGACGCAGGCGGCAGATCCACGAAATCCGCAGACAGGTGAAATGGACCGGCGGTATTTCCTGATCACCCTGCTGGCACGCGGTGAAGCCGACTGTGAAAATGATGGAACCAATTGCGGGGCTGAAGCACTGATCGCTGAAAAAATCGGCAGTTACGGACCGGGCGGTAATGACGGTGGTCCGGGCGCTCCCCTTACTGCGCGCACCAATGTACCTTTGAGCGGAACTGTGGAGATAGTGCCCAATCCCAATGGTGGAGGTGTCGGAGTTCCAATATCTTCCTGGGTGAACGTGAAGGGTGATGAAGATTGGTGTACACCGGCAACCGAAGCGATCAGTCCCATCAGTGGCTCCTATGCGACTTGCGAGGCTCATGAATGGTATGGACAGGACGTGATGCCTAAAGATTATGCGTGCCCGACCCAGAATTGCTCCTGTGATCGTAACAGGGACAGGATGCTGACTTATGCGTCCGGCAACGACCGGGAAATGGGTATCGATATCGTTCCCGACGATAATTTTCCTTGCGATCTGTGGGTCGAAACATTTGGAAAAAGCTATGATAAAGTCAAGGAAGACATCGAACAGATGGGTGACCGCGTCCTCACGAGTTGTGATGATCTCGACGCCAGTTCGGATGGCCCTTATTGGGTTAGCGGCGCACAGTGTGATATCAAATCCCAGATTGGCGGACCGGATAACCCGGTCCTTCTGATTGCATCAGTCACCAACACCCGGATTACCGCCAATGGCTCACTGTATGGCGTGCTTTTTGTCACTGATGTTGAAGTGGGCAGAGGAAATGCAGAATTTACCGGTAACGGTCTCGCGACCGTTTACGGTGCTGTCATCATGGATGCTGTTATGGAACATTTTAACGGCACGTTTCAGATCGTTTACGTGGAAAACCTTGTCAGCCTGGTACTTGATACGGGGTTGTTCGGCGCTGTTGCCGGAGGCTGGACTGATTTTCACGAGAGCTGGAGATAGGAAGTAGTCAAATGAATATGAAATTCAATCGAAAGTTTTCAACATTCACGCTTCGCAGATCCAGCGGTATGACGATACTGGACGTTCTGCTGGGTATTGTCATTTTTGTGGTTGGCATGCTGGCATTGGCCAGTTTGCAAGGTAACCTCACACGTTCAACCGCTGAAGGTAACGCTCGGACCGTGGCAACCAATATTGCCGAAGAAATGATCGAGCAGTTACGCGTTTTCGGTGCCCTGCGGGCGACGGCTTCGTGCCCAACTGACCTGACCGCCATAGCATCGGAAAATGTTTACCAATGCATCACCGATGCCAGCGCTCCCGTTAATCGCAATGGATTGAATTATACGGTGGCGGCTGATGTCACTGACTGGTATTTCATGCCAGACAGGGTTTCTGTTACCGCCGACACGGGTGAATTGCCAACAGGTCGCGATACGACGATTTCCAACTTCAAGCACATCGACCTGACAGTCAGCTGGAATCCCTCAGATTTCCTTGATAACGAGGGATCCACCTTAACGGCTGCTGACCTGGGTGCAGGATCTTTTACCATATCCGGGATTATCCCTTCGATTCCGCAACTCGGCGCTGCTGAAATCGCTGCTGAAAACGATGGAGAACGAGGCGCACCGCCGGTGGTGTACACACCTGGCGCCCGCCCTGATGTGGTCGCGATCAAAGTGGCTGATTCGAGGTTCAAGGAGTCCCAGACGCCGGTTCCGGATGTGATCAGGACGGATGAGTTGGTAGAAACCTGGTTTGACGTCATTACCTATAACACAGCGGGTCTCGATGCCGTCTACCTAAGACGGGAAGAGTTCCTGGTGGTGAGTTGCGAATGCGAAATGAACGCTCCCAACAACGGCGATCTAACCGGTTTTCTGCCCACTGTCTGGAATGGCGAAAGTTATACGACCGGAAATAGTGGAGAAATGGTGTCCAAGCCTTATGGAACCAGTGCCAACAATCAGCAGAGCCAGTATTGTGACACCTGTTGCCGCGACCATCATGACGATACTAGCAGTTATTCTGCTGACCACGAGTCATATGATCCGCACAGAGACTGGTCCGTCGAAGGTGACGATGGAAATCATGTACATTACACCCGCGCCCGGCAGGGCGGTCTAGAGCCGGTAAGAAACAACGGTACATACGTAGAAGCTTGCCGCATGGTCCGCAAGGACGGTTTCATGCGCGTCGCACAAGACTTCAGGATGGAAGGGCTTAATTCATTTCCCGCGGGTTACCTGGATACCCTTGATGGCGTCAATGATTATTCAGATTACGTGACGGCGGCCGTTGTTGATTTTTATGGAACGGACCCGGACATGCTGGCGCCACCGAGTGATGTAACGCCTGCGAAGGATTTTCCAGCCGACCGGATTGGTTTGGACGGAAATGAGATGTTGACGGATACCACATTACTGCCTCTGCTCGGACTGGACTCCCAACAGATGCGTTCGCGCGGTATATACATTGACCAGCTGGGGCCTGAGGCGCAAGAGATTGTGAATTGCATAAATGGTGATGGAGATGCCGGGTGTTACGTGCCTGAAGGCGTAACTTCGGTGCTGGAAGTGTTACCGTTTTATGACATACAGACTACCTGGCTGGCCTGGTGGTTTTCCAATCCCGCTGGAACACCGGTATCTGTGACCAGTGAAGAAGTCAAAGACAATAATATCCACAGCAGAGGACTGGCAGTTCTGGAAGAGCCGAGTGCAGCGGCGCAAACCGTTGATGTTTACACCGAGATAAAGCGTGGAAACACGGGCCTCACTGTAACCGACCCGATTACACCTCCGGAAGAAAGTAAACAAGCCCTTTACTCAACTGATCCGAACCTTTTGCACGCCTTGTTCCTGGATGTAAATGGAGGTGATGACGGGAACCCGCCGCCGGTGACGGGGTACACCTGGTCCGGAACCTTTGTTTCTGCGGTGAACCAGGTGGATGCGTCCAGTGCAACCGTTACACCGGGAGACCATACGTTCTGCTCCCGTGCGGGCACGAGCATTTCCTGTGTCACCACTCTTGGCAACCCCGGTAGAGTGACGATTACCGGTTATCAGAAGAAGCAGGGACAAAGCTATGTTGAATTGTATATTTGCAGCACGGGTGGGCCTACCTCAGCCAATGAGCTGGATCCCACCGGACTCAACCATTCAGCCGTTGTGAGCTGGGGTCCGGGCACGGTAGCCACGGATGTGGTGATTTCGATCGAGTCGAGTGCCTGTGAGTTCTGAGACTTCAGACTGAATGACCTTGATCTTTACGAATTACACCGCCCCAACCGGGGCGGTTTTTTTATACCAACCGACAAACGGTCAAATACCCCTCCCGAAAGGTAGCCCATTTCCGGCAAATTGTGACAATTTCTGTCAGAATAAATACTGTCTCAGGATGAGACGGAACAATTCTAAGGATGGAAGCTATGATCAGAAGGATTCTGAGCATTCGCTCAACGGGCACCGGCCCGGGTAATTTCCGCAACCAGGGGTTCACCCTGGTAGAAGTCTTGATGACTATCGTGTTGCTGGGGATCGGCATGGCTCTGGCCATTCCGTCTTACCGTGATATGGTCGAGAAGCGGCAGGTTACCAACGGCGCCGAACAACTGGCATCGTTTATCAACACGGCCCAGGGCGTGGCGATGAAGACCAACCAGGTAGTGACGGTTTCTTATTCACGCTCGGATGATGACGATTGGTGCATGGGCGCCGTCAGCGGCACGACGGCATGCGACTGCACGCAATCCAACGAAGCTGCCGCCGACTACTGCAAGATCGCCGCCCAGCCTTTCATCCTCAATAACGGCCACGCGGGCGACCTGGAGCTGATGCATGCCATGAATGGCGACGGCTCTTACGCCTTCGACCCGATCCGCGGGTTGTTCATGGACCTCGATGACTCCCTGACGGTAGAACTGCGTTCACCCAGCGAAGATTTTCGGCTGAACCTGGTGGTTAATTCCACTGGCCGGGTCATGCTGTGTAGTGATGACAGTGAGCATGGCGTTCCCGGGTACGATACATGCCCGGTAGTTGTTGAAGAAGCCGAAGAGCAGGAGTTGTAATCATGAAACTTCGTTCATTCAGCAAAAAACAATCCGGCGCCAGCCTGATGGAAGTACTGGTTGCGATGAGCATCAGCCTGGTCGTCACGGCCTCAATGATTGCCCTGATGGCCAATTCTTTGGGCACCACCACCCGCATCATCAAGATGACCAAGCTGACAGATGACATGCGCATTGCACTGCAGATGATGACCCGCGATGTCAGGCGCAGTAGCTACAATGCCAATTCCATGTTCTGCTACGCCAACGATGATTGCGCTTCGGATGGTGCGATCACGGCAGCGACGGATATCAGCCTGGTAGACCTTGACTCCGACGACGTCAACGACTGTTTCACTTTCCTGATGGACCGTGATCACGATGGCGACTCGACGGAAGACAATGCCGGTGGATTCCGGCGGGTGACATCCGGCGGTGTGGGTGTCATCGAAATGTGGACGGGCGACTCCGCTCCGGACTGCACCGATGCGGCCGGCAGCGCAGGCTGGGTGCAGATCACCAATCCTGACAACATGGATATTTTCGATTTCAGCGTGGATGACGACCTGTCTTACTCACAGGTCATCCTGGATGATGGCGCCGGCAACACGGTTTCCCAGCGGGTCCGCAAGGTCCGCATGGACATCCAGGGCCGCCTGGTGATGGACAATTCGATCAGTCGCCAGATGGAAGACATCATCGCGATACGCAATGATTTGCTGCTTTAAGGCAACTCTCCGCTAACCCTCTATTTGCACAAGGAAGGGCAAATATAATGAAAGACGCTAACAGTCACCCCGTGGGCAACAAATGCTACCAGGCAGGGGTCATTACTACGTTTACCGGGGTTTTGATCCTGGTGCTGCTGACATTGATGATGTTCTTTGCCATCCGCGTCGGCGTATTTGAACAACGCGTTTCCTCGAATGAAATGCGCCAGAAACTGGCCTTTCATGCTGCCGAATCCGGTATCCATCACGCCAAGGAATACTTGAGGAAACACAGTGTGCTTGTCGCTTCGGAGGTTGAAAACCTGCTGCCCAACGGCACCGATGGCTGGCGGGCGGAGACGTCTGAAAAACGCTGGCTAAAGTGCTCGGAAGCGAGCGGGCTCGACCTGGTCAATGGCAGCGGTAACCATCCCTGCTATGGCGAGTCGAACGTGAGCGCCAGGCCTAATACGTACTACTACTCTTTTAACGGCTCCACCGAACTCCCGGTCGATACCGATTCAATTTTGCCGGGTACCACGGAAGAGGTTTCGGTAGAGGCTCTTTTGTGTGTGCTGGATGTGATCGAAGACGACAGCACTGCCGTACCGGTGCAGGGCTGCAGTACCGATGCCGGATCGGCTGTCGGCATAGCGGATGGGACGTACTTCATGGTCACGCTGCTGGCCCGTGGCGGAGCAGACTGTTCGGGTGATGAACCCTGTATCGCCGAGGCCATGATCAGTGAACAGGTCTCCAATTTCGGTGCGGCAGGCGGCGGTAATACCCCTGCTGTCCCTTTGACGACCAAGAGCAGCTTCCCGCCTTCCGGCTCAGCCGAAGTCGTGCCTAATCCCAATTCGGGGGGGGTAGGGGTGCCTATCTCGGTCTGGATGAATGCAAATGGGTCGTGCAAAGCTGACGGTTCGGTGATCGATCCCAGTAGTGGATCCTGGGCGACCTGCGAGATGCACGAGTGGTATGGCACGGATGCGATGCCGGATGACTACGCCTGTCCGGGTACTTGCAGTTGCATTAAATCTGAGTCAATCAGTTACACCCATGGCACGGACGACACCCTCGGTATCGACCTGGTCCAGGACAGCCAGTTTCCATGCGACCTGTTCCAGTTTTACTTCGGGGTTCCGGCAACCAGTTACGAGATTGTCAAAGGCTACTCGCAGATCATCAGCAATTGTGATTCGCTGGGCCCCAACTCATTTGGCATTTACTGGGTATCCGGCACGGAATGCCGTATCAATTCAAATACGCAGGTCGGTTCGCCAGGCGCCCCTGTCATGCTGATTTCGGCGGCATCTACGACGCGCATGAACGGCGGCGCCAAGATTTACGGCACCCTGTTCATCACCGATGTCGAGGACAGTGGCGCCAAGCTGAATTCAAACGGCACCAACACCGTTTACGGCTCGGTCATCGTCGATGGAACACTGGACAGCTACCAGGGCACCTTCCAGGTGGTCTGGAATGAAAACACGACCCGCAAAGCCGGGGCCGATGGCGGATTGGGATCAGTGATCGGTGGCTGGTCAGATTTCCACCTCGATTGGGAATAAGGAAACATCATCATGAAACGGAATTCAAACAATCGTGCAAGCCGCGGATTCACGCTGATAGAAGTGCTGGTCGGCATCCTGGTGTTTGCCCTGGGCATGATGGCCCTGGCCAAGTTACAGGGTAATCTGGCGCGAAACAGCGGCGATTCGAATGCCCGCACGGTGGCCACCAATATCGCTGAAGAAATTATTGAAAGTTCGAGAAATTTCGTACAGGTCACTTCAGACGGGACCAACCTCGCTTACAATGATATCGTTGACAACACCGAGACCATCACGCGTTCAGGTAATGTCTACACGGTGGTTACGGAAGTGACCGACTATTATTACGATTCGACGCTGGATGATTTTGATGTGACGGCCCCAGCGGGCGCCGGAAAATCCGATTTCAAGCGAATCGACATGACCGTGACCTGGAGCCCTGCGGACGGCGGCCGGGAATTCCAGATCGATGAGAATACCCAGACTTCGGGGCAACTGGGCAGTGGTTCTATCAGTCTGACCGACGTCATTTCGTCCATTCCGTCAATAGCCGCCGGAAAAGTGGCCCTCGGGTCTGCCGGTGACATGTCCTTTGCACCGCCCGTTGATTACAACCCGGGTGCGAACCCTGACATCATTTCTATCGAATTGGGTGCGAACAAGTTCAAGGAATCGACCACGCCCTTGCCGGATGTTGTCAGGACAGATGAATTGGTGGAAACCACTTTTGACGTAGTGACTTATTCTCAGGATGATTCCGGCTCTACTTTTCTCCGCCGTGAGGAATTTCGGGCGGTGAGTTGCGAATGCACGCTCCGTCTGCCCGACGACTCCACCCAGGGTGGCTTAAGGCCGACCGTCTGGGAAGGTTACGAATACACCGAGGCGGAATTCGTTTCCAAGCCCTTTGGCGAGAGCGCCAACAACCAGCAAAGTGAATTTTGTGATTTGTGTTGCAGAGACCATCACGATGGCGGAACGGGTGAGAACGACCGCGGCACAGACCCGGGTTTTTCCCGCTATAATCCTTTCCGCCCACCTTCGGACTACTATGGCGAAGGGGCTTTGCTCGGCGACCACAAGCACTACAACCGTGACAGAGATGGCAACCTGGTGCCGGTGGATAGCGAGGGCGATACTTATGTCGAGGCCTGCCGCATGATCCGTAAGGACGGATTCTGGAGAATCGCCCAGGATTTGCGCCAGGAAGGCTTGAATTCATTCCCCGCCGATTACCTGGACGAGGAAGCTGAAGTCGATGTGTACTCCGATTACGTGACTGATGCGGTTCAGGCGTTTGAAACTGCGATTGGGGTCTCGGCCACCTATCCACTGGGCTCAACATTGATGCCAAAGCCTTCAGATATGAGCCCGGCGCTAATTTTCCCAGCCAGTACGCCTGATGATCCAACAACGTTTCCAACGGCTTTGGGAGACACCGAGCAGCAGCTGCGCGCCCGGGGTGTCTATATTGATTACCTGAGCAAAACGCTGCGTGATCGCATCAACTGCCTGGAACCTGGCGGAGACGGGCCCGATTGCGAAGAACTTCCGGGCGTCACCTCGGCATTGGAAATCATTCCATTTTACGATGTGCAGCTGACCTGGCTGTCACGCTGGAACGAGTCGCCAAACAATAACCCCGTTGACGTGACCAATGAGGCCATTGCGAATGACAATTCACATTCCAGGGGCAATGCAAAGCTGACATCGGGTTTCAGAGATTCGACCATCAGTTCAGCCGTTCATTCGGGCAACCTCGGCCTGACCGGCACGGACCCGATCGATCCCTGGTATACCTCGGACGAGGAAACGTACTACATGTATGCACTGGCGGTGGATTACAGCTCGCCGCCTCCATTGTCCGGCGATACGGTTACTGGCACGATTACATCCTCGGTCGTTGGTATGAAAGCTGCCGATGTTGAAATATATGGCCAGGATGCGCAGTGCGACCGCACCAATACCGGGTTTGAATGCGTCATCGAAGCGACGGCAAATAATCCCTATATTAAGGTCACCAACTATGTCAAGGCCAACAAGGTTCTGCTTGTATGTTCCGAGGAGCTCCAGAATCGGGAACCTTATAACGAAGGTGGCAGAGACTGGACGAGATTCCGGTTGCCGACAGGCGGCAGCATTACGGTGACCATCGTCATCAAGGAGAATAGTTGTACCTGATTTTCAGGGTCTCCCTCAGAAGGGTCGTCTAAGCACGGCCCGGTCTGATAAAATGCCGCCTCTTGCCGAGGCGGCTTTTTTTTGGATACCTGATTGTGAGAACTCGATTTGCACCCAGCCCGACGGGCTACCTGCACGTGGGCGGCGCCCGAACAGCGCTTTTTTGCTACCTGGAAGCGCGCGCCCGAAATGGCGTCTTTATTCTTCGCATCGAAGACACCGACCTGGAACGCTCCACGCCTGAGTCCGTACAAGCCATCCTGGACGGCATGGAATGGCTGGGCCTGGATTACGATGAGGGTCCGTTCTATCAGACTCAGCGTTTCGATCGCTATGCTGACGTCGTACAGCAGCTGCTGGATGACGGCAGGGCCTATCACTGCTATTGCAGCAAGGAGCGCATCGAGGGCATTCGCGAGGAGCAGATGAAGGCCGGCTTGAAGCCGCGTTACGACGGTCACTGTCGCGATGGCGCTGAGGCGGTCGCGGGAGTGAAGCCGGTGGTCCGTTTCCGCAATCCCCACCAGGGCGACGTGGTGTTTGATGACCTGGTGCGCGGCCGGATCAGTATTTCCAACACGGAACTGGATGACCTGGTGATTGCCCGGCCCGACGGCTCACCCACCTACAATTTCACAGTGGTGGTGGATGACATGGACATGAAGGTGTCGCTGGTCATCCGCGGTGACGACCATATCAACAACACGCCACGCCAGATCAATATCTATCAAGCACTCGGGGCTGAACTTCCTGATTTCGCCCATGTACCGATGATCCTGGGTGACGATGGCGCACGTCTCAGCAAACGTCACGGGGCGGTCGGGGTATTGCAGTACCGCGAAGATGGTTACCTGCCGCAGGCGCTGTTGAACTACCTGGTGCGGCTGGGCTGGTCCCATGGCGACCAGGAAGTATTCAGCCTGCAGGAAATGATCGAACTGTTCGATATCAGGCAGGTCAATCGCAAGGCTTCGGCCTTCAGCACCGACAAGCTGGACTGGCTGAACCAGCATTACATGAAAACATTGCCGCCCGCGGAAGTGGCAGAACACCTGGTCTGGTACTTCGAAAAGGCTGGCATCAACCCTGAAAAGGGTCCATCGCTGGCTGATTTGGTCAGTGTGCAGGCTGACCGGGTGAAGACCCTGCGGGAGATGACTGACCAGAGCCGCGTGTTTTACGAGGATATCGGTGATTTCGATGCAGGGGCCGCAAAGAAGCACCTGCGCCCGGTCGCCGAGCAACCGCTGCGCGCCATCGGCAACCGCCTGGCGGACCTGGAAATCTGGGAGCCCGAACGGCTGGACCAGGTGGTCCGCATCACGGCAGAGGAACTCGAAGTGGGCATGGGCAAGATTGCCCAGCCGCTGCGTGTTGCGCTGACCGGGACGGCCATATCTCCCTCCATTGATAAAACCTTGTGGCTGGTTGGCCGTGAACGCAGCCTGGCCCGAATAAGCCGTGCACTGGAATACGTCATGGCCCGCGCTGCGGCGGTATAGTAACCAAACGATGTCCAAAGTTGAGCGTCTTTATCACCTGCACAACATCCTGAACCAGCGGCGTACGCCGATTTCCAGGCAGGATTTGATGGAACGCCTCGAGTGTTCCCAGGCCACGCTGTACCGGCTGGTGGGCGAACTCAGGGACTTTCTGGGCGCACCTATCGAGCAGGACCCCGACACCCGGGGTTTCTACTACGACCGCAGCTACGAGCAACCGTTTGACCTGCCGGGTATCTGGATCAGCCCGGGTGAGCTGCAGGCGTTGCTGACCGCCCGCCAGGTGCTGTCAAATGTGCAGCCCGGATTGCTGGATGGCGAGCTCGAATCGCTACAGGGCCGGATCACCTCGCTGCTGCAGAAAAAAGGTGTCGAACCGGAAAGCGGCGAGTCGCGGATTCATATCCAGCACGTCGCGGGCAGGGCGGTTCCTGCCCGCATGTTCCAGGACGTGTTGGGTGCCCTGGTGCAGCGTCAGCGCCTGAACATTGTTTACCATGGCCGGCGCAAGGACGAGGAAAGCGAACGGGTTATATCACCCCAGCGGCTGACGCAGTACCGCAACTCCTGGTACCTGGATGCCTGGTGCCACCAGGCCGGGGGGCTGCGCAGTTTTGCGCTCGAGCGGATACGTCAACAAAAACGGGTCGATGAAGAAGCAAAGGATGTCGGCCCTGCGGTGCTTTCTGCCCACTTCGACCAGTCCTACGGTATTTTTTCAGGCCCGGCGGAGCACCTGGCAGAGCTGCGATTCTCGCCGGAAACGGCGCGCTGGATTGCCGAAGAGAACTGGCATCCGGATCAACAGGGCGCCTTCGACAAAGACGGCGCATGGGTTCTCAAACTGCCGTTCAGCAACGCCCGCGAACTGATCATGGACGTGTTGCGTTACGGCGCAGACGTGGAAGTCCTGGCTCCCGATTTCCTGCGCGAAGCGGTCGCGGCAGAAGCCACAAAAACTTCAAAACAGTACCTGTAAAGTGTGAGCCGGTTAGCGTCGCGCGTTTGGCTCTTCTCATGAATTGAGAAAGCCCTGTGTTCTCCTGTAACCGTCACTGGAAGGAGAACCAGCCATGTTCCAAAGCTTACTGTTGTTACAGGCGCCTGAAACGACTTCGCAGGCTACTCATCACTCGCCACCTGCCGTAGCCGAACCTGCGAAACCACTCGTCGTACGCCGCAAGCAACTCAAGTTCGGCCTCAGTGTGCTGGGCAACTCGGTAGGCTTTGGAGCTATCCTGGTTACTTGCTGGTTCTCCCTCCAGTTGATGCGGGTTTTCATCCCTGTCTAGTTGGGTGGGGTCGGAGCTGGCTGCCCTGAATACCGGACACGCTCGAGACGTCCCTGTTCGCTCTTCGGCTGTTCCCGACAGCCGAAGGTCCTGTATTCAGGGCAGCCAGCTCCGACCGGCACTAGGGCAGGGTCACGTGAGCAGGGAAGCGAGACTCAAAACTGTAAACCGGTTGGCGCAAGCCAGAGGTTTACCCAACAATGCAGTCGAGCGAAGCCGCCTTGCGCTGAAGGCGGGAGCAGGGAAGCGAGACTCTACCGATGCTTGCCGCCGGTCCAGCCGCCGCGGGCCAGGACGCGGTCGCCCATGGCTGCAGGGGATTCTTCCAGGTCGGTGGCCATGGAATCGTTCCAGCGATTAAGGAAGCCGTAGAGGCAGACGGCGCCCAGTATCTGCACGATCTGTTCCTCGCTCCAGTGTGCCTTCAGTCTTGATACCAGTTCAGCGTCAACGGCGTTGGGCACCGAACCGGCGGCCAACGCGTAGTCCAGCGCCACGCGTTCGGCCTCTGAATACAGCGGGCTTTCACGGTATTCCCAGATGGCGTCCAGCTTTTCCTGGCTGATGCCGTGAATTTTTGCCGCCACCAGCGAATGGGCTTCGCAGTACTGACAGCCGGCAGCCCGGCTGGAAAAATGGGCAATCAACCGCATGAAGCCCAGGTCAACCGAACCTTCAGGGTTCATTACTGCCTTGGTCAGCTCGCCAAAGCCCTTCACCATACCCGGCATTCTCTGCATGGTGAGCAGGCTGTTGGGTACAAACCCGAGAATGCGCTCAAAAATAGCGAAGTCTTCCTGGAGTTCGGGAGTGGTTTCCGGGGGCAGGGGCTCGAGATGGGCCATGGCTTTTTCCTGTTGGTTAAAGAGCGGGCCTCAGAATATCAGCGAATGTCCTTCAATACCTCAACGGCTATCGCGCGGGCATCCCAGCCCCTGGGGTCATCACTCTTGAGATTGACGGCAAAAATGTATTCTTCGCCATCCCTGTGAAGGAAACCCGTGAACCAGCCGTGCCCGCCATCCGCATCAAGGCAGGTACCCGTTTTGCCATAAAGTTCGCCGCTGAAGCCTTCGGGCAGACGGTAATCCTGCAGCATCAGCCTCTTCACGGTTTCCTGGTTGTCCCTGCCGGCCGGAAGCTGGTCATCGTTCAGTGCCGCCATGAAATCGATCTGTTCCAGTGCGGATATTTTCAGCGAACTGCTCAGCCAGAAACGGTCCTGGCCACCCGAAATGTCCCGATTGCCGTAATCGAAGGCATCGAGAGAGGCCTGCATCTGCTCGGGCCCAATCTCCAGGGCGACGTCCTGGAAATACCAGACTATTGAATACTTGATGGCACTGGCGAGATCGTGATCCCGGTTCAGGGCTTCTCGGGAATGTTGTGTTCCATCCCACTCCTTTACATCGCCCGGACCGCTGAGTACGCCACTTTCCAGGCCAATCAGGGCATTGGGGATTTTGAACGTGGAACAGGGGGACAGTTGTTCCTCGCACTGGGGCAGGTTATGGACCAGGTATTGATCATCCTGTTTGCTGTAAATGGCGATACAGGCGGACAGTCCTGCAGCATATTCCGTGAGTGGTTTCTGCCAGTGAGGCGTATCTGCACTGGCGGCCACGGCGGCAAGGTAGCCGCCAGCCGAAAGCATTCCAATAACAAGATACCTGTTACTCATTACCCTCTCTCCCTGTCACCTGTGCAACACATCATGCCAGGGAAATAGGGCCGTTCACGGGCGTCAAAATTCGCTTGTTATGCTTTTCAGGCGGCTTCAGCCTCCTTGGAGACATCTTTTGCCGGGCCGTTCAGAATGGCGAAGCGCGTGATATCAATGATCAACTGCACTTCCTCGCGGGTTATTCCAAAGTTCGGCGTGAAGCGCAACGAATTTTCTCCGCCATGGATTACGTTCAATCCATGAAAACGCATGAACTCCTCGATCGAGCCTTCGCCATAACTCTTGAAACGGCTACCGTCGAGTTCTGCGCTGAACAGCAGGCCGGTGCCCTGGACCCCGGTAATTCGGCCATCCAGCTCTTCCTGCAGTTTAGCCAGGCCTTCGACAAGTTCGGCGCCCCGGTCCCTGATGTTCTGGCGAAGCTCGGGCGTGATGCCTTCCAGTACCGCGCAGGCCACATCCAGCGCCCGGGGATTGGAGGTCATCGTATTGCCGTAGACGCCTTTGCGGTACAGGTCAGCGGCGCGCTTGTTCATGGCCAGCACAGAAAGCGGGTACTGCCCGGCGTTCAGCGCCTTGGAATAGGTCTCCATGTCGGGTGCTTCCAGTTCCTGGAAACCGGGGTAGTCAATGATGGACAGCACGCCCTGGGCACGCAGGCCGGCCTGGATTGAATCGACCAGCATCAGCGCCCCGTGCTCTTTGGTGAGGCGCCGGGCTTCTGCATAAAACTCGGGTGTGATGGCCAGGCCGGGGTTGCCTTCTCCCATCACGGGCTCAAAGAAAAAGGCTTCGAAAAAGATCTTGTTGGATTCTGCCCAGGCAAAAACCTGTCTGAGCTGTTCCACATCATTGGGTTCCACCGTAATCAGCTTATCGTAGTCACGGAAGCTGGCCATATGCTTGCAGTAGTTTTGGCGTGTGGAATCGGAAAACTGCGCCGGGCGCTGAGTGCGGCCATGAAAACTGCCTTTCAGGCTGAGTATCCGCGTTTCCTGGTGGGCATGACGTCCGCCCGGGTCGGTCATGATCTTGGCATTGATGTCCGACAGTCGCGCGCCGACCGTCACGGATTCGGAGCCGCTGTTGACGCAAAGAAAGCGGTCAAAGGGGCATTCACCGCGAGTGTGGCCAATTTCTTTGCGCAGCAATTCCACCAGGTATTTCTGGCTGATGTTGGGCGACATGATATTGGCCATCACATGGCGGCGATTCATCCGCTCCAGGACTTTCTCAGGGTTATGCCCGAAACCCAGCATTCCATAGCCGCCGGTATCGTAAAGTACCGCGCCTTTGAGCGAAATGATCCACGGGCCGTCGCCGGCCAGGGAGACGTAGGGATTGACTGCATCATCCGCGTAGAAATTGACGTAGCCCTCCTGGATGGCAGCGATCTGGTCCACCTCATTCATGGCCAGCAAGGCAGGCTCGTCATCGACTAATTGCCGAAACGCAGCGTGGGCCTCCCGTATGGCTCTTGGGAGCCGGTTATCACGCTCGGAAAACTGAAGGATCACATCATCTGACAATCCGGTGGTCCGTGCTTTTCCACCGTGGCTGCGCATTTCACCCAAGAGTTCGAGAATGGACATTTTGGCTCCTTATTCAGTAGTTCAGATCGTGCCAATGACCCCTTTGGCGATCTGTGGATTTTGTGGCGTCAGAATATCACAGGAAGGATAAAGTTTAGAACCTCAAATCTAAACGGACAGGTGTTTCAACGCCCATGCCACATGTTCCCTGACCAGTTCCGAGGGGTGGTCCGAACGCTGCTGAAGAGCGTCGATAACAGCTTGGGGATTTTCTGCCTTATCGAGGTCTACATTACCCAGTGCCACGGCGATGTTTCGCAACCAGCCGGTGTAGCCTGTTCGGCGAATGGCGCTTCCTTCGGTCCGCTCCAGGAATTCCTCTTCGGTCCAGCGGAACAGCTCGACCAGGGCGACATCGTCGAGCCCGTTGCGCGGCATGAAGTCCTCTTCCTGACTGTTTTTCGCAAAGCGATTCCAGGGGCAGACCAGCTGGCAGTCGTCACAGCCGAATATGCGGTTACCGACCAATGGGCGCAGGGCCTCGGGCATGGCTTCTTTGGACTCGATCGTCAGGTAGGAAATGCATTTTCGGGCATCCACCTGGTAGGGGCCGACAATGGCGCCGGTGGGGCAGGCGTTGATGCAGCGGACACAGTCGCCGCAGTGATTTTCCGCCGGCCTGTCTATGGGCAGTGGCAAATCGGTGTACAACTCACCGAGGAAAAACCAGCTGCCCGCCTTCAGGTTCAGCAAGTTGCTGTGTTTGCCAATCCAGCCCAGGCCCGCTTTTTCGGCCAGGGCCTTTTCCAACACGGGTGCAGAGTCGACGAAAACACGGTAACCAAAGGGACCGGTTTCTTCCTCGATCTTCGTGGCCAGCTTCTGCAGCCGGCTGCGTAACACCTTGTGATAGTCCCTGCCCAGGGCATAACGGGAAACAAGCGCCTTGTCGGAAATCTCCATTAATTCTTCGGTGGGCCTGGCCGCATCCGTCAGGTAATCCATACGAACCGAAATCACGCGCAAGGTACCCGGGACCAATTCCTCCGGCCTGCTGCGCCGCGTGCCATGACGTTCCATGTAATCCATGGAGCCGTGGAAGCCTTTGCCGAGCCAGTTCTGCAGCAGTTTTTCATGGCTGTGTAGGTGGGTATCCGTTATGCCAACCTGCTGAAACCCGAGTTGCCTGCCCCACGACTTGATGCGCGAGGCCAATTCGAGAGCTTCAGGATATGTACCGGGTTTGTTCATGGCCGTTATAATTGGATCATGCTTGATCAGACCATTAGATTGTACACCGCGGAACAAGTTCGTGGGCTGGACCAATGCGCTATCGAGGGGCACGGCATCCCCGGTATGGAGTTGATGGAAAATGCCGGGCGCTTTACGTTTGAACTCGCCAGGGATAGATACCCTTCGGCCGAAAAATACCTGGTGTTGTGCGGCGGAGGAAATAATGGTGGTGATGGTTACGTCGTCGCCCGGCTGGCGCTGGAGGCCGGCTTGCAGGCAACGGTCTGTGCTTTGAAAGAACCGGCCGGTCTGCACGGTGATGCCGCGACGGCAGCGGCCCGCTGGCTCGAAGCCGGAGGTGAAGTGCTGGCCTGGCCGATGGTTGATTCTCTCCGCTTCGACCTGGTCTTTGATGCACTCCTTGGTACAGGTCTCGATCGCGAGCCTGCAGGATCTTATGGAGAAGCCGTCGATTTCATCAATAGCTGCGGCAAGCCCGTGATTGCCGTGGACATTCCCTCAGGGTTGAATGCCGACAGCGGTGTGGCGATGGGCAAGGCGGTCAGGGCGCAACATTCAGCTACATTTATTGGCAGGAAGCGGGGTCTGTACACCGCAGATGGTCCCGATCACGCCGGCAAAGTCATGTTTTCGGACCTGCAAACGCCCCAATCTGTAGCGGATTCCGAGCCTGATTATGGAATATTGGTTCAGGAATCCTTGATCCGTAAAAAACTGCCTCGCAGGCAGCGAAATTCGCACAAGGGAAGTTTTGGCTGGGTGCTCGCCGTGGGAGGAAATCACGGTATGAGTGGAGCAGTGCGCCTGGCGGGCGAAGCGGCCCTGAGAAGCGGTGCGGGAAAGGTCACGGTGGCAACGCGGACCGATCACGCCCCCCTGGTCAACGTGGCTTGTCCGGAATTGATGGTGCGGGGTGTGGATACCGGGGAGCAGTTGAACAGCCTCGTCGGTGAGGTCAGCGTTATCGTAACAGGTACCGGGCTGGGACAAAGCGCCTGGTCGGGCGCCATGTTGAAGTACTGCGTGGCATCGGGTCGACCACTGGTGATTGATGCGGATGGACTCAATTTGCTGGCGGGTGATTTCCAGGGAACCTGCCTGCCGCCTTCTGTTCTCACACCTCATCCGGCGGAAGCCGCGCGGTTGCTCGGATTGAGTTCCAGGGATGTCCAGGCAGACAGGGTGGGGGCTGCAAAGGCGCTTGCGCATCGGTACCAGGCGATGGCCGTGCTTAAAGGTTGCGGAACGGTCGTGGCCGATCCTTCGGGTCGTTATGCGATTTGTCCCTACGGAAATCCCGGTATGGCGACTGCGGGCAGTGGCGATGTGCTGGCCGGAGTCATTGCTGCGATGGTCGCCCAGGGCCTGGATTTATGGGATGCCAGCCTGGTTGGCGTGCTGGCCCATGCCCTGGCTGGTGACCTTGCCGCTTCGCGTGTGGGTGAACGGGGGCTGATCGCCTCGGACATCACTTCGCAACTTCCACTCGTGCTGAATCCCCGATGAGCGTCCCGGACCTCGTTGAACCGGCCTGGGTCAGGACCGTTGAAAACGAAGAGGCCGTCGCCAGGCTGGCGGGTGAGTTTGCCCTGCAAGTGCGTGCGCCTCTCGTAATATACCTCCAGGGAGACCTGGGGGCCGGGAAAACCACATTCGCGCGGGCGTATATTCATGCGCTCGGTTACAAAGGTTATGTGAAGAGCCCCAGTTACGGGTTGCTCGAGACCTATCGAGCGGGGAAGCAGGATATTCTGCACCTGGACCTGTACCGCATCGAGGATCCCGAGGAACTGGAATATCTGGCGCTTCGCGACCTTTTTACGGATTCCACCGTGTTGTTGGTTGAATGGCCTGACCGCGGCAGAAATTACCTGCCGGAGCCTGACCTGCTGCTGGATTTTGGTGAAAAAGAGGAAGTACGATTCGTGGCTTTTTATCCGTTTTCTGCTTCCGGAAGTCAATTGGCTAGTGCCATACCCAGCCGGATCTGAGAAGTCGTTTCTAGTTTCGCAGGCTATCTCACGGTTTTATAACGAAAACTCTTGCAATCACATGATTTTCAATTCATTATTGTCAAATCGACAATGGAGGTTGATCATTTCGATGGCGATTCGCTTAACAATGGCATGGATTCTGGCCCTGGTTGTCATCCCGGTTTACGCGGCGGACGTCGATGGCTTTCGCGTCTGGACCGACCCCGAAAAAACCCGCGCCGTCCTTGACCTGGACGCACGAACTGATTATCAGCTTTTCACGCTGGATAACCCGCCCCGCGTGGTTATCGATCTCAAGAAATCCAGTCTCGACGCTAAACTGGCCTTCAAAGAAGAACACGGTGGTGTTATCGACGGCGTGCGCCACGGCGCACCCGACAAAGACACCCTGAGGGTCGTTCTCGATCTCGAAACCCCCAGCAACGTGAGAAGTTTCCTGCTGGACCCTACGGGCGATTACGGTTACCGGCTGGTCGTTGACCTGTTTTCAAAGGACTCGGTAGCCGGCAACGCGACCCGGACCCAGGTTTCATTGCCCCAGTCGAGCGACCGCGACGTTGTCATAGCAATCGACGCCGGCCATGGCGGCGAAGACCCCGGCGCGACCGGCAAACACCGCACGCGTGAAAAAGACGTAGTACTGGCCATCGCAAAGGAATTAAAGAAGTCGATTGATGCACGGCCCGGCATGAAAGGCGTGCTGATTCGCACTGGTGACTATTACGTTCCCCTGCGAGCCCGCTTTGAGAAAGCCCGCACGCATCGAGCTGATCTGTTTGTTTCCATTCACGCCGACGCGTTCAAAAATCGTAAAGTAGCTGGCAGCTCAGTCTTTGTCTTGTCCAGTAAAGGGGCCAGTAGTGAGTTTGCACGTCGATTGGCGGCCAGTGAAAACTCATCCGACCTGGTGGGCGGTGTGACGTTGAAAGGCAAGGATGACATGCTGGCTTCAGTTTTGCTGGACCTGTCCCAAAGCGCCACGATGGAAGCCAGCAATGCCGTGGCGGACAGCGTGTTTGGCTCCATGAAGGCCATGGGGAAAACCCACAAGAGTCACGTCGAGCACGCCAATTTCATGGTGCTGAAGTCTCCGGACGTCCCATCGATCCTGGTAGAAACCGCTTTTATCAGTAACCCCTCGGAAGAGAAACGCCTCAAAGATCCATCCTGGCAGCGCAAGACCGCCCGAGTGATCACCGACGGCATCCAGGATTACTTCTACATGAGTCCGCCGCCCGGAACCTACCTCGCCTCCAACCGTCGCCCGGTCCG
>Ga0316194_10000254_pt1 | contig 32163 bp, 29 predicted proteins | sample CroRivsedime1_MG_FD_204936 | JGI IMG/M metagenome (GOLD analysis project Ga0316194, IMG submission 204936) | Coastal sediment microbial communities from Maine, United States - Cross River sediment 1 | ecosystem: Environmental > Aquatic > Marine > Coastal > Sediment | place: USA: Maine...
CGCCCGGCTGCGCCATCAACGGAAAGATATGCCCCGGCTGCACGATATCCCCGGGATGCGCATCCGCTGCTGCTGCAGCCTGTATGGTACGTGCACGATCCTGCGCCGAGATACCGGTGGTCACCCCTTCCGCTGCCTCGATGGAGAGGGTGAAATTGGTTGAATGCAACGAGGTATTGCTCTGCACCATCAGTGGCAACGCCAGTTGTTCACAACGATCGCGGGTCAGCGTCAGGCAGATCAAACCGCGTCCGTGGCTGGCCATAAAATTGATATCCTCGGGGCGCACGTGACTGGCGGCCATCACCAGGTCACCCTCGTTCTCGCGGTCTTCATCATCCATCAGGATGACCATACGACCGGCTCGTATATCCTCGATTATTTCTTCTGTACTGTTGAACGACATGATAAATAGTTACGCCTGCAAAACATCATTATGTAAACCCTGACGGGCATGTTGTAGTTCTCTCATCCTGGAAACAGCCTGATCGCGCAGCTGCGACCCGGCTTGCAGGGCACGGCATGCGGCATCACTTCCCGGAAAACCCACAGGACTCGAGCAGTTCGCGGGTAATTTCTCCACCCGCCCCGGGCTGTGCCGCCTTGTCGCCCAGCAACAAACGTTCCAGGTAACGCGCCACAAGGTCCACTTCCAGGTTGACCTGCCGCCCTGCCTGGTAGGCCTGCATGGTGGTCTCGGCGAAGGTATGCGGCACAATATTCAATTCAAAGACAGCACCGTCGACCGCATTCACAGTCAGGCTGACACCGTCGACACAGATTGAACCCTTGACGGCAATGTAGCGCGCCAGTTCCGCCGGTGCCTCAATCGAGAACTGTACGGAACGACTGTCCTCATTGCGCGCCGTTACCGTGCCCAGCCCGTCGACATGGCCACTCACCAGGTGACCACCGAGACGCGTTTCCAGCGTCAGCGCCTTTTCCAGGTTCACGGCATCATTCACTGCCAGTGAACCGATCATGGTGCGTCGCAAGGTTTCACCGGAGACATCGGCACAAAAACCGCTGGCGGATTTTTCAATCACCGTCAGACACACACCACTCACGGCAATACTGTCGCCAAGACTGACATCTTCCATGGCCAGTTTGCCGGCATGGATACACAAGCGCATATCCCCGCCACTTCGTTGCTGTGAGGCGACGCTACCAACGGCTTGTATGATTCCTGTAAACATTAACGTTCTTCTCTCAACCTCAATCTATTCGCAGGAGCGGTTCGCAACCGCGATTATTGTCCTGAATGCATTCGCGGTTGCGAACCGCTCCTGCACGGGTTAATTAATTGTCTATGGTGGCGCTGATCCGCCAGTCATCACCCACGGCACGTATATCGTTTACCGACAAATTAACTCGTTGCGCCATGGTAGCCAGTCCCGGCAGGGTAAACAAACCGCGCGCCGCATCCCCCATCAGGTGTGGCGCCATGTAGATAATCAGCTCGTCGATCAGACCGGCCTGCAACAGCGCGCCACACAGCGTCGCACCGGCTTCGAGGTGCACCTCGTTCATTTCCAGCGTACCCAGATACTGCAACACCGCTGGCAAATCCAGCCGCTGACCCTGCAACGGCAACGTGACAATCTCAACACCCTTGCGCAGCAGTCGTGCGGCTTTTTCAGTATCAGTCACGCCGGTAACAAGCAGCGTCTTACCGGGCATCTGCAAAAGCTTCGCATCCGGCTGCATGCGTAGCCGGCTGTCCAGAACGACACGCAGCGGCTGCCGGATTGTCTCATCCGTATCATCACCGGGACGCGCCGTCAGTGACGGATCATCGGCCAGCACGGTGTCGATGCCCGTCATGATGGCTGAGCTGCGCGCCCGCAGGCGATGCACATCGCGGCGCGCGGCGGCACCGGTGATCCACTGGCTTTCACCGCTGGCCATGGCCGTGCGGCCATCGATACTCATCGCCAGCTTGCAGCGCACCCGCGGGCGTCCATGACGCATGCGCATGACGAAGCCGGCGTTTAGCTGTTCCGCTTCCGCGGCCAGCACACCACTATCCGTGTCGATACCCGCCTGTCGCAAGGCCGCAAGGCCCTTCCCTGCCACGTGTGGATTCGGGTCTTGCATCGCGGCAACCACGCGCGCGACACCGGCAGCAATCAGTGCCTCGGTGCAGGGCGGTGTTCGGCCATGGTGACAGCAGGGTTCCAGTGTCACGTAGGCCGTGGCGCCGGCAGCCCGTTCACCGGCCTGCTGCAGAGCATGTATCTCGGCATGCGGTTCACCGACACGTTCATGCCAGCCCTCACCGATGATGTCACCCGCTTTCACCAGCATGCAGCCGACGCGTGGATTGGGATCGGTACTCATCAGGCCACGTTCTGCCAGGCGCAGGGCACGTGCCATGTAGAGGTGATCGCTAGCAGGATTCATTCTATTCAGTGAATGCAACAGCCGCAGACAGGAAACAGCTGCTGCCGGCGATGCTAGTCATCCGGCAATAACGAGATCTGGTTACGGGTATCTTCCGCGGTCGGTTCCTTTTCAAGGCGTTCGATCTCTTCGCGAAACTCGTTCACATCTTCAAAACTGCGGTACACCGATGCAAAGCGCACAAAGGCCACCTGGTCCAGCTGTCGCAACTCGTTCACCACCCACTCACCCAGTTGCCGGGAGGCGATCTCGCGTTCACCGCTGGCGCGCAGGCGTTGCTGTATACGCATGATCGCCGCATCCACACGTTCGGACTCCACCGGGCGCTTCTCCAATGCACGCATCATGCCTGTCGTGAGTTTTTCTTCATCAAACGGTTCACGTGCCCCACTGCCCTTGATAATACGTGGCATCACCAGTTCGGGTGATTCAAAGGTCGTGAAACGTTCACCACAGTCCAGGCATTCCCGCCGCCGCCGCACCTGCGCACCCTCGCTGGCCAGTCGCGAGTCGATCACCTTGGTGTCCTGCTTTCCGCAAAAGGGACAATACATAACAGTAGCTGCTATCCGGATTAACTGGCCGCGTACACCGGAAAACGCTTGCACAAATCAAGCACCTTGCCGCGCACACTGGCAATGGTGTCCTGGTCCTCAACATTATCCATTACGTCACACATCCAGCCGGCGAGTTCACGTGCCTCGGCCTCGCCACAACCCCGCGTGGTGATCGCCGGGGTACCGACACGGATACCGCTGGTGACAAACGGTGACTGCGGGTCATTCGGCACGGCATTTTTGTTGACGGTAATGTTGGCCGCATCCAGTGCCGCGTCCGCTTGCTTGCCGGTAATGCCTTTATCAATGAGATCCACCAGAAAGAGGTGATCATCGGTGCCGCCGGACACTACCTTGTAGCCACGCGACAGCATCACTTCCACCATGGCGCGCGCATTATCCAGCACCTGCTGTTGATATTCCCTGAAGGACGGCTCCATTGCCTCTTTGAAGGCCACCGCCTTGGCAGCAATGACATGCATCAGGGGGCCACCCTGGATGCCGGGAAAGATCATCGAGTTCAGTTTCTTTTCAACGTCTGCATTGGCACGTGCCAGGATCAGGCCGCCGCGCGGACCGCGCAGGGTCTTGTGCGTCGTCGTCGTAGTAACATCAGCAATGTTCACCGGGCTCGGGTAGATGCCGGTAGCGACCAGACCGGCGACATGCGCCATGTCGACCAGCAGCCAGGCACCGACACTGTCGGCGATATCGCGGAAGCGTTGCCAGTCGGCCTTTAATGAGTAGGCAGAAAACCCGGCAACCACCATCTTTGGCTTATGCTCTTTTGCCAGCGCCTCGACCTGATCGTAATCGATGGCGCCGGTTTCATTATCCAGACCGTACTGCACAGCATTGAATATCTTGCCAGAAAAATTCACTTTCGATCCGTGGGTCAAATGCCCGCCGGCATCGAGACTCATACCGAGGATGGTGTCCCCCGGTTGCAACAGTGCCAGGTAGACCGCGGCATTGGCCTGCGAGCCGGAGTGCGGCTGCACATTGGCGTAATCCGCCTTGAACAGCTCTTTGGCCCGGTCGATGGCCAGTTGTTCGGCAACGTCCACATACTCGCAGCCACCGTAATAACGCTTGCCCGGGTACCCCTCGGCATATTTATTCGTCAGCACTGATCCCTGCGCCTGCAACACCCTCGGGCTGGCATAGTTTTCCGAGGCAATCAGTTCGATGTGATCTTCCTGCCGCTGGCGTTCGCCCTGCAGCGCAGCCCAAAGTTCATCGTCATAACCGGCAATCTGCATATCATTATCAAACATTTGATATAACCTTATGATGTGAAGTAGAAATATCCCGCACCCGCGGGGCGCTAGATAATAGCCGATCTGTCAGGGTCATGTGAACAGAAACCCGCCAATCGTGAACGTCAAGCAGCCTCGCTCACCCCGCCAGCAACGCCTCTACGACCGCCGTCCAGGCCAATGCCAGGTTACCGCGGTTATAGCCGCCACCCCCCATCGCCAGCAGGCGCCCCTCGCAGTGCCGCTCGGCCAGTCGCTGCAGCCGCTGCGCCGCATGACGGTGTGCCGCCGGGCTGTAACGCAAATGGGTTATCGGATCGCCGGCGATACTGTCGGCACCACACTGGAACAGGATAAACTCCGGCCGCTGTGCATCAATAAAGGACTCGGCCCGCTCCCATGCGGCGAAAAAGGCTGCATCGTCGGCATCCGGTGGCATCGGAATATTCAACTTGGTACCGCGTGCCGCACCCCGGCCGGTCTCCGACTCACTGCCACTGCCGGGGTATAAATAACGGCCATCCTCATGCAGATCGGCAAAGATCAGCTCAGGATCGTCTTCAAAGCTGTAGAACACCCCGTCGCCATGGTGCGCATCGATATCGACGTAGGCAATACGCTGCAGGTGGTGCTGGCTGCGCAGTGTCTCGATGGCGATGCCGCAATCGTTAAAAACACAAAACCCGGCGGCACTGTCACGGCGTGCGTGGTGCAAGCCCGCAATGGGTACAAACGCCTGCCCGCAGTCGCTGGCAAGGATGCGTTCGATCGCGTCCAGCACACTGCCCACCACGTAGCAGGCCGATTCATAAATGCCCTGAAATGCCGGCGTGTCGCCGCTATCCAGGTAGCCTTCCCCGGTGGCCGACTGCTCGATGACGCGTTGCACATATGCAGGGGTATGGAAACGCTCGAGCAGCGCCCGCCCTGCTAACACCGGCGCACATTGCCGCACACGCTGATCCAGTCCAGTAGCACAGGCCTGTTGCCAGAAAGCATCCAGCCGATCCGGACCGAACGGGTGCCCCTCGCCGAAACCGTAGCGGGCCAGATCATCACCTGTGTAGACGCAGAGTGTTCCCGACATCACCGTGTGTACCCGTTTTGTTACGTCATTCCCGCTTTCGCGGGAATGACAGTGAATTTTAATCTACATTATTAACAGAATGTTATGTAACACATGTCATGTAATAACTTTAATCCATATTCTTCTGACCCATTGTAGCTTGTCCGCCAGAGAGTGGCGCCTATAATGTGCGTCCATTGTTAAACGATCCGGGATTCGTAATTCGATGGCGCAATACGTATACACCATGAACCAGGTGGGCAAGGTCGTCCCGCCCAAACGCAGGATTCTTGAAAATATTTCGCTGTCTTTCTTTCCCGGCGCCAAGATCGGCGTGCTCGGCCTGAACGGCTCCGGCAAGTCCACCCTGTTGCGCATCATGGCCGGCGAAGACAAGGATATCGAGGGTGAAGCCCGCGCGCAGTCCGGTATCAATGTCGGTTACCTGTCACAGGAACCGCTACTGGACCCGGACAAGGATGTACGTGGCAATGTTGAGGATGGACTCGGTGATGCCAAGATCCTGCTGGATCGCTTCAATGCCATCAGCGACCGTTTTGCCGAACCCATGAGCGACGATGAAATGAATGCCCTGCTGGAAGAACAGGGCAAGTTGCAGGACGCGATTGATGCCACGGGTGGCTGGGAACTGGACCGCAAACTGGAAATCGCCGCCGATGCACTGCGCCTGCCCCCGTGGGACGCTGATGTCAGCAAGCTTTCCGGCGGTGAGCGTCGCCGTGTCGCACTGTGCAAATTGCTGTTAACCAATCCCGACATGCTGTTGCTGGATGAACCAACCAACCACCTCGACGCGGAAAGCGTCGCCTGGCTGGAACGCTTCCTGGTCGAGTACCCCGGCACGGTCGTGGCCGTCACCCATGACCGCTACTTTCTCGATAATGCCGCCGGCTGGATCCTGGAACTCGACCGTGGCCACGGTATCCCCTGGGAGGGTAATTACTCGTCCTGGCTGGAGCAAAAGGAACAGCGTCTGGAGATCGAGGAAAAACAGGCCTCCGCACGGCAAAAGGCCATGAAGGCGGAACTGGAGTGGGTACGCTCCGGTGCCAAGGGTCGCCATGCCAAGAGCAAGGCGCGGCTGGCACGCTTCGAGGAACTGGCCACGCAGGAATCGCAGCAACGCAACGAAACCAAGCAGCTGTTCATTCCCCCGGGCCCGCGACTGGGTGACCTGGTCATCGAGGCCAACCATCTGAGCAAGCGCTTTGGCGACACCCTGCTCTATGAAGACCTCAGTTTCAATCTGCCACGTGGCGGCATCGTCGGCATCATCGGCCCGAATGGTGCGGGCAAAACCACCCTGTTTCGCATGCTGACCGGCGCCGAACAGGCGGATTCCGGCGAGTTGCGTATTGGCGAAACCGTCTCGATCGCCTGTGTCGACCAGAGCCGTGACAGCCTCGACAGCAGCAAGACCGTGTGGGAAGAGATCTCCGACGGACAGGACATCATCACGGTCGGCAACCACGAACTGAATTCACGCACCTACGTGTCGCGATTCAATTTCTCCGGCAGCGATCAGCAGAAACGTGTCGGCACCCTGTCGGGAGGCGAACGCAACCGGGTACACCTGGCGAAGCTGTTAAAGAGCGGCGGCAATGTTTTATTACTGGACGAACCCACCAATGACCTGGATGTGGAAACGCTGCGCGCACTGGAAGAGGCGCTGCTGGATTTCCCGGGCTGTGCCGTGGTGATTTCACACGATCGCTGGTTCCTTGACCGCATTGCAACACATATACTGGCGTTCGAGGGAGACAGCCAGGTTGTCTGGTTTGAAGGCAATTATGCTGACTACGAAGCAGACAGAAAACGTCGACTGGGTGCGGATGCGGACCAGCCACACCGGATAAAATACAAACGACTGGATAGCTGATAGATGCCACAGGAAAGCAAGGAAAAACAGCGCAAATTCGAACAGAAGTTGCGTGATCAAGGTAGCGACGGTTTTGCCGATGGTCCACGTCCCTGGGAGCGCTGGGATGAATCCGGTCACCAGGCGAACAACCGCATTTGGGAAGGCAGTGCAAAGCGCATTTACCCGAGAAGAAGAAAGACACACAGTCTCGGTTATCGGCTGTTATCCGTGCTGGCCTTGCTTGCACTGACCACCCTGCTGGTCGGTATCGGTGGTGTTTATTTCTCGCATACACAAACACAGCGGCTGGCACAGAGCGAGGTTCAGCCACTGCCCGCCACCAGCCCTCCGGTACCATCAGCAACCCCAGCGGACAGAGAAGCCGTCATCACCGCCGACGCCTCGCAGTCGCATGACCTTAACGTGCTGTCAGCACCTGCGGCAGGCTCGGGAGCAACGCAGGAGCAGGCATTGGCAGCGATTGAGACAGCAGCTGCCGTCGACGCTGCCATACCGGCCACAGACGAACCCATGACAACAGGGACCGTCGAGACACTGGCAATGGCACCTGAAGCGAACCCGCCGGCGACAAACGAGAGTATTGATTCGGTCTCCATTGAAACCATCGTCACCGAAAAGTCGGTTACCACCACGGTCTACACCCGCCACCCCCAACAGGCAGAAGCAGAGATTGTCGCGGCCATTGAAACGTTGCCACCGCCATTCGCGACCGGAGTTGTTGCTGCTGCACAGCAAGCGCCTGATGCCGAGCACCCAACGGTATATATCAGTGACGATGAGGCCATGAGCGCGGCAGCATCGACAATGCCGCTGCCAGTGCTGCAGGCTGTAGCTCCGGATGATGCCGTCACCGAAACAGCCGATGAACGCCTCGCTGCAGCGACAGATGAAGATCAACTCGATATGCCAGCAGACACTCCGGCCACCGCAGCGGCCGGAGAGAATACGGCAATCGAATTGACGGAACCAGGCGGTGAGACAACTGTCACCGGGAGCCTTGAAGAATCAACAGCCGAGACCGCTGCCGAGCCAATCGAGAGTACTCCAGACATAGCACCCGCAGACCAAACCGAAGATGCCACGGCAGTCGCTGCGGCAGAAGTGAGCAGCACGGTTGCCGTTCCTGAATCACTCGAGGAGTCCGTCCCCGAAGTCAGCGCAGAGCAACGCGATGCGCTACCAGACAATCAGGTCACAGGACAGGCTGAAGATGCCACGGTGATTGCAACGACTGAAGCAGACACTGCAACTGCCGTCCCTGAAGTCAACGAAGAACAGTCGAACATCAGTGTGGCAGCACTCACACCGGTCGCCAAAACGGGTGGCTGGGTCATCAATCTCGCATCCTACACCTGGAAGTCAACAGCCAGTAGAAAGCTGGCGCTGTTTCAACAGCAGGGCGTCGATGCGGAAATCTTTGCTGTCACTATCAATGACAAACCCATGTACCGTATCAGGGTCACCGGCTACGAAAACAGCCGCGAGGCAAAAGCCGGGATCCCGGCACTCGAAGAGACACTGGACCTGGAAGGCGCCTGGATTTCAAGACGCTAGGAGCCTGTCTTTTGGCTCATCGCGGATGCGATCCGCTCCTGCAATTATCTGAAACCATGCAGGAGCGCTTCGCAAGTGCGATCAAACCTGCAATCGATTAATCTACCCACGCCCTTGCATTGCGGAACATGCGCAGCCAGGGACCGTCTTCACGCCACTCCTGCGGATACCAGGAATTGGTCACGGCACGAAATACCCGTTCCGGGTGGGGCATCATGATGGTGACCCGACCATCGGTCGTTGTCAGGCCGGTGATACCCAGCGGCGAACCATTCGGATTCTGCGGATACCTTGTTGCCACCGCACCATGGCCATCGACATAACGCGCGGTTACCAGGCCGCCATCCATTACAGCTGTTGCTGCCGCGTCATCGGTAAATTCAGCACGCCCCTCTCCATGTGCCACCGCAATCGGCAGCACCGATCCCTGCATGCCTGCGAAAAACAGCGCGGGTGACTCCAGTATCTGCAACTGCGAGAAGCGCGCCTCGAACTGTTCGGATTGATTGCGCACAAAGCGCGGCCAGTGGTCCGCACCGGGAATCAGCTCCTTCAGCGTGGAGAGCATCTGACAGCCATTGCAAACGCCAAGGGCAAAACTGTCCTGGCGTTCAAAGAAGGCGCTGAACATGTCACGCAGCTTGCTGTGAAACAGGACCGACTTGGCCCAGCCCTGCCCGGCACCCAGCACATCACCGTAGGAAAACCCGCCACAGGCCACCATTCCCCTGAAGCTCTCCAGTGATTGTCGTCCCGACAGCAGGTCACTCATGTGAACATCAATCGCCTCAAAGCCGGCGCGATCAAAAGCGGCCGCCATCTCGAGCTGGCCATTCACGCCCTGCTCCCTGAGGATCGCCATCCTCGGGCGCACACCGGTCGCGATCATGGGCGCGGCCACATCCTCATTGATATCGAAACCGGCGAGCGGCCGGATACCCGGGTCATCCGTGTCCAGCACGCCGTCATATTCTTCACGGGCACACACCGGATGATCACGCATTGCCTGCATCCGGTAGCTGGTCTCTGACCAGGCACGCTGCAGGCCAACACGACTCTCAGACAACAGCAACTGCCCGTCAGCCGTAACCGTCACCCGGTCATCCATTGTCACGCGACCGATCAGCTGCGTGGCCTGCTCCAGCCCTGCCTCTTTCAGGGCCGCGATGACGGCTTCCGTATCCGTGCGCCGCACCTGGATCACTGCACCCAGTTCCTCGGCAAACAGGGCGGCGACCGCATCGGGCGAATGCAACTGAATGGAGACACCGGCATGACCGGCAAAACACATCTCGCAGACACACGCCAACAGGCCGCCGTCGGAACGGTCATGGTAGGCCAGCAATCTTCCTGACGTGTTCAATGACTGGATCACGGTAAAAAAGGCCTTCAGCAGGGCCGGCTCGTCCAGGTCCGGTGGCACCGAACCCAGCTGTTTATACACCTGTGCCAGGGCAGAACCGCCGAGACGGTTGTTGCCCAGACCGAGGTCAACCAGGATCAGGTCGGTATCACCGCTGTCGGTGCGCAGCTGCGGCGTCAGCGTCTGCCTGACATCACGTACCGGCGCGAACGCGGAAATAATCAACGACAACGGCGCGGTCACCGCACGGTCTTCCCCCTCCTCATCCCAGACCGATTTCATGGACATGGAATCCTTGCCCACCGGAATGGCAATCCCCAGTGCCGGGCACAACTCCTCGCCGACGGCTTTCACGGTTGCATATAACTTTGCGTCTTCACCGGGGTGACCAGCCGGCGCCATCCAGTTAGCCGACAACACGATCTTGCCAATCGCGTCGATGCGGCTGGCCGCAATATTGGTAATTGCCTCGCCAACGGCCATGCGACCCGAGGCCGGGCCGTGCAGCAAGGCGACCGGGGTGCGTTCGCCCATGGCCAGCGCCTCACCGGTATAACCGCAATAATCCGAGGCCGTGACAGCGACATCGGCCACCGGTACCTGCCACGGACCCACCATCTGGTCGCGCGTAACCATGCCGGTCACCGAGCGGTCACCGATGGTAATCAGGAACGTCTTGTCGGCCACGGTCGGTAGCCGCAACACGCGGTAGACGGCTTCGCGGATATCCAGTGTGGCGCCAGAAAATTGCGTGAACGTCGTCGACAGCTGCTGCACATCACGCAGCATCTTTGGTGGCTTGCCCAGCAGCAGGCTCATCGGCAGGTCGATCGGGGTGTTGTCGAAGTGGCGGTCACCAAGCACCAGTTGCTGCTGCTGCGTCGCCTCGCCGAGCACCGCATAGGGACAGCGTTCACGCCGGCACAGCGCTTCAAAATCCTCCAGGTGTGCACGATCGATCGCCAGCACATAACGCTCCTGCGATTCGTTACACCATACCTGCATCGGCGACATGCCAGGGTCATCATTGGGTATGGTGCGCAATTCGAAACGCCCGCCACGACCGCTGTCGTTCACCAGTTCCGGAACGGCATTCGACAGGCCACCGGCACCGACATCATGTATCGAGACGATCGGGTTGGCCTCCCCGAGCGCCCAGCAGGCGTCGATGACCTCCTGCGCGCGCCGCTCCATTTCAGGATTGCCGCGCTGCACCGAGGCGAAGTCGAGGTCTTCGGCACTGGCACCACTGGACATGGATGATGCCGCACCCCCGCCCAGGCCAATCAACATCGCCGGCCCACCGAGTACGACGATGGGCGTGCCGGCCGGGATCTCGTTTTTATTGACGTGTTCTGTGCGAATCAGCCCACAGCCACCGGCCAGCATGATGGGCTTGTGATAGCCACGTACGGCATCACCGTCGCCCTCGGGTACCCGCTCTTCAAAGGTACGAAAATAGCCACACAGATTGGGGCGGCCAAATTCGTTGTTAAAGGCCGCCGCACCCAGGGGTGCATCGATCATGATATCGAGTGCCGACACAATCCGTGCCGGCTTGCCATGATCGGTCTCCCAGGGCTGTTCATACCCGGGGATACGCAGATTGGACACGGAAAAGCCGCATAAACCCGCCTTCGGTTTGGCACCGCGTCCGGTTGCACCTTCATCGCGAATCTCGCCACCGGACCCGGTGGCCGCACCGGGAAACGGCGAAATCGCAGTCGGGTGATTATGCGTTTCCACCTTCACCACCAGGTGCGCCGCCTCCGCGTGCGCGCTGTAACAATGCGTCACGGTATCCGCAAAGAAGCGCTCGACCTGGAACCCCGCGGTCACCGCCGCATTATCGCTGTAGGCGGAAAGAATGCCATCCGGACTGGACTTGTAGGAGGCGCGGATCATTTCAAACAGGCTGTTATCCTGCGCGCTACCGTCAATCGTCCAGTCGGCATTGAATATCTTGTGGCGGCAATGCTCGGAGTTGGCCTGGGCAAACATCATCAGCTCGATATCGACAGGATTGCGGCCGAGGCGGGTGAAATTCTCCACCAGGTAGTCGATTTCATCATCCGACAGGGCCAACCCAAGATCGCCGTTGGCGGTTGCCAGCGCTGCCCGCCCGCCTGTCAGCACATCCACGACGTCATACGGTGCAGGCACGGCGTGCCGGAACAACACATCGGTCGCATTGACATCGAACAGCACCGTTTCTGTCATGCGATCATGAATCAGTGGCAAGACACGCTGACGCTGCTGCTCGGATAACACGGCATCACCGGCGCACGTGAGTGTATACACGATACCCCGCTCGACGCGACGGACCTGCTCGAGGCCACAGTTATGGACGATGTCTGTGGCCTTGCTGGACCACGGTGAAATGGTTCCCGGACGCGGCACGACAATCAGGGTAATGCCTGTCGGTAGCTCGTCCGAACATGCCGGACCGTAGCTCAGCAACCTCTCCAGTACCGCCTGTTGCCGCTGATTCAGCGCCTCGGAGAGTTCGGCGACATGCAGGTATTCCGCATGAATCGCTGTCAGCGACGGGATCTGCAGGACAAGCTGCTCATGCAGCTTCTGCAGGCGAAAATCAGACAGTGCGGGACAACCACGCAAGTGCAGCATCAGGACTCCAGGACAGCCATCGATTGGGAGCAGGGAATAATACTGGATGGGCAGTCGCGGGACAAAATGTCATTGTGGGGGCAACGGCCATAGTGCGAAGTTTGTTCGCGGATGCGATGGGTCTGCCCCGTGTCTCAGCTAATACTGCGCCAGTCCAGACCTGTCTCCTGCTCCGCGACAGCAATCCAGTCTGTTTCACACCCCAGCACCTTTGCCAGCGCAGTCTGTGCCAACTGCGGGCGATTGTTCTTGTCGCTGAGGTGGGCCGCGACCAGGTGCTGCAGACGCGAACAATCCAGCCTTGATAACAGGCTGCCTGCCTGTGCATTACTGAGATGTCCCAGTGGCCCGCCGACACGTTGCTTGAGCAGCGCTGAATACGGCCCTGTCGCCAGCATGTCAGTGTCGTGGTTGCATTCCAGCAGTAGTGCGTCGCAGGCATCGAGACACTCGATAATGTGTGGTGTCATGCGACCGGTGTCAGTCAGCACACCGAGGCGCAGCGCCTGGTGCTCGAATACAAACTGGCAGGGTTCCCGGGCATCATGAGGCACGGTGAAAGGACGCACCTGCAAACCATCAATACTGAAGTCCGCATGGCCGTCAAAATACTGCAGGCGTGGGATATCGTCATCACGCAGCGCCCGGTGTGTGCCGCGGGTTATCCACACCGGCAGGTCGTATTTGCGCGCCAGCAATGGAATGCCTCTCACATGATCGCCATGCTCGTGGGTAACCAGCAAGGCGCTGAGATCCGCTGCTGTGCGTCCCAGTCGAGACAGGCGCCGCTCCGTTTCGCGACAGGAAAATCCACAATCGATCATCACCAGCGTGGTGCCTGCCTCAACCAGCGTGGCATTGCCGCGACTGCCGCTACCAAGGGATGCGAAACGCATGGAATGTCGCTATAGCCTGACCAGGATAACCTTGAATAATTGGTCGCCCCGGCAAAAGCCGGGGTCCAGACTGTTGATTGGAAGGAATGCTCATTTTAGTCAGACCCGCTTGCGCGGGCATGGCACAGTACTAGCGCAGCTGTTCTTCCAGCAACGTGAGTATCCGTTTCGCCGTCGAGGTGGTGTCCCGCTCACCCTGCGAGTTATTGACGGTCACATTGGTCGAGGGACCATCGGCCTGCAGCACAATCTGGTACTGCATCCCCTCGGCATCATCATCAGATGACCACAAGCCGATCTTGGTAAAGAAACCTTCCTTGTTCTGTCCCGCAAGCGGATCGTTATACTGAACATAGTAGATACCGTCCGTGCGGTTACGGTCATCGACCGCAAAACCGACCCGATCAAGCGCCACACCGGTGCGACGCCAGGCACGCGAGAAGTCCTCGTTAATTACCAGCATGTCGCCCGAGCGGTCAGAGATCAGCTGCGCACGCGTACTCTGTTCCGTTTCCTGCGCGATCATGACCTCCGCTTTTTGTTCTTCCACACCCAGAAACACCATCAGGCGCTTGATCATTTCCGCTTCAAGTTCCGGGTCATTCGGGCGCGGTGTCCAGGTCGTTGTGGGGTCAACGGCGGTGCCGGAGACAACCTCTTCCACGCCCCGGTGGGTCACGTAGATATCAGTGTAGCCGGCATCAACATCACGCTCCAGGCGGGTGCGGTACTGGTCGCGCGTTGCTGACGAGTAGGCCGAATCGATAACCTTGCCAAGCACGTTTCTGATCATCCCCTGGGGTATGTCTGCGCGGTTTTCGAGCCAGCCGGTTTCCAGTATGCCGACACGAGGATCTTCCTTCTTGATCAGGAATCCTTCCTGCAACCAGAATTCCTTGACCTGCGGCCATACCTGGTCCGGCTCGCCGAACACCACCAGCCACTGCTGGTCACCATCGCGCACGACGCGCATATTGGCCTGATTCGGCAACACGGCGGTCGCGCCTCCGGTCGGCAGATCAGAGCCATAGTCCATGTAGGTGGTGCCGGCAATATCAATCGAGGCCGGCGCTTCATTGATGGTGTTCGATGACAGGTCCGGTGGTACTTCCAGTGTATCTGTCGGCTTGCTCTTCTTGTAATCGACCTTCTTGGCGCCCGGTGCCATTTTGTCATAGATAGTGCAGCCCGACATCGACAACATGCCGGCAAGCAGCATCACGAAGACCCCGGTTGGTTTGGATAATTGCATACGCTTGTCCTACTGTTCGATTACACCGGCCTGCGTGAGTGCCTGCCGGATTGTGTCCTGGTATTGACTGGCCAGCGGTGTCAACGGCAAGCGTATGCCCGCCGGAATCAGGCCCATTTCATACAACGCCCATTTGACCGGTATCGGGTTCGATTCGATAAACAGGGTGCGATGCAGCACCTCCATGCGCGCATTGATAGCCGCCGCCGTCTCCCGGTCTCCGGCCAGCGCGGCTGCACACAGTTCGTGCATCGCCGCCGGCGCCACGTTGGCCGTCACGGAGATATTGCCCTGCCCGCCCAGCAGTATCAGCTCCATGGCCGTGGCGTCATCGCCACTGTAGAGATCGAGGCGGTCTGCGCAGCGATCCAGGATTTCGCGCGCCCGGTTCATATCACCGGTGGCCTCCTTGATGCCCACGATGTTGTCGATATCAGCCAGCCGTTCCACGGTCTCCGGCAACATGTCAACAGCCGTGCGCCCGGGCACATTGTACAGAATCTGGGCAACGGGTACGGCGTCGGCAACCGCCTTGTAATGCCGGTAAAGTCCTTCCTGGGTCGGCTTGTTGTAGTACGGCGTCACCAGCAGGCAGGCATCGGCACCGGCCTCATGGGCGCAGCGGGTAAGATCGATGGCTTCACGGGTGGAATTGGCGCCGGTGCCGGCAATAATCGCGATGCGGCCGGCCGCCATTTCCACGGCACACCGAATCAAATAACAGTGCTCTTCCTCGTTGAGGGTGGCCGATTCACCGGTTGTACCGACGACAATCAGGGCATCGCTTTGATTCCCGGCATGGAAGTCGATCAGGCGTTGCATGCTGGCCTCGTCGATATCGCCGCCCTCCCGCATCGGGGTCACCAGCGCCACCATACTGCCTTGAAACATCACCGGTATCTCCGTACCCAATTAAAGGTCGACATGGTACTGGCGCCACCCCGGACTGACAAGACAAACCATGACGAAATCAGCCTTTCGGCACACATCCACAGCATTGGTGGTAAACTAGCCCGCAGTACAATCCCCGGACACGAACGACCATTGATACCCGAATATATGAGCGAATTACCTGCCGCAATAAACAACCAGCTGGTGCTCTCCGCCCTCGGGGAAGACAAGCCAGGCCTTGTGAACGAATTAACCCGCTGCGTGCTGAATAGCGGCTGCAGCGTGCTTGATAGCCGTATGGCCGTACTCGGCGGCAATTTTGCCCTGCTGCTGCAGGTGGGCGGCAACTGGAACAACATCGCCAAGCTGGAAAACCAGATAGCCACTCTCGAATCAGATCTCGGCCTGACCATCACCTCGCGGCGCACCGCCTTAGCGACGGCCGACGCCGACATGCTGCCCTACGGGGTTGACGTGGTTGCGCTGGACCAGCCAGGTATCGTGCATAACCTGGCGAAGTTCCTGTCACAGCGGAACATCAATATCCAGGAAATGGTGACCTCAAGCTACCCGGCAGCACATTCCGGTACCCCCATGTTTTCAGTACATATGACGGTCGACATTCCGGCCAGCACCCAGATCTCTACGCTGCGCGAGGAATTCATGGAACTCTGTGACCAGCTGAACCTGGATGCCGTGATCGAACCGGCGAAGACGTAATAACCGTGGACCACGATCGCGCATGCGATCCACTCCTACCACAAACGGTGAACCCGTAGGAGCGCAGCGCATGCGCGATTTGTGTAAATAACGACAGGAAATACATCCTTATGAGCAAGGTTAGCGTTGGCAAAAAAGTCCCGGATTTCAAGCTGCCCGCCACCGGCGAGCAGGACATTGCCCTGTCTGGTCTCAAGGGAAAAAATGTGGTGCTGTACTTTTACCCCAAGGACAGCACCTCCGGCTGTACCACGGAGGGTCAGAACTTTCGCGATAACATCAACACCTTCAAACGCCGTAACACCGTCATTCTTGGCGTTTCACGTGACAGCCTGAAATCTCACGAGAACTTCAAGGAAAAACAGGCGTTCCCGTTCGAACTGCTGTCAGATGCTGACGAGAAAGTCTGCACCCTGTTTGATGTCATCAAGGAAAAGAATATGTATGGCCGCAAGGTGATGGGGATTGAACGCAGCACCTTCCTGATCGATGACAAGGGCATACTGCGTCGTGAATGGCGCAAGGTAAAAGTCGCGGGACATGTGGACGAGGTGCTGGAGGCGGTGAAGGAATTGTGAAACGAAACATCGCGGCTGCGATTCCTGCGGCAAATTCTATCGCGCTTGCACCCGCTTAATCGCCGGGCGTAAACAAATGCGCGCCTGCATCATGATGCCGATGCAGACCCGACATCATCCACACGCGAGTCCTTCTCGGGCCACGCGTTCAGCACGGCCTGAACCAGCGTAGCCAGCGGAATGGCAAAGAACACCCCCCAGAAACCCCAGATGCCGCCGAATATGAGAATGGCGATAATGATCGCCACCGGGTGCAGATCCACGACCTCGGAAAACAGCAACGGCACCAGCAGGTAACCATCGAGCGCCTGCAGTACGCCGTAGGCAAACAACAGCCAGCCAAGCTCCGGACTCCAGCCCCACTGGAACCAGGCAATAATCGCGACCGGTACGGTTACAACGGCCGCACCGACATAGGGAATGATGACTGACAGTCCGACCATGGTGGCCAGCAGCAGTGCATAGTTCAATCCCATCAGGGTAAAGGTGGCAAACGACACCACGCCGACAATAAAGATCTCCCACACCTTGCCTCGCACATAATTCGCGACCTGCATATTGACATCATGGGCCACGACATCAACCAGACGGCGCTGCTTCGGCAGGCTCTTGCTGAACCAGGCGAGTATCCGGTCCTTGTCCTTGAGAAAGAAAAACACCAGTACCGGCACCAGGATGCTGTACACCATCAGGCTGATCAGGCCGAAAACCGCCGGCAGCGACAGCGACAGCACATGCTGGCTCATGTCCGTGATCTCGGCCCTGATCGCATTGATCAAATCACTGACCTGCGCCTCGGTGAACAGGCTGGGATACTTTTGCGGCAACTGCAGCAATGCCTTCTGTCCCAGCGCAATGATATTCGGCAATTCCCGCACCAGCTGCGTCACCTGGTACGACAGACGCGGCACCAGCCAGAAAAGCGCAAATACCAGGAACGACATGAACAGAATGAACACCAGTGTCACGGCAGAGATTCGCGGCGCTCCCAGCTGGTGGGTTTTCTCGACGGCACCATCCAGCAAGTAGGCAATGACGATACTCGCCAGCACCGGCGCCAGCATCTGCCCAAAGGTCAGGATGACGACAAAGATGACAACCAGGGCCACCCCGAGAATGACCACCTGGGGATCAGAGATGTAATGCTCGTACCATTCGCGCAGGATATTCATCCACTCAATCCTTGTTCCCTGACTTCAATTGTTCGTAGTGTTCGCGGAATATCACTTCCAGCTCGTCGATGACACCGACAGGATCGGAACCCTGCATGATCGTGGTCGCAACCAGCTCGGACGTGGCACTCAGCATCACGGTCTTGTCGAGCATGGGATAACTTTTCGACAGGCGCTTTAACGCACCGACAACTGTCTCCCCTGCCGGCCGCTCGATGATCTCCGGCTCCGGGACCGCCTCGGGTTCGGTCCTCACCGCCACAGGGCGTGCCGGGGTACGACTGGCAAGGAAGGCCGCAAAATCAAGCAGGGTCGCCTGGTCAGACGCACCCAGCTGTTTAAAAAGCTCTGTTAACTGCTGTTCGGCTGATGCCATCGGGGATCGATTCAGTGTCGTGCGTAAACTGTTTCAGGCCGGATTCGTGTCAGTAATACCACACCGATACGCTGCGGAAAGGTGTCTGTGCTCAGTTCTCGTCCTTGTGGGACAAGCAATAGGCACGTGCGAACTCCAGCAACTCATCCATGGCACGCTGGCGGAATTTCTGTTTCTGGTGCACAAAGGAAAACGGCCGCTCCATGGGAGGATCCAGCTCCAGCGCCACCAGTGTACCCAGCTGCAGTTCCTTGTGGATGGTCACCTCGGAAGCGATAGACACGCCCATGCCGGCCTCGACGGCCCCCTTGATCGCTTCCGGACTGCCCAGCTCCATGGCAATATGAAGATCAGCCTGCTTTAACCCGGCATTGTCGATGTATTCCTGGATCACCTCGCGGGTACCGGAGCCTTCCTCGCGGGCGATATAGGCATGATCCAGCAACTCCTTGAGCTTGATCTCCTTTTTGCCCGCCAGTGCGTGTTGTGGCGGAACAATCGCCACCAGGCGGTCATGGCGGCAGTTCTCAACAACCAGGTTTTTGTTCAGCACCGGTGACTCCACCACGCCCAGATCGATGTCGTTATTCTCGACCATGGACACGATGCCGTCTGAATTCGACACCTTCAGGTGTACGTTGACATCCGGGTACTTGCTTTTGAAATCACCCAGCAGCGCCGGCAACATGTACTCGGCAATAGTGGTACTGGCACCGATAATCAGCACCCCGCTGATTTCACCGGTCATGTCACGCACCGCATTGTCCATTTTCGCGTAAAGATCGAATATCTGGTCTGCATACTCGTAGACGCGCTTGCCGGCATCCGTCAGGCTGATGCGATTGTGGGTACGGTCAAACAGGCGGGTATTGAAATATTCCTCCAGCTGGCGCACCTGGAATGTCACCGCCGGCTGGGTCATGTGCAGGCTTTCCGCTGCCTTGGTAAAGCTCAGCAGGCGGGCAACGGTGTGAAAAACCTGTAATCTGCGATCAGCCATAATTTTCCTGCCAGTAAAACCTGCAAACTGTAGCGAGGTAAGTCAGTAAGACGCTGCGACTATAGATTAATTTTGGGGGAGACTCCATCCGCAACAGCAGAATTTATAACGAACCCTTCTCCTGACACAGCTAGCAGCCTACGCTCGAGAAAGCCCAATTGCTTATATCTGCTTATATTATATAATTTTTATTTTAAAACAAGGCAGTCCAGACAGCGGCAATCTGTGCCTTTGCTGCAAACATTGGCATGTAATTCTCGACTGTAATTACCCTGCCACTGCACTATTATCCGTAGCTGTCCCGCTTCCTTGTTAAACTCACAGGAGAACAATAATGACCCCAGCAAGAATCCTGCCAGCACTGCTGCTTTGCCTGCTGCCCGTTTGCGTTCACGCGGAAACAGCAGAAGAAAAAGCCCTGGCCATTGCCGTGGAAGCAGACAACCGGGACAGTGGTTTCGTCGATTACACCAATGACACCCAAATGATCCTGCGCAACAAGCAGGGCCAGGAAAGCATCCGGGTTATTCGCTCGAAAACACTGGAGGTTGACGGTGACGGCGACAAGAGCCTGACCATTTTCGATGAACCGAATGATGTCAAGGGCACCGCCCTGCTGAGCTTTACCCACAAGGAAGGCCCGGATGATCAGTGGCTGTACCTGCCGGCACTGAAGCGCGTCAAGCGTATCGCCTCGGACAACAAATCCGGCCCGTTCATGGGCAGCGAATTCGCCTATGAAGACATCACCTCCCAGGAAGTCGAAAAATACACCTACAAGTACCTGCGCGATGACAGCTTCGATGGCATGGACGTCTTTGTCTTCGAACGCTACCCTGTCGACAAAAAATCCGGCTATACGCGCCAGATCATCTGGATGGACAAGGAACACTACAAGGAACGCAAGATCGAGTTTTATGATCGCAAGGACACCCTGCTCAAGACCTTGCTGTTTACCGATTACAACCAGTACCAGGACCGTTTCTGGCGTGCACACCAGATGGACATGGAAAATCACCAGACCGGGAAAAGCACCCGGCTGCTTCAGTCCAACTACAAGTACGGCACCGGACTTAGGGAGCGTGACTTCGACCAGAACTCGCTGAAACGCGCCCGCTAGCATTGAAAAGACTGCTTATTGCTGCAGTAGCGCTGTGGCCGCTGGTCAACAGCCAGGCGGGCGACTGGCGTGGCTATGTCGAGTTCGAAGGGACTGTGTTTTTCGAGGACCCGGCCTACGCGGAACAAAGCAACAGCGACCTGTCGATCGCGGCGGAACCCGAGTACATACGGGAATGGAACAACGGTGATGACATCTTCACCTTCAAGCCCTTCTACCGGGTTGACCAGCGCGACAACCACCGTACCCATGGCGACCTGCGCGAACTGTCCTGGATACATGCCGCTGACGACTGGGAGATTCTCGCCGGGGTAGGCAAGGTCTTCTGGGGCGTCACCGAAGCTGTACACCTGGTCGATATCGTCAACCAGACCGATCTGGTTGAAAGCTTCGACGGCGAGGAAAAACTCGGCCAGCCGATGATCGATCTCAGTCTCATCCGCGACTGGGGCGTCGTTGACCTGTTCATACTGCCCTGGTTCAGGGAGCGTACCTTCCCGTCGGAAGACGGGCGTCCGCGCTTTGCGATCCCCATCGACAAGAACGACCCGATTTACGAATCGGGCGCAGAGCAACACCATGTCGACTTTGCGGCCCGCTGGTCCAACAGCATCGGCGCATGGGATATCGGCCTGTCATACTTTTACGGCACCAGCCGCGAGCCACGCTTTGTGATCCAGCCCACTGCCATCGACCCGGTAACCGGCACGGTCAGCGAGACCAAACCGCTGTATGAAATTATCAACCAGGCGAGTATCGACCTGCAGGCAATCTATGGCAGCTGGCTGTGGAAACTGGAAGCCTTTACCCGCGGTGGACAGGGTGATCGCTTTGCTTCAGCGGCCGGGGGATTTGAATACACCTTTGTCGGGGTTCGCGAATCCGCCATTGATGTCGGTATCATTGCCGAGTACCTGTATGACGGACGTGATGATGAAATCGGGTCAACCGAAATCATGCCGGGCACACCCTTCTCCACCAGCCCTTTTCAGAACGACCTCGTGCTGGGGACGCGTATTACCCTGAATGACATGCAAAGCACGGAGCTGCTTGTCGTGGGTATTATCGACCTCGAGGGTAACGGCCAGACCTTTTCAATGGAAGCCAGCCGCCGCGTCGGCAGCAACTGGATAGTGGCACTTGAGGGGAGTGCTTTCAGCAATGTTCCCGAGAACACCTCGCTGGCCAGCTTCAAGAAAGACAGTAATATCCGCCTGAAACTGACGCGTTACTTTTAATGTTTTACAGGCAGAGTGCCGAATTTACATAAAATAGCCACGGAATACACGGAAGGACACGGAAAAATAAAAAAACATTTATAGAAATTATTTAGTGTTCTTCCGTGTATTCCGTGGCCAATATTTTTTATGGGGGTTGCACCGGTTTCAGTAGTACGGTGCACAGCTAGAATACTGTTTTTTCACGGCACGACAAATTCATGAACGATCGGCTTGTCTGACACCCCGGCAGTCCGAATGGCAACTGCCATGACATGCTCTTGCGTCGGTTTCATGAGTGCCAGCTGCCAGTGTCGACTCGCGTCGCCTGACGACACCGCAAACCTGATTTCCCATTGCCCGGCTTCCTGCTCCACGAAACAGTAGTCTTGCCTCGAATTCGCGATGCCGACACCAAGTGCCTTGCAGTAGGCTTCGCGTAGCGTCCAGTAGGTAAAAAACCTGTCCTGGAGGGCCTCGCCATCGAGTTGTTTCAGGACCTGCTGCTCACTGACTGCGAACATCTTCTCCGCGATCGCCATCGGGTTACCCCGCACCGACAGCCGTTCAACATCAATGCCACAATCGACCTCAAGGGTCACCACACAGGCTACCAGTCCGGTGGTATGCGTCAGGTTAAATCGCAGCGGCTTGGCGATATCCGGGGCCGATATCTCGGGCCGTCCGTGCTGATTGCTGGAAAATTGCCAGCTTGAAGGACCCACATCAACGTAAGCAGACAGCACCCTGCGCAGCAGTGCATGTGCAACCAGATAATGATGCCGGTCCCTGTCAAAATGAAAACGCTGATAGCGTGCCCTTTCACCCGCTGAAAGCAGCGACCGGTATTGCTGCAATTTGTCCGCGTGCGTGATGTCTTCCGGCCTCGCCAGCCAAACATGGAATTCCTGCTGCAATCGTTGCAGTAACTGTGGATTGTTGCTCTGTAAGGTAGCCATCGACGCAACATTGTCTCACAGTTGCGGCGGATCACGTCTGCACACAACGATCCGTATGAAAAACAGCAGGTCTGGCTGTGACATCCTGTCGCACCCCGGCGCATGGTTGCTGTAACACGATCGCCAGCGCATTATTGGCGCATGGATAGCATGCCCCTTGAGTCACAGGATGAAGTCACCCGCAGGATCCTGCGGCGACTGTTCCTGTTGCGCAATATCACGATTCCGGGTGCCGCTACCGGCATTTTCATTGCTGACAGTTTTTTTGATCTCAGTCTGCCACTGCAGCCCCTGATCGTCACTTTGATGCTGATGGCTGCCCTTAACCTGCTGACGTGGCTGCGGCTCAAGTCCCGGGTTGTCGTCGGCAATACAGAGATTTTCCTGCAGATGTTGCTGGATATCGCTGCCATCACCAGCTTGTTTTATTTTACCGGCGGCGCCACCAACCCGTTCATCTGGTTCTACCTGCTGCCACTGATCATTGCCGCGACCATCCTGCCACGTGCCTATACATGGCTCATGGCTACACTGACGGTTGTCTGTTATTCCGCCCTGTTTTTTTACAACGTGCCCCTGCCCCACAACGGTATGCATCACGATGGCGGCTTCCAGATGCATGTCTTCGGCATGTGGCTGGGATTTGTCATGAGCGCCGGGTTTGTCGCGGTGATCATCGTCGGACTGGCGCATAACCTGCGTGAACGCGACCGCAAGCTGGCCGAGGCCCGTGAACAGGCCCTGCAGAATGAGCGACTCGTGGCACTGGGCACACTGGCCACCGGCGCCGCACATGAACTGGGCACACCGCTGGGCACCATGGCCATCCTGACGGCGGAACTGGAACAGGAATATGTCGATAATTCGCACAGTGATTTACACAGAAAACTGGGCATTCTGCGAAAACAGATTGAACGCTGCAAGGAAGCCCTGTCGGTCCTGTCGGCATCGGCCGGTGCTGCCCGGGCGGAGTCCGGTCATCGCATGCCGGTCGGCGCCTATCTCAGCCAGGTCATCGGTGAATGGCAGGCGCAGCGCCCGGACGCCACACTCGAGACCCGTTCCTGGCACAGTAACGAGCGCAGTGAAATCATCGCTGAGCGCACGCTTACCCAGGCACTGATCAATGTGTTGAATAATGCGGCTGATGCGTCGCCCGACGATGTCTGGCTTGACGGCAGCTGGACCCATGCCGAGCTGTCACTTGAAATTTCCGACCGCGGTCCCGGGTTGAATGCCGACCTCCATGAGCAACTCGGCAAAAGCCCTGTAACGACCAAGTCAGAAGGCCTGGGTGTAGGGCTGCTGCTCGCACACGCCACCATACAGCGCCTTGGCGGTAACCTCGCGATTGAGAACAGGGACCAGGGTGGTACCACGGTGCGCATTACAATACCGTTACTGACCGAGAATGGTTAATAATCCTTGTCCCCTGCGTCATTCCGCCAAGAGTGTTGCGCAGCGCTCGAATAACTCCCGTGATTTGAATAAAGCGTATGAATAACGAAGAAACACACCACGAGAACCCGGCATTGTTGCTGGTCGATGATGACGAGGTCTATTGCGAAGTGCTGGCTGATGCACTGACGAAACGCAACTATAGCGTTTCCACTGCACACAACCTTCAGGATGCGCTGCAGCTTGCCGCACAAATGGAACCGGAATATGCCGTGGTGGACCTGCGCATCGGTACGGAGTCCGGTCTGGAACTGGTTAAAAAACTCGCGGCGCTCGATGAAAACACCCGCATTGTCATGTTGACAGGTTATGCCAGCGTGGCCACCGCAGTCGAGTCAATCAAACTGGGGGCCATACACTATCTAACCAAGCCGGCAACCGCCGATGAGATCGTCGCCGCTCTGCACCGCGACGAAGGCGACACCTCGGTCAGCCCTGCTGAACAACCGCTGTCAGTGAAACGTCTGGAATGGGAACATCTGCAAAAGGTGCTCACTGAACATGAGGGTAATATCTCTGCGGCGGCGCGTGCCCTCAACATGCACCGCCGCACGCTGCAACGCAAACTCGCCAAGCGGCCGGTAAAGGAATAGCGAAAAAAAGGCCATCATTCGATGGCCTTTTCTGATCATATTGTGATCGCGCCTAGAACAGGTATGAATAGCTCAGATCAACAGCATTCTGACGCATCTTGATCTCACCCGGCATCCCAAAAGCGGTCTGTGAAGAACTGACCTTTTCCTGGAAGGCATGCATGTAGGAAAAGTTCCATTCACTCTGGTTACTGGGCCGGTAGGTAAAGCCAACCGTGGCATGCACCTTCGGTGTGGCCGGTGCAAGAATATTAAACAGCAGCTGGTCATCCGGGATCGGCTGGTCATTGTAGGCATAACCGGCACGGAAGTTCCACTCGTTGTTATAACGGTAATCCGCAGCGATACGGTAGACGTTTATGTTTTCCCAGCCGAATCCAAAACCATCATCCTCACCCAGCAGATTTTTTGGGGAAGGACCGGTTGGCCCAAAGTCCGCCATGGTCGGACCCGCATTGGAAATGGAATTCACGCCTTCGTAATAGATACGCTGGAAATCAAAGGACAGGCTCAGGGCACTTGTTGGCTTGTAGGTGAGGCCGACGGTAAAGTTGGCCGGGATGTCGAATTTACCATCTTCGGCAAACAACTCGTCGTAGTCATCGAACTCGGTCATGTAGACCTTACTGGCAACCGCGGCACCCAGTGACAGCTTGGGCAGCACCTCGCCAATCCAGCCGACCCGTACGCCGGCGCCGTAGGCCCAGTCATGACCGTTGTTGGTCAATCCGTCTGAGGGCGTCAGACTATATGCACCGCCGGTTGTCGCACAACCGCTGGCACCGGTCTTGGTAAAGCACTGGAAATTACCCAGGCCATAGGCACTGAAGCGTTGTATGCCAATCAGCAGCGAGGCACCCACCGTATGCTTCTCATGGAACTTGAATGACAGGGTCGGTGCAATGACACCCTGGGCAAGATCCACACCCAGCGTGTTGACATCTGTAACCGGCAGGCCAAAGTCTTTTGTCGACGTACCCTCCGGGACAAAAGCGGCAGCACCCGGGCCTGCGGGAATGCCTGGCGGTGGAGCAGGAGGTGAAGGGATACCCTGGCTAAATGCACCCACGACAGCGGCTGTCTCATCGTAGATATTGCGATCATAAGTGGTGTTCATACCACCATTTCCGTACATGCTGATACCCCAGGTCAACTTGTCGTTAATCTTGCTGGTATAGCCCAGACTCGGTACGAAAAACAGATTCCGCCGGCTCTTGTCTTCAACATCAAAGGTCGCACCCAGCGCAGAAGTTTCCAGCTTGGCGCTGCGGTCACCGGGGTTGAAAAACTCGATACCCGCATCGACACGCTCTCCGACCATGCCCATGCCTGCGGGATTGACGGAAGCAGCCATGGCGTCCTGCGGGTTGGAAACGATGGCTCCGGCCAACCCCATCGACTTGGCGCCGTAGCCCAGGCTGAAATAGCCTGTCGTTGCCGATGCTGTAGTGGTCACTGTCAGTGCAGAAATAATGGACGCCGCTTTCAGCCAGTCGGATGTTCTGTTCATATCGTTACCCCTCGTTTAGATATCAGGATCAGGCGCCCTTCACTGCCCTTGTGGTTGTTTTTATACAACAATAATGCCGCCGCTGAACGCAACTGTGACAAAGGGTTAGCTAAATGTCAACAACAGGTGTTGTTTATTTGTTGCAGGTGCAGTAGTGTATACCCCACAGTCCGGGGGGATGAATAAGCAATAGCTTCTGTGAGAAAGCTAAAGCCGGCGGAAACACCACCGCCGCCTCGCCGAACATAGCCAACCACACGAGGAGATGACCATGGCCAATGACCACACTGTTACACGTCGATTACGCACCTGTGGTATCGCGGGGCTGCTTGCGCTAACAAGCAACGCTGCGTTTGCCAGCAGCTTCGCACTGATTGAACAAAGCGTGAGCGGTATGGGAAGCGCATACGCGATCGGCTCCGCCGGTATCGATGATGCCAGTACCATCTATTTCAATCCGGCCACCATGTCACGCCTGGCCGGATCAAACCTCACTGGCGGTGTGCAGATCGTTAATTCAAGAACCGACGTCAAGGGTAGCGCCGAGTACAATCCGAATAATGCCGCAAACTCAACGCCACCACCCAATGGTTTAGGGATCGCAGGATTTCCAATCAGCGGCGATTCAAAAAGCAATCTTGACCTCACAGCCGGAATCCCCATGGGCTCAGTCTCCCACCAGCTCAGCAACAAGACCTGGCTGGGACTGACCATCAATGCACCGTTCGGGTTAAAAACGGATTATGACGATGACTGGGTCGGTCGTTACCATGCCATCAAGTCTGAACTCAAGACATACAATATCAACCCGACCTTCGCCTTCAAGGTCAGCGACCATGCGAGCATCGGCCTGGGTGTCAGCGCACTGTATGCAGATGGCGAGTTGACCAATGCGATCGACGGAGGCCAGGCTGCTGCACTGGGAGGAGCGCCGATTCCCGGCTGGGTACCCGGATCAAGCACCTACGACAGCAAGGCCAAACTGACGGGAAATGACTGGGGCTGGGGTTACAACGTCGGCTTCATGCTGGAACCCTCGGACAACACGCGGCTTGGTTTGCACTACCGCTCCAAGGTCGAACTGACACTGGATGGTGATGTAAAAGTCAACGGCCCGGTTGTTAACAAAAAAGAGGATGCCAAACTGGATATTACCCTTCCCGACAGCGTCTCCATCAGCGGCTACCATGCCATCAACTCGAAATGGGCGATCATGGCGGACTTTACCTGGACCCAGTGGAGCAGGGTCAAATCACTGGACATAAAGGTTGATGACGGATCAGAGAGCGTTGCAACATGGAATTATGATGACAGCAGCCGTTACGCCATCGGCACCGAATATACCCACAACAACAAATGGAAATACCGCGCCGGACTGGCGCTGGACCAGACACCGGTACCAGACGATAGTGAGCGCTCCCCGCGCGTACCGGATGCCGACCGTACCTGGCTATCCCTCGGCCTGACCTACAGTCACTCGCGCAACCTCAGCTTTGACCTCGGCTATGCACACCTGTTTGTGGATGATCCGAAGCTTGATGACGTCCCGGACAACAATGATCCAACCCTGCCCTACCCGGTCGGCTTAACCGGCTTCCACACGGTCTCCGGCAAATATGATTCAGCCGTGGATATTTTCGGCGCACAGGTCAACTGGCGCTTTAACTAGACAGCCCCACCCGGTTGCAGACAAAAAAAACCCCGGTACATGACCGGGGTTTTTTATTGCTGACCGAAGAGAATTGCGCTAGCCGCCCTTCCTCATCAGAAACATGAACTTGCCGTCTTCTTCGGTAGATGACATCAGTTCATTGCCGGTCTGCTTGGCAAAGGCCTCGAAGTCCTTGACTGAACCCGGATCCGTTGCAATGATGCGCAGCACCTTGCCAGCCTCCAGGCCATTGAGCGCCTTCTTTGCGCGTAGAATAGGCAGGGGGCAATTCAGGCCCGTTGCATCAAGTTCGTCATCAAATTCTGCCATTACAACTCTCCTTCAAAATTATAGTTTGTCATTCCGGTGCCCAATATTGATCAGGCCACCGGTGTTTGCAATATCAGGGTACAATTGGAAAAGCTATGATACCACGCCATGGAAGGCAAGACCCCATCCGGGGGGGGTTGAAATATCTGCCAAGCGACTAAACCTCAAGCATAATTACTTGTCTGACCTGCAGTCACCATAAATTATACCTGACTTTATATAAATGTCCCCTATCGCACGAGTGCTATTCGCCCTGTTGATTGTACTGCGTCCGGTGACGGCACTATCACAATCAAACTTTGACGATTTGCCTAGTCTGGGCGATGCATCCGGCCAGGTTCTTTCCCCGCAGCAGGACAAGGCTCTGGGTGCATACTTCATGCGCCAGATTCGCCAATCCGGAATCATTCTTGAGGATGAGGAAGCGACCGCCTATTTATCCGCCCTGGGCCATAAACTGGCCGTTCATAGTGAAAACCCGGGCTTTAACTTTACTTTTTTCCTGGTAAACGATTCCAGCATCAACGCCTTCGCCGGCCCCGGAGGCTATATCGGGGCAAACGTGGGGCTGTTCCTTGCGTCCGAATCCGAGAGCGAGCTGGCCGGTGTAATGGCACACGAAATTGCGCATATTACCCAGCGCCACCTGGCGCGCGCCTTTGATGCCCAGGACAGGATGAGCGTACCAACGATGGCCGCCATTCTTGCTTCGATACTGCTTGGCGCCACGACTGACGGCGCAGCCGGTGCGGCCGCGTTAATGGCCACCCAGGCCGCGAGTTTGCAGCGACAGATCAATTTCACACGCGCCAATGAAAAAGAAGCGGACCGTGTCGGCATCCAGACCCTGGCAGATGCCGGCTTTGACCCCTTCGGCATGCCGATCTTCTTTGAAAAGCTGCAAAAGAACTCGAAACTTTACGGTACCCGACCACCTGAATTTCTCAGCACTCACCCGGTCACCCTGAACCGCATATCTGAAGCCACCGCACGTGCGGAAAGCTATCCGAAGGCCAAGCAATACGACAACATGGATTTTCTGTTGATCCAGGCAAAAATGCGCGTTAACAGCTATGAAAACCCCAGGCAGGTGCTGGCGGATGTGCAACGCTACAAGGGCAAGAGCGGTGGAAAATCGGCCGTTGAGCAGTACGAGTTTGCATTGCTGCTGTCAAACGCCGAGAACCACGCCGCCGCCCTTGAGGTCATGGAAAAACTCCACAACAGCGACCCGGACCGTATCGCCTACCGCCTGGCACTGGCCAGAATCATGACAGCTGGCAAGCAATACACACAAGCATTGCAGGTCTATGCAGACTCACTGGAGTTGTATCCGGGCGAAATGACGATTGTGCTGCCGTATGCATCGACCCTGCTGACATCGGGTCAGGCGCCCGAGGCCTATACGCTGCTCACCGAAATGGCCAACCGTAATGCCTCCGACCCGCAAGTGCACAAGCTGCTGGCTCAGGCTGCAGGTGCAACTGGCCACACAGTGCAAACTCACACCGCGATGTCACAGTACTATTTCCTCAATGGCTACACCAACCAGGCCATCGAGCAGTTAAAGCTGGCCGAAAAATCACCCCGCTTGAGCAGCTATGAGATAGCACGCATCCAGGCACGCATTGGCGACCTGGAAGAGTTGCTCGAGCTTGAAAAATTAGAATAATCACAAATACTTATTCAGGAATTTCCCGGGTTGACCATTCTAAATTTAGATGCTAGCTTCATTCCCCGCTGGAAAATAATTAATCAGGTATCTTCTGTACGTTAAAAAACAATCTGGAGTTAATCAATGAAAACACGCTTTCATGTCAAGCTGTTGTCAACTGCATTGCTGTCGCTGTGGCTGACAAGTGGTTGCGCAGACCAGTCCACCAAGAGTGAAGCTCCTGCTTCCATGGCCAGTCCTGAAGCCACTGCCGCCATTACCAATGCGAGCGATGCCATTGCCATCGCAACGAGTAATGACTGGATCTGGCGGGACACGGAAAAGTTTCTGGGTCAGGCCAAGGCAGCTGCTGATGCTGGCGACAATGCCAAGGCAATCATGCTGGCAGACAAAGCCAAGTTCGAGGCAGAATCTGCTGTAGAACAATATAACTTTGAAAAGTCACATCAGCGCGGTTTAAAACGCTAGACCTGATTCGAAGCAATCCCATACCTGCATAACACGCAAACTTTTCAGGAGAAGACACAATGCGGCAAACCGCGAGGAAATTTTTTACAGCAACGTTATCAATGGCAGCCCTGCTGTGCACAATGATGTCATTCCCGGCAGCGGCTGCGGACAGCTCCGTCATCGAGAAAGGCAAGGCTGTCGCCTATGACCGGGTAAAAGGCAATTGCCTGGCCTGCCACGCCATGGATGATGGCACACTGCCCGGCAATATCGGTCCACCACTGATCGCCATGAAGGCACGCTTCCCGGACAAGGCCAAGCTGCGCGCACAAATATGGGATGCAACCGTGGCCAATCCAAACACCATCATGATTCCGTTCGGACGTACCAAGGTGCTTACCGAAGAAGAAATCGATCAGATTGTTGAATACGTTTACACACTATAATTTTAGGAGAATAACCCGTGACAAGCATGAAACGCAGAATATTTCTGAAAGGCTCTCTGGCGACAGGCGCAGTAGGTATCGCCGTTAGCACAGGTTTGTTAACACCCCGCGTATCGCTCGCCGCCTGGTCCAAGGCCGCATTTGAAGCCACGGATGTTAACGGTGCGGTATCAGCACTGTATGGTGCTTCCAGCATGAGCAGCAGTGACAAAATCAGTATCAAGGCACCGGATATTGCGGAAAATGGAGCAGTGGTACCGGTCTCGGTAACCACCAGCATTGATGGCGCATCCTCCATCAGCATTATTGCTGACAAGAATGCCACGCCATTGACCGCTGAATTCACCCTGGGTGCCGGCGCTGAAGGCTATGTTTCCACCCGTATCAAGATGGGAAAAACGGCCAACGTCATCGCGGTGGTCAAGAGTGGGGACAAGATCTACAGCGCCCAGAAGGAAGTCAAGGTCACGATTGGCGGTTGCGGCGGTTAATCGCCGCCCCGTTGACGACCAAATTTCAATATTATTTAAAGCGTACCAAGAGGAATCATCATGGCAAGTATTAAAATGCGCGCAGCAGTTTCAGATGGCGTGACAACAATCAAGGCACTGATCAGCCATCCAATGGACACCGGACTGGTGAAAGACAAAAAAACAGGCAAGACCATTCCGGCTCATTTCATTCAGGAAGTCGTCTGCAAGCACAAGGACACGACGGTTATGACCGCCAACTGGGGTGCGGCAATCTCCAAGAACCCTTACCTGTCATTCAAGTTTACCGGTGCCGCGGCAGGAGACACAGTGAGCCTTAGCTGGGTCGACAACAAGGGCGAGAAAGATTCGGCCGAAGCAACGATCAAATAACGCAAACACTGACCTGTAGGGGAAACACTTAATGAAAAAACTCCTGACTGCAACGATAATACTGGGTCTGCTTGGCGGCTTCACCCTGTCCGCACAGGCGACACCACAACAAGACCTGGCGGATTTCAGAGCCTATTTCAAGAACCGCTTTCCCAACACACCCTTCAAGGATTACATCAATGGCGTCTATTCGATTGACGCAGCCTCCAGGGAACAATGGGAAGAAATCGAGGAGTTTCCTCCTTATGAGCTGAATATCAGCAAAGGTGAAGA
>Ga0316194_10000255_pt1 | contig 32100 bp, 28 predicted proteins | sample CroRivsedime1_MG_FD_204936 | JGI IMG/M metagenome (GOLD analysis project Ga0316194, IMG submission 204936) | Coastal sediment microbial communities from Maine, United States - Cross River sediment 1 | ecosystem: Environmental > Aquatic > Marine > Coastal > Sediment | place: USA: Maine...
ACCGCCACCGCAGTTTTACCGGATGCAGTGGGCCCCATTAAAAATATGGCCAGTGGCTGACTCATCGCAGTCAGATCTAACGTCCACGCAGGAACAGCGCATCCAGCTCCTGCAGGCCAATCTGTACCCAGGTCGGTCGGCCATGATTACACTGGCCTGAACGTTCGGTGCGCTCCATGTCGCGCAGCAGGGCATTCATTTCCTCGATGGTCAGGCGGCGGTTGGCGCGTACCGAGCCGTGGCAGGCCATGGTCGACAACAGCGCATTTATTGATTCCTCTATGCGTTGGCTGTCTCCGTGGGTCTGACAATCAGCCAGCACATCACGCACCAGCACTTCAATATCTGTATCGGACAACAGTGCCGGCACCTGCCGCACCAGCAATTGTTCCGGACCCTGACGGTCAACCTCGAATCCCAGCGCGGCAAACCAGTCCTGTCTTTGCTCCGCCTCGTCTGCCTCAGCTTGACCGACCGCAATGGTTAGCGGCACCAGCAAGGGCTGGGAACGAATGCCATCTTCCTGGTAGCTGCGTTTGAGGTGTTCATAACTGATACGTTCGTGTGCGGCGTGCATGTCAACCAGCACCAGGCCCGCCTCATTTTCGGCCAGGATATAGATACCCTTGAGCTGCGCCAGTGCAAATCCAAGCGGTGGAATGATCTGTGGCTCCGTTTGCGTGAACCGTTCACTCTCAGCCGCAGTAGCGCTAGCCGCTCCATGCAGCCGCCGGTATTGCGTAAGCTGTTCACTGACCTGCAACGGCATTCCAGCCTGGCGGTCTGGGTACACCGCACCGGAACCAGCTCCCGCGGAGGCATGAACCGGCAGCGGGACCGGCTGGTCCGCAGCAGGGCGCACATCGGCAAGCACCTGGTGCAGGGTGCGAAACAGAAAGTCATGCACCAGGCGCGAGTCACGGAAACGCACTTCGTGCTTGGCAGGGTGTGCATTTACATCTACGGCTGTCGGATCCATTTCGAGGTGCAGCACAAAAGCCGGGTGGCGGCCGTGGTACAGCACGTCCCGGTAAGCCTGACGCACCGCATGGGCCAGCAACTTGTCACGCACCGCACGGCCATTGACGAAAAAAAACTGTAAATCCGCCTGACTGCGAGAAAATGTTGGTTCAGCCACCCAGCCGGACAAGCGCAGACCGGCTGCACTGTGATCCAGACCCAGCAGCTGCCGGGTAAAGGTATCGCCCAGCAAGGCCCGCATGCGTTCCAGCTGCGCCGACTCGCTGCGACCGGGGCGCAGGTGATACAGGGCCTTGTGCTTGCGGCGCACCACCATTTCAACTTCCGGCCGGCTCAAGGCGATGCGCTGCACGACAGCATCCAGGTGTTTTTGCTCGGTAGTTTCGGTACGCAGAAATTTTCGCCTGGCGGGGACGTTAAAAAACAGGTCCCGGACTTCGATGGTAGTTCCGACCGGATGCCCTACCGGTTCAGGTGCCGCGGTCTTTTCACTGCCGTCACCCCGCACCTGCCAGCCACCGCTGTCATCCTGCCAGCGCGACTGCAACACCAGGCGAGACACCGATGCGATGCTGGGTAACGCTTCACCGCGGAATCCCAGGCTAGCCACCCGTTCCAGATCTTCCATCGAGCTGATCTTGCTGGTGGCGTGCCGGGAAAGTGCCAGCGCGAGGTCATCTTTATGGATTCCATGACCATTATCACGCACCCGGATCAGGCGCTTGCCACCGTCCTCGATATCAATTTCAATCCGGGTCGAGGCCGCATCCAGACTATTTTCAAGCAATTCCTTGAGGACGGAAGCGGGCCGCTCCACGACTTCGCCAGCGGCGATCTGGTTGATAAGACGGGGTTCCAGGGGACGAATGCGCATGCATTCGTACTATACCCGCAGCGAACGGGTTTTTCCGGAAATCAGCTACCCCGGGGAAGGTATTTCCAGCACTTTTCCCACCAGCAGGCGGTCGTTTCTCAGTTGATTCCGGGTCCGCAGCGTTGTCATGCTGACACCATAACGCTTCGCGATATGACTCAGGGTATCGCCGCGCCGAATCACGTGTTTGCGCGCATCCGCTTTTGCCAGGCGCGTTCCTACCGGTGGGTTGGCTGTAAAATAACTACGCACGCCATTCATAATAGCACTCGCTACGCGCTGCTGGTGCTTGCTGCTTTTGAGCCGTTTTTCCTCGGAAGGATTGGAAATAAACGCGGTTTCCACCAGCAGCGACGGAATATCCGGTGATTTCAGTACTACGAAACCGGCATGTTGCACGCTTCTCTTGTGCGTCTTGCCGATACGCTTCATTTCAGACAGCACGTTGTCAGCCACCTGGTTACTGACCTCGAGCGTGGCCGATTGGGCCAGATCCAGCAGCACTTCCGCCAGCAGGTCATCCTTGTCATCCAGACTCACGCCGCCGACCAGATCAGCAGCGTTTTCGCGTGTTGCTAGCCAGCGCGCCATTTCAGACGACGCACCGCGGCGTGAAATCACATACACCGAGGAACCCTGTACGCGGCGGTCGTGGAAAGCATCCGCATGAATGGAGATAAACAGGTCTGCGCGGTGTTTACGCGCCTTTTCGATACGCTTGCGCAGGCCGACGTAATAGTCTCCATCTCGTATTAGAACCGGCCTCATGCCGGGTTCTTTTTTAACCAGGGCGGCGAGACGCTTTGCTATCGCCAGCACAGCATCTTTCTCGCGCGTGCCCTTCTTGCCCCGGGCACCTGAATCTTCACCGCCATGCCCGGCATCGATGGCAACGACCAGGTCACGGAATTTCTTCGGCTTGCTGGCCTGAATTTTCTTGGGGACGCTTTTACCGGCGGCGCCGGCACTAAACAGATCGATGACCAGGCGATGGCCATACTGTTCATTGGGCTTTAATACGAAACTTCGGGGTTTTACCGGACTGTTAAGATCGAGCACCAGACGCAGGTCTTTTTTGTTGCGCGGTCCGCTGCGTAGTTTCTTGACGATGCCGCCACTGGTCAGGGTTTGTTTAAGCTTATCATCTATTACCGCATTGGACAGATCGATGACCAGCCGATTGGGTTTCTTGAGTGTGAACAGACGGTGCTCGACCGGCCCTGAAACATCAAATACCACACGGGTACTGTCCGGTGCCGCCCACAGGCGCGCGCTCTGCACCTGCAAGGCTTCGGCATACACACCGGTAACCGGTGCGAGGACCAAGGCAATCACCAATAGAAGAACCAGCCTGCCCAACTGCATCAACCTTGTTGCTCCCTCATCCAAATCCCGCCGCACTGGAATCTATACCGCATCCCAGGCAATTATTCAATAAATTTCTTTACTTCTCACTAGGATAGCACCTATAACTCGAAATTTGAATAAGACAATGATGCTAACCGTCCGATTTGTTGGGTCGAAACAACAATTCGGAACCCTGCGCATCCCGGTCAGGCTCGCTAGCTGGATTCATCCTGACACCGCAGCACCTGCTCGCCGCGGGGTGTGGAGGACTCTATACGGATCACACGGCCATTTTCCTGCGCCTGCAGATAGATATGCAAATCCGGTTCCGGCAGAATTCCGGCGCCCTGTTCCGGCCACTCCACCAGACACAGAGTCTCGCCGCCCAGCAAATCGCGAATACCGATCCATTCCAGCTCCTCGGCATCAGACAAGCGGTACAGGTCCAGGTGAAACAGGTTTCGCTGCGCGACGCGGTAAGGTTCTACCAGTGTGTAGGTTGGACTCTTCACGCGCCCGGTATGACCCAGGGCGCGCAGAAATCCACGCACCAGCGTAGTCTTGCCAGCGCCAAGATGTCCGTGCAGGAAGATCAGCAACCCGGTTTTGCAGCAGACCGCCAGACGCTCACCGAAAGCCTCGGTAGCCTCCTGATCTTGAAGGAACCCTTCACGCCCGGACATTGACCAACTCGCGCAAAACAGGGATAAGATCGCTGGCCAGCAAACCCCTCTCACCCTTTTCGCGGGCAGCCAGATCGGCCGACTTTGCATGCAGAAAAACACCAGCGCTGGCTGCCTCGAACACGCCCAGCCCCTGCGCCAGCAGGGCACCCAGCACGCCGCTCAGCACATCACCCATGCCGCCGCTGGCCATGCCGGGGTTACCCCGCGCACAAACGTGTATCAGTCCCTCACAGTTGGCTGTCAAACTGCCGGCGCCCTTCAATACCGCTACGCCGCGGTAGCGCTCCACCAACTGCCGTACCGCGGCGAAGCGATCCAGTTGAATAACCCCTACCGCCTGCTGTAACAGGCGGCCCGCCTCACCTGGATGCGGGGTGAGTATCCAGTTATCCCGTTGCCGGGGATCCCGCGCCAGAAGATTCAGGGCATCGGCATCGACGACCAGCGGCAATCGTGAATCCAGTACGCGTTCAAATAGATTTTTTGACCAGGCCGTCTGCCCCAGGCCGGGGCCGATAACGACGACGCTGGCACGCCCCAGTAACGGCTGCAGATCAGCGGGTTGCCCGATTGCATGCACCATCAGCTCGGGACAGCCCGCATTGAGAACAGCGGCATGCTCCGGGTGGGTGGCCACGGACACCAGACCGGCGCCGCAGCGCGCAGCTGCTTCTGCGGCCAGGCGTGCCGCACCGGACATCCCCTGGTTCCCACCGACGACGAGAACGTGTCCGAAATGCCCTTTGTGCGCATCAGCAGTGCGCGGACCTGCCATAGACCCCAGTGCGGGCCGCTCTACCAAGTGGATGTCCGTGACCTGATCCTGGTAAATATCAGCAGGCACGGCAAGATCATCAAACTCAACCTGGCCTGCATGGCGCACACCGGCACCGGTATACAGACCGCGTTTGCGCCCGATGAATGTCAGTGTTCGCTGCGCCTGTATCGCGACACCCAGTACGTGCCCGCTATCCGCGTGCAGGCCACTGGGAATATCCACCGCCAGCACCGGGGCTGACTGCCTGTTTAACGCTTCGATCGCTGTACGGAAAGCGCCCTCAACCGGCCTGTCCAGGCCTGTACCCAGCAGTGCATCCACCAACAGGTCAGCCTGTTCTTCGAACGCACCGGTATACGCGCTGCATTGACCGCCCGACGCCAGGTAGTCCTGTGCAGCCTGCGCAGCGTCTCCCTTAAGTCTGTCCGGGTCACACAGACTCAGCACCCGGACTTCGATACCGGCCTCTTGCAGCAGGCGTGCCACGACATAACCGTCACCCCCATTGTTTCCCGGTCCACACAACACACAGACCCTGCTGGCAGCAGGCCAGCAACGCACAATGCAATCAGCCAGCGCCTGTCCGGCCCGGCACATCAGCTGGTAACCGGGAATACGCCTTTCCTCGATGGCGATACGGTCCAGCTCACGCACCTGCGCAGCGGTATAAAGCGGAATGTAATCCTGTTCCGGCATACAATGTCCATAGTCAATGATTTCGCCAACCATACCGTGAAGCTTTCATCCAAATCCAGTCCAGCCCAAACCGGTGAGGATACGCGTGAATCACCGGATTTTGCGCAGCTGGCCGGTCAAATCAAGCAGTGGGGCTATGAGCTGGGGTTTCAGGCTGTTGGTATTACCGATACAGATTTGGAAAAAGATGAGGCATATCTGCTGCAGTGGCTGGGTAAAAAGCGCCATGGCGAAATGGACTACATGCAGCGCCACGGCAGCAAACGCAGCCGCCCTGCACAGCTGGTACCAGGCACTGTGCGAATTATATCGGTGCGCATGGATTACTGGCCGCAACGGTCCACTGAAGCCCGGCAAGTACTCGATGACCCGATAAAGGCCTATTTGTCTCGTTATGCATTGGGCCGTGACTATCACAAAGTGTTGCGCAAACGCCTGCAGCACCTCGCCCGGCGTATTGAACAACGCGTTGGCCCTTTCGGCTACAGGGCCTTCACCGACAGTGCGCCGGTACTGGAGAAAGCGCTCGCACAAAAGGCCGGGCTGGGCTGGATCGGCAAACACACCAACCTGATTGACGACCGGGGTGGATCCTGGTTTTTTCTCGGAGAACTGTTTACCGATTTACCTCTGCCCGCTGATCCTCCCGCGACCGAACACTGCGGCACCTGTCAGGCCTGTATCGACTGCTGTCCGACCCGCGCTATCGTTGCGCCCTACCAGCTGGATGCGAGACGCTGTATTTCCTATCTCACCATCGAGTTGCGTGGGTCCATTCCGGAAGAATTCCGATCTCTCATCGGCAACCGTATCTACGGCTGCGACGACTGCCAGCTGGTTTGCCCGTGGAACCGCTTCGCGCAGGCCAGCAGTGAAAGTGATTTTATGCCACGGCAACAACTGGACAGCGCTTCACTGGTCACACTGTTTCAATGGAGTGAACAGGAATTCCTGGATTACACGGAAGGTTCGGCGATACGCCGTATCGGTTATGAATGCTGGCTGCGGAATATCGCTGTTGCACTAGGAAACGCGCCCGGCAGCGACTCCGTTATCAGGGCACTTGAAGACAGGCTCAAGCATCCATCAGCCATGGTTCGCGAACATGTGGCCTGGGCGCTGCGCCGGCATCAAGTCTCTGTACAGGGTTGACCAGCCAGTATTCATTTCAGCTGCAAGGCCCTGTCGTATAAAGCTCGTTTATTAAGCCCGGTGATACGCGCCGCGAGTTTGGCGGCTTTTTTTATCGGTAACTCCTCGAGCAATTCCTGCAGGAGCCGCTCAGCCTCGGGGGTCACATCGTTACATTCAGCTTGCTCGAGCCCTTGCACCAGCACAACAAATTCACCTTTTTGCTGATTGGAATCAGCTGTAATCCAGTCTACCAGTGCTGCCAGCGAATCACCCTCTATGGTTTCGAACTGCTTGGTGAGTTCGCGCGCCACAACGGCCTGACGCTGGCCTCCGAACAGTGCCTGCATGTCTCGCAGGGACTCCACGATACGATGGCTCGACTCGTAAAAAACAAGGGTGCGGGACTCCCGGCAAAGCTGCTCGAGACGGTGCTTGCGGGCGATACGCCTGGCGGGCAGAAACCCTTCGAAGACAAAACGGTCGGTGGGCAAACCGGACGCTGACAGGGCGCAGATCAGAGCACTGGGGCCCGGCACCGGCACCACTGGCACACCAGCCGCACGCGCCAGGCGCACCAGGTTAAATCCAGGGTCACTGATCAGCGGTGTGCCTGCATCGGAAATCATGGCCAGTGAGCGTCCCTCCACCAGTTGCTGTACCAGTTGTGGCGCCAGTTCGCGCTCGTTATGTTCGTGCAATGCCATGGTTGGCGTTTGCAGTGCGTAGTGCTGCAGCAGTTTTCTGCTGTGTCGGGTGTCTTCCGCAACAATACGATCCACAGCGCCAAGCACTTCGATAGCCCGCGCACTTATATCGGCCAGATTGCCGATCGGGGTCGCCACTACATACAGGGAACCGGTGCCGGGTACTTGCAGACCTTTACCCATCATTCTCTTGCGGCGCCTGAACAGTTTTTGCGACGCGCTAAAATAGCATGCACAAGCGCCCGGACCCCATTACAATAAGCGGCTACCCGTTTTACTGACCACACGGATACCTGTGTACCGATTACTTTCATTCCTGTTCGTCGTCCTGCTGACCCTTGCGGGCTGTACCAGCGCGCCCGAGCGGGTGGAAACCACTGCCGAAGACACACTGTCCTCTGCAGCACAGACATACATTGACCAGGGGGATTATCTGTCTGCTGCACAACTGTATATCAGCGCAGCCAAAACAGCATCAGGAAATAGGCAAATCGCACTGCGCCTTAGCGCCGCAGAGTTACTCGCCAGGGGTGAATTGTGGCAGCAACTGACTCCGGTTCTGGCCAGCCTCGACCCGTCCAGCCTCGACCCGGCACAACACGTCCGCTATCTGCTGCTGGATGCCGAACACGCACTGGCACAGCACCAGCCGGAACTGGCGCTGGAACGACTGCAGGAAATCAGCAATCCGGAGTCCCTGCCCGATTTAGGCAAAGGCTATTACCAGATTCGCGCCGAAGCCTATGCGATGACAGGCAATGCCATGGAAGCAGCCCGGCAATTGATCTGGCTGGATGGACTGATCGATGACCCGGACCAGAAACTGGCCAACCAGTACCGGATATGGGAACAGTTTTCCAATCTGTCTGATGACGCCCTGCAACAGTTACGCACCAGCCCGCCCCCGGACCCGCTCAGTGGCTGGATGGAACTGGTGCTGCTCACCCGTCAGAATGCGCGTGATTCACAGCGCTGGAATGCAGCGTTGGATGGCTGGCGTTTGCGTTATCCCGACCATAGTGCTGCAACCATGCTGTTACCCGACCTGCTGCAACAGGTCGGTCAGTTTGGTGCGCGCGCAAGACATATTGCGGTGCTGCTGCCATTGAGCGGTGCTACGGCGGACTCCGCCATGGCCATCCGCGATGGCATTATGGCTGCTTACTATAAGGATCCCCTGGAACAACCCGAGTTACGTTTCTACGACACCGGCGGCAATGCGCAAATGTTGTGGTCCGTTTATCAGAATGCCATCCAGGAAGGAGCGGAATTCGTCATTGGCCCGTTACTGAAAGACAGTATCCAGCAACTGGCACGTTCGGGTGATCTCCCGGTTCCGGTACTCGCCCTCAACCAGATCAGCAATAGTCAAACCGGATTACCCCTGTACCAGTACGGCCTGGCCCCGGAAGACGAAGCCCGGCAAGTTGCGGAAAAAATGATCAATGATGGCAGGCGTCAGGTGATTGCACTGGTGCCCGACACAGCCTGGGGATCGCGCGTACTGGCGGCGTTTGAACAACAGTTCATCAATCTCGGGGGCGAAATACTGACGAGCGGGCAATACGCACCCGATAACGCAGACTTCAAGTCACCCATTCAGCGCGCCCTGAATCTGGATTCCAGCAAAGACCGTCACCGTGCGCTGGAGCGCTTACTGGGAGAAAAACTTGATTTCGAACCGCGCCGCCGCCAGGACGTAGACGCCATTTTTGTACTCGGCTTCCCCAGACAGGCACGCCAGCTGAAACCCCAGTTACGTTTCCACCACGCCGGCGATATACCGATCTACAGCACGTCCCATGTGTTCGCTGCCAACCCTGATCCCTCGCTTGACCGGGATATGGATGGCCTGTTTTTCTGTGACATCCCCTGGGTCCTCGATTACCAAGGGCGCTGGTCGGAACAGCGCGAACAACTGCTGGCAGCCTGGCCAGGCCGGAGCCAGCGTTTCCAGCGCCTGTTTGCCCTCGGGTACGATGCCTACCAGGTAGGTCCGTGGCTGGAGTCCCTGAACATGCCCGGCTTCGCCTATTTCCCGGGTGCCACCGGTATTCTGACACTGGACGAGAATAAACAGCTGCACCGTGCCCTGGAGTGGGCACAGTTTCGTAAGGGACGACCGCAACAAATTTTGTCCAGGGAGGGACAATATGAACCGGAAAGCAACGGGAGACCGCGCTGAATTACTGGCATGCCGCTATCTGAAACGCCATGGGCTGAAAACACTGGCCAGGAATTTTCGTTGTCGCCGCGGCGAAATCGACCTGATCATGCAAGATGGCGACAGCCTGGTCTTCGTTGAGGTACGATACCGGCAACAGGCCAGATTCGGCCACGCAGCGGAAACGGTCTCACGCAGCAAGCAAAACCGGATCATTCACTGCGCGCGCTATTACATGACTGTGCACCAAAACTGGAACACACCAGCACGCTTTGATGTCGTAGCAATCGAAGGCAAGCCGGATGATTTTACAGTCGAATGGTTTGCTAATGCATTTCAGCTGGACGGCTGACCCAGACCACACACTTACTCAACTGGAGATTTTTAATTATGGCAACACGCTGGATTGTTTCGGGCACTTTGTTGATTACCGCTCTATTGCTGAACGGCTGTGTCCCGGTGGTCGTAGTGGGCGGCGCTGCCGCGACTGCATCCGTAGTTCACGACCGGCGCACCACAGGATCCATCGTCGAGGACCAGGCAATCGAGCTGCGTGTCATCAACGCAATCGGCAAGGATAAGGAGTTAAGCAAACAGTCGCATATTAACGTCACCAGCTACGATTATATCGTCCTGTTGAGCGGTGAGACGCCCAGCGAGGCATTCCGCTCACGGGCCGGCGAAATAGCTCGTGCCCAGAAGGAAGTCCGGCGTGTACACAATGAACTTGTTATCGCCGCACCCAGTTCCATGATGACCCGCAGCAGCGACTCCCTGATAACCACCAAGGTGAAGTCAGCCCTGTTCAAGGTAAGAGTTACAGGTTTTGACCCCAGTCGGGTCAAGGTCGTGACCGAAAACGGAACTGTATTCCTCATGGGTCTGCTGTACCGAAAAGAGGCCAGCGAAGTTACCGAGAAAGCCCGGCAGATCAGCGGCGTACAGCGCATAGTCACGCTCTACCGCTTCCTGGATTAGACGCGCTGCAAACCCTGTACATGCACCTTGCAGCCTGACTTCATCAACCACCTGGGAACGCTGCTCGCTGCCCGGCAGCTGCTCACAGATCCTGCTGACTGTCGTGCCTACGGCTATGACAACAGCACCCTGCAGGGCAAGCCACTGGCTGTTGCACTGCCCGAAGACCACCAGCAGGTTGTAGCTATTGTAAAGGCCTGCCGGACCCACGGAATTTCGTTGATAGCGCGCGGTCAGGGTACCGGCACCACAGGTGCGACAGTCCCGCGCGACAATCATTCTCTGGTCCTCTCCATGCAACACATGGACCGGATAATCGAACTAAACCGCGACAACCGGCTAATGGTAGTAGAACCGGGTATAACCAATAAAGCCGTGCAGGATGCTGCCGCCACAGAAGGCTTCTTCTGGCCACCGGATCCGACCAGCGCTTCAGTGTGCACAGTGGGTGGTAATCTGGCGTATAACTCGGCAGGCCCACGCGCCATCAAGTATGGAACACCACGGGAAAACACGCTGGCCTTGAAAGTGGTTACCGGCGCTGGCGAAACCCTGCGTACCGGCACCAGAACCACCAAGGGTGTTGTTGGATACGATCTGACCCGGCTGTTGATCGGCTCGGAAGGCACGCTTGCAATCATCACCGAAGCCACCCTGAAACTGACACCCTTGCAGCCGGAAAAACGTACATTGAGGGCTGTCTATAAAGATGTGTACAGTGCCGCGCGCGCGGTTTCCAGCATCATGTCGCAACCGGTTATCCCGTGCGCCCTGGAATTCATGGACGGCAACGCCATAGCCATGGTTCGCGATACACAACCCGGACTTCCCGAAACAGCTGGCGCACTGCTAATGATTGAAGTTGATGGCATCGAGTCACAACTGGGCGACTTGGTATCTCACCTCGTTGACGCGGCCTCGGTAGCCGGGTTACTGGATATTCAACAGGCCCGCTCACCGCAAGAGGTTACGGCGCTGTGGGAAACCCGCAAGGCGCTTTCCCCCGCTCTGCGCCGCATTGCACCAAAAAAAATCAACGAAGACGTTGTTGTGCCGGTTTCGCGCATACCGGAACTGGTAGAGCGGCTTGCCGGATTGTCTGCGCGACACGGCATCAAGATTATAAATTTCGGCCACGCCGGCAATGGCAACCTGCACGTAAATCTGCTCTACGATCCTGACGATCCGGCGCAGCAACAGCGCGCCGAAGCCTGCCTGGAAGACGTATTCAGTGCAGTGCTGGAAATGGACGGTACAATTTCAGGTGAGCATGGTATCGGTCTGGTAAAACGCGACTGGGTATCAAAAGAGCTGGACCAGAACAGCCTGGACCTGATGTACGCCATCAAGCGACAGTTTGATCCTGACGGCATACTGAATCCGGGCAAGACACTGCCGATGAAAGAGCTGTCTTTGTGCAACAACGGGGTCAAGTCTTAAAGAAACAGGTGAAATTCAATCCAAAGACGGACACCAGCCGGGGGTATTTTTCAAACCGTCTTCAAGTTGCAGCACCGGCTGCCAGTCCAGCACCTTCTGGATAGCATCGTTGTCACAAACCCAGTCTGGATGACGTAGTTCACGCAGCTTTTCCGGTGTCAGCATGGGCGCATAACCCAGCCGGCGCGCCAGCCAGCGATTGATCCACGCCGGGGTCGATAACACGAAGCCAGGAATCGATATGGCACGCACCGGGCGCTGGCACAACCTGGATACGATGGTTGTCACATCAGCCCAGTTGTAGCCGTCCCGCTTGCCGTCATGCAGGCTGTAGATGCCGTTTTCAATGGCTCCGCACTGCAGCCAGCAGACCACCAGACGGGCGATGTCTTCGACATGAATCATGGAGAACCGAGCATCTTTTTCACCAAAGACCGGTGCAAACCCTCTTGCCATGAGCCTGAACAGGGGCAGCATTTCACGATCTCCGGGTCCGTATACAGCGGGTGGACGCAGCGCGATCCAGTTCAACGCACCGGCCTGTCGCTCCAGCACCTGTTCTCCCCGGTACTTGCTGGCAGCATAGAAGGACAAACCGGGCTCACGCGCGGTAATCGATGAAAGACATAACAGGCGTACAGGTTGCGCATGCGACGACATTACATCAACAAGATTGCGTACGCCGTCGACGTTCACGCTGTCGAATGCACGCGCATCCACACCTCGCACCACACCCGCACAGTGCACAACGGCAACCGCATTCGTGCATAGCCTGCTCAGGGCGTCACGGTCATCCAGATCACCGGGCACCCACTCATCGACTGCGCCTCTCAGCACCTGTGTGCGTGCTTCAGATCGCGCCAGGGCACGCACCTGCCACCCCGTAGCGTGCAACAGGCGACAGATTGCCTGCCCGATGAACCCGGTGGCGCCGGTAACCGCTACCCATTCAGACATTGATAGTCACCTTTACGGAGGCAAAAAATAACCGGCCGAAGCCGGTTATTTCTGTAACAACTACGCACCGGACGCTAGCCTTGCTTTAGCTCCAGCTCGTCGCTCATTTCCTCTTCCAGCGCATTCATATCGTGTGAATCGATGAAGTTCTGGCGCGCCTTGGAACGCGACAGCTTGCCCGATGAAGTACGCGGCAAAGTATGCAGAGGCACCAGCTCGACCAGTACGTCTATACCCAGTTCCAGATGAACCAGACGGTTCAGTCGATCGACCAGGTTTGTACGCATGTTCGATTCGGTCTCACGGCACTGAACCACCAGCACGCATATCTCATTATCACTCCGACTCGGTACCGAGAAAGCCAGTGCATCGCCCATGCGCACCTCGGGCTGATGTTCGGCAAGATACTCCAGATCCTGGGGCCATATATTGCGACCGTTGATAATAATCAGGTCTTTCTTGCGTCCGGTAATAATCAGGCTGCCATTAACCTGGTATCCCACGTCACCGGTATTCAGCCACCCGTCCTCTGACAGGGTACGGGCCGTTTCTTCCGGCTCATTGAAATAACCGGACATGACACTGTCGCCGCGCACGAAAATGCTGCCGCTATGGCGATCAGTCAATACATTGCCTGCATCGTCACGGATTTCCACTTCGTACTCAGGCAACGGCTTGCCACATTCCACAAAACAACGTGCTCTGCCCGGGTTTTCTAAATTCGCAATCGGCAATGCTTCCTGATAATCAGAGTGGTGATCTCCGTCAACACAATCCGTGGAATGCCCTTCGAACAAGGGTGAAAAACTGATCGCCAGCGAACACTCAGCCATGCCATAACACGCCAAAAATGCTTTTTCGTTAAACCCGGCTGGCGCCAGCGCTTTGGCAAAACGGGTCAGGGTTTCAGAACGGATCATTTCCGCACCAACACCCGCAACACGCCAGTTACTCAGGTCATACTTATCTGCTTCACCGGGACGCAAACGCCGCGTACACAGCTCAAATCCAAAGGGCGGACTGAACGAAATCGTCGCCTTGGTTTTCGTCATCAGACGCAGCCACTGGCGCGGACGCATGGCAAATTCACGTGTATCCAGGTAATCAACAGAAACCTGGGCGGCTACCGGGACCAGAACCAGGCCCACGAGCCCCATGTCGTGATAGAAGGGCAACCAGGAAAAGCACCGGTCACCGCGGCCCATCTTGACCCCATGGCGAATAATTCCCGCCAGGTTGCTCATAACCGCTTTCTGCTTGATGACAACACCACGCGGGAAACGGGTACTGCCGGATGTGTACTGGATATAGGCTATATCGTCGGGCTCAACCGTTGGCAATTCGATATCCGCTTCAGGAAGCGCGTCGAAAACGCCGGGATCGCCAATCAACTGCAGATTCAGACCCTCACCAGCTTCCTCGAGAAACGAGGCATAGCCGCTGGGCGCCATGGCCATTGCCGCTTTGCTGGATTTCAGCAAGCCTCGCAACTGGGTCACATAGACCGTATGCCCACCCAGATTCACGGAAGCAGGCAGGGAAACAGGAATCAGCCCGGCATACTGGCAGGCGAAAAAGAAACGCAGAAAATCAGGATTGGTTTCTGCAACCAGCGCAACCCGATCGCCCTTCCCGAGACCGGCGCCGAGCAACTTGCGTGCAAGCACGCGCGACTCTGTGCGCAATTTCCCGTAGGGTAGCGTTGCGTAAAGTTCACCCCTGCCCGTATAAAAATTCGCGCCTGTTTCACCCTGTGCCGAGTAATCCAGGGCTTCAGTGAGAGTGGTGAAATCAGCGGCTCGAAATGGCAGATTGTGTACAGTTGGTGTCGATACTGTGCCCAAAAGACTTAATCCCTATTTGAGGTTCGCTATATCAGGCTCCCGTCCAGAGACAGGAACACCCCAAAACAAGTTCACTTAGCTACGTGTGCAGTTAAGACCCTAAGAATACCATGCAGCCCAAAAATTACTTATCTGCATGGAAACTACCTACCATCGAAATGAAGCGTTGTATTTTCCCAACTAACTTGTCCGTGGTCTAGTGCCCTACACTACAGATGCGCATTATTCATACAATAGGGTAAAAATACAATACTTTTTTCAAAAAAAATTCAGCCTGCGCCGGTCGATTGTGGAATAAATCTCGAAACTGTCGTTAATTTACTACACGCAACTTCTCGCTCCGGAGCGTATTACGACTGTCAGAACGATTCAATGTTCCATCTACCAAAAGCAAAATACGGGCCACTCATTCCCCGGGATCTGGTTGAATTCCTGTCTGCCAGGGGGGGCAATTCCTCCAAGTGTCCGGTTTTTCAATTATCGGACGAATCTGGCGACCAGCAATCCGGCCGCGTATGATCAGCGCCCCGCAACGGAGAAACTTAAGGCTGATCCTGACCAAATGCCGCACAACAAGGATGAACTGACGGTTCGCGAAGTACAAAACCGCACACAGCTTAATGAATTCATTCGCCTGCCCCGGAGCCTGTATCGCGACGATCCACACTGGGTCTGCCCATTATTATTTGAGCAAAAAGAACGATTTAGTAAAAAAAACCCGTTTTTCCAACACGCACGCTGGCGCGCCTGGCTTGCCTATCGAGAAGGACGCCCGGTAGGACGAATCAGCGCCCAGATTGATGAACTGCACTTGCAAAAATACCAGGATCAGACCGGTCACTTTGGCTGCCTGGAGGCGGAAAACGATCCGCACGTGTTCCAAAGCCTGTTCCAGAGCGCGGAAAACTGGCTGAAATCCGAAGGTATGCAACGCATCACCGGCCCCTTCAGCCTGTCGATAAACGAGGAATGCGGACTGCAAATCGACGGCTTTGACACACCGTCACGCATCATGATGGTGCATGGCCGCCCCTATTACGTGCCAGCCGTAGAAATGGCCGGGTACCAAAAAGCTGTTGACCTGATTGCTTACCGGCAGCACCCGGACTTCGCCATCCCCAAGGTGATGCAGCGCCTGGTCAGGCGTGTGGCAGATCGGGTGCATATACGGCCTCTGAATCGTAAACGGCTGAAAAGTGAGCTTGCGCTGCTGCGCGATATTTTCAACGACGCCTGGTCTGAAAACTGGGGGATGGTACCTTTTACCGAAGCGGAGTTTGACGAGGTTGGCAAAGCCATGTCGCTCCTGATTAATGACGATTTCGTACAGATCGCCGAAGTCGACGGCGAGGCGGCGGCCATGATTATCTGCCTGCCGAATGTCAACGAAGCCATTCAGGATTTGCATGGCAGGCTGTTGCCCTTCGGCTGGCTGAAGCTACTGTGGCGCCTCAAAGTGCGCTATCCCAAAACCGCCCGCATTCCCCTCATGGGCGTACGCAAGAAATATCATCACACACCGTTCGGCCCGGCACTTTCCTACATGATTACCGATACACTGCGCTACCCGGTGCTGGCGCGCGGTATCCACGAAATGGAAATGTCATGGATCCTGGAACACAATAGCGGCATGCGTAACATTATCGAATCGCTGGGCGGACAGGCTTGCCAGACATTCCGCCTGTATGAAAAAGCGCTGTAAACGCGTCGCCTATGCCTGCCGAACGCTTTACTGCCATCATCCTGGCCGCCGACCGCAATACCCACGACCCCTTGCTGAAGGCATCCGGCGTATGCTGCAAGGCATTGATAAAAATCAATGGCACACCGATGCTGCAGCGTGTCGTTACAGCACTACTGTCCAGTGCACAGGTTGAGACTATCCTGCTCTCTGGTCCGGCGCGCGAACATCTGGCAAACAGCGAATTCCTGGAGAATGCGCTTAATACAGAACAGATCGGCTGGAGAGCGGCGGGCGACAGCCCGAGCAGCAGCGCCTGGCAGGTCATGCAGAGTCTTGCCGACGCAACCCCGGTACTGGTCACCACGGCGGACCACCCGCTGTTGACTGCCGGAATTGTTGATCACTTTCTTGACGGCGCCCTGCAAAGCGGCGCTGATCTCGCCGTAGGTACAGTCGCGTTTCCCGCAGTACATGACAAGTTTCCAAAAGCGAAGAAAACTGTCACCCGCTTCAGGGACGGTGATTTCTGCGGCTGCAATCTTTTTGCATTTCTGACCCCGGAATCACGCCGCGTCGCTGCTGCATGGCGCAAGGTCGAACAGCAGCGTAAAAACCCGCTGCGGATTATCAGCCAGCTCGGCTGGTGGTCGGTGCTGCGCTATCTGCTGGGCACGTTGACACTGGACCAGGCCTTGAAGAAGCTGTCAGAACGGCTGAATGTAAATATCCAGCCGGTACATATGCCCTTTCCGGAAGCCGCCATTGACGTGGACTCCATTGCCGATCAGCAACTGGCAGAAGAAATAACCGGCACCGACAACTGATGCTCGTGCTGCAGCGCAAAATCGTCACTGTCCAGCTGGTAGCCACGCACACTGATCCGGACTGACCAGTGGTCAGCTTCGCAGCGGATCTTGTACAGATAGTACTGCGCACGCCGTCCGGCCTTGTGACCGATCGCCGACGCTGAGGGGATGCCAAACACGGGGATCGTCCGCTCGCCCCAGGGTATACCTGATTCAATTGTGCGATGACTGTGGCCGTGAAGCACCAGTTCGGCGCCGTAACGCCCCAGAATATTGCACAGATCTCTGCCATCGGTCAGCCGCTTGCGCCATTTTTCGTCCTCCACCCGTGGCGGATGATGCAACAATACCACTCGAAACAGACCCTGCTCGCCGCTTTGCTGTAACAGGTGGGACAGCTTCTCGCGCTGCTCAGAACCCAGAGAACCGGTCGCAAAGAACGGCGCCGATGCAGTGGCGCTGGACAGGCCGATAAGGGCAACACCGTTGCGGATACGGAGACTCGGGAATATCGAGCGCTGCGCTTCATCTTTCCTGCGGTCCGACGCCATGTAGGGTTCCCACTGCGCGAAGGTGCTGGACCAGGGTGTATTTATATAAGCATCGTGATTACCCGGAACAACCGTCACCCGGTCAGCACTACCCAGGCGGTCCAGCCACTGGCGGGCCTGTCGAAACTCCTCCGGGAGACCAATATGGGTTAAATCCCCGGTGATGACAATATGCTCGGGATGTGTTTCCGCCAGATCGCGCAGCAGGGCGTCAAGTACTTCGCCACGATGCTCATGGCGCCGTTTATACAGCCAGGACAGGTAGCCCAGCACCCGCTTATTCATCAGCTGATTCCAGCGCGCCCCTTGCAGCGTAGTCAGATGAGGATCTGACAAGTGCGCAAAGCACAGGCCGACTGAATCCGAAGCCTTTATGTCATCCATAGTTACCTTTAACGAATTTGTTGATTGATGCACATTCACTTAGGATACCGTTCAAACATCCCTGACAGAGCCGTGCAAGCCCCTTGAATCCCAGTCACCCCGCCAACAAGTCTCCGCACATCGGCCTGATCACGAATCCACACAGCCGGCGCAACCGCAGGCAGCTCGCCGTGGTACAGGCCATTGTCGCAAATCATTCGAACATCCACCATCAGGTTACGCAGAACAGCGGTGAAATCAGGCGTGTACTTCAGGGTTTTGCCGAACAGGGCGTGGATGTTCTGGCTATCAACGGCGGAGACGGAACTACCTCACAGGTTTTTACCGAACTGTTTGGCAGCAACCCGTTTACCCGCCTTCCGTCTGTTATTCTGCTACCGGGTGGAACAACCAACATGAATGTTGGTGACGTCGGCTTGCGCGGTAGCCTACTAAATACCCTGCGCCGTATGGCTGACTGGGCCAGCTCGGGGAAAGGACGAATTCAGCGCCTTAGCCGGCCCATACTCCGTGTCGAAGGTTCGCTGGACGGAATAACGGTTTACGGCATGGCTTTCGGTGCGGGCACAATAATTCGTGGCATAGAATACTGCCACAGCAGTGTTCACAGGATCGGCATTAAAGACGAACTCGGTCCCGGACTGGTAACGCTGAGGACAATCTGGGGCATGGCCCGTAAAGAACCGTATTTTTCCGAACCGACCCTGGTCCGCATCGAAATCGACGGTGTGTCAGACCCACGGGTCCGGGAAGTGGTTCTGATCACCATAAACACGCTGGAGCGGCTGTTTCTTGGCATAAAACCCCACTGGGGCAGCGAAGCTGCACCGCTGTATTGCACCTGGGTACAGAAACCGGCGCGCAAGGTTTTTCGTGCCTTTTTCGCCGTGCTGCGCGGGAAACCCAATCGCCATGTTACGCCGGAAAACGGTTATTTCAGTCATAATGCGCAGAGAATCGAGCTCTGGCTGGACGGCACCTTCGCCCTTGACGGCGAGCTGTATCATGCCTCAACACAACAGGGCCCGGTCACTGTCAGCAGTGGTGGTGAACTCGAATTCATACGTATAGGCAAGTGATCTAACGTGAGCAGACACAACGCACGGAAAAAACTGGTTGAAACACTTGCCGAGCTGACTCCCTCACCCGAACACCCGGCGCTTGCCCATCTTGTCGAGTCCCTGAAAAGCAGACACGGAAAGTGCGTTGCATCCGTCCTGTTTTACGGCTCCTGCCTGCGCAGCGGCGACCCTTATGATGGCCTGGTTGACCTGTACCTGATAGTCGACAAATATCGCTGTGCCAATTCCGGCTGGATTAAAGCGGCATGGAACCGGATGTTACCGCCCAACGTGTTCTACGCTGAATTTCCTTTCGAGGGGCGAATGGTACGCTGCAAATACGCCATACTTTCGCTTGCCGACCTGGAAAAAGGAACCTCCCCGCGCTGGTTTCATTCCTACCTGTGGGGACGATTCAGCCAGCCCACGGCCGTTGCCTGGTGTCGTGATACCGCTGCCAGGGGTGCAGTTGAAAACAGCCTGGCCCGGTCGGTCATCACGTTCCTGAACCGGGTGTTGCCCAGCCTGCCAGCGCAGGGAAGCATTCAATCCCTGTGGAGCGGCGGGCTGCAACTGAGTTACCGCGCGGAACTGCGCGTCGAATCATCTGCACGCTCGCGTGAGCTGATTGAAGCCAACAAAACCTATTACCAGCAAGTCACCTGCCTGTCCGCAGCATTACTGGACTACCCGTTAAACATTTCCAAAACACCCGCGGCACAGGACTATCTGACGCAGATCCCGTCCAGCCGCCGCCTCATCAGCCGGGTCGGCTGGAAGGTTCGTACGGTACAGGGCAAGTTCCTTTCACTTGCGCGTCTGATCAAGGCCCTGTTCACCTTTGATGGCGGCCTGGACTATATCGCCTGGAAACTGGAACGCCATTCCGGTGTGCACATCGAAATCCCGGAGCGGGTACGCCGCTACCCGCTGATATTTATCTGGGGCCTTTTCCTGGACCTGTATCGGCGCGGCGTGTTTCGCTGACGAACTGATGACATACACACCCCGTATCTGGCTGGTGCTTGGCGACAAACTGGGTGATAACGCCCAGATAAAAATGATCGCCGACAGCCTGGGTCTGCCTTATGAAATCAGGCGTCTTGTGCCGAAAGAAAAATACAGACTCGGCAAACCACGTTTCAGAGCATCACTGGAACACCTGGACCTGGAAAATTCGGACCCGCTTGCAGCACCCTGGCCGGATATGGTGATCACCGCCGGGCGCAGGCACTCCATGGCAGCGCTGTGGATAAAGGACCAGTCTCCCGCCACCAGACTAGTGCTGCTGGGCAGACCACGCCGTTGGATTGAGCGATTCGACCTTGTTATTACACTCCCGCAATACCAGTTACCGGATCTGCCACACATAATGCGCCTGTCGCTGCCATTGATGCGAACGGACAAGCAGGCTGTTGCTGCAGCCGCCGAACACTGGAAGTCCAGGCTGGATAGCCTGCCAAAACCCATCATTGCAGTATTGATCGGTAGCGCCACACGACCCTTTCGGTTCGATGCCGCAGTGACAGACCAGCTGGTCACCGAGTGCAAAAAGCTGCAGGATCGTTACGGGGGCAGCCTGTATTTCTCAACCAGCCGCAGAACCTCTGCAAAAATCATCGCCACTCTGAAGGCACGACTACCCGAAGGCGCACAGTTCTACGAATGGCGTCAAAACAGCACAGAAAACCCGTATCTGGCGCTGCTTGAACTAGCCGACTACTTTGTCATAACCGGGGACAGCGTCTCCATGATGATTGAAGTTGCTGACCGGCAGAAGCCGTTGGCCATCTTTCAGCTGCCTGTTTTCTTCCAGGGCCATATCTGGCAGTCTTTTACCCAACGGTTCTATACCAAATCTGCAAGCGGCATTTTGAACAAACTCTTCAGACGAATGGGAAACCTGCTGTACAAAACAGGGGTCGCAGGATTTTCGCGTGATCTCACCCGTATCCACGCTGTGCTGGTTAACGGGGGATTTGCTGTCTTCGCGGGAGAGCCCTTCAGAAAACCCGTCAGTACACTACCTGATGAACTGGACCGGATACGGGCCAGAATACTTACTTTGTTGCCCACCCCATGACTTCCCCTCAATCAGGTCCCGGCTGATACCGGATGACAAAATATAATTCACCTGGCGCTCGGCAAATGCAGGCCAGCACCGTGGCGGTATGCATATGCACCTTCAGGCGCCCTGCCGGACTGCGGCATCTACTGACCTGTCTTGCCAGCCAGACATTCAATGATGTTCCTGCACCTGAAATTTCGGTGATCGTTGCGGATAACGAAGCCAACCCGGAAAACCGCCGCATATGCAGCGCGTTCAAACAGACACGCTTTCAATCCCTGGCTTACGTGCAGGAGTGTCGCAGGGGTATTTCCTGGGCACGCAATGCCTGCCTCGATCGCGTACCAGCTGAAACTGATTTTGTTGCCATGATCGATGATGACGAAGCGCCGGATAGCGCATGGCTCAACCACCTGCTGCTCGCACAGGCCAGGAGCGGTGCAGATGTTGTCGTCGGCCCGACCTATCCGGAATTCCCGGAGGGTACGCCGAGCTGGATCAAGGAATGTGGTTTTTTTCTTAAACCCGAAGACCCCTCCCGCTTTAAAGATCTGCAGGCTGACCCGCCGGCAGCAACCTGTAACGTGCTGGTAAACGCGGCGATTTTCTCAAAACCCGGACTGCGTTTCGATACACAACTGGCGTTAAGCGGTGGTGAGGACAAATTGCTGTTCCAGGATATAAAACTGCGTGGTTACAGCTTTGTATGGGCAGCCAGCGCAAGGGTTACAGAGTTCATTCCCGGCGAACGCGCCACCTTCGGCTATATGTGGCGTGAGCAATACAGACGCGGAAGCGTCAAATTTTACGTTAAACGTCGACTGAAAGTCTCAAACCGCCTGAAGTTGATGTTACTGGTGCCAAAGTTTTTTGCACGCGCCGTGGCGACTATATTCTCAGGCTGTTACGGTGTTATCGCTCAACTGCTAAGAGACAGAAATGACCAGGCTGCACTGGCACTCAGCGCCCTCGCCATAGCCGATGGACTCGGATCCGTCTCGGGCCTTCTCCACCTCAAAAATCGCCACTACCTGCACCAGGAACCCTGATGTTGTCACCTTTACACGGCAAAGGACTATTAAACCTGTCTGGATTTCTGGCACTGGTCTACAGCCTGTTTCTCGCCGGATTTTTTATTGTCCCGAATGCCGTAGACCTGTACAAATTTTATAGTATCGCCGTATTCCTGCCCGGCCTGTTTGCGGTAAAACCTGTACTCAGGGAACCGGGTGATTACAGCCTTTGGATTTCCATCCTGGCCTATCTCGGGTACATGCTGCTGACTTCATTCTGGAGTTTGGACTTTTCGGGAAAAGAGTTCTTTAACGATTCACGACTGGCCGCCTACATCGTTGTGTTTCTCCTGATTGCGGTTGTGATTTCCGTTCGCGATCACAAACTCTTCGAAAACATTCTCAGGCTGATCTGCATCTGCGCTGGAGCAGCAGCCCTCATATCCATTGCACTCTGGTATACGAAATACCCGTCCCCACGTCCTCGACTGACCGGGGTCGGCATAATTGAGAACCCCAACCCGAGTGCTTTCGTTTACGGGTTTTTTGCTGTTCTCAATAGTTACTACGCATTCCTGTCACGGAAACCATGGGTCAGGGCTGCATTCTCCTTCCTGTGCATAGTGCTGCTGGGGCTTGTTTTTCTTACCGGGAGCAATACCGGCATCCTGGCAACAGCAACTTCCTTTACGCTGTTGCTCATCTTCTATAAACACAATCACAGGCTACTGTTTGCGGGCGGTATTCTTGGGGCCATTGCCGCAATCTTCTACCTGCTCTGGTCACTCGGCCTGCTGTCCGACCCGGTTGATTACGGCTTCTCTCAACGCCTTCCCGTCTGGCACACCATACTGAGTCAGTGGCTTGGTGCGCCCGTTTTTGGAAACGGCTACCAGCCGGAATTTCTGTTTACGCCGTCAGGTGACAAGGATTTTGCGAACTGGGCACACAACAGCTTACTCGCAACCCTTCGCGATGGCGGTGTAACAGGGTTGATCCTTCACCTGCTTGTTCTGGCTACCGCGACACGTACAGCGTTGCGACTTGCAAGGGAGCATGGTGACCCGATCTACCTGATACTGCTCGTCTTCGGATTTATCTGCATGACAGCGGATACAGATCAGCTGATTACCCGCCCAATGGAACTATGGATTATTTTCTGGCTTCCCTTGGCAATGATTCTTGCGAGGAGTCCGGTCCCTGAATCAGGTCTCTTTTCTCGGAAAGCAGCGTAACCCGCCCGGGCACACCATCAGTGGACAAAGGACCAAAGAAAATCTTTGAGTAGCTTTCCACTGCGTGCTCGATGGAGAAAACCTTGCCCCGCGCCTTCAGAAACTCCTTGCGCTTCGGGTTGTCCAGGGTATCGCAGATGGCATCAGCCAACCCGTTTTCGTCATTGACGGGGACCAGACGCCCGAACTCTCCGTTGTGCAGGATTTCTGCGGGCCCGCTGGGACAGTCCGTACTCACCACAGAACAGCCGGTCAGCAACGCTTCCGCCACGACATTCCCGAAACCTTCGTAGCGGGATGACAACACAAACACTGATGCCTGCTTCAGATAGGGGAATGGATTCACCTTGAAACCCGGCATATCGAAGTCTTCTGCGACACCAAGCTGGTCTGCCAGACCCAGCAATTCCCTCCTGTGCTCACATTGAGACCTGGAAGCTTCATCCCCCCCGAGCAACACCAGGCGCACGTTTCTGCGTTGCCTGACCTTTGCGAAGGCGCGTACCAGAAGAGGGAAATCCTTCTGGTCAACGAACCTCCCAACACCGAGAATCACGGGAACAGCCCCGGACTCGAACCAGGGATGATCCAGCGCCTCTCTGCTCAGCGCCTCCGTTTCCAGCGTTTCGATAGGGTTATAGATAGTCGTCACATTTTCAGGGTCCAGCCCGAGATACTGTACAATGTCCTGTTCAACTCCTTTCGAAGCAGCGACGACAGCGTCTGCACGCCGATAACACCTTTGTATAATAGGCAGCAGGTGCTGAAGCCGGTTTTTTCCACGACTACAGCTCTCTGAAATCTGGGTTGAAAAATTGATCTGGGCGCCCACTATCACGCGGGTCTTTGCCTTGCAGCAGTGCTTGGCCAGCACAGCATTGATATTGGATTTTGGCAATACTGACAGCAATACATCAACCCTGCCGGTCTTCAGGTGTTGTGCAATAGCGGGAATATACTTGAAGCCCTTGGGCACCTTGCGGCTGTTTACCATCGCGCCCAGAAGCTGTCTGATACCTGCGGGATCGGCCTTCATCGCGCACAACAGGCCACGCACAGGTGACGTCGATTTCATTGGCACAAGATTCACACCCGCGGGAATACTGTTGCTCAGCACACCTTCCACCTTGCAAACCATGAGATCCACCTGGTGCCCAAGCCCAGCGAACCCGCGCGCAAGGTTAAGGATCACCTTTTCAGCGCCGCCACCCGTCAGATTGTCCAGCAGAAAGGCGATTCGCGCTGGCCGAATTTTCTGGACCGTCATTTCCAGGAAACCCCCGGTATCCCGTATCGCGTGTGGATACTGCTATTCAAGATAAACCTCTCCTCGTTCACTGCGTAGTGTAGGCAGCTTCAAACCCGCAAACAAGTGGGTGATCTATTAAACAGGGGATACTGATCAGATCAGACCTGTGATCGCCACCAGATCTGAAACATCAGGATCGCCCACATGAGCTCCGAGGGTTGGCCCAACCCCTCAAGTGCTGCTGCCAGGCCTGGCGCACGACGTCCACATCAAAGATTCCCTGCTTGCGCAGTGTCTGTTCCAAAATCAGCGCCTCGACCCAATCCCGCAGCGGGCCGACCAGCCACTCCTTGACCTGCACGCTGAAACCGCGCTTCGGGCGATCGATAAGTTCGCGCGGCACATAGCGCATCAACAGGTCTCTGAGCACCAGTTTGCCACTGCGGCCACCGAACAAGTAATCATAGCGTGTCAGGTGCTGTAGTCGCCCCCTTCGCCCATAGTCTAGGCAGCTGGCGCTGGGCAAACAAGCGCCAGAGCTGGTAAACTGTGCTGTCATTAAATTTGACCGAATATGCAGCCGTGGATTATCTGGATCATCAAAAACTCGATGGGCTTGACAGCGGCAATTTCCGCCGTCGAACGCCATACCCCTGGTTAAACCCTGAAGGCCTTATCCGCGACGCGGCCTACCGCAAGCTGCTGGATAACCTGCCGGACATTGCATTGTTTGAAAAACGCTTCGGGTATTCTCGTGACTACGGGCAAAAAGGCCATGACCGCTACACACTGGAATACGATAGCCACCTGAATATCGCACCCTGCTGGCACGAGTTCATACAGGAATTGCGCGGCAGCCACTATCGTGGTTTCCTGAGGAAGCTGTACGGCTTCCGCCCCATGAAGCTGTCATTCCACTGGCACTACACACCGCACGGGTGCGCCGTAAACCCGCACTGCGACAGCAAGGTCAAAATCGGCTCGCATATTTTCTACCTTAACACCGACAAGGACTGGAAAACCGAATGGGGGGGGCAGACGTTAATCCTGGATGACCATGGCCAGATAGACAGCAAGTCGGCGCCGGAATTCGACATATTCAAAGCGCCGATTCCAGCCAATTCTATCGGTAACCACAGCCTGCTTTTCAAACGCACGCCCCACTCCTGGCATGGTGTAAAAGCGGTCAACTGCCCGGAAGACCGGCTGCGCAAGGTATTCATTGTCGCATACAGGCGGGTACGGCCGTTCAGATTCGCACAAAACCTGTTCAGGAAATCAGCCTGACCTATCCCCTATAAACAGACTTCGTAACTTATAGCCACGCCACATCCATAGCTTATGCAGACCATCCAAACTGAAAGACGATGCTCTGGAATTCAATGAGAATAGACATTTTTAAGTGCCCGGAATGAACGTCCCGCTCATTTTTTGTGCGAAACAAATTTCGCCATCGCTGGTTTAAACAGCAGTCTCAAACTACGTATTAAAAGTTTGCCTGCTTTCCTTAAGTCCGGCCATGACCAGCGCAGCCTCTCACCCAGGGGCATCACTCCGTTGAACTGGTCCTGGTAATGCCTCCAGACGGAGTACCCTGTGCACTCCGATAACCGTTCATACCCGGGAGCCACATAACGCCCGGTTTGTCTCCCGACGTTCGAATACAGCCATGCATAGACAGGAAACAGGGGCTTCACGCAGAAAAATGAAGGGCTCGGGCTCTTTGATCCCATCCAGTGTATGACGTGAAAATCGGCCGCATCATTTTTTACGTCCTCAAACGAAACCCTGATTGAATCTGCTCCGGCGCGGCATATTACCTCGGGGCCGATCGGAAAGACTGGAATCCCGAGCTTGTGAACCAGATAGTTCAGGCGCCCCTGGTCTCGAAAGAACAGCTCGCTGGATTTCCAGGTCCACTCTTCGATATTAAGCGTGTTGCGGTAAAACTCCCGCTCTGCCCTGTTAAGGGACGCCAGGTCGGACTCGCTTATAGCAAAACGACGGCTGGCGAACACCCCCGAGTTAAAAGTTCTATGCGCAAAAAAGTCATGATCGGGATCAAATTCCAACAATGGGTCAGGCCCGACTTCACTTCTTACCTCTCGAAGATACCTTTCGTGGTCAGGGTGCGACGGATCTCTGATAACGGCAAGCCAGTCTTCATCAGGCCCCCATGGTTGCACATAGATAAAATCGCCTTGCTGCCCCGCTATCCGCCTCGCCAGGCTATCCAGCGATTTAACGCAAAGGGTATCGGCATCCAAATACAGAAAGGTTTCAAACGGCCCCTGGAATGCCCAGAAATCCCTGTCCTGATGTCCAATCTCAGCCCAGAAACCCTGTGGCTCGGGCATGACCGGAACGTCAAAAGGGTGGTCATTACGGTCAAACCCTTCGCCGGGGATGATCATGATCGGGATGTCTGGGCTGACCTGTTGAATGCTGCGTATGAGCATGCTGGACAGGTGAAAATCACCCGGGTAGGTAAGAATGTAGATCCCGAAAGCGCCGTTAACCATGCTGATTAACGTTCCAGGCTGAGGAACCAGGTTTGAAACATCAGGATCGCCCACATGAGTTCCGAGTGATTGGCCCAACCCCTCAAGTGCTGCTGCCAGGCCTGACGCACGGCTTCCACATCAAATACACCCTGCTCGCGCAGTGTCTGTTCCGAAATCAGCGCCTCGACCCAGTCCCGCAGCGGGCCGACCAGCCACTCCTTGACCGGTACGCTGAAACCGCGCTTCGGACGATCGACGAGATTGCGTGGCACATAGCGCATCAACAGGTCTCTGAGTACCAGCTTACCGTTGCGGCCATCGAACAGGTAGTCACGCGGCATCGACCAGGCGAACTCGAGCACACGGTGATCCAACAACGGACTGCGTGATTCCAGACCCACCGCCATGCTGGCCCGGTCGACCTTGACGAGAATATCGTCAGGCAGGTAACCGATGTAGTCGTAGTGCAGCATGGCCAACAGAGGATCGTCCGTCTCCGCCCAGCAGGCAGGGTCGACGAGCGGTGTCTGCGGATCGGTGGCGCCGGCAATGAAACGATCGACCGGCAGACACTTGTTGAACTTGTTAGCCAGGATCTCCTGTGGCGAGCGTGCCCGCCAGTTGCAGGAACGCTGACTGATCTTGCCGATTTTGCGCGTCCAGCGCGACACTGTTTCCTCACCGCCATCGCTCGCGTACGCCCATGCCCGTTCACCCATAAACCGGGTGACGCCAGCCAGCAGGGTTCTGGTTCCCACCGGCACGCGGCTGACGTCGCGCCAGTGTTTCAGGCAATTCTTGTAACGCCGGTAACCGGCAAACTGTTCATCGCCACCGTCACCGGTCAACACCACCTTGACCTGCTCGTGGGCCAGCTTACATACCAGGTAGGTGGGAATTTGCGATGAATCCGCAAAGGGCTCATCGTAAATGATCGGCAATCTGTCCACGACAGCCAGCGCCTGCTCAGGTGTTATGTAGAGCTCGTGATGCTCGGTACCCAGGTATTTGGCAACGGCGGCAGCATAACCGGCTTCGTTATATTTCTCTTCCCAGAAACCGATGCTGAAGGTCTTCACGGGCCGGTCTGCCGCACGCTGCATCAGCGCCACAACCATTGAGGAGTCGATACCACCGGACAACAGTGCGCCGACATCAACATCGGCAACCATGCGGTCTTCAACAGTATCGTGCAGAATGCTATCCAGCCCATCCAATGCTTCTTTGTAGCTGCCCCGGAAAAGCTGTACCTGACCTTCCTCGAGCACTTTGCTTGCCGACCAGAAAACGTGCGGTTGGTGTGAGCGCGCACTTCCATCCACCGGTATTTCTATAAGACTGCCCGGCGGCAGTTTGCTGATGCGCCGGTAAATGGAGTTCGGCTGTGATACCCATCCATACTGGAGGTACTGACCCAGCGCATCACGATCCAGCGTTGCGTCAAAATCAGGGTGCTGACGCAACGCCTTCAGTTCCGACCCGAATAGAAAGGTATCGCCGCACCAGCCGTAATACAGCGGTTTTTTGCCTACGCGATCCCGCGCCAGGGTCAGCAGGCCTGTCTTCCGGTCCCAGAGGGCGATGGCAAACATGCCCTCGAGTCGGGCAATAGCCTCCCGGGTACCGAGCTGCTCGGCCGCCGCCAGGATGACTTCGGTATCCGAGTGCCCCTTGTAGGGATAGGCTCCTGCCTCGAGCTGTTTGCGCAGGCGCATGAAGTTGTAGATCTCACCGTTAAATGACAGGACATAGCGTCCCGACGCCGATACCATGGGCTGTGCGCCAGCGTCTGTGAGGTCTATGATCGAGAGTCGCCGGTGACCGAGTGCCAACGGGTAGTCCGGATCGATCCAGACGCCACCGGCGTCGGGGCCGCGGTGCGTGATGGTGTCCGTCATGCGTCTGCAGACAGCATTCAGGTCGCTGGCCGAGGCCTTTTTCTGCTGTATGAATCCGGTTATGCCACACATATCAACCGCCGTTCAGTGAGTGTTTGCGGGACCGTCCCGCCGGGCCACCAGGGTATCGAGCAACTCGAGATAGGTGCGAGTAGCAGCATCCACGGAAAACCGTTCGGCTCTTTCCAGCAGCACAGCCCTGTCTGGCGGCTCGTCGAGCACTGCCTCGATCGCATCGGCAAGTGCCTTGTCGTCGCCGACCGGAACGAGGGGACCATATCGGCCATCTTCGAGTATTTCGGCAGCACCGCCGGGACAGTTCGTACTGACAACCGGGCAACCGCAGGCCAACGCCTGAATCAGAACCCCCGGCAGGCCCTCGTATTCGGAGGATTGTATCAGCGCGGCCGCGTGGGCCATATATTGAAACGGGTTATCGACGAAGCCCGGCATGGCCACGTCCGCCTGTACATCGAGCTGTTCCGCAAGGTCCTGCAGAAAAGCGCGCTGCTTGCCCTCACCCAGAATGAGGAGCCGTACAGGCCGCCTTGCGCGTACGCGGGTAAAAGCACGGATCAAGGTGGCAAAATCCTTCTGCTCCGCCAGTCTTCCCACACCGATGATCACTGGCGGCTGATCGGAACCAAACCAGGGGTGCGACAGTGGTTCGGTGGCCTGCGACCTGAGCAGATCATCGACTACCGGGTTGTAGATAGTCCTCACAGCCCGATGTGCCAGGCCGGTTACGCCAACAAGATCCTCCGCCACCTGGTTGGATACCGCAACGATCGCATCGGCAGACGGGTAGTTCTGTCTAACCAGCGCAGGCAGGTAACGCCAGCGCCATTTTCTCCGGCAGTACGCGCTTTCACAATGCTGTGTCAGGGCAATGCGCTCACTGACCACCACCGGTAGAACCGGGTCGACTGCATTCCTCGCCCACAATGCCGCCAGGTTGGCATAGGTCATCGCTGACAGCAGCACATCCGGCCGGCGCTCGCGCAAGTAGCACTTCAGTGAAGCGGTATAGTTGATCTCCGGCGCCGACTTGCCGGGCAACACCGCCGCACGCAGTACTGGCCCCGGCCAGCCCCGGCTGGCAAACAGCGCCGACAGGCGGCCACGCAGGCGACTGGCCGATTCCAGCACGACCAGCCGGGCCTGCGGGGGCACACTGTCGACATAGGCACCCTTCAGCCGGCAGACCACCAGGTCGACCTCACGCCCGCGCTCCAGAAAGGCGCGAACCAGAGTGAGCATGGAACGCTCCGCCCCACCGCCTTCCAGAGAAGGCACCAGAACGGCGATCCGGTGAGCTGCTCGCTTGTTACCGGGCACAGGTGCAGTGTTCTCCAGGATTCACACTTGTTGGTCGTTTTTTCACAGATGGCCTGTTCTTCATATGGCCATTCATGACGCCAGGCCGACGCCCGTAGAAGAAAAGCCGAAGCAGTATTTTAGCGCAGTTTGAGACCGCCCGACCATCTCGGATATACTCGGCGTGCCCTAAGACATTCTGCCGCTGACGCCGAACAGATCGTGATGCATGAAAAACTATAAGCTGCTGCACTGGACGCCTGATATGGTGAAGGCGTTCTGGGACTACGAATCCGCCTTCCCGAAAAACTTTTTCACTCACAGCCGGCGCCACGAGATCATACGACAGATCGGTAAGTACCTGCCCGACGGCTGCTCCGTACTCGACTATGGCTGCGGTCCGGGTAACCTGATCGAACCTCTGGTGGACGCCGGATTCAGGGTGGCCGGTCTGGACTCGTCGCCGTCGACACGGGATACCGTGAGAACCCGCTATGGCGGGCATGTCGGCTTTACCGGAGTCTATGACCAGGAGGAAATCGACCAGTCAGGGCTGAAATTCGATGCCATCATCGTCGCGGAAGTCATCGAACACCTGTATGATGACCAACTGGACGGCTTACTGGCGACACTGAAGACTCTGTCCCACGGGGACACACATATCGTTTTCACCACGCCAAACGAGGAGCGCCTGGAAGACAGTTATATTCTCTGCCCAGTCTCGGGCGAACTCTTCCATCGCTGGCAGCACGTCAGGAACTGGACGGAAGCCAGTGTCAGCGCCTACCTGGCGGAGAGGAACTTTACCGATACCCGGACGTTTACCACCGACTTCGATGCTACGCTCGCTATTCGAGGCAAGCATCATCCGTTGCGCGCACGCTGGTGGAGCGCACTACGCACCCGCCTGCGTTACCGAACCCAGTCCCGGCGGAAACACCCACACATGGTTATCGTCAGCCGGCCCACTCCCGAATAAGTGCTAATTCTTTAATAATCTTTTTTTAGTATAATTTCCGCCACCAGCCACTTCCTTCAGCAGGTTAGTATAGCCCCATGGACAAATGCGTCTTCATCCAGACCAACCACAAACAGATCGTCGGCGCCCTGGTCGCCGAATACGCATTGAAGCGCAATTCAGCGCACGCCGACCAGTTCGACATCAAAATTATGGACACCCGCGATTATCCCTTCTTCGCGGCCCGTGAAGGCCAGCTGTACCTGCGCGATGGCATCAAGCGCACCTGGCTGAACGACGACCTGCAATCTTTCACGCCAACGCGCTTCATGCCGCCGGAGCTTATGGGCTACGAAGGTCGTGCCGTCGTCATCGATCCCGATATTTTTGCCGTCGCTGACATCTGGGAGCTGCTGACCCGTGATATGCATGGCAAGGCCATTATGTGCCGCATGCGCTCCGGACCCAAGGGGCTGGTGGACCGTTGCAAGGCGAGCAGCGTGATGCTGCTGGATTGCACCAAACTGACCCACTGGAAAGTGGAACAGCAGTTCAACGAAATGTTCGAATTCAAGCGCGATTACATGCCGTGGATCTGCCTGCGCAACGAAGCCCCGGACTCCATCGACTTCTTCGAACCGGAATGGAACGACTTCGACAAGCTAACCGCCAACACCAAGATGCTGCACGTGACACGGCGCAAGACGCAGCCCTGGAAGGCCGGTCTACCCATTGACTGGCGGCCGGCGGAGCGGTTTCGCCTGTTTCCGCCTCTGGCCTGGGCAATGC
>Ga0316194_10000256_pt1 | contig 32074 bp, 29 predicted proteins | sample CroRivsedime1_MG_FD_204936 | JGI IMG/M metagenome (GOLD analysis project Ga0316194, IMG submission 204936) | Coastal sediment microbial communities from Maine, United States - Cross River sediment 1 | ecosystem: Environmental > Aquatic > Marine > Coastal > Sediment | place: USA: Maine...
ATTCGAAATTGCCCGCAAACGCTCCGGTCGTTTATGTTCGGTCGACAAGGCCAATGTGCTGGAGGTCTCGGAATTGTGGCGGCAGGTGATGACCCGTCTTGGTGAGGAGTACAGTGATGTCGAACTTAGTCACATGTACGTTGATAATGCAGCCATGCAACTGGTGCGCCAGCCAAAACAGTTTGATGTCATGGTAACGAGTAATATGTTTGGCGATATCCTCTCGGATGCCGCTGCCATGCTGACTGGTTCCATCGGTATGCTGCCCTCAGCCTCGCTGGATAGTAATGGCAAGGGTATGTACGAACCTATTCACGGTTCAGCACCGGATATTGCGGGACAGGGAATTGCCAACCCGCTGGCGACCATCCTCTCGGTAGCCATGATGTTGCGCTACAGCCTTGACGAAGCGGCCCTCGCAGACCGGGTCGAGGCTGCCGTGGGTACAGTGCTGGACGCAGGTCTGCGCACTGTTGATATTACCTCCGACGGTATGCAGACGGTTGGGACGGCGGCGATGGGTGATGCAGTAGTGGCTGCACTGCAATAAGAACTGTTGTTAGTCGAATCAAGTCACTTAAATTAAGCAATCAAGGTAGATAAAATCTGATGTCTCGTAAATATGATGTTGCAGTCGTGGGTGCCACCGGCGCGGTGGGTGAGAGCATGCTCGAAATCCTTGCCGAGCGTGATTTCCCGATAAACAATATTTACGCACTGGCGAGTGAGCGCTCGGTCGGCAGAAAAGTCCGCTTTGGAGGTACGTACCTGACCGTTGAGGACCTGAGCACCTTCGATTTTTCGAATGTGCAGATTGGACTGTTCTCGGCCGGTGCCGGGATTTCGGAAAAGTATGCGCCGCTTGCCGCAAAGGCAGGTTGTGTTGTCATCGATAATACTTCGCAATTCCGCTATGACGATGAGATTCCGCTGGTAGTACCGGAAGTCAATCCACATGCCATTGCCGGATACAAACGTCACGGCATTATTGCCAATCCGAATTGTTCCACGATTCAGATGCTGGTGGCCCTGAAACCACTGCATGATGCTGCAGGAATCGAGCGCATCAATGTGTGTACGTATCAGGCTGTTTCGGGTACCGGCAAGGAGGCCATTGAAGAACTGGCCAGCCAGACTGCAGAACTGCTCAATGGGCGATCTGTGGAGGCAAAAGTCTATCCCCGGCAGATTGCCTTTAACGTGTTGCCGCATATCGATGTGTTCCTCGAGAACGGCTATACAAAGGAAGAAATGAAGATGGTCTGGGAGACCCGGAAAATCATGGAAGACGATTCCATACAGGTGAATCCCACAGCGGTTCGTGTGCCGGTGTTCTATGGTCACTCCGAGGCAGTGCATATCGAAACGAGGGAGAAGCTGGACTCGGTCCGTGCGACTGCATTGCTGCAGAAAGCTCCGGGTGTGGTGGTGCTTGATGAGCGCAAGGATGGCGGTTATCCAACAGCCGTATCCGAGGGGGCCGGCAATGATCCTGTCTATGTCGGCCGAATCCGGGATGATATTTCTCATCCACGTGGTTTAGACCTGTGGGTAGTTGCCGATAATGTGCGCAAGGGTGCTGCACTCAACAGTATCCAGATCGCTGAAATATTGGTCAAAGAGTATTTGTGAGCTATAGTGCCGGCTGCCCCATGGCAGCATGATGCCATCCGGGGCGAACGGATTTGAGGATCGAGGGTACTTGATACAGACAACTTAAAGGGGATTTAGGTATGTTGAAGAAGTCGGCTGTTGCAGCAGCCCTGTTTTTTATCACGGTATCCTCGAATGTGCATGCACTGGGGCTCGGCGCACTGGATATGCGATCGGCACTGAATCAGCCGATGAACGCAGTCATTGACCTGACCTCGGCGTCCGGCACAGATCTCTCGAAAATCAAGGTGTCAATTGCCTCGCAGCAAGCGCATGACAGAACCGGCCTGTCCCGGGCGAGGATTCTTGCTGATTTCAAGTTCAGCGTTGAACAGGATAACCGGGGTAACACCTTTATTCGGGTTACCAGTTCAGATGCTATACATGAGCCCTTTCTCGAGTTCCTGCTGGAAGTGGAATGGCCCAGCGGACGCTTGCTGCGGGAATACACGGTACTGGTTGATCCACCGGTTACCATGCCGGCCAGACCGGCTGCCACGACAACACCTGTAAGCCGGGCACCTGCACCGGTCGCTGCCAGTCCGGCCACGCCCCGGCCCGCTATGGCACCGCTTCAGACTACCGCTGCTTCAGCACCATCTGCTGACAGTTATGGCCCGGTCAGGCGCAATGAGACCCTCTGGACTATTGCAAATCGGGTTCGTCCAGGTACGGATATCTCTGTAGACCAGATGATGCATGCACTGCTGCGCGAAAACCCGCATGCCTTCATAAATAACAATATTAACCAACTCAAGGCCGGTTCGACACTGCGTATTCCGGACAGGGAGCAGATCAAGTCTATCTCCACAAATGAGGCGCTGGCTGAATCAAACCGGCAGGCAAGGGAGTGGAAAGAAGCGCAGAGTGCTCCCGCTCTGGAGGACGAGCCGCAGGAGACCCCACAGGAACAGGCAGCAGAGACCGATGTGATAACAGAGTCTCACTTGCAACTGACAGCTCCTGAAGATGTCGCCATCGCCGGAGCGGCTACCGCAAGCCCGGGCGATCCACAGGCAGCCGAGGCCGGCGCTACTGAGGATCTGGGCAACCAACTCGCTCTGGCTATTGAGGAAGCCGAGGCAAGCAATGCACAATCAGAAGAACTCCAGACCAGGGTTTTCGAACTGGAGCAGCAGATTGAAACCATGAAGCGTTTGCTGGAGCTCAAGGATGATGCGCTGGCAGACCTGCAGCAGCAGGAAGCTGCCGAAACGGCTCTGGATATTGCTGCTGCCGCGGACACAGAGGAAAGCACAGCAGCAGAAGTAACCGGGGAAACCGATGTCATCGAAATTGACGAACAGCCGGCTGATGAAGCGGTAGTTGACGTTGCGGTGGATGCTGAACCTGTATCCGCCCCTCGGGGCATCGTAAACAAGTTAATGGACAATCCGGTGCTGGCCGGCCTTGGTGTGCTGGTGGCGATATTACTGGGCGGTGTTCTCTGGGCCTCAACACGCCGGAGAGGCGGTCAGGGGATATTCGATAATGAAATGACGCTCGAAAAACACATGGCAAACGAAGCTGCCATGACAGGTAAACAGCAGGTGCCGGTGGTTGATTTTGACGAAGAGTTACCGGAAGAGGAAATAACAGCGGTACAGGGACATGATGAGAGTGACCCTGTTACCGAGGCGGATGTTTATCTCGCCTATGGCAGGATTCAGCAGGCGGAGGATGTCCTCCAGGCTGCCCTGGAAAGGACGCCGGACGATGCGGAGTTAAGGTTAAAGCTGCTTGAGGTGTATCACACCAGCGGGAACATAGCTGCATTCGATCGTGAGGCCGCGGATTTTCGTGACAGGTTTTCAGGGGAGGGCAGTCAATGGTTGCGGGTTGCAGCCTTGGGATATGCACTTTCACCTGCAAATAAACTCTATAGCGACGCAGCGGGTGACAAGGAGAAATCCGGTAATCTGGATTTCGATATGGACCTGTCAGGGATGGAAGACACCGTCGAGAACAGTGCTGCTGTCAAGGATACAGAGGAGAAAGATCTGGGCCTTGATTATCCGGAAAGCATCGAGTTTAACCTGGAAGATCTGAACGATGTACTTGAGGATGAGGAGGATGCCAGCGAAGGCCTGCTTAGCAATGCAGACGAAGTGGCAACCAAGCTGGATCTGGCTCGTGCCTATATGGACATGGGAGATCCTGAAGGCGCGCGCAGCATCCTTGATGAAGTAATGCATGAAGGCAACGATGAGCAAAAAAACGAGGCTGAAGACATTATTTCACAGCTTGCATAGTGCATCCGTTAATACGTGTAGTAGCACTACTCGTTCTTGTTACTGGCCTGGCACTGGCGAGACCGATACTGTTAATTGCAGGCGGCGGCTTGCTCCTGCTGTTGAATCTCCTGACCGGTTTCCCTGCACCCGCTGTATTGCTGCAAATGGTATTGAGGCTGCGCTGGCTGCTGCTGGCGATTCTGCTGGTCTACGGCTGGTGGACGCCGGGCACCAGTTTGTTGCCCGCTATCGGTTCGTGGTCACCGACGAGCGCGGGACTGGTAATCGGGGTTCTACGCATACTGTCACTGGTGCTGATTGTTGCAGCTGTGCACTTGCTGATGCAGGTGACCAGCCGTAGAGAATTGCTGCCTGCAATTATGCAATTGATCTGGCCGGTAACTACAGCAGCAGGGAGGGAACGTCTTGCCGTGCGTATTTTACTTTCTATCGAAGCGGTGATCCGGGTGCAATCACTGGTCGCTGATACTCTGAAAGAACATCCTTTGTGCAACCGCAAGTTGTCCACGCTTGGTAGCGCTGCGCAGATGTTGTACAGGGCGGTGCTCGACAGGGCAGCACAAGCCGGTGCAGACACCATAGAGGTCACGGAGCTGGAGCACCCCCCCTTGTGGCAGTGGCTGATTCCCCTGGCGCTGTGTGTGGTTATCTATATCACTGTCTGATATACAAGTTGTTCCTGAGGTACTGCAGCCGCTTATGGACTATCCACCATGCGTATCGCACTTGGCATCGAATATGACGGCACTGGCTTTTATGGCTGGCAACGCCAGCTGGATGGACGCACGGTTCAGGACTGTGTGGAGACGGCGCTTTCGGAAGTAGCGGATCATCAAGTGAATGTGGTTTGTGCCGGTCGGACCGATACGGGGGTTCATGCAACCGGACAGGTTGTCCACTTTGACAGCGAGGCGCTACGCGCCATGCAGGGGTGGATACGGGGCGCCAATGCACACCTTCCCCCTGATGTTCGCGTGCAGTGGTCACAGCCGGTGGACGATGCCTTTCATGCGCGTTTTAGCGCAACCCGGCGTTATTACCGGTACATCATTCACAACCATCCGGTCAGGTCCGCACTACTGAGAAACCGTGTTGGCTGGGAATTTCGACCTCTTGATGTATCCAGCATGCGCACCGCGGCACGCTTCCTGCTCGGAGAACACGATTTCACCTCGTTTCGCGCGGCCGCCTGCCAGGCCCATAGTCCGGTGCGGACAATTTATCATCTTGAACTCAGGCGCTCGGGTGACTTTATCTGTCTGGATATAATGGCCAATGCCTTTTTACACCATATGGTACGCTGCATTGCCGGCGTCCTGATGGCTGTTGGACGAGGAGAACAGCCACCTGGCTGGGTAGAGCAGGTGCTGGCGGCAAAAGACCGGCATCTTGGCGGGGTGAACGCATCAGCCGCCGGTTTATACCTGGTCGCCGTCCGCTACCCTGAGGAGTTCAGGTTACCATCCGTCACCGGTTTGCCGGCCTACGGCTGACGGCTGGCCGGTTACATTCCCCGGGACACCCGAATTCTGTTACATTTATGTTGCTGTCTTCTGAAAGGTAAAGTAAGGGAACGATTGTTTGATGCCGCGCACCCGCGTTAAAATCTGTGGTATTACCCGCGTTGCAGATGCTGGTATGGTCGTGGCGTACGGTGCCGATGCGCTTGGTCTGGTTTTTTATGCGGATAGCCCGCGGTATGTGACCATGGAGCAGGCCAGAGCGATTGCTGATTCAGTTGCTCCGCTGGTAACGATTGTCGGCTTGTTTGTGGACCCGCTCCCCGCTGCTGTCAGGGCAGTACTGGACAAGATTCCCCTTGGTCTGTTGCAGTTTCATGGAGCTGAAACCAATGACCACTGTAAACAGTTTGGGCTGCCATTCATAAAATCAATCGCAGTAAGGGATGGCGTGGATGTATTGTCATCCATGCAAGGTTATCCTGATGCATCCGGGTTTATACTGGATGCCTGGCAACCACAGACACACGGCGGCGGTGGTGAAATATTTGACTGGAACCGGGTGCCTGAAAACCCGCCAGCGCCGCTGATCCTGGCTGGCGGCCTAACGCCCGGGAATGTCGCGCAGGCAATTCGCGCAACCCGGCCTTATGCGGTTGATGTCAGCAGCGGTGTTGAGTCAGCGAAGGGCATTAAGTCAGCAGAAAAAATAGCAGCTTTCATGAAAGGAGTAGAGCAAAGTGACAAAGGCGGCTGATATCGGCACGCATTACGCAGTGCTTCCCGACGAGCGTGGACACTTCGGTACATTTGGGGGGCGCTTTGTGGCGGAGACGCTGATGGCCCCGCTCGATGAACTGAATGCGGCTTACCGGAAATATATGCAGGATCCAGAATTCCAGGCCGAACTGGACCGGGACCTTGCCCACTTTGTCGGGCGTCCGTCCCCGTTGTATTACGCCGAGCGCTGGAGCAGTAAACTGGGTGGTGCACGTATCTACCTGAAGCGAGAGGACCTGAATCACACGGGCGCGCACAAGATCAACAATACTGTCGGGCAGGCACTGCTTGCCAGGCGCATGGGAAAGACGCGCATTATTGCGGAGACCGGTGCCGGACAGCACGGGGTTGCCTCGGCAACCGTAGCCGCACGTATGGGTATGGAGTGCGTGGTGTACATGGGTGCAGAAGACATTGAACGTCAGGCAATCAATGTCTATCGCATGCGCCTGCTGGGAGCCACAGTCGTCTCGGTCGAATCAGGCTCCAGAACCCTGAAGGATGCACTTAACGAGGCCATGCGTGACTGGGTTACCAATATTGATAACACGTTTTACATCATTGGAACGGTCGCCGGTCCACATCCCTACCCGGCCATGGTCCGTGATTTCCAGACCATCATCGGCAGGGAGGCGCGGCAACAGATTATGGCGATGGAAGGTCGCTTGCCGGATGCGCTGGTCGCCTGCGTTGGTGGCGGATCAAACGCCATAGGGCTGTTCTATCCCTTTCTCGATGACCGGGATGTCGCCATCTACGGCGTGGAAGGCGGGGGTGACGGGATAGAGACCGGTCGACATGCTGCTCCCCTGTGCGCCGGCAACCCGGGAGTCCTGCATGGCAATCGTACTTACCTGATGGAAGACCGTGATGGCCAGATTACTGAAACCCATTCAATCTCGGCCGGGCTGGATTACCCGGGTGTAGGACCAGAGCACGCCTGGCTGAAAGATACCGGTCGCGCTGCTTATGTTGCGATCACTGATACAGAAGCACTGGAGGCATTTCACCAGCTGACCAGAACCGAGGGCATTATGCCGGCACTCGAGTCCAGTCATGCACTGGCCTATACCGCCAAGCTTGCGGCAGGTATGGACAGCGATCAGATTGTGATCGTGAATCTGTCCGGGCGCGGAGACAAGGATGTACACACCATCGCTGCACTCGAAGGGCTCAAGGTATGAGTCGTATTCAGCAACGTTTCTCGGAATTACAGACACAGCAACGCAAGGCGCTGATACCCTTTGTTACTGCAGGGGACCCGCAGCCGGATGTGACCGTACCATTGCTGCATGCCATGGTGGCCGCCGGTGCGGATTTGCTGGAAATCGGCGTGCCATTTTCCGATCCCATGGCTGACGGACCGGTTATTCAGGCGGCCTGTGAACGTGCGCTCAAGCATCACATAACCCTGCACCAGGTGCTCGATATGGTGCGTGAGTTTCGACAGCAGGATGTGTCCACGCCCGTTATCCTGATGGGGTACCTCAACCCCATTGAAGTATGGGGTTATGCCGGCTTCGCGGGCGCAGCGGCTGAAGCAGGCGTTGACGGCGTGTTAACAGTCGACTTGCCGCCGGAAGAGGCGGGGGAATTTACGGCGGCGATGCAGTCTACGGGTATTGACACTATCTTTCTGCTGGCACCCACCAGTGATGAGTCCCGTATGCGCAAGGTCAGTGCTGTAGCCAGCGGCTTTATCTATTATGTCTCCTTCAAGGGCGTAACCGGCGCGAACCGCCTGGATGTCTCCTCGGTTTCAAGCAAACTCAATGAATTACGGAAATATACAGATCTTCCCGTCGGGGTAGGATTTGGTGTTCGTGACGCGGAAACCGCGGCCCAGGTGGCGGGAATCGCTGATGCCGTGGTTGTCGGGAGCGTGCTGGTCGGGCAGCTTGCCGCACTTGCAGGCGAGCCTGAAAAGATCGCACCAACACTGGCGGCAACCGTTGCCGAACTGCGTGCAGCAATCGACCAGCGGGTATAATGACAGGATTTCTGTCTATAACAGATGAACAGGTAGAATTTATCTCATGAGCTGGTTTAGCAAACTTGTCCCTTCCAAGATCCGCACTGTTGGCGGTAACAAGCGTACCGTGCCGGAAGGGTTGTGGATCAAATGTGATGGCTGCGGGGCCGTCCTGTATCGCTCTGAACTGGAAAGAAACTTTGATGTCTGTCCGAAGTGCAGCCACCACATGCGAATCGGTGCCCGGTTGCGCTTGCAGCTGTTTCTCGATAATGATTCACAGCATGAACTCGATAGCGGCCTGGAACCTGTAGATGTCCTCAAGTTCAGGGACAGCAAGAGATATCGTGATAGACTGACGGCCGCACAGAAGGCGACGGGTGAGAAAGATGCACTGGTTTCCATGCAGGGTACCTTGCAGGGTTTACCCGTGGTGGCGCTGGCATTTGAATTCAGGTTCATGGGCGGGTCAATGGGGGCTGTTGTCGGCGAACGTTTTGTACGTGCGGCAGAACTTTGCCTCAAGAACAGATGGCCGCTGATCTGTTTTTCAGCCAGTGGCGGGGCACGCATGCAAGAGGCACTGTTTTCGTTGATGCAAATGGCGAAAACCAGTGCTGCACTGGCGAAGCTGTCTGCAGCCGGTATCCCGTATATTTCGGTGCTCACTGATCCGACAATGGGCGGCGTGTCTGCAAGTTTTGCCATGCTGGGTGACCTCAATATCGCCGAACCCAAGGCGCTAATCGGTTTTGCCGGACCACGTGTTATAGAGCAGACTGTCCGGGAGACACTTCCTGACGGTTTCCAGCGCAGCGAATTTCTGCTGGAGCATGGTGCCATTGATATGATTGTCGATCGGCGTGAGATGAGCGAAAAAATAGGCAGCATCCTGTCCATGTTAACGGGGCAGCCAGCGACAGGAGCGCTTCCCGACGACTCTCAGGAGTGAAGCATTCCCTGCTGTATAACCGGTACACCACTCTGACAGCACCTCGCTGTTGGACCTTCCATGTCACGATTTAAGTCACTGCCTGACTGGCTGGCATGGCAGGAATCCCTGCACCCCAGGAAAATTGACCTTGGCCTGGAGCGGGTTACCGCTGTTGCAGAACGCCTGCAGCTACTGCAGCCGGATTTCGGCGTGGTTACCGTCGCCGGGACGAATGGCAAGGGCTCCAGTGTCGCCTTGCTCGAGTCTGTCCTGCATGCAGCAGGGTATCGGACGGGCTGCTATACATCGCCTCACCTGCAGCGTTATAACGAACGTATCCGAATACTGGGGAAAGAAGTCGATGATGCGTCTCTGTGTTCGGCGTTTGCATGTGTAGACAAGGCACGTGGTGATGACACGCTGTCTTACTTCGAATTTGGGACACTGGCCGCATTAATCCTGTTCGGCCGTGCGGCACTGGATATTGTGTTGCTGGAGGTCGGGATGGGCGGTCGTCTCGATGCGGTTAATATTCTGGCGAATGATGCCGCACTGATTACGTCGATCGATATCGATCACAGTGCCTGGCTGGGTACTGACCGGGAGTCAATCGGGCGCGAAAAGGCCGGCATTCTGCGTGCAGGTCGTCCTGCTGTCTGTTCCGATCCGCAGCCGCCCCTCAGTGTTGAAAACAGGGCGCGGGAGCTGGCAGCACACTGGTATTGTCTGGGACAACAATTCAGCTACCAGTCAACTGATGGCGGCTGGTGCTGGCAGGGACCAAATGGTAGTTACGAAGATCTGCCATTGCCATCACTGGCCGGCAAACATCAGCTGAATAATGCCGCCGGTGTCCTGATGGTGCTGGAAGCCCTGGCAGGTGAGTTCCCGGTTACACCTACGGCAATTGAGCATGGCCTGCAATCCATCACCTTGCCGGCACGCTGCCAGATACAGGCAGGTGATGTCGAGCTTGTCTTTGATGTAGCGCATAATACAGACAGCGCAGCATGCCTGTCACAGGTGTTGCGAAACCGCCCTGTAGCGGGTGTTACCCGGATGGTGCTGGCAATGCTGGACGACAAGGATATATACGGATTTACCGCAGTGCTGGAGCCCCTGGTGGATGGCTGGTACCTCGCGACGCTCGGCGGTGAACGTGGCTTGACTGCATATGATCTGCAGGAGAGGATGTGCCCTCCCGGTGCAGATAAAGACCTGCACTGTTTTCAGGCTGTATCAGAGGCACTCCGGCAGGCAAAAGCAGCATCTGTCAGTGGTGACAGGGTGGTCGTCTGCGGTTCCTTTGTTACTGTGGCAGAAGCATTGGCATGTCATGTATAGTCAGCCTCACCTGTGATTAAATAACAGTTGCCTGTTGGCAATCCGGAGTCAGCATGGAGCAGACATTGAAACAAAGACTCATTGGTGCGATTGTACTCGTTTCTCTGGCCGTTATTTTCATCCCGATCATCCTGGAAGGCCCGGATGACGAGTGGACACCACGCAGTCACAGTATCCCCGCACAGCCACAAATGGATTACCGCGCGGACATGGAACTTGAGCTGCCACCGCATACACCAGTGCTTGATGAGACGGTTGCGATGGAAGTCATCAGGCAGGAGCAATCTGAAAGTGAGCCGCAACCGGCGGTCGAGACAGTCAAGACAGAAGCAGTACTTGCCACGGTGCCCGAACCGGTCAAGGCACCCGAACCGGTTAAGGTGGAACCAAAACCGGCACCGCCGGACAAGCAGATTGTTCAAGTGGCACCAAAGACGGAACCGCTGAAGGGCTGGTATGTTCAGGTAGGCAGTTTTGGACAGGAAATGAATGCCATGGGCTTGCGGGACCGTCTCGTCGCGTCCGGCTTTCAAGTGCGCTTGCAGGATATCGAGCTGGGTAAAAAGCACGCCTATCGGGTTCTGGTGGGGCCCTCCACCTCGCGAACTACCGCCGAGAAACAGGCTCAAAAGCTACAATCCAGCCAGCAACTCAAGGGCATGGTCATTGAGTATCCGGGATAGCGACTGTGGCAGGGTTCAAAACTTCTTGGCAGTGCCCCTTACATATCTGGTAAACTATGGCCTTCAGGAAATCTTATTTAAAGTCAACAGGCTGGAAAATGCTGACTGAATACATTAGGGGTGGCTATGGCAATTGCCTGGATTGATGTAGTGATAATTTCGCTGGTTGCATTATCAGCGATACTGAGTCTGTTCCGGGGCTTTGTAAAGGAAGCACTCGCCCTGATAACCTGGCTGGTAGCCTTGTGGGTAGCAATGGCCTTCTATGAAGAACTTGCAACCTGGCTGTCACAGTGGATAGCGGTACCTTCGGCGCAGAAAGTCACGGCATTCGGTATCCTGTTCGTCTCGGTACTGTTGCTGGGAGCCATAGTAAATTACCTGGCAGGGAAACTTGTCGACAAGACCGGGCTGACCGGCACGGATAAACTGCTGGGAATGGTCTTTGGAATTGCGCGCGGCGCCGTGATTGTTGCCATTCTGGTATTGCTTGCAGGTTTGACGCCGGTGCCACAGGATCCGTGGTGGCAGGAATCCCAGTTTCTTGGTTATTTTGAAGAACTTGCCATGTGGATTCGTGACTTCCTTCCGAGTGAAATCGCGGACAATATAAAGTACGCCTGACTCGTCTCATTGAGAATAGCCTATGTGTGGCATCATCGGCATGGTTGCCCGCAGTCCTGTCAACCAGTCTATCTATGATGGTCTGACTGTCCTGCAACATCGTGGGCAGGATGCCGCAGGTATAATGACCTGTGATGGTGAACGTCTGCACCTGCGCAAGAATAATGGTCTTGTGAGAGACGTTTTTCATACTCGCCACATGCTGCGGTTGTTCGGTAACATGGGTATCGGACACGTACGTTACCCTACTGCCGGTTGCGAAAGTTCTGCAGAGGCACAGCCATTTTATGTCAATTCCCCATACGGGATCTGTCTCGCGCATAACGGTAACCTGACCAATTCCAACAAGCTGAAGCAGGAATTGTTTCAGGAAGACCTGCGCCAGATCAACACCGACTCTGATTCGGAAGTCCTGTTGAATGTGTTTGCCCATGAATTACAGCAGCAGGGCAAGCTGAAGATGGAAGTCAACGATGTGTTCAAGGCTGTTGCCGGCGTGCACAGGCGCTGTCGGGGCGCGTATGCAGCAGTGGCAATGATTACGGGATATGGTGTCGTCGCCTTTCGTGACCCGTTCGGCATTCGCCCCCTTGTTTTTGGCAGACAGGAAACACCGCAAGGCACTAACTTCATGATGGCATCCGAAAGTGTTGCCCTGGATGCCCTTGGCTATGAACTGATCCGTGACGTAGCACCCGGTGAGGCCGTGTTTATCTCGTTTGAAGGCCAGCTGCATACCCGGCAATGTGCGGAGGAACCCGCAGTGATGCCCTGTATCTTCGAGTATGTATATCTGGCAAGGCCCGATTCCATCATCGACGATGTTTCGGTCCACAAGGCACGTCTGAGAATGGGGGAAAAACTGGCGGAGAAGATTTTGCGTGTACGGCCTGATCACGATATTGACGTGGTAATACCGATACCAGACACCAGCCGAACTTCTGCCCTGCAACTGGCAAATAACCTGGGGCTCAAGTTTCGCGAGGGCTTTATCAAAAATCGCTATATCGGGCGCACATTTATCATGCCCGGACAGCAACAGCGAAAGAAGTCAGTGCGTCAGAAACTGAATGCTATTGACCTGGAATTCAGCGGCAAGAATGTCCTGCTGGTCGATGACTCCATCGTGCGTGGCACCACCTCTTCGCAGATAATCGATATGGCGCGGGAGGCCGGTGCGAGGAAGGTCTACTTTGCCTCTGCAGCACCGCCGGTTCGTTTCCCGAATGTCTACGGCATAGATATGCCCATCAGCAAGGAATTGATCGCTCATGGCCGAACAGAAGATGAAGTCTGCAAGGAAATCGGTGCGGACTGGTTGTTGTATCAGGATTTGCAGGACCTGGTTGAGGCTGTCAGTAAGGGGAGTGCAGAGCTTCATGGCTTTGATGACTCGGTCTTTACCGGCAAATATATAACCGGTGATATTGATGAAGCTTACCTGGACAAATTGCAGTCGTCCCGCAGTGATGCGGCAAAGAGGGAACGCAGGAAAAGCGATAACGAAGTGATGGATATGTACAATTCTGCCTGATGGTAGCCAGTTACCGTGTTGACAGGCGGTAAATCCTCATCTAGTCTCTTTGCTGATTGCGCCGATTTGATTTCAGCTTGCGGGCGCCTGATAAATTCAGCTAAAGCGGCTGCACCCGCCTGCGTTACTCCGATGGCGGGTTTTTTTATGCCCGAATAATGGCATGCAGCTGGACTAAATATCCAGGGTGCTGTGGAGATGGCCATGTCAGATTATGATGAATTTGAGTTTGAGACCAGGGCTGTGCGTGCCGGACAACATCGTAGCGCTGAAGGTGAGCACTCGGAAGCGATCTTTCCAACCTCCAGTTATGTATTCGGAAGTGCCGCCGAGGCTGCAGCCCGGTTCTCCGGTGACTCGCCGGGGAATATCTATTCGCGCTTTACCAATCCCACGGTCAGGAACTTCGAGGAGCGGCTTGCCTCGCTGGAGGGTGGTGAGTGCTGTGTCGCAACCTCCTCCGGTATGGCAGCCATACTTGCAACCTGTGCGGGGTTGTTGAAGGCGGGTGATCATGTCGTTTCTTCGCAAAGCATCTTCGGCACGACAACCATATTGTTCTCTACCTGGCTGGCAAGGTTCGGAATAGAAACGACCTTTGTGCCTCTGACGGATACAGCGGCCTGGGAGGCGGCAATCCGACCGGCAACCCGCATGCTGTTTCTGGAGACGCCATCAAATCCACTGACAGAAATTGCGGACATTAAGGTATTGTCGATGCTGGCCGGCAGCCATAACTGCCTGCTGGTGGTTGACAACTGTTTTTGTACGCCAGCCCTGCAGCTACCATTGTCGCTGGGAGCAGATATTGTTATTCACTCCGCAACAAAGTATCTGGATGGACAAGGCCGCTGTATTGGCGGGGCGGTTGTCGGTGATAATGAACTTGTAGGCAAGGAAGTCTATGGCTTTCTGCGCAGCGCCGGCCCGACCATGAGCCCGTTCAATGCCTGGGTATTCCTCAAGGGGCTGGAGACCCTGTCCTTGCGCATGCAGGCACACTGTGCCAGCGCGCTGACACTGGCGCGGTGGCTGGAACAACAGCCCGGAGTGGCCCATGCCTACTATCCTGGCCTGACATCACATCCACAGCACGAGTTGGCGGGCAGGCAACAGAGCGGCTATGGCGGGATTGTCTCTTTTGAACTCGCTGGCGGGCAGCGGGATAGCTGGGCATTTATTGATGCGTTGCAGGTCTTTTCCATTACCGCCAACCTGGGAGATACGAAGAGTACTGTTACGCACCCCGCAACAACGACACACGGGCGCCTGTCACCCGAGCAGCGTGCCGCGGCGGGTATCTGTGATGGCCTGATTCGCCTGGCCGTCGGACTTGAATCTGTTTTTGACTTGCAGGCAGATCTCGCGCGGGGGTTCTCATCGCTACATGACTGATTTGCAGTATACCTGTACTGGAGAAATTGCTACTTGTGCGTAAAGCCTGTTGCTTGCCGCTCACTGTGAGCTGCATTCTTTTGCTAACCGCCTGCGGGAAGGCCGTGGACAGTGCCGACACTGCTCTGCAAAATGTTACTGGTGTAACCATTCTCTCCTACGAAGAGCGGGAAGCGGGTACGGATAATTATACAGTCAGGGTGCTTGTCAGTCCCGGGTATGTACGCTTCGATGACGGTTATGCTGCAAGTGATTTTGCATTACTTGATCGCCAGTCAAGAACGGTATTCAGTGTAAGTCATGAGGATCACAGTATTCTGTTTATTGAAAACCAGCCGAGTGAAGTCACGCAATCACAGGCTATAAAACTGACTGAAACCCGCACGCCGGATACTGAGGCACCGCCTATTGCCGGAAAGCAGCCTGTACATATCAGCTATTTTGCAAGCGGGGATTTGTGTTTTCAGGCGGTAACGGTGCCCGAGGTGATGAAGGATGCTGTCGCCGGCATGGCAGAATATGCGGAAGTGCTGGCGAATCGACAACTGCACAACATGGAATCAGTCCCATTGAGTATGCAAACGCCCTGTTTTCTGTCACGCTATGTCTATGCGCCGTTCCGGCTTTATCATGACGGTTTGCCTGTGCAGGAGTGGGATGGTACCGGTTATTTCAGAATGCTCATCGACTTCAGTGAGGGTGAAACAGTGCCGGCTGCACTTTTTGAACTACCCGTGGAATACGAAAGGTTCAGTCCGGGACAATAAGCCAGGAACCGGGAGGATTACCACCCCCATCCCCGGCCACGTCCCCAGCCCCAGCCACCACTCCCGCCGGGGATGTCACCGGTATCAGCCCCGTCCCTGTTTGCATCCGGGTCCATCTGCAAGTTGCGGGTGTGGTTGTATTCAAATGTTCCAACACCGATGACCTCGCTGTTCCTGTCCAGCACCTCGACTGTCCAGAAACCGGTCCAGTTTGGTTCGATTTTATTACTCGACCAGGTAGTGAAAGGATCATCCGTGACAGGTATGTCTGCAGTGGAAATGACGTGGCCAGCATATTTCCAGCGGTGCGTGACTGTCTGCCCCTTGAGTCCTTCCAGTACCGTGTAAAAATAAATTGTAGCGACGGTGTTCTCAAAAGCCTTCTGATCGTCCACGGGTTTGCCATCAACGATAGCGGTGGTGAAGGCCTTTGTGGTAATACTTCCGGAAGTCGGCTGATTCTCCTCGACATACTGTTCTACTGCTTCCGTGCGGACGGCCTCTACCGCACCAGTGCTTGTGGCCAGCAGTGATGAAATGATGCCTGTCATACACAGCGCAATTATTCTTTGATACATAATGAGCTTATTCCTCTGTTTTATCTCAATATACAGGCAGGCAGCGGCTGGTTTCAACAGCGCCACTGTCTGCTAGAACTCCAGAGCTTCCAGCCTGCAGCCACTGGACGTACATTCCAGCAGGCTTCCCTGCTCATACCAGTCGCCCAGCACGATTCGTTGTGCCGGTTCTCCTGAAATAACCAGGTCGTGAATCGCCGGGCGGTGTGTGTGTCCATGGATCAACCGCTGCGCCTGGTGGCCGGTCATGGCCTTTATAACGGCTTCCTTGTTTACATCCATAATTGATTCTGGTTTGCCACCTGTCTGCTCCCTGCTCCTGTTACGCATGTCCCTGGCCATCAGCTGGCGCTCTTCCAGTGACATGGACAGGAGTTCGCGTTGCCATTTTGTGTCGCGGACCATGGCCCGGAAGGCCATGTACTGACTGTCATCAGTACACAACAGGTCCCCATGCATCAGGAGTGTAGGAGTACCGTATAAATCAATCAGGGCAGGGTCATCAAGCAGGTTGCAGCCGCTTGCCGCAGCGAACTGGGGACCCAGCAGAAAGTCACGGTTGCCATGCATAATAAAAACGGAGGTACCCGATATGGCACATTGCTTCAGGCCCTCACAAACAGCCTGATTCATCGGACTGGCATCATCATCGCCTACCCAGACCTCGAACAGATCACCGAGGATGTAGATAGCGTCTGCGTCACGCACGCGGGTATCGAGCAGTTCCAGAAAGAGCTCCGTAACAGCCGGACGCTCCGGATCCAGATGCAGATCTGAAATAAACAGAGTGGCCGGCATGTTGTCAGAGATACGGCCGTATTACTCCTCGATGGTGACTTTCTGGATGATGACTTCAGTGAGGGGAACATCCTGATGTCCTTGACGATTACCGGTTTTAACTTTCTCAATGGATTCCACGACATCCATACCATCGGAGACCCTGCCAAAGACCGCATAACCCCAGCCCTGCGGGGTAGGTGCGCTATGATTCAGGAATGCATTGTCGGCAACATTGATAAAGAATTGCGATGTTGCAGAGTTCGGGTCACTGGTGCGTGCCATCGCCACTGTACCCTTGGTGTTTTTCAAGCCATTATCTGCTTCGATCTTGACAGGCGGGTTGTTTGCCTTTTGATTCATGTCTGTATCAAAACCACCACCCTGTATCATAAAACCGGGGATTACACGGTGAAATACAGTGCCGTCATAGTGCCCGGCTCTGGCGTAACTGATGAAGTTTTCAACAGTAAGCGGCGCTTTCTCACTATCCAGTTCCAGTGTGATAACACCCTTGCTCGTTTCCATGGTGACTTTAACCATGCCTGCTCCTTTTGCGCTAGATTGATTATCTTGAGAATAGCCGGTTACAGGTGACAAACCGACAACGGTGGCCAAAACAAGGCCAAATAAGTGCTTCATTGCTAACTCCCGGGGTTTTTCAGGTGTGCCAATAATATAAGCTCTGGCGTTGTTTACAAGCCCCTGAATGGCATGCAGGTATTTTGTGGCCGGAATGTCTTTCAGTTGCCCTGATTTGGCACTATTATTTGCGGCGTCATTTATTGCAGGCTTAAATCCGCGCAGATGTTAAAAATCTACAACACCCTGACCAACCGCAAGGATACCTTTGTTCCCCTGGAGGAGGGCAAGGTCCGGATGTATGTGTGCGGCATGACTGTATACGACTACTGCCACCTCGGGCATGCACGGGTAATGGTCGTTTTTGATGTGGTTGTGCGCTATTTGCGTGCACTTGGATATGAAGTGACCTATGTTCGCAACATCACTGATGTTGATGACAAGATCATCCAGCGTGCCAATGAAAATGGCGAGGATATTAGTGCGCTGACAGCAAGATTCATCGAGATTATGAATGAAGATGCTGCGGCACTTGGTGTGTTGCCGCCGGATATGGAGCCCCGTGCCACTACATCCATGGATGAAATCATCAGTATGATTGCAGCCCTGGTAGAGAATGGCCACGCTTACCAGGGTAGCAATGGTGATATTTATTACGATGTAAGTAGCTTTGAAAACTACGGCGCGCTCTCGGGTAAACACATCGAGGACCTGCAGGCCGGCGCACGTGTCGCTGTTGATGACGCCAAGGATGATCCTCTAGATTTTGTGCTCTGGAAAACAGTAAAACCCGATGAGCCTAGCTGGCCGTCTCCCTGGGGTGCCGGCCGTCCCGGCTGGCACATTGAATGCTCGGCCATGTCCACGCAATGTCTGGGTGCGCATTTCGATATTCATGGCGGCGGTATGGACCTCAAGTTTCCGCACCATGAAAATGAGATAGCCCAGGCCGAGGCCGCAACAGGCGAGCCATTTGTGAATTACTGGATGCACAATGGTTTTGTCAGGGTCGATGACGAAAAGATGTCGAAGTCACTGAACAACTTTTTTACAGTACGGGAAATACTGAAGAACTACCGGGCAGAAGAAATCAGATACTTCATTCTGGCCAGTCACTATCGCAGTCCGCTGAACTATTCACAGGAAAATCTTGAGAATGGCAAGTCAGCGCTGATGCGGCTCTATACAACATTGCGTGGTATCACAACTGCAGATGTGGACGATTCATTATGCAATGACTATAACGCTGTTTTTTACAAGGCGATGGATGACGATTTCAATTCACCGGAAGCCATTGCCGTATTGTTTGATATTACCCGGGAAATAAACAGGAGCAGGGACGCGCATCCGGACAAGGCAAGTGTACTTGCCGGTTGTCTGCGCCGCCTGGGTGCAATACTGGGGCTGTTGCAGGCAGATCCCGAAACATATTTACGGAAATCGGTTGTTTCCGGTGAGGGCGGGGCTGGCAGCATATCTGCGGTGCAAGTGGAGGAATTGATCGCACGTCGCATCAGTGTGCGTGCGGCAAAAGACTGGGCAGAGGCAGACAGGATAAGGGACGAGCTTGATGCTGCCGGAATCATTCTCGAAGATGGACCTGCCGGTACGACCTGGCGACGCAGCTAGGCGGCCCGGTTGTCAGTATAGCGTAGCCCGGCACAGTGGCGTGTGTACAGAACGCGAGGCCAGTTTGACAGCCCTGCCTGATGAGGGTGAATCCGTGTTGGCGCAACCGATTGACCCTTATGTGGGTAGCACGTATCATTCCCGGGCTTGGGCGGGTGGCGGTCTTGATACGTACGCTAATGTCTACTAGAAATCGGGGTATAGCGCAGCCTGGTAGCGCGCCTGCTTTGGGAGCAGGATGTCGGGAGTTCGAATCTCTCTACCCCGACCAATTATTGATTGTTTTGGCACGGTTCCGGACAAGATTATTTGCGCCCGTAGCTCAGCTGGATAGAGCATCGGCCTTTAAGCGCACACCAAGAATGGTGTGCAAACAGGAGCCTTTATGAGGAAAGAGAACTCATAAAGTGGATTGCACTGTATCGGGGAAACCTTAACAGGTAGTGCTGATGGCAATCCCGAGGAAACCATTTGTTGACCAATCCACTGGTTGGTGTTTAGCATACTGGCAGGCACCAAACATGAAGAGAAGGGCAACCAGGGTGTTTTGAAACCACAGCTCGGTAGAGGGTTAAAACACCCGGGAATAACCAGTCGATAATTACTTGAAGACTGATTATTAAGGGGATCCGTAGAGACTATACGTGCGACACCTGCGATGGTGAAGAGATAGTCCAGACCACAAACCCGCGAGGGGCGTCGAAAGACGTAGTTGGTAAGCTAAGCCGAGGGTCGCAGGTTCGAATCCTGCCGGGCGCGCCAAATATATTGGCACAGGTTTATCCATGTAATTTTTTTACTGGTTATATGGTGGGTGTAGCTCAGTTGGTAGAGCCCTGGATTGTGATTCCAGTCGTCGTGGGTTCGAGTCCCATCATCCACCCCATATTAATGCTTGCGTGTTTTCCGGTTGCTAACGGTCGCTTGAACCACGTAAGCCACTGTGATCCAATACCGCCTCATTGGGCCGTTAGCTCAGTTGGTAGAGCAGGTGACTCTTAATCACTTGGTCGTAGGTTCGAATCCTACACGGCCCACCAGATATGCCCGCGCAAAGCGCGGGCTTTTTTGTAGAGGATTGTCATTAAATCAACAGGATTGGGGTGCGGAAAGGGTCCATATATCGGTATAATTTGAGCTTATTGTCCGCAAGGGCTGGAAGGGAAAGCCGTATAAAAGCGAAAGTGGCGGAATTGGTAGACGCGCTGGCTTTAGGTGCCAGTGGGGCGACCCGTGAGAGTTCGAGTCTCTCCTTTCGCACCAATCAGGCGATCTCTCTATCTATCGAACTCCGGTTCGGGAAAGTACTTGAATTCAGTAATTATCTGGAGTATCTGCGATAGCAGAAAAGCGCGATACTACAAAGATTAGCATGAGGTGAAGGAATGGAAGTGTCGATAGAAAACACTGGTGGATTGGCGCGGTGCATGACCGTTCAGGTGCCTGCAGAAAGAATCGAACAGGAAGTTGCATCACGCATGCAGTCAATGTGTCAGACAGTGCGTCTGGACGGGTTCAGACCGGGTAAGGTGCCGCTGAAGGTTATCGAACAGAAATACGGCAAGCAGGTTCGTTTCGAAGTCATTGATCAGGTTGTAAACTCTACGCTGCAGGAAGCGCTGACCCAGGAAAACATTCGTCCTGCAGGAGTCCCCAGTATCGACCCGAAAGAGTATGCACCCGGCAAGCCGCTTGAATACACGGCTACCTTCGAAATTTTTCCCGAATTGTCCGGCAGCATCCACTACGGGTTCAAGGTGACAAAACCGCTGGTGGAAATTACTGACGAGGACGTGACCGGAATGCTGGAAAATCTCCGCAACCAGCGCGGCACCTGGAATACTGTTGACCGGGCCTCGCAAACCGGTGATCAGGTCACTGTTGATTTTGAAGGGACGGTCGACGGCAACGCGTTTACCGGCAATAAGGGTGAACAGGTACCGGTCGTGCTGGGTTCCGGCAGCATGATCCCCGGATTTGAAGAGCAACTTGTCGGTCTCTCTGCTGGCAATGAAAAAACCCTGAATATCAGTTTCCCTGATGATTACCCGGCAAGTGAGGTCGCTGGCAAGGCTGCCAGTTTTGCTGTCAAGGTGCATACCGTGTCAGAGATTGAGCTGCCTGCCCTTGACGATGATTTTGCCCGCGCTTTTGGCATAGAAGAGGGTGGTATTGAAGGATTGATTGACGAAATCAGGAGCAATATGGGGCGTGAGTTGAAGGGCCTGATAGCGTCCAAGATGAAGGAACAGGTATTCAATGGCCTGATGGATGCCAACCCGGTTGAGGTTCCACGCAGTCTCGTTGACGGAGAGATTCAGCAGCTCCAGTCCAGGCGGGAGGGCGGTGGGACTGTAGACGCATCGGAACTTGAAGCCAAAGCTGAAAGACGAGTTAAACTTGGCGTTATAGTGTCTGAAATTGCAAAACAGAACCAGCTTCAGATTGACCCGGACCGTGTTCGTCAAATGGTTGAAACCATTGCATCATCTTACGAGAAACCGGAAGAAGTGGTGCAGTGGTATTATGGCAACCAGGAAATGCTTGCAGGTGTGCAGTCGGCAGTCATCGAGGAGCAGGTTGTCGACTGGCTAGTAGAGCACAGCGGTGTTGACGTTGAGGAGTTAAAAACGACGTTCAGTGCGCTTGTGGATGAAGCCAAACAGTCTCAAGGACAAAAGTGAATGACCGATAGTTACCGCATGAATGGAGCACAAAATACCCAGGCACTGAATCTGGTGCCAATTGTCGTCGAGCAGACTCCCCGAGGTGAACGTTCTTACGATATCTATTCACGCTTGCTCAAGGAGCGCGTGGTCTTTATGGTAGGACCGGTTGAAGACTACATGGCCAATGTGATTGTGGCACAGCTGTTGTTCCTGGAGTCGGAAAACCCGGATAAGGATATCCATCTGTACATTAATTCACCAGGAGGTTCGGTCACTGCAGGACTGGCCATCTATGACACCATGCAGTTTATCAAGGCTGATGTCAGTACCATGTGTATCGGTCAGGCAGCCAGCATGGGGGCGCTGTTACTTGCTGGCGGTGCAAAGGGCAAGCGTATTTGCCTGCCGCACTCTCGCGTCATGATTCATCAACCACTGGGCGGGTTTCAGGGGCAGGCGACCGATATAGATATCCATGCCAGGGAAATTCTTCTTATCCGTGAGAAGCTTAACCTTATTCTTGCCGGCCACACGGGACAGCCCATGGATAAGATCCAGAAAGACACCGACCGGGACAATTTCATGGGCGCTGAAGAAGCCAAGGCTTACGGGTTGATCGACGAAATAATTGATCGCCGTGCGGATGATGGCAAGGGCCTGGATTTTACCTGAACGCAAACTGGCATTATGAGGTCTATACTTCATGATATGTCAGCATTTTTCCGGATATCCAGACTGTACCTGGCAGCTGAAATCCGCTCCGGCACATGTTAGAAGGGCTTGATTTATAATAACAAACGATGTTAAAAACGATTTAGGTAGTTCTGTGATGATTTATCATGAGGATTTAACATGAGCAACGAACGTAACGGCAAGGGTGAAGATGGAAAGTTACTCTACTGTTCATTCTGCGGGAAAAGCCAGCATGAAGTTCGAAAGCTGATTGCAGGACCATCTGTATTCGTATGTGATGAATGTGTTGAACTCTGCAACGATATCATCCGGGAAGAAATGCAGGAGAAGACCACCACAGGTGGTGAGAAACTGCCAAAGCCTCATGAAATAAACGACGTCCTTAATGAGTATGTCATCGGCCAGATACGTGCCAAAAAGGTTCTTGCGGTTGCGGTCTACAATCATTACAAACGCCTGGGTGCACAATCCTCCAAGGATGATATTGAACTCTCAAAGAGCAATATCCTGCTGATTGGACCGACCGGTTCTGGTAAAACACTGCTGGCAGAGACACTGGCCCGCTTTCTCGATGTGCCTTTTACCATTGCAGATGCCACAACCCTGACTGAAGCCGGTTATGTCGGTGAGGATGTCGAGAACATTATCCAGAAGCTGTTGCAGAAGTGTGATTATGATGTTGACAAGGCGCAGACCGGTATCGTGTATATCGATGAAATAGACAAGATTTCCAAGAAATCTGACAACCCCTCCATTACACGTGATGTCTCCGGTGAGGGTGTGCAGCAGGCCCTGCTCAAGCTGATTGAGGGAACTGTCGCTTCGGTGCCTCCACAGGGCGGGCGCAAGCACCCGCAACAGGAATTTCTGCAGGTCGACACTTCAAATATCCTGTTTATTGTCGGTGGTGCTTTTGCGGGGCTGGACAAGATTATCCGTGGGCGCTCGGAAAAAGGCGGAATAGGATTTTCAGCAGAGGTAAAAAGCAAGGATGAAAATTCCAATCTCGGCGAGATTCTCTATGAGGTTGAACCACAGGACCTTATCAAATATGGATTAATCCCTGAATTTGTCGGCCGGCTGCCGGTGATTGCGACCCTTGAAGAGCTTGACGAGGATGCACTGGTGCAGATACTGACCGAGCCGAAGAACGCCCTGACCAAACAGTACGAAAAGCTGTTTGACATGGAAGGCTGTGAAATTGAATTCAGAGAGGACGCACTCCGAGCGGTTGCCAGGAACGCCATGGAGCGTAAAACCGGCGCGCGGGGACTGCGCACCATCATGGAGCAGATTTTGCTTGATACGATGTACGATTTACCGTCGATGGATAACGTCAGTAAAGTGGTCATTGACGAGAATGTTATTACCGGTGACGCACGGCCGTACATGATTTTTGACGCTCCGGAAGCCATCGCTGCTTCTGAATAAATACATTACTCCAAAATAACCAGTCACTTAACTACCAAACTGCCATTTTATTCGAGCTGGCATAATACTTGCTGCGTAGTTGCTAGCTGTCAAAATTATGGTTGAAGTACTGCAAGCGAGCCCCATATAAGAGGTTCATGGTTGCCGTTCAATTTAATCATGCTGGCGATGGGTGCGACTCCGGGCAGGCCTCACATGGTGATTTTCAGGCAAGATGCAACTAACGACTACCCGGACAATATCGACTTAATCAGGAAGGATGGGCACTGTTATGACAGATCAAGCCACAAACGCTATACCGGTCTTGCCGCTCAGGGATGTTGTTGTCTATCCCCATATGGTGATACCGCTTTTTGTTGGACGTGAAAAATCGATCAATGCGCTGGATACTGCCATGCAGGAGGACAAGAAGATCCTGCTGGTTGCCCAAAAGAATGCCGAGGTCGATGATCCTTCAGTCGAGGACATCTATGAAATCGGGACACTCTCAACCATCCTCCAGCTTCTGAAACTCCCCGATGGAACCGTAAAGGTTCTTGTGGAAGGTGCAGAGCGTGTCCGTATAACAGGCTATGAAAATACCGATGCATTTTTCACTGCTCATATCGATGTGCTGGTAAGGGAAGATGAGGGCGGCGACAAGGAACTGGAGGTCCAGGCCCGCTCTTTGCTGGCCCTGTTTGACCAGTATGTAAAACTGAACAAGAAAGTCCCGCCGGAAATTTTGACATCCCTGTCCGGCATCGAGGAATCCGGACGCCTTGCGGACACGATTGCGGCGCACATGTCTCTAAAGCTGGAAGAAAAACAAAAGATACTCGAAATAGAAAATCCCCATCAGCGCATTGAGCGCTTGATGGTCCTGATAGAAGGCGAAATCGATATCATGCAAATCGAGAAGCGCATTCGTGGCAGGGTAAAGCAGCAAATGGAGAAGAGTCAGCGTGAATACTATTTGAATGAGCAGATGAAGGCCATTCAGAAAGAAATGGGTGATATGGACGACGTGCCCAATGAGCTGGAGGAACTCGAACAGAAAATCAAGAAAGCCGGTATGAGTAAAGAGGCCCTGGAAAAGGCCACTTCCGAGTTAAACAAGCTGAAGATGATGTCACCGATGTCGGCTGAAGCAACTGTGGTCAGGAATTACATAGACTGGCTGGTGAGTGTGCCATGGAAAAAAGGTACCAAGATTCGGCATGACCTGGCTGCTGCCGAGGATATTCTTGAAGAGGATCATTTTGGGCTGGATAAGGTCAAGGAACGGATACTGGAATATCTGGCCGTGCAGCAGCGCGTAAAGAAACTGAAAGGACCAATCCTGTGCCTGGTTGGTCCTCCTGGTGTTGGCAAGACCTCGCTGGGGCGTTCAATTGCGCGGGCCACCGGACGCAAGTTTACCCGCATGTCACTTGGTGGTGTCAGAGACGAGGCAGAAATTCGCGGCCATCGCCGTACCTACATCGGTTCGTTACCGGGCAAGATTATCCAGAACCTTGCAAAATTGTCGGTTCGTAATCCATTGTTCCTGCTGGATGAAATGGATAAGATGTCCATGGATTTCCGTGGTGATCCGTCGTCGGCCTTGCTGGAGGTTCTGGACCCGGAACAAAATAATACCTTTGGTGATCACTACCTGGAAGTGGATTTTGACCTGTCTGATGTTATGTTCGTGGCGACAGCCAATACCATGAATATCCCGGCACCCTTGCTGGACAGGATGGAAGTTATCCGTATTCCCGGCTATACGGAAGACGAAAAGATAAATATCGCCATGCGTTACCTGCTGAAGAAGCAGATCGAGCTGAATGGCCTCAAGGAAAGCGAAATCTCCATCAGTGAAAATGCCATCAGGGATATTGTGCGCTACTTCACGCGTGAAGCAGGTGTGCGTAACCTTGAGCGGGAAATCTCGAAAATCTGCCGCAAGGTCGTCAAGGAACTGGTACTCAACAAGAAGGGCAAGAAAATCTCGATCACCCCGAGAAACCTGGAGAAGTATCTTGGTGTGAAACGCTTCCGCTACGGTCGTGCCGAGGAAAATGATCAGGTAGGACAGGTCACTGGCCTGGCGTGGACCGAGGTCGGTGGTGAACTGTTGACCATTGAATCAACCATGGTCGCGGGCAAAGGCAAGATGATACATACCGGACAGCTCGGCGAAGTCATGCAGGAATCAATTCATGCTGCGATGACGGTGGTACGCAGTCGCTCTGCCTCGCTGGGTATCGAGGCGGACTTCTATCAGAAGTACGATATCCATATACACGTCCCGGAAGGCGCCACACCTAAGGATGGACCCAGTGCCGGTGTCGGCATGTGCACGGCACTGGTATCCGCCCTTACGAATATTCCGGTGAGGGCCGATGTGGCAATGACCGGTGAAATCACGCTACGAGGCGAGGTTCTGCCGATTGGCGGTCTCAAGGAAAAACTGCTTGCAGCTCACCGTGGTGGTATATCTATCGTTTTGATTCCTGAGGAAAATCGCAAGGATCTGGCGGAAATACCTCGTAACGTAAAGGACAAGCTGGATATCCGCCCGGTACGCTGGATCGACGAAGTACTGCAGGTCGCGCTGGTACAACAGCCGACACCACTGGATGCAGGTACTGCCAAGCCGGCGGCCGACACTGCTGCCAAGGCAAAAGCAAAGGGGAAGGACAAGCCTCTGACGGCACATTAAGACCGGTCGCGGCAACCACACAAACTCGCAGGACCCCTCGCAGGAAAAGGGGTTTTGCGGGTTTTGTGTGCTTGCTAACTGTGCTTTAATAGCGCTGGCTGTAATCCGGTGGGAACCCCGATGAACAATAGAAGCCAGGGATGGTAATCCCCGGCTCCGAGATCTTATAACTGAATAACCAAATTATTTATTCCGAGGATGACTATATGAACAAGTCTGAACTGATTGATGCTGTAGCCAGTGGGACAGGCCTTTCCAGGACCGATGCAACAAACGCGACTGATGCACTGCTTGACGGCATTGTCGGTGCCTTGAAGGCGGGTGACCAGGTAACGCTGGTGGGGTTTGGTACGTTTTCAGTGCGTGCACGTGCAGCTAGATCAGGTCGCAATCCACAGACTGGTGAAACCATCCAGATAAAGGCATCCAATTCACCCGGTTTCAAAGCTGGCAAAGCGTTCAAGGATGCCGTAAACTAGCGCGCCTCTTCGGGTGCTTAGCTCAGCTGGGAGAGCGTCGCCCTTACAAGGCGAATGTCGGGGGTTCGATCCCCTCAGCACCCACCAGAGATCTGGAGTGGTAGTTCAGTTGGTTAGAATACCGGCCTGTCACGCCGGGGGTCGCGGGTTCGAGTCCCGTCCACTCCGCCATATTGGCCATTGAAGGGCGCCTCTCGGGGTGCCCTTTCTTTGTTGGTTGATGCTGATGCCTCACATTACAGATCTACGTTTATAGAAATTTTCCTGAGAGACAGACATGCTACTTGCTATACGAGAACGCATAATGGGGGTTGTCGGGTGGGTGATACTCGGCTTTCTGGTTGTTGCGTTTGCATTCTTTGGGCTGAACTCCTATCTGCAGACAGATGCCGTCAACTATGCAGCCATCGTCAATGGTGAAAAAATAAGTACTGCCCAGCACCAGCGAAGCTATGAGCGGCTGCGCAGAAGCATGGAAGAGCAACTCGGACAGGCTTATGACCCGGCACTACTGGACGATAGCCTCCTGAAAGCCAGTGCACTGCAGCAATTGATCAACCAGACAGTGATTTTGCAGGCAGCAGACGCCTCAGGATTTTCGGCAAGTAATGAACAGGTTGCGGCCAGAATCAGCACAATAGAGGCATTCAGGGAAAATGGCGTTTTTTCCAAAGAAAAGTATGAGCAGGTCCTCGGTTATCAGGGGTTACGACCGGCTGAATTTGAGCGGAATTTGCAGCAGGATATTATCATCAGTCAGTTCACCGGCGGCATGTCTGCCACTGCTGCAGCCCCTGAGCAAAGTCTCAGGCAGGCATTTTCACTTGAAGGCCAGCAACGCCGATTCAAGTACCTGGTACTGCCCTTGTCGACAGTCAGCAATGACGTGGCTGTTAGTGAAGATGAAATAGCGGCGTACTTCGAGGCTCATGGTGATGCCTTTATGACGCCGGAGCGTGTCCGGGCTCAATACCTCGAACTGGATGCAGCAACGCTGGATGCAGGCAGCGTGGTCGATGAGGAAGCGCTGCAGGCGCTGTATAACGAACAGGCCGGTAAATATGTAACTCCCGAAGAGCGGCACGCCCGGCATATACTGATCCGCTTGTCACCGGATGCTGATGATGAAGCTACCGCGGCTGCACGCGAGAAGGCCGACAGCGTCGTTTCACGGCTGGATGCTGGTGAGAAACTTTCCGCACTGGCCATGGAGTTGTCTGATGATCCCGGGTCTGCAGCCAATGGCGGTGATCTGGGGTTTTTTGGTCGCGGCATCATGACCCCTGAATTTGAAAATGCGGTTTTTGAGATGCAGCAGGGAGAAATCAGCAAGCCGGTGAGGTCCCCGTTTGGATTGCATATTATCGAACTCGTTGAAATCAAGCCAGAGGTGGCAACGCCGCTGGATGAGGTCAGGGATGAGCTGACGGACCAGCTGCTAAACTCGGAGCGTGGCGACATGTTCTATGAAAAGGCCGAGATTCTGTCCAATCTGGCATTTGAACAGCCGGATTCACTGCAGGCTGCTGCTGACGAGCTGGAACTTGAGATCAGGGATACGGGCTGGGTAAGTGCGAATGAGGGCACAGGTATCGCTGAGCACGACAGTGTGCGCGCAGCATTGTTCAGCGAGGATGTTCTTGATAATGGCAACAACAGCGCTGCAATTGAAATCGGTACAGACCATGTTGTGGTGCTGCGTGCAGTCGAGCGTCAGGAGGCTGCGCGGCAGTCACTGGATGACGTCAGGGAGCAGATTGCTCAGCTGCTGGAGGATGAAAAGGCTCGTGCTCTGGTAGCGGCACGGGGCAGCGAACTGCTTGCGGACCTGCAGGGTAAGGCCGTGACGTTGGCAGCCGTTGCCGAAGCAGAATCACTGCAAGTGCAAACAACGGATCTGATTACACGTAATGCCAGCGAGCCTGCAGCCGCAGTTGTGGCAGCGGCTTTCACTGCCCGTGAACCTGAATCAGATCAACCTTCCTATCATGGCATGATGTCGACTTCGGGTGATTACATCATTATTGCTCTTGAGGAAGTGAAGGCAGGTGACTTTTCCAGTTTGCCGGCAATGGCGCAGGAGCAAATATGGAGTAACCTGAACAAGGTGCAGGGTGCTGCTGAAATGGCTGCGTTATTGAGCATACTCAAGGCGCAGGCATCGATTGTAATACCGGATCAGGCAGACCAGTAATCAGGTGTGGCAGCCTTCAGGAAACTACTCTCACTAAATCTGCACTGGCAAATCTTCCTTGCGCTGGTGCTGGCCGTAATTGCCGGCTGGCTGTCAGGTACGGATGCTGAAATTTTCGGTATCCGCTTTCTCGCTGTTTATACCTTTCTGGGCACTCTCTTCATGAATGCCCTCAAGATGCTGATTGTCCCCCTGATCATGTCTTCGATCATCACCGGGATTGCCGGTATCAGCGACGGCAGCGCCATGGGACGACTGGGCGGCAAGACACTGTTGTATTACCTGACAACCAGCCTGCTGGCTGTGCTGGTCGGATTAATCATGGTGAATATCATGACGCCTGGCCTGGTTGACGGTGAACCTGCCAGAGATGTCGTCAGCTTCATGGAAGAAGCAGACACCACCAATATTGCAGCACGTGTGGAGGGGCGCGGGGCCGAAGATGTGGTGGAAATATTTATTCGCATGGTGCCGGTCAATATTGTGGCGGCAGCTGCCGAAGGGAAAATGCTCGGACTCATTTTCTTCAGCCTGCTGTTCGGCTATTACATGACACGTATCGAGGGTCCCCCGGCCAGGACGCTGAAAGATTTCTGGCAAGGTGTCTTTGCTGTCATGATGAAAATTACTGACTGGGTGCTGATGTTTGCACCCATCGGCGTATTTGCCCTGGTCGCCAAGGTGGTTGCCACGACCGGCTTTGCCGCGTTTGAACCACTGCTGGTGTTTTTCTTCACTGTCCTCGGCGCACTGGCGGTTCATGCCCTGATCGTATTGCCATTGATGCTGCGGATATTCGGTGGTGTGAGTCCACTGCGCCATTTTCGTGCCATGTCACCAGCGTTGCTGACAGCATTTTCAACCGCCTCATCTTCGGCAACACTGCCAATCACCATGGACTGTGTTGAGAACCGGGCCGGGGTATCAAACCAGACAACGAGTTTTGTACTGCCACTGGGAGCGACAGTGAACATGGACGGTACAGCCCTCTACGAGTGTGTGGCCGCCATGTTTATCGCCCAGGCCTACGGACTCGAGCTTGATTTCGCAACACAGTTTACGGTCGTGCTGGTTGCCTTGCTGACATCAATCGGGGTGGCGGGTATTCCGGCGGCCAGCCTGGTGGCCATCACGATTATCCTGACGGCGATAGGCCTGCCGGTTGAAGCGGTCGGCCTGATCCTTGCGGTCGACCGGATACTGGATATGTGCAGGACCAGCGTGAATGTCTTCAGTGATTCCTGTGGTGCTGTCCTGATCGGTCATTTCCAGGGTGAAACCGGTATCCTGACGGGAAAAACCGCGGCTGCCAGGCAGGCGGGCTAATCCAGTGGGGCCATACCGACCGTATTGTAGCCGCCGTCTACGTAGGTAATCTCTGCGGTTATGCCGGCAGCAAGGTCCGAACACAGAAAGGCCGAGGCATTGCCGACGTCCTCAATCGTGACATTCCGTCTCAGTGGTGCAGTCGTCGCAAAAACGTCCAGCATCTTGCGGAAGTTGCCGATACCCGCGGCAGCCAGGGTTCTGATGGGACCGGCAGAGACAGCATTGACCCGAATTCCATCCGGACCCAGGCTTTGCGCGAGATAGCGCACATTGGCCTCAAGGCTGGCCTTGGCAACGCCCATCACATTGTAATTGGGGACTGTCTGCACAGCGCCCAGATAGCTCATGGTTAACAGGGCGCCGTTGCGACCCTGCATCATTGGCCGGGCCGCCTTGGCCAGTGCGGCAAAGCTGTAGGAACTGATGTCATGAGCGATGGCAAAGCCTTCACGGGTCACGCATTCGAGGTAGTCGCCGGCGAGCTGGTCTGCCGGTGCAAAGGCCACGGAATGTACCAGGATATCAAGTCCGTCCCAGTGCTTGCCCAGTTCAGTAAACAGGTTTTCAATTTGTTCGTCACTGCTGACATCACAGGGCAGAACGATATCGGAATTACATTCCCCGGCCATTTTTGTGACACGGGCGCCCAGCTTGTCATTCGGGTAGCTGAAGGCCAGTTCTGCACCTTCACGCAACATCGCCTGTGCGACGCCCCAGGCGATGGAGCGGTTACTGGCAAGACCGACTATCAGGGCACGTTTTCCGTTCAAGAATCCCATAACTGTACCTTTAGCTGTGCATGGTAGTGGCCGGGGCGTGGCTGTTGCCCCGGCAGAGCTGCTACGGTACCGGAAAATTACCGTGACGTGAAGGGGCTGAAAGCTATCAATACCGTCTCACTGGTCACTATAATAGCCGCTCATGTTTTCGCGACCCAGATTATGCTGATGTCATCAGTACTGCAGGCCCGGCTCGGCATTCTTCTTCTCTGTGCCATACTTGCCGCCTGTGACAAGCAGCCATGGAATCGCCCTTATCCTGCAGACGATGCCGACCGGAACATACTCTATTCCCTGTTTCAGGAACGCCCGAAGCACCTGGATCCGGCACGTTCCTACAGTTCCAATGAAGTTACCTTTACCGGTCAGATTTATGAACCACCACTGCAATACCATTATCTGAAGCGTCCGTATGAACTGATACCGTTGACGGCAACGGCGGTACCCGTGCCAAGATTTCTTGATGCCGGGGGGCACGAATTGCCGGCCGATGCCACCCCGGAAGACATCGCCTTCAGTGAGTATGACATAACCATCAACCCCGGCATCATGTATCAGCCACACCCGGCTTTTGCGCGGAACCGGGAGGGTGAGTTGCTATACAGAGACCTCGATGCCGCTGATCTGGCCGCCATCCATGTGCTTGGAGACTTCAGCGAAACAGGGACGCGTGAATTGACTGCGGCCGATTATGTTCACCAGCTGAAACGACTGGCACATCCACAGTTGAATTCACCGATACTGGGACTGATGAGTGACTACATCGTCGGTCTGAAAGACTATTCAAAGACACTGGCCAGTGCCTTCAAGGAACTTGAATCCGGGGAGGAGGAGGCTGCCTATCTGG
>Ga0316194_10000257_pt1 | contig 32031 bp, 33 predicted proteins | sample CroRivsedime1_MG_FD_204936 | JGI IMG/M metagenome (GOLD analysis project Ga0316194, IMG submission 204936) | Coastal sediment microbial communities from Maine, United States - Cross River sediment 1 | ecosystem: Environmental > Aquatic > Marine > Coastal > Sediment | place: USA: Maine...
CGTTCAGGGACCCGGTGCAGAAACTCTCCTTGCAGGCACTGGCCGATGCCCTGCAGATTCCATCGCTGGGACTCGCCCCGGTGGTCGAGGATCTCGAAGCGCGGGGGCTGCTCACCGCCAACGAGGAAGGCGAACTGCTGCCGGCAAGGGAGATGTCCCGCATCCAGCTTCGCGACATCATCGATGTCGCGCGCACGGAGGGAGAAACCGGATCCTACCGTGAACCGACCTGGGACCCGTCCATCGATGCGCTGGGCGACAAACTGGACGGCGCGGCGTTGTCCGCGGTCGGCACGATGACACTGTCCGAACTCGTCGATAACGCCGGATCAGCTGCCGGCGATGGTCATCTCGTCGACGAGGATTGACCCGCAGCGAATTCCGCCGCGCAGATCCTGGTCCCGGCCGACCGCGACGATCCGCGCGTAAAGGTCGCGCAGGTTGCCCGCAATCGTCACCTCGTGCACCGGGTGGCTTATTTCGCCGTTCTCGACCCAGTGGCCGACGGCGCCCCTGGAGTAGTCGCCGGTCACGGTGTTGACCCCCTGCCCGATCAATTCCTCGACGAGCAGGCCCGTTCCCATTTCGGCCAGCAGGGCTTCGAGGCCCTCGGCGTTCCCCGGCACGATCAGGTTTTGCGCGCCACCGGCGTTGGCCGTGGTCTCGAGGCCGAGCCGCCGCGCGGAATAGCTGCTCAGGATATAGCCCTGCAGCACGCCGTCGGTGACGATATCGCGATCGCAGGTTGCCACGCCCTCGCCATCGTACGGCACGCTCGCCAGGCCCTTCGGTATGTGGGGACGTTCCTCGACGCTGATGAACTCGGGAAATATGCGCTCACCGGCCGCATCCAGCAGGAACGACGAACGCCGGTATTGCGCGCTGCCCGAGATGGCTCCCATGGCGTGCCCGATGAACCCCCGCGCCAGTTCGGGGGTGAAGACGACCGGCGCGCGCGTCGTTTTCAGCTTGCGCGCGCCCAGCCTTTGCAGAGCACGCGTCGCCGCCTTGACGCCGATGCTCTCGGCGGTCTCCAGGTCGGCGGGGTCTCGCGTCGAGCTGTAATAGTAATCCCGCTCCATGTCGCCATCTGCACTGCCGAGGACCGCGCAGCTGAGGGTATGACTGGTCTTCGCATAGCTGCCGATGAAGCCGTGGGTATTTCCGTACGCGCGCACGCCGCGGTTGGTCCAGACCGTCGCGCCCTCGGAGTTCGAGATCCGCTTGTCGTAGCCGAGCGCCGACGCTTCGCAGGCCATCGCGAGATCAATGGCAGCCGTGGCATCGAGGTCCCACGGGTGTTCCAGGTCGAGGTCGGGAACGTCGGTGCACATGCGGTCGGCGTCGGCGAGCCCCGAATATTTATCCTCCGCCGTGTAGTTCGCGAAGGTGCATGCTTTGCCGACCGCCTCGCGAATCGCGTCGCCCGATACGTCCGAGGTGCTCGCGCTGCCCTTTCTGGAACCGCAGTAAACGGTGATGCCGATGCCGCGATCGTTGGTGTACTCGAGGCTCTCGACGTCACCGAGTCTGACCGTCGCGGCCAGGCCGATGTCATGACTGACCGCAACCTCGGCCTGGTCCACTCCGCGCTTGCGCGCCTCTGCCAGCGTGCTGGCGATGATGTCTTCGAGCTCTTCCGGCCCCAGCGATTGCGCTGCCTGGCGCTGCCCCATGCGATGCTTCCCTGTAAATCCGCGTCGGCCGCCCGGGGTGCGTGATAGACTTTCGCCCCGTTTCGACGCACCCGCTCCGACTTCGACAAGCCGAGTAGCTTAGCCGGTGACCCAGCCAAAGCCCAGCAAATCCGCGCGAAAAAGAGAGCAGCTTGAACTGCAGAAGCTCGGCGAGCAGCTGATCGGCCTGTCCGCCGACGAGCTGCTGGCGTTGCCGATCGACGAACGGCTGCGCGACGCCGTGCTCGCCGCGGCGAAGATACGATCACACGGCGCGCTGCGCCGGCAGAAGCAATTGATCGGCAAGCTGATGCGCAGCTGCGACCCGGAACCCATCCGGCGCGCCCTCGGTGCCCGCGAGGCCGACGAACACCACGCAAAACGCCTCTTCGCCAACGCGGAACGCTGGCGCGACCGGATCGCGGCCGGCGGGGACGAGGACGTCCGGCTGTTCTGCGAACTGAGCGGTGCCTCTCCGGCGGCGCTCGATGAACTGCTCGGCCGAATGCGCGGCGCACCGAGCGATCGCGTCGAAAAGAGCCTGCGCCGGCAGCTGTTTCGAGAAATTCACGACGCGCTGATGACCGCGACGCAGGATGATAGAATTTCCCGATGAAATACCAGGTTGGCATCATCATGGGGTCGCGTTCCGACTGGGACACGATGAGTTACGCGAGCGAGACGCTCGAGAAGCTGAATGTCCCACACGAGGTCCGTGTCGTGTCCGCGCACCGCACGCCGGACCTGCTGTTCGAGTACGCGGAAACGGCGCTCGAGCGCGGACTGAAAGTCATCATCGCCGGAGCCGGCGGAGCGGCACACCTGCCCGGCATGACCGCCGCAAAGACCCGCGTTCCGGTCATCGGGGTACCGGTCCAGTCCAAGGCACTGAGCGGCCAGGACTCGCTGTTGTCGATCGTGCAAATGCCGGCCGGCGTGCCGGTGGCCTCGATGGCGATCGGCAAGGCCGGTGCGATTAACGCCGCGCTGTTTGCCGCGGCGATCGTGGCCAACGAGGATGCCGCGGTCGCGGACGCGCTCGATGAATACCGCCGGAGCCAGACCGATGCGGTGCTGGCCGATCCGGATCCCCGGCGCTAACGTCTCCCATGCGGGTCGGTATTATCGGCGCCGGGCAACTCGGCCAGATGCTCGGATTCGCGGCACGTGGGCTGGGCATTACCTGCCGCTTTCTCGACCCCGCTGATGCACCACCGGCGGCCGACGCGGGCGAAGTCATCCGCCGGCCGTTCGACGATGCCGACGCCCTGGCAGAACTCGCCGCAAGTTGCGACGTGATCACCTATGAATTCGAGAACGTGCCGGTCGAGTCCCTGCTCCCCGTAGCGGATCGCGTCCCGGTTTTTCCGCCGCCCGAGGCCCTGCAGAGCGCACAGGACCGGCTCGCCGAGAAACGGCTTTTCGACGAGCTGCAGATTCCCTTGCCGCGCTACCGCGCCGTCGATTCGCTGGACGAACTGCACGCGGCGGTTGATGCGATTGGGCTGCCACTGGTTTTGAAGACCCGCCGTTTCGGCTACGACGGCAAGGGCCAGTACGTCGTGAAGACCCGGGACGATATCGATGATGCCTGGCGCGAGCTGGGCGGTACGGCACTCATCGCCGAGGAATGGCTGGACTTCGACTTCGAGGTTTCGGCCATCGGCGCGCGCACTCCCGGCGGCGAAACCGTCATCTATCCGCTCACGCACAATGAGCATGCCGCCGGCATTTTGCGGCGCTCGCGCGCGCCCGTCGAAGCGCCCGAACTGGCGGAGAAGGCGCAAGCTTATATAACGTCCCTGCTCAACCGCCTCGAGTACGTCGGCGTACTCGCGCTGGAGCTGTTCGTGGTGGGGGATCGACTTCTGGCCAACGAATTCGCGCCGCGCGTTCACAATTCCGGGCACTGGACCATCGAGGGTGCCGAAACGAGCCAGTTCGAAAACCACCTGCGCGCGGTCACCAGTCAGCCGCTCGGCCCGACTGCGTGCCGGGGTCATGCGGGCATGCTCAACCTGATCGGCGAGATCCCCGAGGCCGCCAGGCACCTGGCGATACCGGGTTGCTGGCTGCACGATTATGGCAAGAGCCCCCGCGAGGGCCGCAAGCTCGGCCATATCACGGTCGTCGCCGATTCGGCCGCCGAGCGCGACGAGCGGCTGCAGCAGGTGCAGGACGCTCTCGGCAAACTGTGACGCAGTGCACCCGAAAACCCGGGACCCGGTAATGGCGACAGGTGGACAAAAGCAGGTAAACTCCACGAGTTACACGTTGCAAGCTTCTGAACCGCCAGAGAAAATACCAGACCACACAGACAAGCGAACGAGATGTCATACCTCGAGCACTTCAAACTCAAAGAGCAGCCGTTCAGGCTGACGCCGGACCCGGCATTCGTCTACTGGAGCAAGCAGCACTCCCGTGCCAAGGCCTACATGGAGTCGACGATCTGGCTGGCGGACGGGTTTGTCATCATCACGGGTGAAATCGGTTCGGGCAAGACGACGTTGCTGCAGTCGTTTCTCGAAGAACTCGACGACAGCGTCGTCTACGCGGTGGTCTCGCAGACGCAGCTCACCGCGACCGAGTTCCTGCAGGCGTCGCTGACGGAATTCGGCTTCAAGCCCTTCGACAAGCGCAAGGTGGAGCTGCTCGACATGCTCAACATGTTCCTTATCGAGCAGTACGCGAACGACAAGAAAGTCGTGCTGATCGTCGACGAAGCGCAGAACCTGTCGCTCAAGGTACTCGAAGAAATCCGCATGTTGTCGAACATCGAGACCCACAAGGAAAAGGTGCTGCGCATCATCCTCGCGGGCCAGCCGGAACTCAGGGAAAAACTCGACTCCCCGAAACTGAAGCAGCTCGCGCAGCGGGTGCGGCTGCGCTTCCATCTCGGCGCCCTCGACAAGCAGGATACGCGTTCCTACATCGATCATCGCCTCAAGGTGGCGGGGGCGACCGCCGGGGAGCTGATCGCCGCGGACGCGATCGACGTGATTTATCGATACACGGGCGGCATCCCGCGCCTCATCAACACGCTGTGCGACACCGCCCTGCTCTGCGCATTTGCCGACAACAAGCCCGCGGTTACGGTCGACGACATCATGGCGGCCGTAGGCGAGCTGGACTGGGACGAGCACGAAAGCAATACCGGCGTCTACGAGCAACTGCAGCAGATCGCCAATCGGCGGCCGGGAACGGAATCTCACGTCATGCAGATCGAGGTGCGCACGAATGGCGAAACGGAGTCGATACAGACGTTTCCGCCCGGCAGGGTGATCGTGGGCCGGTCGCCCGATAACGAGATTTACATCAAGAGCAAGTTCGTCAGCCGCCACCACATGCAGCTGGTCTGCGACGCCGAGCGCTGTTTCATCGAAGACCTGAACAGCACCAACGGCGTGTTCATCGGCGAGGCGCAGGTCAAGAAGCGCCAGCTCGAGAGCGGCGACGTAATCTTACTGGGCGTTCACGAACTCGTTTACACGAACATCGGCAGCGGCGCCGAGCAGGCGGCCAACACGGAAGTCGACTTCGAGGATACCCACGACGATGTGCCTCCCGTCATCCATGAGAGTTCCGCAAACCGGAAACAGGGTTAGCCGCTAGCTGCCGCGCTTTTGCGTAACGCGCGAATCGCGCCTCTTGAGCAGCACCACCAGCCCGCCCACGAGGCACCCCACGCCCGTCACGAAACAGATGGTCGGCCAGTACCAGTGGTTGACGTACATCGACGCGGACAGCGAGATTACGCCGACCAGCAGGTAGAAATACGGCAAGCTCTCGTAGATTGGCTTTGAAATCCACATGGCGCCTGGCAGTCAACCCCGGGCGACCCATTTTCCACGGCCGCTGCACCGCCGTCCAGTGGCGCCGGGGGCCGCGAGCCGGTCCCGTACTCAGGCGAGCCGGAACAGGCGCAGCAGCTTCGCAAGAATCGAGTCGGAAAGTCCGTCAACCGACAGGTCGGGCTCGAAGTCAGCCTTGTCGCCACGGACGCCCTGCGCGAGTGTCTGCGTCGCAGTATCCATGTCTTTCTCCGTTATCGTGCTTTCGAACGCCATGATGCGATTTCCTCCTTGAGACGCCCGGAAAGATACCGGAGTTGAGAGCGCGATGCGGTGAGCCAGCTCACAGGCCTTGAAAACGCTTGCGCAGCGTCACTTATGTCAATAGTCGCATCGCTGCGACACTCTGGAAGCGGTCTCACCGCTTCCAGCTACGCCGTTCCGCCGACCGTCAGTTCGTCGATTTTCAGGGTCGGCTGGCCGACCCCGACAGGCACCGACTGGCCCTCCTTGCCGCAGGTGCCGACGCCCGCGTCCAGCTTCAGGTCGTTGCCCACCATCGAGATCTTCGTCAACGCGTCCGGGCCGTCGCCGATCAGCATCGCGCCCTTGACGGGCGCGGTAATAACGCCATTTTCGATGAGGTACGCCTCGCTGGCGGAGAATACGAACTTGCCCGACGTAATATCGACCTGTCCGCCGCCGAAGTTCGGCGCATAGAGCCCTTTTTTGACCGACGCGATTATCTCGTCGTGTTCGTGCGGGCCGGCGAGCATGTAAGTATTGGTCATGCGCGGCATCGGCAGGTGTGCGAACGACTCCCGGCGCCCGTTGCCCGTGGGTTCGACGCCCATCAGGCGGGCGTTCAGCTTGTCCTGCATGTAGCCCCTGAGCACGCCGTTTTCCACCAGCACGTTGTACTGCCCCGGCGTGCCTTCATCGTCGATCGAGAGCGAGCCGCGACGATTCGGCAGGGTGCCGTCGTCGACGATCGTGCAGTGCGGCGCCGCAACGCGCTGGCCGAGCTTGCCCGAAAACGCGGAGGTTCCCTTGCGGTTGAAGTCCCCCTCCAGGCCGTGACCGACGGCCTCGTGCAGCAGGATTCCCGGCCATCCCGGCCCGAGCACGACGGGCATCGTGCCGGCCGGCGCCGGCACCGCCTCGAGGGCAATGACGGCCTGCCGAACGGCTTCCCGCGCATACTCCACGGGCAGGTCGCCCGCGAGGAAGTAAGTCAGGTCGGAGCGCGCGCCGCCACCCGAATAACCCTGCTCGCGACGGCCGTTCTGTTCGAGTATCACGCTGACGTTGAAGCGCACCAGCGGCCGCACGTCGGCAGCAAGCGTGCCGTCCGAACCTGCGACCAGCACCAGGTCCTGGCCGCTCGTCATGCTGATCATCACCTGTTCCACCCGCGAATCCAGCGCTCGCGTCACGGCGTCGATGCGGGTGATGAGAGCCGTCTTTTCCGCGTCCGGCAGGCTCGTCGTCGGGTCGGCGACCGGGTACAGGGACGCCACGGCGTCGCGCCGCCAGGCGGGCACCTGCTTGTCTTTGCCCTGCCTCGCGATTGCGCGCGCGGCGCCGGCCGCCTGCTCGAGAGCCGGCAGCATCAACTCGTCGGAATACGCGAACCCGGTTTTCTCCCCGCTGACGGCACGCACGCCGACCCCCTGGTCGAGACTGAAGCTGCCTTCGCGGATGATGCCGTCCTCCAGCGACCAGCTCTCCTGCCGCGACACCTGGAAATACAGGTCGGCATAGTCGACGCCGCCGCGCAGCACGCTGCCGAGCGTCCTGCTGAGGTGGCGTTCTTCCAGCCCGACCGGGGCCAGCATGTCGGCCATGACCGAGTCGATGGGATTTGCTGCGTTGTTCAAGTAGTACTCCTATAAGCGCCGGTTCGACAGGGCCGGGAATCGTTCGCGAAGCTTTTCCGGCGCCCCGGGATCGATGTCGGCGATAACCGCGCAGTTGCCGGACGGCTGTTCGGCCAGTATGCGTCCCCAGGGATCCACGATGAGCGAATGACCCCAGGTTTCGCGGTTGTCCGGGTGCGTACCGTACTGCCCCGGCGCGATGACGTACGCGAGGTTCTCGATCGCCCGCGCGCGCAACAGCGTATGCCAGTGCGCGGCGCCCGTTACCGCCGTGAAGGCCGAAGGAACCGTGAACACGGTCGCGCCATCGTCGACGAGGGCCCGGTACAGCTCGGGAAAGCGCACATCGTAGCAGATCGTCAACCCGAGGCGCCCGGCCGGCGTGTCCACGGTGACCGGGTCGTCGCCCGCATACATCGAGTGCGACTCGCGGTAGGACTCCTCCCCGTCCGGCAGGTCGACGTCGAACAGGTGGATCTTTCGATAGATGGCCCTGGTGTCGCCGCGATCGTCCACGACGACACTGGCGCCGTACACCCGTTCCGGCTCCGGTGACTCGAGCGGCATGCTGCCGCCGATTATCCACATGCCATGTTTCGACGCGGTTTCTGCAAGGAAGTCCTGTATCGGACCGGTGCCGGGCTGTTCCGCGTGCCGGGACTTGTCCCGCCCGCGTTGCGGCATCAGTGCAAAATTCTCGGGCAGCACCGCGAGGACGCAGTCGTCGCGCGCCGCATCGGCCAGCAACCGCGCAGCCAGTTCGAGATTCCGGCCCGGATCGGCACCGCTGTTCATCTGTATGGCTGCTACTCGCACGATGGGCTCCCTGTCCTGCGTTCCCGTGGCAGAGGATACTATTCCGACTCCAGGATGCACCCTGCCAGTTCGGCGCGCGATGCGAAAGCCGCGGCACCGGTGCTTTCGATCTCCGGGTCCTCCCACGGCCCGTCGATAGCGTAATACACCTGTCCCATCTCCTGCAGCGGCTTCTTGAAGATCTGCGAAAAAATGAGCAGCGCAGCCGCGACCTGCGGCCCTGCGACGACGGCCCCGACCACGGGCAACGTATTGCCGAAGTTAGCGGCTACGACTGCCGCCTGCTCGTACTCGCTGTCCGCGAGACTGGTCCGGCCGATGATGGCGATATTGGCCGCCGGCCCCTCGAGCGACAGGTTGCACGTGTAGGCTTCGCCGTCGACGATGCGGAACGTGCCGTCGAGCTTGTCGAAGCCGAAGCCCCTGTCGAACACGTCGGTGAAATCCAGCGACAGGCGGCGCGGCAGCGCCACAATACTCATCAGCCCGAACAGGCGTCCCGCGCCCGGTTCGATTTCGTCGAGCTGACCGGCACCGAAGCGCACCTGCACGTCGCCGTCGAGTGTCTCGAACACGTCGGTTCGCGGCCCTTCCGACCAGCTCACGTCGAACAGCAGGGTCATCTCGTCACCGACGATGCCGGGCGCATAATCGAGCCGCTGCATCGTCGCCTTGACGTCCGTACTCGTAAGCGTGGCCATGAGATGACTGCGGTAGCCGGAGGGGTCGGCGGCATCGGCGACCCAGCGGGCGTTGCCGACGACCTCGAAGCTCGGGTCACGGGCAACGAACGACTCCGCGACCAGGCCCCTGTCCGTGCGGGCAAGCTGCGTTTCAATGGCGCCCAGGAAGCGTTTTCCCAGCGCGAACTCGCCAGCCTTGAGCGTGATAGGCGGCAGCGTCCGCGGATCGATTTGCGGGCCGCCGGCGGCGTCTGTCTGCGCAGCGTCGTCGCCGGGCAGGATCAGGCGCTCCATGTCGAGAACCACGGCGCGATCCGACCCGAAGTCGTAAGGCACGAATACCGAACCCTTGACCTGTTCCCCGTCGAACTGCACCAGCCAGTCGCGGGCGCTGCGGTCGACCCGCACCCGGTGATCCCGCAGGTGCTGTCCCAGCAGGCGAAGGCTGTCGACGTTTACATCGATGGAGCGGATGCGATCGGCCGTGCCCGTGCGTTGCTCGTCGCCGCGTGACAGCCGCAGCCACTCATCGAGCCTGACGCTCGCGACATCGCCGCGTATGTGCAGTCCGCGGGTTTCGGCAGCCGCAAGCTCGGCACCGCCGAGCGCCAGCATGCCGCGTTCGAAGTCCCAGGCATCGCCATCACGCGCGAACGTCACATCCCAGCTCACGCCGCCATGGGCCTCTCCGCGGCTCTCGATACGCTGCCCGCCCGGCATGAATGCAATATCGCCCGAAATGCTCGCGTTCTCGGCGGCCGGCTTCAGGAAAGGTTCCGGAAGGTCGACCGCAAGGCCGGCGAGATCGCTCGCGATGCGCACCGTGAACGGCGAGGGCTCAGCGTTTCCGCCGCGCGGAAACAACAGATCGGCGGTGTAATCCGTCGCCCCGTCGACCAGGCCCGCAACCGGCAATCCGAGGCCTTCCGTGAGGCCCCGGGCGTCGACGCTGCCCCGGGCGCGCGCGATAATCTGGAAACCGGGCAACTCGTCAGGCGCGTTTTCTACTTCGATCTGCACCGGGCGGCCGAGAAAGGTCCCTCCCAGCGCCTCGCTGCTGACGCTGTCGCGTTCGATGGTCACGACGCCGTTCAATGCCGTCACCGGAGGATCGAAGCCTTCCACCTGCAGGCTGCCGCCGTTGGCGACGATTCGCGCCGTGATCGTGAAATTTTTCCAGTCCGTAATCGGCACCATGAGATCGAGATTCAACGCGGCATTGCCGGAGACCCATACGCGGTTCAAATGACCGCCGAACACGTTTGCCACGGGACTGCTTTGCACATAGTTGTGCAGCGATTCCAGCGTGCCGGTTGAATAGGAATCGATCGTCAGTACGGGTTTGCGCAGGTCGTCGATTTCGACTTTTGCATCCACCACTTCCCGGCCCCGATTGATCGAACGATTGCGTTCCGTATAAAGCCGCGAATTGTCGAGCACCACCTCCATCTCGATAATCTCGGCCGCCGGCCAGTCCGGCAGGAATTTGAAGGTCGTGTCACGTACGTTCGCCTCCAGCAGGAAGCGCCCTTCTCCGCCGTCGAACGGGAACTTGTCGAGCGGGCCGTAAAGCCGGGTCGTTCCGCTCGGGATGCTCCCCGACACCAGCGCGCTCTGGAACCAGTCGTACAGGTTCCGGTGCATGAGCTGTTCGGGGATAAAGCGCTTGGCCGAACCGATGTCCGTGATGCTCCACCGGGAGACGAGGTCGATGACCGGCGCTTCGTCCTCGTCCAGGATGACCTGGACGTTGCTCTGGCTGTCGAGGTCGGCATTGCTGATCGCAATGTTGTCGGACAGCACGGTGACGCGATCACCGCTGCGGCGCCAGATCACCGTACCGCTGGCGTTGTCGATCGGTATCGGCTCGGTCAGCTGGCTGGCAAGATCCACAACCATGTCCCGGGAGCGGATTTCGAGCCGACCGCCCGACCAGTCTGCCCGCAACCGCCCCGTGAAGCCGCGCACGCCGGGCCGGTCCTCGTAAACGGCAATACCGGCATTCTCGAGGTCCGCCGATACCGCATAGCGCGGCGAGTCCGTGTGCATGTCGGAGAGCGTCGCAATGAGATTGCGGACGATGCCATCGGGCGCGAGGCCGTTGAGCATGTTTTTCTGCTCCTCCGGGAGCAGCGGCGCAAAGAACTGCAGGTCGGCAAGGTCCAGGTAGTCGCCGCGGGCGTCGAGCATCACGATGGAGCCGTCGCGATCGATGCTCGTCTCCAGTTTGAGCGATGACTCGGGCCAGCTCCCCGACGCGGTGGTGATCCGGAAATCGTCGGCCACGGCGAGCCAGCCATCGGCATCACGTTGATACTCGAGGCGCCCTGCCATGGAGAATGGCTCGTGCGGGCCGATGCTCAGCTGGTCCAGTGAAAACTCCGCGGCCGCGCTCTCCACGCGGCCGTCGATCCAGGCGAGCGACCCATCGATATCGACGCTGCCGGACAACAGGGGCCAGCTGCGCGACCGGTCCAGCGCGGCGACCCCCTCGAGGTTCAGGTCTCTTGCATCCACCGTGACGTCCCAGCCGCCGCCATTGCCGCGTCCGTCGAGCAACTGTGTCGCACCGATGCGCAACTGCGCGCCCAGCGACTCGGGCAGCTCGACCATGCCGTCGAGCGTGAGCCTTTGTTCCTCGCTGCGCACACTTACGCGGCTGATCTCGAAGGCCTTGGGTTCCTCGTCGCCGGGCAGAATGAGGTTGAGGGCAACGTCCTCGGCAGTGACTTCTATATCGGCCAGGTTGTCGCCGGCGCCGGGCTGTTCGATCGGCAGGTCCTTCAGGGCAATGCCCTGGATCCACCATTCACCGTTCGGCAACTGGCGCACTTCCAGGTCCGTATCACGAATTACGACGCGATTGACGACCAGGGTCCTGTCGGCGAGGAGGCGTGTCAGCGCGATGCCTATGCTCACCTGTTCCGCCGCAATGACACGTGACACGGGCGCGCCGCGAGTCAGCTCCGCGTCGTAAAACTCGAGTTGCGGGCCGCTGAGGCCCCAGCGCGCATCCATGCCCGAAAAATTCACCTGCATGCCGATGGCCGAACTCGCCCAGGCCTTGATCTCGTCCTGGTACTCCGGAAGCCGCGGCAGGAACAGCCGGAACAAGCCGACCGCGACGGCGAGCAGGATCACGACGCCCGCCGCCAGGTAGGCGAGATACTTCAACAGGCGCTGTAGAAAATTCTTCATCCGAATCCGTGTGCCGGGCTACATCAATACAACGTCGAATTGATCCTGCAGATAGAGAGACTCCGTCTGCAGCCTGATCGATTTGCCGGTCTGCTCGCTGAGCACCACGAGACCCTGCGCCTGCTCGTCGAGCAGCAGGTCGATGACGTCCTGGTGCGCGAGCACCAGGGCTTCGTCGAATTCGAACTGGCGCGCCTGGCGGATGACCTCGCGAAAGATCTCGAAACATACCGTCTCCACCGTCAGGACGAAGCCGCGCCCTTCGCAGCCCGGACAGTCTTCGCACAGGATGTGCTGCAGACTCTCACGTGTGCGCTTGCGCGTCATCTCGACGAGCCCGAGCGGCGACACGGGAGTGATCTGGTGCCGCGCGTGATCGCCCGCGAGCGACTGCTCGAGCAGGGCAAGCACGTTTTCGCGGTGCGCCGCCTCTTCCATGTCGATGAAATCGATGATGATGATCCCGCCGAGGTTCCGCAGCCGCAACTGCCGGGCGATCGCCATCGCCGCCTCGAGGTTTGTCTTGTAGATCGTCTCTTCGAGGTTGCGGTGGCCGACGTAAGCCCCCGTGTTCACGTCGATCGTGGTCATCGCTTCCGTCTGGTCGAAAATCAGGTAACCGCCCGACTTGAGCGGGATGTTCCTGTCCAGCGCCTTGCGAATCTCGTCCTCGATTCCGTGCAGGTCGAAGATCGGGCGCCTGCGTTTGTAGTGTTCCAGCCGCGCCTCGACGCCCGGCAGGAATGTCGCGGCGAATTCGTGCATTGCTTCGAAGTCCGGTCTCGAGTCGACCAATATCGCTTCCACGTCGCTGGTGACGAGGTCGCGCAGCACGCGCAGCGGCAACGACAGATCCTCGTTTACCAGGTGTTTTACATCACCGTTCCTGCACCGTTCCTGAATGACGTCCCACAGCCTGACCAGGTATTCGAGATCGGCTTCGAGGGCTTCCCGGGTCGCACCCTCCGCCACCGTGCGCACGATCGCCCCGCACTCCAGGCCGTGCTCCTCGAGCAATTCCTCGACCAGCAGCCGCAGGCGCTCCCGTTCACCGTCCTGGTCGATGCGCGCCGATATGCCGACGCTGGTGCTGCGCGGCAGCAGGACGAGGTGGCGCGACGGCAGCGTTATGAAGGTCGTCAGCCGCGCGCCCTTGTTGCCGAGCGGATCCTTGACGACCTGCACGAGAATGCGGTCGCCCTCCCTGACGAGTGCGCGTATGTCCGGCAGTTCGTCGGCCGCCGCATCGCCGCTCGCACCGTTACGCGCGATATCCGACGCGTGCAGGAACGCCGTGCGCTCGAGACCGATGTCGACGAACGCGGCCTGCATGCCCGGCAGCACGCGCGACACCCGGCCATTGTAAATATTGCTGATCAGCCCGCGGCGCGCCGTGCGTTCGATGAATATTTCCTGCAGGACACCGTTCTCGAGCAGCGCCGCCCGCGTTTCCGACGGCGTCACGTTGATCAGGATTTCCTCTTTTAGCGACTCGTCGCTCATAACGCGTCCTTCAGTTCGGCAGGCAGTTCGATGCCGGCCGAGCGCAACAGTTCCGCGGTCTCGTAAATCGGCAGACCGACCACTCCCGTATAGCTTCCCGCGATCGACTCCACGAAAGCCCCGCCAAGCCCCTGTATCGCATAGGCGCCGGCCTTGCCGCAGGGCTCCCCACTTTGCCAGTAGTCGAGCGCCTCGTCAGGACCGATCTCGCGAAATGTCACCTCGGTCACGGAAAGCGCACTTTCCGTCCTGCCGCCCGCCCTCATCGCCACGCCCGTCATGACCTGGTGACGGCGTCCCGACAGCCTGGCCAGCATGTGCAGGGCGTCCGCCTGGCCGACCGGCTTGCCGAATACCTCGCCATCGAGGACGACGGCGGTGTCGGCCCCCAGAACCACGGTGCCGGGCTCCGTCGCCACGGCGCCGGCTTTTTCCACGGCGAGTCGCACGACCATCATATCCGCGCTTTCACCCGCCTGCTGGCGTTCCTCGATGTCGACGCCCGCGGCCGTGAACTCGAGGCCCATTCGCTGCAGGATCCGGCTGCGCCGGGGAGACGAAGACGCAAGATGGAGTTTCGGAACCGACATGGGTGACTGGGCCGGTCGTCAGGAGCGATGATAGGGGTGGCCCGACAGCAGTGACCAGGCGCGGTACATCTGTTCCGCAAAGATCACCCGCGCGAGCCCATGCGGCAACGTCAGCTTCGACAATGACCAGACGAACCCGGCACGCGAGCGGCAGTTCTTGGAGACGCCGTCAGGCCCGCCAATGATAAAGCAGAGATCCCGGCCGTCGGTCTGCCACGCCGACAGCTGCCCGGCGAGTGCCTGGCTGGTGGGCTGCTTGCCTGTTTCGTCGAGCAGCACAACCTGCTCGTCCGCCGCGATCTTCGCGAGCAGTTGTTCGCCTTCGGTTTCGATGGCGCGTTGCGCGTCTTCGGATTTGCTGCGCTTTGCCGTCGCGACGACGTCCAGCCTGAATTTCCAGTGCGGCGGGAAACGCCCGGCGTAGTTCCGGAACGCATCGTCGACCCACGCAGGCTGGCGCTCGCCGACCGCCAGCAGCCGGATATGCACGGTGGATGCTCCCTGGAACTCTTGCTGGATCCGCCTTACCGTTCCGTCGCGGCAAGGTCTCCGGCCGGACGCAGCGACCAGAGTTTTTCCAGGTTATAGAACTCACGCACTTTGGGCAGCATGACGTGCACGAGCGCATCCTGCAGGTCGAGCAGGACCCACTCGCCGCCGCTCTCGCCTTCCAGGCCGATCGGCTTGTGGCCTGCTTTCGACGCCTTCTCGATCACGTTGTCGACCAGCGCCTGCACGTGGCGCGTCGACGTTCCGCTCGCGACGATCATATAGTCGGTGACGGTCGTCATGTCGCGGACATCGAGCTCGACGATATCCTTTGCTTTCACGTCCTCGAGCGCTTCGACGACGAGGTCCCTCAGTTGCTCGCTATTCATGCGTGCTGCTCATCTTCATGCGTTATCGGCCTCCTCTGCCACTGCCTGGCTTTTTGTGTAACACGAACTGTCCATTATTACCGCCCGTACGGAATCGGGCATCAGGTAGCGCGGATCGTAGCCTTCCGCTACGAGGCTCCTGATTTCAGTCGACGCGATCTCCAGCTGTGTCACGGCGTGAATGTAGACACTGCCATGAAGCGCCTCATGGAGATCGCCGGCGCGCCGGACCCTGCGCTCTCCCAGGAGGGCGCCCAGCGCACCTTCGTCGGGAGCCCGCCATCCCGGCCTGTGCGCAACCACTATGTGGGCAAAATCCAGGATTTCATCCCACCTGTGCCAGGCGGGCAATCCGAGAAATGCGTCCATTCCTGTTATCAGACACAACGAGCGGTCCGGAAATTCCTCGCGCAGGCTCGCCAGCGTGTCGATGGAATAGGAGGGCCCGTCCCGCCGCAGCTCGCGGTCGTCGAGGACGAAACCCGGCTCGTCCCGCGTTGCAAGCCGTACCATGTCCAGCCGCAGTGCCGCCGGCGCAAACGTCACGCCGCGGTGCGGCGGATCGCCGCAGGGGATGAAACGCACCTCGTCGAGATCGAGCGTTTGCAACACCTCGAATGCCGTTCGCAGGTGGCCATAGTGTATCGGGTCGAAGGTGCCACCGAAGATGCCGATCGGCCTCATCGGCGAGCTGCCCCTGCCGGCGGATTGCTCATGCCGCCTGCTTGCCTGCAAAGGCAAGACCGAGCACGATATCGTTCGCAAGCTGCCACGGATCGGCGCGCAGCTGGCCTTTCGCAGCCGCATCGCCCTGACCGACGGCTTTCAGCAGGCGATAAAAAACGCCGCCTGGTGCGCGGCTGACACAGCTCCTCACGAGCCCCTGCCGGTTTCGCCAGACCCTGGCTTTCTGCATGGCAGCGCCGAGGTCGATGCGCTGCCGAACCGCATCCGACAGGCCGGCGAGCAGCCGCAGCTCCCGACCGAGCGCCCAGAAGACGATGACGGGCTCCACGCCTTCGGCGCGCAACCCGCCGAGAATCCTGATGGCACGCCGCGCATCGCCCGCCAGCGCGGCATCCACGAGCTTGTAGACGTCGTAGCGGCTGCTGTTCGCCACCGCGTTTGCGACGTCTTCAGCAGTAATCGGCCCTTCTCCGAGCAGCAGGCGCAACTTCTCGATTTCCTGGTTCGCGGCGAGCAGGTTGCCTTCGACCCTGTCGGCGATGAGGCCGGCGGCAGTTCGATCCGGCTGCAGCCCTGCGGCCCGCATGCGTGCCGCTATCCATCCCGGCAGCTCCCTCACGCCGATCGGCCAGATGGGCAGGAAGACGCCGCGTGCGTCGATGGCTTTCACCCATTTGGACGATGTCGCGCTCTTGTCGAGCTTCGCCCCGCTGACGATCAACATGAGTTCGGGACCGAGCCGTTCCAGCAGTTCGACGATCGCGTTGCTACCTGCCCTGCCCGGTTTGCCGGTCGGCAGCCGCAACTCGATGATGCGCTGCTCCGCGAACAGCGACAGGTTGGAACTCGACGCAGACAGGCTTGCCCAGTCGAACCACTGGGTTGCGACGTGCGACTCTCGCTGCGTAAAGCCCTTTTCCCTTGCGGCAGCCCGGATACTGTCCAGTGCTTCCGTGACCAGCAGGTGCTCGTCGCCCGTAACGAGGTAGCAGGGCGCCAGGCTGTTCTTGAGGTAGGAAGAAAGCTGGTTTGCCTGGATTTTCACGCAATCAGTCGTTGCCGCTATTGATTTCGATCATACAGGGGCGCGACCCGATGGCAAGCGTGCTGCGGGCCTCAGCCAACCTGTTCCAGGCTGATCGATTCGCCCTCGAGCAGTACCGGAATGCCGTTCGATACCGGGTAGGCGAGTTTCCCGTCGTCGGTCACCAGCGCTTCGTCGAGAGGGTCGGACACCACGCTGCCGTCCCGATTGGCCAGCCCGCCGGACTCGATCGCCGCATTGATCCGGGCAAGCACGTCGCTCTGTGCCAGGTTGAGCCCCTTGTGAGTCACGGGGCAACGAAGAATGGTCAGCAGGCGTTTGTCCATGGTTTCCTCGAAAACGGCATTAACGGAATGCCAAGTTATTGTTTTACAAGTACTTGCCGTCAGTATTGTTATACTATATCATTTCTTTTCTGCAGCACTCGGTGCGCATCGCACCAGCATAACGGCATACCCCAATGAATCAAACACCCGCGAAATCGACCGACTGGCTCGACAGCGCCGCAATCGGGCTCTCCGGCCTGTGCCTGGTGCACTGCCTCGCGCTGCCGTTTTTCGTGGGCGCCCTGCCAATGCTGATGCCATTCACCGAAAGCCACCTGCACGCACAGATGCTGTTTTTCGTCGTTCCGCTGAGCGTCGTCGCGATCGGTATCGGGTATGCACGGCATCGCGATCCGCGTGTCGTGCTCGCCGCGGTCGCGGGACTCGGTCTGCTCGTTACCGGCGCGACGGTTGCTCACGGCAGCCTGGGCATCGTTGCGGACCGCCTTTTCTCCGTGAGCGGCGCCGTGATTCTCGCGGCCGCGCACCTCTGGAACGGCTTGTTGTCCCGCCGGCATCGCTGCCTCAGCGCTTGCGACTGAGTGCCCCGGCAAGCTCCGGGTTCCCGCACGCTTCCGCCGCGGCAATAGCCCGCGGCAAATCCGCGCTCAGCGGCCGAAACGACTCGTCCGCCAGCCGGCAGCGCAACATCAGTTTCACGGCGCCGACCCGGTCACCGGCTTCGAGCAGGCGGCCGAGATACTGCTGCGCCAGCAGCAATCCCGGGTAGGGATTCTCCCACCGCAGCATCTGCTCGAAATACCATGGCCACGCGTCGCCGGGCTCGGGATCGCGCGCGAGCCACCGGTAGATGTGCTCGAGTCCGCCGTCGCGGTTACCGCGGCTGACAAAACCGTACGCATGATCGAGAACCTGCGTGCGCTTGCGGGCCAACCCGCGTTGCAGCTTTTCCTCGTCGACCTCGGCCGCCCCGGGCAGATCGACATCTGCAAACAGGTTCGAGCCTCTTGTCACCGCTCCCGTCACCGCGAAGAACACGATCAGGGAATACACTTCGATGACATTCAGCAACGTTGCCGGCAGGAACGCCAGCGCCGCCGGCAGGAACACGGACAGCAGCGCCGCGCCCGGCGCGTACCAGTAGCTGCCCCCGCAGCGACTTATGAAGCGATACAGGGCGCGAGGATCAATGCTCTGCAGCGGCGAGTGTGTGATAACGAGAACCGCGACGAGGGCGGGAAACAGTAACGCAAACCCTGTGGCCAGCACGGTCGCGGCTACATTGCCGAACGCGTCACCGGCCCAGTCGACCAGCGCGGCCATGAAAAACGCAGGGATAACGGGGAACAGTGTCCATACGTTGCCGACAAGCGTGAAATACTCGATGCCGGGCGGAGACACATCCCGGCCCCGCGCTCGCGCCTCCGCGATCATCGTCAGATAACGCAGAAATGCCGGAACCGTGACTACCGCCAGCCAGATGCCGAGCATCCCGGCCGCCCTGATGAGCATAGCCAGCAGCACGAACGTGACCAGTGCCATGAGCGTGCTGCCGGACCTGACCGGCCAGGTCAGCTCATCGAGAAATTCACGAGGCGTCACGGTCGTCGTGCGGTTCGCCCGGTACGGGATCGTAGCCGCTCCCGCCCCAGGGGTGACACCGGCCGATCCGCTTCGCCGCGAGCCAGGTGCCCTTGAAGATGCCGTGTGTCCTCAGCGCCTCGATCGCGTATTCGGAGCACGTCGGCTGGAAACGGCAGTTCATGCCCAGCCAGGGAGAGAGGGTCACGCGGTACAGCTTGACCAGGCCGATCAGCGGCAACGACAGTGCCCGGCTGAGCGCGCTGGCCATCAGTTCGCCTGCACGGCCCCGGTCGCAAAATCGCGGATGGCCTTCAGCATCGACGCCAGCCCGTTGCTGCGCGTCGGGCTCAGGTGCGCTTCAAGCTGCAGCGCTTCGACGAATTCCGGCGGCGTGTCGAGGATGTCCTGCGGCTGCTTGCCGCTGTAGATGCGCAGCAACATGGCAATGAGGCCCGACACGATCGCCGCGTCGCTGATCGCCCTGAACTCGAGCCGGCCGTCTCGCTCCTCCGCGACGAACCAGACCTGCGACTGGCAGCCGCGTATCTTGTTGGCGTCGACGCGGTCCGCCTCCGGAAACTCGGGCAGGCGCCGGCCCAGATCGATCAGGTACTGGTAGCGATCCATCCAGTTGTCGAAGAACCGGAACTCCTCGATGAGTTCCTGCTGTGCCTCTGCGACTTCGTTGCTCATCGCCCCGCTCACGCCCTGCGCCACGTCGTTCCGTCCGGGCCGTCTTCGATCTGGATACCGGCGTCAGCCAGCTCGTCGCGCAACCCATCCGCGGTCGCGAAGTCCTTCGCGGCGCGTGCGGCATTACGCTTCTCGATCATCTCGTTGATGGCCTCGGCGGACAGTTGGCCATCGGCCGCGCCCGCGAACCATGCGTCGGGGGTCTGCTGCAAAAGGCCGAGCAGGTCGCCCGTCGCGTACATGGTGGCCGCGAGTTGCTGCCGCTCGCCGGGCTCCGTCGCCTTGTTGAGCTCCCTGGCGAGGCCGAAAAACTCGGCCATCGCCTTCGGCGTATTCAGGTCGTCCTCGAGCGCCTCGACGACGGACGGCAGCGGCTCCGCGGCAGCGCGCGATGCGTCGGGCACTTCAATACCGCGAACCGCCCCGTATAGCCGATCCAGCATCCGGCGCGCCGATTCCACGGTCTCGTCCGACCAGTCCAGCGGCTGGCGGTAATGCGCGCTCAGCAATGCCAGCCGGATCACTTCGCCGGGAATCTTCTCGATGAGCTTGTGCACCAGCAGCACGTTGCCGAGCGACTTCGACATCTTCTCGTGATCGATAGACAGGAAACCGTTGTGCACCCAGTAGCGCGCGAAATCCTGGCCATCATGGGCGCAACAGCTTTGCGCCATTTCGTTTTCGTGATGCGGAAAGATGAGATCCTGGCCGCCGGCGTGAATGTCGATCGTTTTGCCGAGATGCTTCTCCGCCATCGCCGAGCATTCGATATGCCAGCCGGGGCGACCGCGGCCCCACGGTGAATCCCACCCGGGCAGTTCCGGCGTGGACGGTTTCCAGAGCACGAAGTCGTGAGCGTTTCTCTTGTAGTCGGCAACTTCGACGCGCGCCCCCGCGATCATTTCCCGCAGGCTGCGCTTCGACAGCGCGCCGTACTTGCCGTAAGCAGAGACGTCGAACAGCACGTGCCCTTCGGATTCGTAGGCGTAACCTTTGTCGATCAACACCGAGATCATCGCGATCATTTCGGCGATGTGCTCGGTGGCGCGAGGCTCGACGTCGGGCGGCAACACGCCGAGGGCTGCCATGTCCTCGTTGTAGATGCGCATGAACCTCTCGGTGATCTCGCCGATCGGTTTGCCCGTCTCCAGGGACGCCGCGTTGATCTTGTCGTCGACGTCGGTGAAGTTGCGCGCGAACCTGAGATCGTAGCGGCGCCGCAGGACGCGGGCCAGCATATCGAACACGACCGCGGGCCGCGCGTTGCCGATGTGGGCATAGTTGTAGACGGTCGGACCGCACAGATACATGGTCACCTTGTCGTCCCCGAGCGGCTCGAAGGCGACTTTCTTCCCCATCCGGGTATCGTGCAGTTTGATCGTCATGGTTTGTCGGTCTGTGTCGGGGTCTGCGTGCGGTGCGCGGTGCCGTGGCGCCGCCCAAAGACGTCAATGATAGCAATATTGCCGAGTGCGGCAGACCCCTGTAATCTGCCGTTCCCCCAGCAGAACCCGAAGGAGCCGGCCATGTCGGGCACAGGCGTCAGATTTCAGCGTCGCGAGTCGATCGAACAGGTGGAGGAAGGCATCGATCTTGCGCCGAAATTCGACGACCGCGGATTGATCACCGTGGTGACGACCGACGCAGAATCCGGCGAATTACTCATGCAGGGGTACATGAACGCAGAGGCGCTGGCACGGACGATCGAGACCGGCGAAGCGCATTATTTCAGCCGCAGCCGCCAGGTCCTCTGGCACAAGGGCGCGACCAGCGGATTCGTGCAGCGGGTCCGGGAAATGCTCGTCGACGACGACCAGGACTGCATCTGGCTGCGCGTCGACGTCGAGGGCGGCGCGAGCTGTCATGTGGGCTACCGCAGCTGCTTTTACCGCTGCGTGCCGACAGGCAGCGAATTCAGCGCAACCGAGGTCGATGGCCGCGTCGATCTCGTCTGGACCGACACCGAGAAAGTCTTCGATCCCGACGAGGTCTACGGCGACGCGCCAAACCCGACGATCCTGTAACGCCTGCCGCAAAACGCTGCGGCTCAGTCCCTGGCCCTGTAACTCGAATAGTAGTTGACCAGCGCATCGAAGTCGTCGGGGTCCAGCTCCCGTATCTCGTGCGCCATCGCCTCCAGCAGCGGCTCACGCTTACCGCCGAAATAGGCGCCGAGCGCGTAGCGGATATAGTCCGACCGCTGCCCGTGCAGGGGGATACCGACGGCATAGTCGACGTTTTCATCGTGCGGCGGAAGATGGCAGGCCGCACAATGCCGTTCGTGCAGGATGGCTCCTTCCGCGGCCAGCGCCTCGTCGAATTCCTCGAGGTTGTAGCTCCGTTCCTGTGCGGCGAAGTACTCGGCGGCCGCGGATACTTCGGATTCGCTCAATTGGGCGACGGTCTCGCACATGCGCGGTTCCCTCACACACTGGCGTGCACCGTCGACGTACGCGTAGATCGCCTCTTCGATATGGGCCGCCGGCATGCCCGCGATGACCGGGATCATCGGGTCCGCCTTGCCCATGCCGTCCGCGCCGTGACAGTCGAAGCAGGCTTGCAGGGCGTCCTCCGCCGCGACGAGCGGCGTTGCGGCGAACAGCAGAATAAAAACGACCAGCATGCGGCATCGGCACATAGGATTGCTCCACGTTTGCGGCACTGCGTGAATGCCCACCCTACGCCCGCCTCGGCGGCGCCGAAATACGTATGTTCCCGGGAGTGCGGGTCAATCCGGTTTTGCGGCCACCGCAGCCGTGAACACGACGTCGGTCGAGCTGTTCAGCGCCGTTTCGGCGGAGTCCTGCAGCACGCTGATCACGAAGCCTACCGCGACCACCTGCATCGCGACGTCGTCGGAGATGCCGAACAACCCGCAGCTGAGCGGTATCAGCAGCAGCGAGCCGCCCGCGACTCCCGAGGCGCCACAGGCCGACAGCGCCGCGACGACGCTGAGCAACAACGCGGTAGGCAAGTCCACGCTGATGCCGAGGGTGTGGGTCGCGGCAAGCGTCAGGACGGTGATCGTAATGGCTGCGCCGCCCATGTTGATGGTCGCGCCCAGCGGGATCGACAGCGCGTAGGTGTCCTTTTCCAGGTCCAGGCGCTCGCACAATGCCAGGTTGACGGGGATGTTGGCGGCCGAGCTGCGCGTGAAGAATGCCGTGACGCCGCTTTCGCGCAGCGCCGTAAACACGATGGGATACGGGTTTCGCCGCGTCCTGACCCAGACGATCAGCGGGTTCACGAGCAGCGCCATGATCAGCATGCAACTCAGCAACAGCGTCAGGATGTGCGCATATCCGCCGAGGGCTGACAGGCCCGTTTCCGCCAGGTTCCCGGCGACGAGTCCGAAGATGCCGATCGGCGCGAGGCGAATGACGATACGGACGATGTTTGTTACCGCGTCGGCAAGGTCCGCGAGCACCTGCCGAGTCGTGTCGGCTGCATGGTGCAGGAAGTAACCGAGCAGTACGCCCCATACGAGAATGCCGATGTAATTCGCATCGAGTATCGCATTCACCGGATTGTCGACCAGCTTCAGCAGCAACCCGCCCAGCACCTGGCTGATCCCCTGCGGCGCCATTGCCTCGATCTCGGAAACCTGCAGTGCAAGCGTCGCCGGAAACATCGTGCTCATGACCACCGCGAGCAATGCGGCCGCGACCGTTCCTATGAGGTACATGCCGACGATCGGCCGGAGCTGCGCGGTGTGGCTCCTGCGCCTGTTTGCGATCGCCGAGGCGACCAGCACCAGCACGAGCACCGGCGCGACGGCCTTCAGCGCCTGCACGAACAGGTTGCCGAGCAACATCGAGGCTTTGCCGGCGTCGGGAGAGGCCAGCGACAGCATGATGCCCGCCACGATGCCGATAGCGATTTGCAGCACGAGGCTGCCGCTCATGATGCGGTTGACGACTCCTGGTGTTGCCATGCTTTCCCCGACAGCTAAGGTCCCTGGTGCCGACGGCGAGACTCACGGCGTTTGACGGCCGCTGGCTTCGGTTCCCGCTCCATGAGCGCCTTCGACTGGTACACGTATTCGATCGTGCCGATCAGCCAAAGCAGGTAGCCGATCAGCTCGATGAATTCCTCGACAGCGAGCTTGATGATACGTGCGTAGGCATCCCCGAGCATAGCCTGCCAAAGGGGTTCGTGGCCGACCATTATCGAGTAAGCAAACAGTATCACCGCGCCTGCGAAGATCAACGTCAGGCCCGGAGACGGCCAGATTCGCGCCAGCGCGATGTTCAGGCGCTTCAGGTGTCTCCAACTGTAGGCGATCAGCAACGCACCGCAGATTCCGGCAAGCACCTGCCACAGGTTGTCGATGACGTATTGATCGAAGAAGTAGTGCAGCTCGCGGATCATGAAGACCAGCGCGAGGCCGCCGAAGAGGATGGCGAGCGGGCACTGGGTGTGGCTGTTTCGTGCGACCCAGCCCATCAGGAGTCCGCAGGTCAGGAGTATGAGCAGCTGGATGATTTCGACCGTGGAAAATTCGCTGGTGCCGTACGTGTCGCTCTCGGCCACGAACTCCTGCAGGCGCAGCGTGCCCGGGTTGGCGACTTCGGACTGCACCAGCAGCGCCGTCAGCAACGCGATGCCGAAGAAATACAGGACGTAGCGAAACCAGGCCATGCCCGACTATACACCGCGCGCCCGAATACTGTTAAACCATTGATATCAAAGAGTCTTCGGCTATTCGCGCAGCGCGAACGCCGGCGTGCCGGCAGTCGTCAACAGGCCGTGATCGACTAGCCAGGCGCGCGCATCGGCGGCATCGGATTCGAACCAGGCGCGGCTGCTGCCGAGGCGGAAACTGTAGCCCCAGGCGTCCATGTCCTGCATGAGCCGGTCGCGGCCCACGCCGGGCAGATAGTCGGCGAGCACGATCTGCAGGTAGCACACGGCCACTTCCTCGAGATCGTCACCGCCCGCATCGCGCTCCAGGCCGGCGCGGCGATTCTCGTCCATACAAATCAGGTGACAGGCCTCGTGAAGCAGCGAGTGAACCGGCGTATCCAGGCGGACATAGACAGAGCGCCCGACGATGCCCGCCTCAGGTTCGCCCCAGAAGCTCCCGGTGATCGGCGCATCGTCTTCGAGCAGCCGGAGCGACAGGCCGAACCGGCTCAGCAGCTGACCCAGCTTGCTGAAGCGGACGTCGGCGACTTGCAGCACGGCGTTGCTGGCAGTCACGGCCGGCAATCAGATTGCGGAAATCTGCTTCAGAACGATGCTAACGAGATCGTCGACGATTGCGTCGCGCATCAGCTGTTCTTCCTTCGCCTTGCCGAGGACCAGGGTCGCGTCGTAGGTATAGTCGCGGGTCAGCGTCAGCTCCTGCGGTTCCAGCAGGTTCTCCTCACCACTGGTGATCGCGTAGCGCACCGTGTAGAACACCTCGAATTCGGTCGGCACGTTGCGCGCCGATACTGACAGCACGCGCTGGTCGGTGAAATCGTAGAGTATGCTCAGCGTCGCCGTCGCGTCACCCGGCGAATCGAGCACTTCCACCCCCGCCGCCTGCAGGTTCTTGCGAAGCTCGCGATAGAACTGGCTGAACCGGTCGGGCGTCTCGATATACGTGCGTTGCATGGCGGCAGGCGTCGATGTCGCCCCCTGCAGGCTGAACCCGCATCCTGCCATGAGCGGCAACAGCAATAGCGGCAAAAATCTATACAACGATATTCACCAGGCGACCCGGCACGACGATCGTCTTCCTGACCTCGCTGTCGCCGATGAACCGCTGTGCATTCGGGTCCGCAAGAGCCTGGTCGATGATGGTCTGCTTGTCCGCGTCGGCCGCAACCGAAATCTTGCCGCGCAGCTTGCCGTTCACCTGCACGACCAGCTCCACGAGGTCGCGCGACAGCGCGGACTCGTCGACCGCGGGCCAGGGCTGGTCGATCAGCGCCGTCTCGTGTCCGAGCCTCTGCCACAACGCGTGGCAGATGTGCGGAACCATCGGCGAAAGCACCAGCACGACGGCTTCGAGCGCCTCGCGCTCGACCGCCCGGCCCTGCCCGGAGCCGTCCTCGAACCGGTTTACGGCGTTGAGAAGCTCCATCGCGGCGGCGACGGCGGTGTTGAACATGTTGCGCCGGCCGATGTCGTCGGAGATCTTGCTGATCGTCTCGTGGGTCTTGCGGCGCAGGTCTTTCTGCCCCGTATCGAGTGCCGATACGTCGAGCTCCGCCGCCGGTCCGCCGGCCACGTGTTTCTCGACCGCGCCCCAGAAACGCTTCAGGAAACGCGAGCTGCCCTGCACACCCTCGTCGGACCACTCGAGCGCCTGCTCCGGCGGCGCCGCGAACATCATGAACAGCCTGACCGTATCCGCGCCGAAGCGCTCGATCAGTTCCTGCGGATCCACGGTGTTGCCCTTGTTCTTGGACATTTTCGCGCCGTCTTTCAGCACCATGCCCTGGGTGAGCAGGTTGGTGAACGGCTCGGACGTGCTGGTCAGCCCTTCGTCGCGCATGACGCGCTGGAAAAAGCGTGAATACAGGAGGTGCAGGATGGCATGCTCGATGCCGCCCGTGTACTGGTCAACCGGCATCCAGTACGACTCGCGCTCGTCGAGCATCGCCTGGTCGTTGTCCGGGCAGGCGTAGCGCGAAAAATACCAGGACGACTCCACGAACGTGTCGAAGGTGTCGGTCTCGCGGCGCGCCGCCTTGCCGCAGCGCGGGCAACTCGTCTCGTAGAAATCGGGCAGATCCCTGAGCGGCGATCCGTGGCCCGTGAATTCGACGTTTTCGGGGAGCACGACCGGCAGGTCCTCCCCGGGTACCGGCACGGCGTCGCAATCGTCGCAATAGATGATCGGGATCGGCGTGCCCCAGTAGCGCTGCCGGGAAACGCCCCAGTCGCGCAGCCGGTAGTTCACGGCACGCCGGCCGCGCCCCGTTCTCTCGAAAAAGTCCGCGATCGCATCGAACGCGGTTGCCGAGTCCATGCCGTCGTACTCGCCCGAATTGACCAGTACCCCGTAATCCGTGAATGCACCTTCCCCGATGTCGATCGACGTGTCGTCCGCCGGCGCGATGACCTGCCTGATCGGCAAGCCGTGCTTCTTCGCGAACTCCCAGTCGCGATCGTCGTGCCCCGGTACCGCCATGACGGCGCCGGTGCCGTAACTCATGAGCACGAAATTCGCGACCCACAGCGGCACGGTTTCCCCGGATATCGGGTGCACGGCGTTGATACCCAGCGGCATGCCCTTTTTCTCCATCGTTTCCAGCGACGCTTCGGCCGCGTGCGATTTCCTGCACTCCTCGATGAAGGCGGCAACGGCCGGATCGTTCTCTGCCGCCTTCGTCGCCAGCGGATGCTCGGCGGCGACCGCCATGTAGGTCACGCCGAGCAGCGTATCCGGGCGTGTCGTGAACACCACCAGCGGCTCGTCTTCGCCTTCCACCTCGAAAGAGAGTTCGACGCCTTCGGAGCGGCCTATCCAGTTTCGCTGCATGGTCTTGACCGAGTCGGGCCAGCCCGGCAGGTCGTCGAGCCCTTCCAGCAACTCGTCGGCGTAGGCGGTGATCTTCATGAACCACTGTGGAATCTCGCGCCGCTCGACCAGTGCATCGGAGCGCCAGCCGCGCCCGTCGATCACCTGTTCGTTCGCGAGCACGGTCTGGTCGACGGGGTCCCAGTTGACGACCGAATTCTTGCGGTAAACGAGGCCCTTCTCGAACATCTTCGTGAACAGCCATTGTTCCCAGCGATAGTATTCCGGGCGGCAGGTCGTAACCTCGCGCGTCCAGTCGTACGCGTAGCCGAGCCGCCGCAGCTGATCGCGCATGTCGTCAATGTTGTTGTACGTCCACTCCGCCGGCGGCACCCCGCGCTTGATCGCCGCGTTTTCGGCGGGCATGCCGAACGCATCCCAGCCCATCGGCTGCAGCACGTGCTTGCCCTGCATGCGGTGATAACGGGCGATCACGTCACTGATCGTAAACACCCGTACGTGTCCCATATGCAGCTTGCCGCTCGGGTACGGGAACATCGTCAGGCAGTAGAACTTCTCCTTGTCGGCGTCCTCGAGAACCTCGAAGCAACGCGACTCCTGCCAGTGGTCCTGGGCGGCTTTCTCAATGATGTCGGGGTTGTAGGACGTGCTCATTGCCGGGCTGTTCCGTGCTGTCATCAAGACCGGGAAGCGTACAGCAACGCGCCCGCGTTCGCAGCAGCCGGCGGCCGGGATATGGGCCCCGGAGCACGCTTACAGGCTGGCGCGGCCCCGCAGCCAGAATCCGGCCATGACCAGGAAACAAAAGCCGACGATCGGCAGATTGCCGGTACGTGCGTACGGCGTACTGCCCTGCCTGGGCTGCACGTCCATGGTCATGGTGACGGCTTCGAACTGGGGGCCGGTCTCGAGGACCTCCCCGGTATGTGAAATGAATGCGCTGATGCCCGTATTCGTCGCCCGGATGGCTGCGCGGCCGACTTCAAGCGAGCGCATGCGGGCGATTTCGAGATGCTGGTGGGGCGCTATCGAATCCCCGAACCACGCGTCATTGCTGACGTTGATCAGGACAGACGCGTCAGGCAGCGCGTAAAGCTGCTCCGCGCCGTAGGCGTCTTCGTAGCAGATTGCGACCGCCAGCTTTTCGCCGTTTGCGGCCTCCAGCAGGGGCTGCACGTCGTCGCCGGCGGCGAGGTCGTTGTGCGGCAGGCTCATCATGCGCATCCACTCGCGGACGCTGGGCGGTACCGGGAAATACTCCCCGAACGGCACCAGGTGTCGCTTGCGGTAGGACTGCCGGCGGTCACCCGATACCAGCATCACGCTGTTGTAAATCTTCGCTTCGCCACGGCTCTCCTCGCGCTCGAGGATGCCGAAGACGATGCTTCGCGCGGTGTTGCGGGTATCCGCCTGCAGCGCCTGTAGGTAGGGCTCGACCCTGTCGTCGACCGCCGGTATGGCCACTTCAGGCCACACGACGAGTTCGCTGTCGGCGGCCCGGGCGGTCGCATCCCGGTAGAATTCGAGCGTCGGCCGCAGGCGTTCGGGCAACCACTTTTCCGCCTGCGAGACGCCGGCCTGCACGATGGTGCTTGTCACCGCAGCGCCCTCAGGCTCGGTCCAGTCGATTGCCTTCAGGATGCCGCCGCAGAGGAGCGGCAGCACGACGATCGCCAACGCGACCCCCCGCTGCCGGCCATCGGCCATGATCGCGACGAGGATTGCGGTCGTGGCCAGCATCGCCATGAACGACACACCATAGACGCCGATGACCGGCGCCCATCCCGCAAGCAGCGAGTCGGCCTGGCTGTAGCCGATGGCGAGCCAGGGAAACCCGGTCAGCACCCAGCCGCGCAGCCATTCCAGGAATACCCAGGTTGCAGGCGCAACCAGCAACAGCAGCCATGGCTCGCCCTGGGAGAAACGGCTGATCAGCCAGCCGGCCGCGAAAAAGTACGCCGACATGATGAGGACCAGGCCCAGCATCAGTATCACCGCGATCCACGGCGGCGCTTCGCCGAAGATGACGACGGAGATGTAGATCCAGTAGGTGCCGGACAGAAACAGCCCGAATCCGAAGCAGAAACTCAGCCAGCCCGCGTCGCGCGGCGACACGGTCAGGTAGACGTAAAGCAGCGGCAGCAACAGCACAGGCAGGAGCAGCGACAGCCCGAATGGCGCGAACGCCGTCGTCATCAGGCCGCCCAGCACAAACAGGATTGCCCGGCTGGTCCACGGCCGGTCAGCCGGCCACTGAAAGACAGACCCGCGAAGCTCCACCGAGATCAGGCTTCTTGCCGCTGCACGCGGAGCGCGCCGATGCGGCGTTTGTCCGCTTTGGTCACCGAAAATTCGAAGCCACCGAAATCGACGCTTTCCCCGCGACGCGGCAGCCGGCCGAGTTCGTGCATCACGAGGCCACCGACCGTGTCGTATTCTTCGTCGCTCAGTTCACACTCGAAGAACTCGTTGAAGTCCTCGATGCGGGTCAGGGCGCGGACGGCGAAACAGGGTTTGCCGTTGCGGTCGCCTTCCGGCCGGATGTAGGCGTCTTCTTCCGGATCGTGTTCATCGTCGATTTCGCCGACGATTTCCTCGAGCACGTCCTCGATCGTCAGCAAGCCGGAAACGCCGCCGTACTCGTCCACGACGATCGCCATGTGGTTGTGGCTGGCGCGGAATTCGTTCAACAGCGCGTTCAGGCGCTTGGATTCGGGTATCACGGCGGCAGGTCGCAGCAGCTTGCGGACGGGCACGTCCTGGCCGGCCTTGCGCCCGAAGTAGCGCAACAGGTCTTTTGCCAGCAGCACGCCGAGCACCTCGTCGCGGTCCTCGCCCATGACCGGGAACCTCGAGTGCCCGGACTCGACGATTACCCTGATCATCTCGTCGATGTCGTCGTCGATATCGATAACGACCATCTGCGAGCGCGGGATCATGACGTCACGCACCTGGGTCTCCGATACCTCGAGCACGCCGGCGAGCATGCTCTTCTCCTCCGCGTCGATATCGGTCTCGGATTTCTGAATGATGTCCTGGATTTCTTCGCGGCTCCAGGGCTCACCCTTGATGGCACGCTTCAGGCGTGCGATCAGCGAGGTGCTCCCTGTGCCGCTGGTACTTGGCGGTTTGTCGTTCATCAGGCTGTTGCAGTTTTGACCGGTTGGCGGAACCCCTTCTCCGGGCGCATCATTGTATCAGTTTCCCGCGTAAGGATCGGCGATACCGAAGCTCTCGAGGATGCGCCGTTCGAGCGCCTCCATCGCCTGCGCCTGCGGACCGGTCACATGATCGTGGCCCAGCAGGTGCAGGGTGCCGTGCACCAGCATATGACCCCAGTGGTGCTCGAGCGGCTTGCCCTGTTCGTCCGCCTCCCGGGCTACGATGCCGGCGCAGACGACGATGTCGCCGAGCAGCGGCGTCTCTCCCGGCGGCACGAAGCCGGCGTCGCCTGCCGGAAACGCAAGCACATTGGTCGGCTGGTCCTGGTCCCGGTAATCCCTGTTCAGCGCCTGCATTTCCTGTTCGTCGACGATGCGCACCGACACATCGGCGTCCCGGTCCGGGTCCGTCGTGTGGACGGCGCGTTCTATCCAGTCTCTAATATCCTCGCCAGCGGGAATGCCGGCGGCTGCGCTGGCCACCTGGACGTCGACGTTCATCACACGACGTACGACGAGCTACGTAACGTCACCGTCGCCGGCCTCGTACGCGGCAACGATACGCTGCACCAGCGGATGCCGGACGACGTCTTTCTTGGAAAAGAAGGTGAAGCTGATGCCTTCGACATCTTCGAGGACGCGCACGGCGTTATTCAGGCCCGATACCTGCCCTGTCGGCAGGTCGATCTGCGTGACATCGCCCGTCACCACGGCGCGGGACCCGAAACCGATACGCGTCAGGAACATCTTCATCTGTTCGACGCTGGTATTCTGCGCTTCGTCCAGGATGACGAACGACTCGTTCAGCGAGCGGCCGCGCATGAATGCCAGCGGCGCAATTTCTATGACATTGCGCTCGATGAGCCGGGTGACGCGGTCCGCACCGAGCATGTCATACAACGCGTCGTACATGGGCCGCAAAAACGGATCCACCTTCTGCGACATGTCCCCGGGCAAGAAGCCCAGGCGCTCGCCGGCCTCGACGGCCGGCCGCACCAGCACGATGCGCCGGACCTGCTCGTGCTCCAGCGCGTCGACGGCGGCCGCGATCGCGAGATAGGTCTTGCCGGTGCCTGCCGGCCCGATGCCGAACGCGAGGTCCACGGCGCGCATGTTGCGCAGGTAGGCCGTCTGGTTGGCGCCGCGCGGCCTGATGCGTTTCAGGCGCGTCTGGATGGCGAGTTGCTCGTCGTTGTCGTCGGCATCCGGCGACGTATCGGGGCCTGCTTCGCCTTCTCTCATGACCGACTCCTGCAGGAGAATGTGCACGCGCTCGGGATCGAGGCGCTCGTTGTCCGTCATCCTGAAAAGCTTGTACAGCACGTCGCTGCCGAGCTGCGTTGCGCCCGGCTGCCCGGTGACGCGAAAATGGTTGCCACGACTGGCGATTTCGACATCGAGGCGGCGTTCGATCTGCCTCAAATGTTCGTCGAACTGGCCGCAGAGATTGGCCAGGCGATTGTTGTCGGCGGGCTCGAGAACGACATCCCGAGATATCTGGACTGCATTCAAGATCGGTGCTTCAGACCTCTGTCGATGGTTTAAGTCAGACTACCGCGAAGCGGGCGCGTTTTGAAGTGCGTGCGCGGCGGTTCATGTTACGCCGCCCGGCTCTCCCGGCGCCTGCCACGCAGCGAATTCGGCAGCGCCTCGGTGATGCCGACGTCGACGAAGCGGCCGATGAGCGAGGGGTCGCCGTCGAAATTGACCCAGCGATTATTCTCGGTCCGCCCGCTGACCTGGCTTGCGCTCTTCTTCGAGATCTTCTCGACGAGGACTCGTTGTGTCGTGCCGACCATCGCGTCGCTGATCGCCTGTGCCTGCTGATTGATGCGCGCCTGCAGGAGCTGCAGGCGTTCTTTCTTTACGACCATTGGGGTGTCGTCAGCGAGGTTCGCGGCCGGCGTTCCCGGGCGCGCGCTGTAAATGAAGCTGAACGACTGGTCGAAGCCGACGTCGGCGATCAGGTTCATCGTCGCCTCGAAATCCCTGTCGGTTTCGCCGGGAAAGCCGACGATGAAATCCGAGGACAGGGAAATGTCGGGACGCACCTCGCGCAACCTGCGGATTTTCTGCTTGTAT